>Ga0265297_10012003_pt1 | contig 10492 bp, 9 predicted proteins | sample Munlanlwell13791_FD_192502 | JGI IMG/M metagenome (GOLD analysis project Ga0265297, IMG submission 192502) | Leachate microbial communities from a municipal landfill in Southern Ontario, Canada - Leachate well 137-91 | ecosystem: Engineered > Solid waste > Landfill > Unclassified | place...
ATCTAAATATTTATCAAACATATTTTTTATTCCATATTTTACTATTCTATTATTTTCTATTTCAATGTAATATTCATCACATAAACTACATAGCCATTTTGCTACTTCTAAATTACCACAATAACAACTTTTTATAAATGCAGCATCATTATTAGCATGAATATTTATTTTTTCACCATTTTCTTTTGAAATTTCCATTAGCCATTTTGCTACTTCTATATGTCCATAAGAACAACTTCCTCTAAATGCTTCTTCATTATTTGCATGAATATTTATTATTTCACCATTTTCTTTCGAAATTTCAATTAGCCATTTTGCTACTTCTAAATTTCCATAATGACAACTTTTTCTAAATGCTTCTTCATTATTTATATGAATATTTATTATTTTACCATTTTCTTTTGAAATGTTAATTAACCATTTTGCTAATTCTAAATATCCATGATGACAACAATATATTAATGCTACTTCACGATTTAAATGACAATCTTTCCATTCTAAAGTTAACATCCATTTTTGAGTTTCTATATATTCATAACGACATAATACATCGAAAAGCTTATTTATGTTCCAATTAAAATCCAAATCATATTCTGAATCATATTTATGTTCAAATTTATATCTTAAATTATTTTTACTACAATATTCTTCAAACTCTTCTTTTGTTATCATTTTTAACTATAAATTATATAATAAATTCTTATTTCATTTTATTTTCAATTTTTTTAAATTGGAAATAACTATTAAATAACTTTTAGTTGTAATCTTTTTATTACTTTTTTAATCCCTTTGTTCTCATCTAAATATGTATGATACATATTTTTAATTCCATATTTTACTATTCTATTATTTTCTATTTCAATGTAATATTCATCACATAAACTACATAGCCATTTTGCTATTTCTAAATTGTTCCATTTACAACTTTTTTTAAATTCATCATCATTATTTGCATGAATATTTATTATCTCTCCACTTTCTTTTGAAATTTCAATTAGCCATTTTGCTATTTCTATATATCCATTCCAACAACTAAATCTAAATACCAAATCATGTAGAAAATGAATATTTATTATTTTATTATTTTCTTTTGAAATTTCAATTAGCCATTTTGCTACTTCTAAATGATTATCAATACAACTATACATAAATGCTTCTTCATTATTTCCATGAATATTTATTTTTTCTTTTGTTAAAAACCATTTTAGTGTTTCTATATATCCATAACGACATAATACCATAAAAAGATCAATAATGTTCCAATTTGATTTTAATCTATATTCTTGACAATATTTATTTTCAAATTTATATCTTAAATTATTTTTACTACAATATTCTTCAAACTCTTCTTTTGTTATCATTTTCAATTATAAATTATATATCAGCTTATTATTCTTTTTTATTTTCAATTTTTTTAAATTGAAAATAACTACTAAATAACTTTTAGTTGTAATCTTTTTATTACTTTTTTAATTCCTTTGTTTTCATCTAAATATTTGTCAAAATATTTGTCAAATATATTTTTTATTTCATATTTCACTATTTTATTATCTACAATTTCAATGTAATATTTATCACATAAACTACAAAGCCATTTTACTACTTCTATTTTTCCACGCTGACAACACCATTTAAATGTAAAATCATTAATTGCACGAATATCTATCATTTCTCCATTTTCTTCCGAAATTTTCATTAGCCATTTTGCTACTTCAATTTTCCCATAATAACAACTTCCTCTAAATGCTTCTTCATAATTCGCATGAATATCTATTATTTCTCCATTTTCTTTTGAAATTTTTATTAGAAATTTAGCCATCTCTATATGCCCATTACTACAACTGTTTGTAAATGCATATTCATTTCTTTCATGAATATTTATTATCTCTTTATTTTCTTTTGAAACTTCCAATAGCCAGTTTACTACTTCCATTCTTCCATGTTCACAACTTGTTCTAAATGCATACTCATTTCTAAAGTGAATATCAATATTACATAACTTCACAAACCATTTTATTGTTTCTATATAACCATAACAACATAACACTATAAAAAGATCCTCAATGTTCCAATGTATTTTTAAAAAATTTTCTTGATAATATCTATTTTTAAATTCACATCTTAAATTATTTTTACTACAATATTCTCTAAACTCACTGTCAGTTATCATCAATTTATAACATTAATCTAAACATCCTAATATATTTTTTTTTTCAATTTTTATACATTTCTTATCATAATATATAAAAATTCATATTTCCTATTTTATTTTTTGTTTTTATTGTTATATCACATATTTTCACTATATTTTTACTCTTTTTGTTTTTTTTAAATATTTTTCTTATATTTTTCACATTTTCATTTTTTTTTTTTTTTTTTTTTATTTATTTTCATTTTTATCTCTATTTTTTCAAATTCCATTTTTTTATGATTGTCAAACGTAAATATTATACATTCTAAATTTCCTATTACATTATATACAGTAAATGTATTAAAGATTTCACGATATATATCTATTATATCACTGTTTTTATTATAAATTGGATAATTATTTTCAAATAAAATTATATTGTTTTCTTTTTCATTTTTTGTCATTTCGTATTCTAATATCATTTTTTCTATCAAATTTTTTTTTCCTTCTACATCTATATAAATTGTCGCGTCCTCTTTTATATGTTTATTTTTCCAATATACTAAAATTGGTATTATTTTTTTTGAATTCTTTATTCCTAAACATTCACTTATAAAATTATTATCTTCAACATTTATTTTTTCATATCCATATTCTCTTTCAATTGATATTACTCCTATGTAATATTTATTTTTATCCTGTTCTTCATCTTCATCTTTATATATTATTTTTATTTTCATATTTTTTATGGTTACTCCACCTGCAATTTTATATTCATATTCACACCATTCTTTATTTATATCATGCATTGTCATTTTGTGTTTTTCTTTTTCTCCTTCAAAATTATCGAAATCACTATTTATATCGTCCATTATTATTTTACGTTCTTCTTTTTTAATCGCCTTTCCTAAAATATGGAGTAATTCGACATTTTTTTTCATATAACGTTTTGATAATTTATCACATGATTCATTAAATAATTCATCATATAACTTTTTAAATTCATTTATATCCATTTATTTTTGCTTTTTACTTTTGTTTTTTTTATATTTATTTTTTCAATTTTTATTTTCAAAGTTAGATAACTACTATTTATATATAAAAATTGAAATCAAAACATATTGTGATATTTATATACTATTATTCTGTATTATGTCTTTAGGTTATATTGATCCAAATGATCCTATTAAACATATTGACTATATTTTAAATTCAATTAGAAAATATTCTGAAGATGGTATGAAGCCTCTTGATGAACAAAAAGCAAATTGTTTACATTTGTTTCTTACAACACCAGGATTTTTGCTTCTATCATGTGAAAATTTTAAAATGTTTAGAAATTGTCTTAGTTTTTTTTTACAAAACGAAAGTTATTTTAATTTTTTAATTGACAAATTTATTAATGAACGAGAAAAAGTCACTAATCAATTTAGCAAAGTTTTCTTTAACATATTTTTGTTTTTACAATTACCTATTTCACCAAAAACTATTGATGTTTTAAAAAATGGTATTATTATCGATTTATGTTTATTACATCGTGATTTTAAGAAAAGAGAATTTTATATATCTGAAAATATGGATAAAAATTTTGATGAAATTTCTTTAGATACTGAAAATCAAAAAGATCTTGATATTATTGATGATTTAATTCCTTTTTTTGAAAATTGCAATAATTTCATTCTTTTGCCAACTAGATTTGGTACTTTTAAAGTTTCTCCTCATGTTCTTACTCGCGTTGATAATTCTATTAATAAAATTATGTATGTTTATTTATTCGTATATCAATCTTAAAATTATTTTATAACATTACTAACAAAATATTTTGAGTTTTTATTAAAACTGTTTTTATATTTATAATAATAAATTAAAAATATTATAACTTATTTATTATATTTTTAATTTTACTGTTTACAACTCATTTTAAATTTAAATGCTTTGTCATTTTTTTTTCATGTATATTTGTTTTTTCTCCATTCTTTTTTCAAATTTTTCATTAACAATTTTTACTAAATCTAATTAAAAATAATTAAAAATAATTAAAAATAATTTTTAATTATTTTAAAAATATTTGTTATCCAAAAATTCATAAAAACATAGTCAAATATTCTTCATTTTTATTTATTTCTCTGTTCTTTGTAAAATTTAAATACGCTCTTTCTATATCTTCTTTTGTTATTAAATAATCATTTTTAATATTGCCCATTGTTCTTTCACTTGCACAAAACTTTGCAAATTGCATTAATATTTCCATATCAGAACCATTAAATTTAAAACTATTTTTATTTTCTTTGAAAAAAATATCCAAAAACCCTTCTGAACATGCAATTTCATATTCTCCTTTCTTTTGTAAAAATATTTCTTTTAATTCTTTATCACTATAATCATTAATTGTATATCTTATTGGAAATCTTCTCGACAATCCTTTATTTATATCAAAAAAACATTTTTCAACTTCATTTTTATATCCTGCAATTATACATAAAAATTCTCCTTGGTGTTCTGTCAAATTTCTATTTATTGTATCAATACATTCTTTTGAAAATGAATCTCTATTATTTCCACTCGATAATGAATAAACTTCATCTATAAATAATACACCACCTAAAGCACTTTGTATTATCTTTTCAGTCTTGGGTATTGAATGACCTATATATTTTCCCTCAAAATCATTTTTTTTTGCAAATATAATTTTATCATTTTGTAAAAATCCTAAATTTAAATAAATTTTAGAAATAATTTGTCCTAACATTGTTTTTCCTGAACCTGGTGAACCAAAAATTGCTATGTTCATTAGTTCTTTGTTAATTTCATTTCTATTTACAAAATAACATATATGTGTAAATATTTCTCTTTTAATGTTCTCTAATCCAACCATTTGTAAAAATTCTTTCAATTCAGGAATTATTTTTATCAATCTTTTAAATTTTATATTTCTAATAAATTTATCTTTATCTTTAATCTTTTCAAGTTCAACAATATCTTTTAGAGTTTTTATTTCACTAAAAATTTTTTCCAGTTCTTTTTTGTGTTCTTCTGTTATTTCATAATTATGTAATTTTTCTTCTTCTTTTTCTTTTTCTCTAAATATTTTTTTTTTATTATCTATTTTTTCTTTAATTTCTCCAAACTTTTTTTTCTTTTCTTCAAAATTACTTACAACTGTGATGATTCTTTTGATTAATTCTAATTCATCTGATTCTTCTTTTAATTCAAATTTTTCATTCCTAATATTATCAATCGTTTTTTTTATATCCTCATCAAGTTTTTCCATCTGTAAAAAATGTTTATATCTTTCTACTAAATCTCCAGATCCACTACTAAGTGTATCAAATTTTTCTATCATTTTTTCTATATTTAATTCTAATTTAATTTTAATGTTTCTATTTTCTAACCATTTAACAACTTCATCACAATATGATTTCTTTTTTAACTCTGGAATAAACAATTTGTTTATGTTATCAAATTTTATATCATATTGTTCCTCTAAAAAATTTAGCCAAGATACGCCATTTTTACAACAGTTTTCTAGTATATTATTTGATTTTTTATCTTTATTTTCTAACAGTTTTTTAAACTTTTCTTTTCCATTCTTTTCTACATATTTTTCACAAATAAATATAAATATATTAAATGTATCAACAAATGACCAGCCTTTAAGTAAATATTCGTCATTTATTCCTCGCGAAAATAAAAAATCAATAATTTTTATAATTTCATTACTATTTTTTTCATAACAATTTATCATAATTTCTGAAAAATAATTATATTCCTCTAAATCATCATCTTCTTTAATTAAAACATTTTTATTAATATCAATGTTGTAAAATTCAACTACAAATCTAAAAATTTCATTATTTGGATTTATACATAAATCAATTAAAAATTGTTCTGGATTTTTTATTTTATCTTTGTCAAATAATAACTTAAATACAGATACAGAACCAAAATATACAGTCATAATATAAATTGCATTATAATCTATTTTATCACTAATTTTTTCTTTTAATATTTTAACTAATTCTATATCATCACTTATACAAAATCCATTAAATAATACAATTATTTCATCCTCTTTTATTTTTTCTAATAATAAAATTAAATTTTTCTTGTCTATTTTTTTCGTATTGTTTTTTATATTGGAAATTTTACTTTCTTCATAATGCATATATTTTGTATCATATAAAAACTTTGAATCATTTATAATTTCACATATTACATCCATTTTTATATGTTAACTTTTATGAAAATTTTAACTTCTTTATCTCTATATAGTTATTTTTTCAATTTTTCCTGAATAAAAAATTATATTATAGTTAATCCTAACTTTTTAATTAAATAAGAATAAAATTACAATTAGACATTGTTTATTAAGATGTAGAATTATGATGAAAACATTTATTATAATGTTTATAAAATCTTAACATTTGCCAATAGATCTAAGTATCCATTAAAAAAATTCAAAAGTGTAACTAATTTATAACTTTAATTTATTCTTTTTTCATAATAAATTTCAAAAAATTATTTTTTTAAAAAAATAATTTTTTAATTTTCTGTTAAAAGTTTTTAATTTCGATTAAAATATGTTTTTAATTAGTTGATAATTTCATATTCATAAAATTTATCTGCATTCTTTCCTGGTCTAAATAATTCGAATTTACCATCACTTTCTCTCCAATTAAAAAATACTTTTGTCTCATTCATTTTTTCTATTCTTCTTGTCACATATTTCATAACTTCGTCATTTATATATCTGCTTCGTTTATTCACCAACTCTAAATATTTCTCTTCATATTTTCCACTTTCTTCTTTCAATTCTGCACTTATCAAATCTGTTAATTCTTTTCCATATAAATATTTCATCTTAAAACTTAAATCTTTTCCTATCAAATTTTTAACATTTTTGTTTCTTCCTTCCAATGACATTTCATTTTTTATTTTATTGACATTATCAATTGTTAAACCTATATTTTTTCTTATCAAATCAATACTTTTGTCTCTTTTAATAATGTTGATTTTATCATATATTTTTACATCAACACAATTTTCTATCATTTCGTATAATTCCATTGAATTTTCTATTATTTTTTTAACATTTATATATTGAATATCATAACGATTAAATGCATCACTCCAATCTGTTTCTTCATAATTGTTTTTTTCTCCATTTTTATGTAACAAAAATTTAATAATATCATGTTTTGCTACTTCATAAAAAACTTTTCCTTCATCATTTTTGTTTAATTTCATCGGTATCAATGTATTCATTTTAATTATTTTATTTTCATCTCTTTTTAATTTTGGCAAAATAACATTAAATCCTCGTTGTAAATATTTCATTAATCTATATTCATAAGATTTAGTAATATGTCTCTGTATTGTAATATTACACATCGTCTCATACGCAAATTTTCCCATCTCTGAAAAATATACTTTTTCACCATCAAATCCTACCTCTGAACTTCCTAAATCAAACGTATACAATATTTCTTTTATATCCTCATATATTTTAAATATAATTTGAACACTTGGTTTTGAATATCCACAATCTAATTCTATGAAATTATTATTTATAATTACTTTTGCTGGATTCATATTTTTTATAATATCTATAACTTTTTCATCCGCTTTTTCTTTTGTTATTCCATAAAAAAATATATCTATATCATGTGTATCTGTATTATTGATCAGTATATTACTAACTGCACCTCCTGCTATTATTATATTGCTAAAATCAACTGATTTGAATAAATCATAATATTTTTCATAAAATTTATTCTTAAATTCTTCATCTTTTTTTATTATCATCTCAAATTTATCTTCAGCTTTTATTGTCGCTAAACTAAAGTCCCATTCCTTCTTATTAATATCTTCTAATCCATAAACTTTCGCTTCTTCTAAATTATCAATATAATAATTATCTACCATCATTACTCTTTTGCATTCTTCAGCCATAGCCATCTTACTTATAACTTTCTTTGATCTTTTATCTCTTTTATGTTTTTTTTTCAATTTTTTTCATTAAGTAATTTAACTTTTTTATTAGATTATTGAGTCGCATTGTAAATAAATGAATATGATTCTAGATTTCTAGAAACATTAAATGATATATTTTCACCACAATCATATGTAATTATCATTTTTACAATATTATTTTTAATACTTCCAAAATTTTTGAAATAATCATTTGTGGCAATATAAACTTCCTGTCCAACACGTTGTTCCATGAAATATTTACTTAATATTAATAATAATATATCATCTCTTTCTCCTCGTGTATCATCATAACAACTTTGTTGATAACTAATAGATATTCTTTTATCTTTAATTTTATTTAATAACTCAATTAAATCACCATATTTTACTTTTTCAGAATCATTCTTGATTAAACTTAATAAATTAATACAAGGAATATTTATATAATGTTTTTTAACTATTTCATTTACAACTTCTTTTTCATATCCAAATTTCAAATATTCAAAAATAACATCTTCTTTTAATCTCTTTGAAATTATAATTGGCCAATAACAATTATAAATCAACATACGTATTAATGGCAACATTTTATGTTCGTCCGGTCTTAATATTTCCATATTTTTTCCTAAATTACTTAATGAATAATTCGCTTCATCTATTAAAAGTATTTTTGAGTTATATATTCCAAACTTTTCTAAATCATTTTGTTGTAAAAAATAAAAAACATTCAACTGATCAAGTAATTCTTTTTCAAGAGAAATTATCATATCATTTTTATCTTTTTGTATAACATGAATTTCATTGTTGATAATACTATTATACATAAAATTAAGTATATTATTACTTCCACCAATTAATTTCTTCATTTGTAAATATTTAATTTTATACTTACGATATTTATTTTCATAATTCATTTATAAAATATATCAATATTTTATATTTTTAACATATTATTCTCAAAAACTAAATGATTACTTTTTTCAACTAAAAAATTGAATTTTAAAATATATTGTTTTATCTATTATAACATTTAGTATCGTAATATGCCACGAAAAATTAACTGTGAAGATATCGAATTATCAACAATTGGTGTTAGAAATTCTTTACCACCAATTCGAAATATTAATATAGATAGACGTAAACATTTTATTATCAGATTTCTAAATATAGATGATAAAATACATTTAAGTTATACTTTTATAATCAATATTACATTTTGGCTTGTGATACTTATTTATGGATGTATTTATTTTAACGTAACACAAAAAAATGTTTATTTCGCTAATCTTTATAATGATCCTATGTTCAAAAAACATATTTGTTATTTGTTGTTTGATGGTGAAGTATCTAAATTTTTCATGGGCATTTGTCCATTTTCAAATGCTTTTGAAGGAACAGTAAAATTATACATACACTCATTTAGCAATAATGATGATATTGAACATATTTTGTATATTGATAATTCAACTCGTCTTTTTTCAGAAAAATCTGAAATCAAATACTCTTCTGGAATTAAAGTTTCTAGTTCTGATGCTATTATTTATTATAATCTTGGAAGACAAAGTTCTTGCTCTGACAAATGTCTAAGAATGACAAAATATTGTAATATTAAAAATGATTTGACAAAGACAACTAGAATTTTTGCTGAAATGTCAAAAAATACAGAATTTCTTTATAATGATTGTGGTGAAGAAGTAATAATGTGGCAACACCATCCACATGAAAATAATTTTGATTTATATTTGATTATTTTTATAATTGCTAATGTAATTTTTGTTCTAGATTTATCTATTATAATCATTCGTTTAATATTGTGTTGTAACTCTCAAACTTATTTTGATTATGTACATCCGCAACGAACTTTCTTGTTCGTTTTGATACCAATATTTATCACATTAGGTATGATAGCAAGTTTTATTTATTTTCTATACAATTTTGAACGTTTTGTTTAAGTTTTTCAATTTCTTAAAAATTAGTAAATAATATATTTACTAATTTTTTTAATGTTGTTATTTATATACAAATCATCTTCTTTCATCAAATTCATATTTTATTAGTTTTATGAAAAAATGTTATTAATAACATATAATTTTATAACTTATATATTATTCAACTGATTTTTATAGGATATTTATTTTAATTTAAAAATTGGTGCTATATCTTTTACTATATTATTTGCCAATTCTTCTTTGTCTTTAATCATTAAATCTGTTATTCTTTTTAACTCTTCATTCTTTTCTGTCATCATTTCTATACTTGTTGTTCCGCTACAATATTTACTACTATTTATATAAAAGTTTAAACATTCCTTTATATATAAATAGTGAGACCGAAAAAACGGTGCTAATCCCTGTAGCAAGGATAAAAGAATTTATCAACAACCACACA
>Ga0265297_10012004_pt1 | contig 10491 bp, 10 predicted proteins | sample Munlanlwell13791_FD_192502 | JGI IMG/M metagenome (GOLD analysis project Ga0265297, IMG submission 192502) | Leachate microbial communities from a municipal landfill in Southern Ontario, Canada - Leachate well 137-91 | ecosystem: Engineered > Solid waste > Landfill > Unclassified | place...
AAAGATACCTTGCAGATTCCCTCGCCATCAAGGCCGAAATTCTCAAGCGAGAAAGACGTCGGGTAATTGCTTTTGTCGGAAGTGGTGTCGATGAGCAACGACGTTTTGCCCGAAATCGCGTTTTCGGCCTTAGCTTCGTCGGCGCATGAGGGCGACACCTTCAGCTTTGAAAGGTTGGGGCTTTGCGCCAAATTTTCAAAATTTTCCTCAAGCAGAACCTGCGCGCACATTATGTTTGAAAGCGCGGATATTACCGCAAATACGATGTAAAATTTTCTCATAACTTTCCATTTTTCGGGTTTTCGGAATGTTTTCAAATATAAAAACGAGAGGGGCATTTTATTTGACACTTTTTGCGCCCGCCCTCATTAAATGCGCATGTATTTTATGAAAGTTTTTGCGGGGGTTGCGTCGATGTCTTTTGGAACTGTCGCTTTCGGGGCAATATCCGGGGTATGGCTTACGCACGCTTCCGACACGCCCGAGCGTGTCGTCATAAATTGGCTGACAGACACTCCCGCGCCGACGACCGTCAAATACGGCGCGGATGCCGCCTCGCTTAAAACGGCGGGTTCGGGTAAAATTGAAACGCTCCACCGCGCGGAGGTTGAATACCCGAAAGACGGCGCGGCCTTGATATACGAAATTTCCGACGAGTCGGGGCGGGCGGAACGGTTTACCGCAAATCCGTATCCGCAAAGAAAAGGAGTGCTAAAAGTTGTTTTTATAGGAAATCTTGGCTACGCGCCCGACCCAAACTTTTCGGCAATCGCCGCCGACAAACCGAACCTCATCATAACCTGCGGCGACAATGTCGCCAACCTGCACGAAAAAGGGAATGAGGGAATCGGCGCGTACAAGAATATGATTGCCAAATTTCCGCGCGCCCTTGTTTCTTCCACGCCCGTTCTAACCGCTTTGGGCAATCACGACAAAGAAATTCTGCCGCGCGGAAAGAAATATCCTCCGCACCCATCTTACGACGTATCCGCCTCGACCTATCGCGAGTTTTTTAATCTTCCTCAGGACGAATGGAAGTGGGAATTTTCAATACCAACGCACAACGCACGCTTCATCGCGCTCGACCTTTGCCACACTTCCGACTTCGGCACGACTTGGCAGGCGTGTAGCCCCTTTGACGCCGACAGCGAACAGTTCGGCTGGTACGCCGCCGCGCTTTCAAAAAAGGGCGCGCCGCGCGCGTTTACGATCATCAACGAGCGCAACGCGGTAATGCGCACAGTTCTCGGCGGAATTTGGAGGCCCCAGTTTGAAAAGAACGCGGCGGTCGTTTCCGGCTTCGGTTATTATCTTGAGCGCGCCGAACAAAACGTGCCGTATTTCAATACGTCGCTGTGTGCCGGAACAAAATATCCCGACGCGTTCTCCAAATTCATAAGGGCGGAGGCGGGGTATCTGCTTTTGACGTTCAATCCCGACGGAAGTGTGCGCGCGGAGCTGAAATCGATTTCGGGCGAGGTGTTGGACGCGTCTTCGTTATGATATAATTTTCCAATTTCGGTATAAATTTGAGAATTGTAAAATCCTTCCCGTGCGGCTACAATAAGTAAGTTCGGCGGAGATTTTGTTTGTTGAAGACGGAGTCCCGAAGACAAGATTGCACAACAGGAGGATATATTATGAAAAACATTACTTTGGCGGCATTTGCCGCGGCGGCTGCGTTTCAGTGTTTTGCGGGCGTTCCCCTCGACACTTCGGCAGACCGCGTTAAGATAGATACGGGCATTTCTTATGCGCGCATAGGAACGCTTGTAAACAAAGACGTCTCGCAGACGAAAAACACCATAACCATCGGCGGCGAAACTCTCGACCGCGACTACGCCAATTACGACGAGTACAAAGAGTATCTCAAACCGCTGGGCATTAAGCGCATTCGCCTTCAGGGCGGCTGGGCTAAGACCGAAAAGGTCAAGGGCGTTTACGACTTCGCATGGCTCGACCATATCATCGACGATTGCATTGCGCGCGGAATAATCCCGTGGCTGCAGACATCCTACGGCAATACGATTTACGCGGGCGGCGGCACCCCCTTCCTCAAGGGCGGAATGCCCTCTTCGGCCGAGGGCAAAGAGGCGTGGAACAAATGGGTGGACGCAATGGCGAGACGCTATGCGGGCAAAGTTGAATGGGAAATGTGGAACGAGCCCGACATCAACAAGGCGACTCCCCTTGCGGAAATCATAGACATCAACATTCGCTCCACTGAAATCATACGCAAGCACGACCCAAAGGCGAAAGTCGCGGCTCTCTCGTTGGCGAGCACCCGCCCCGAAAAGTTTGAAGAATACGTCAAGGCTTTCCACGAACTCGGCAAGCTCGATATGTTCGACTGGATTTCCTATCACGGCTACGAATATCGCCCCGAAGACTCTTACGTAAACGTTGATGAAATGCACAACATACTCGTAAAATATTCCAAGAAAGTTATCTTGCGTCAGGGCGAGAACGGCGCGCCCTCAAAGGGATACCTCGGCGGGGCTCTTGCAAAGTACGGCTGGACGGAAACTTCGCAGGCCAAATGGGCGTTGCGCAGAATGCTCAGCGACCACGGCAGGGGAATTTGGACAAGCTACTTCTCGATTTCCGACATGCACTACGCGCCGACCGACAGCATTAAGGTCGTCAATGTAAAGGGTCTGCTCGAAACCAATGAAAAGCACGAGGTGGTGAAAATAAAACCCGCATTTTACGCGGTTCAAAACCTCGTTTCGGTCTTCGACATGTTGGAAAACAAGATGCCCGCCAAAGATTTGTACGTAAAAACCCAAGCTTCGCATACGATTTTCGGCTATTCAGACGCCAAGACCGGTTTGCAGTCTTTCGTCGTCTGGTACGACGAAGCTCCGCCCGTAAGCTTTAAATGCATAAATCCCACCGACATAACGGTGAACAAGGCCAACTTCAAAGACCCCGTTCTTGTCGACTTACTAACGGGTTCGGTTTATGAAATTCCCGCCGCCTCAATAGAAAAGAACGGCGACGACGCAATTTTCAAAAATCTTCCCGTTTACGACTCCCCGATTCTGGTTACGGACAAGAGCCTGATAACTTTTAAAACTTTGAAGTAAGTATATAACGTTGTAATCAAGGTGCCCGCGCATTTTGCGCAGGGCGCCTTTTTTTTTGCGCGGCAAAGGGAAAATTAAAAAAAAGAGAGCGCGCACGGTCGGGGGAAACCGTGCGCGCTCGAGTTGCAGCCAATATGAATATGATATCGGAAATCTAATTTTCCCCGCCTTAGTTGGCGAACTTCGGGCGGAGAGAATTTAAAGCCTGCGCGTGAATCTGGCAGATTCTGGCCTCGGTAAGGCCGAATTCGCGGGCGATTTCGCCGAGCTTTTTCTCCTCAAAATAATAGCCCTCCAAGACTCTCCTCTGCTTTTCGGGCAGAGATGCGACATTCTTGCGCACGACCGACGACATTTCCTTTTTTTCAATGTCTTCGACCGCAGTCGTCGCGTTGTCGTCGGCTATCGATTCCGAGAAGGATGGTATTGAACCGTCTCCGAAAGAGTTTGCGCTGTCGTTGAGAGATACGAACGAGCATGTCTGAGTGCGGCGCATAATTTTGTCAAACTGCTTGGCGGAAACGCCCATTTCTTTGCGCAGTTCTTCGTCCGTCGGGGAACGTCCGAACTTCTGTTCGAGCTCTCCGCGGGTTTTGTCTATGCTTTTGGCGTCGCTTCTGGCGGAGCGCGACATATAGTCTAAATTTCTTAGTTCGTCTATTATCGCGCCGCGTATGCGCGTTGAGACATATCCGCCGAAACTGTCTTCGCGCGAGGGGTCAAGCCTCTGGACCGCATCGGCAAGCCCCGCCACGCCGGCGGAATGAAGCTCGTCAAAGTCCGCATGCGCAGGAAGTTTTACGCGCATGGAATTAACAACTTTCTTAACGAGCGGATAGTATTTGACGAACAAAGCCTTTTGCTTCGGTGTCAGAACCCTTGTATTCTTTTCGTTTGTGATTGCAGTTGTCATATTTTTTTACGGGTTTTTCGTCCCGCCTCCGTTGTTAATGTTATCTGACATTCATATAACAGATTTTGTGCCAGTTTTTTGAAAAAATATAGAAAATTTTAATAAGCTTATTATTAGCTATATATGAAAATTGTGAAAGTTTTGGGTATTTGTTCTGCGACATTTTTTACGCATATACTTGAGACATTTTTTCTCTTGCGACGAAATTGTAGCCCTTTTTGTCCTTTTTAAGAATGTTGTTGAAAAAATAAAAACCGCCCGCGATACTTCTAAGTTTATGTCATTAGACGCTGCGACAAAAAAGAGGCACTCGCGCATACGCTTTATGAAGAAATTTCTTCGCAAGCTGCCGCGCCGCTCGAATCTGCACAGATACCCGGGGCTTCGCCTGTTTCAGAAAGCCGCCCGCAAACGCGACTATTTGTGGAGCTGGCACAGAGCCGAAATGATTAGAGCTTTTTATATGGGTTGGATTATAGCGTTAATTCCCATGTACGGCCTTCAGATGCTTGCGGCCTTCATAATGTCGTTTCCGTGCAGGGCGAACTGTATTGTCGCAATGGCTTTGCAGTGGATAACCAATCCGCTGACAATCGGGCCGATTCTCGTTTTCCAATATTTGCTCGGCGACAAACTGCTGAAATCTTTTATGGGTTTCAAGGGAATCGACAACGGGTTTGTCGAAATATTCAAACACGAAGATTTTTGGATAGCCATTCGGAAGCTCGCCACCGGGCACAATGTCGCATACATAATAGAGGCAACGCTTTTCGGGGGTTTTATTATTGCAATTGTCGGCGCCACACTTAATACCCTATTGTATCTGTACTGTACGCGCTCGGGCGCAGAACAAAAAATTTTGAGGGTGAAGTGATTTTTATAAAACGGATTTCGGCGGCGTTTTTTGCCGTTCTGCTCGCTGTTGCCGCGCATGCGCAACAGGCGTCTCCCGCAGGGGTGATGTTGGGCGTCGACGTTTTGGAATCAATGAAGTTTTCGCCCCTCGCGGGTAAGAGGGTGGGTCTGCTTACGAATCCCGCGGGGGTCAATTCGGCGGGAGTAAGCACGATAAACGTTTTAAGGCGCGCAAAAAATGTGAGGCTGGTTGCCTTATTCGGTCCCGAACACGGCATATACGGCGACGAAAAGGCCGACACTCCCGTTCTCGACAGGGTAGACCGCCGAACGGGGTTGCCCGTGTTTTCGCTTTACGGAAAGTATCGCAAGCCCACTCCCGAAATGCTCGCAAAAATAGACGTGCTTGTGGTGGATTTGCAGGACTTGGGGTCGCGCTCATACACATTCACAAGCTGCATGCTCCGCGCCATGGAGGCGTGTTTTGAAAACAACAAAGAGATAATGATTTTAGACAGGCCGAACCCGCTCGGCGGCCTGAAGGTCGACGGTCCGATTCTCGACTTGCGCTTTAAGAGCTATGTCGGGATGTTCAAAGTTCCCTACGTTCACGGGTTGACGATGGGCGAACTTGCCCGCATGAGCAAGGCGACGGCGGGGGCGATGGACATAACATCGGCGCAGCAGCGGGCGGGAAAGCTTACGGTTATCTCCATGCGCGGGTGGAGGCGTTCAATGCTTTGGCCCGACACCAAGCTGCGCTGGGTTCCGACAAGCCCCGCTGTTCCGACATTCGCCGCCGCAACTGGCTATGCAATGACGGGCCTCGGCTGTCAGATAGGCGGGTTTCAGCACGGCTACGGTACGACTTACCCATTCAGAATGCTAACGTTTCCCGGAAAAAAACCGCGGCAGATTGCGGCGGAATTACGACGTTACAACATAAGGGGTGTGTCGTTCACGCCCGTTGCGGCAAAAGATTCGAAGGGCAAGCCGTCGGATGGGCTGTACGTTTCCGTGACGGACTGGAATTCCCTTCGCCCCACGGAATTGAGCTTTTACCTGATGGTCGCCGCATGCCGCTTCAACGGCGGCAATGTTTTTGCGAGGGTGCCGAATTCGCAGGAATCTCTGTTCAACAAACACACGGGTTCCGCCGAGTGGTGGGCCGAAATTTCCAAAAAGGGCTCGGCCGCAAACGTGCCGTACTTCATCGACAAGTGGGAGCGCGAGGCCAAGGCCTTTCAGCGCGAAAGCGCAAAGTATTACCTGTACAAGTAGCGCGGCCATCATAGTTTTTGCGCGGCGCATTTTTTGCTTTAAATGTCGCTTCAAAAATGCGTTTATATTCGTTTGAAAAATTCGCCGTGAGGCGCTGAAAGGTTATTTTACAATGAGAATACAAAAATACATTTCGCAATGCGGGATATGTTCGAGGCGCGAGGCCGAGAGGAAAATACTCGACGGGCTCGTGACGGTAAACAAGAAGCCTGCGGAAATAGGGCAGGACATAAATCCGGAAAGCGACAGAGTCGTGGTCGACGGCGTTTCGGCGCGCGGAATGGTTGAAGATAAAGTCGTTCTCGCGATGAACAAGCCCAAGGGTTATCTCTGTTCGAACTCCGACCCGTTTGAGGCGCAGACCGTATTCGACATTCTGCCCGAGCCGTTTTCGCAAATGAAGCTCTTCTGCTGCGGCAGGCTCGACAAAAGTTCTCAGGGGTTGCTGATTCTGACCAACGACGGAGATCTTGCCAACAAGATTACCCACCCGTCTACGGGCGTCGTGAAAAAGTACCACGTGCTGCTTAACCGTGATCTCGATTTGAAAATCATTCCGATTCTCCTGCGCGGCGTGGTCAGCGACGGCGAAAAACTGCGCGCCTCTAAAATCATTCCCGACAATTCAGGGCTTGACGATTCGTCTCGGCGCGTCGAAGTGTGGCTCAATCAGGGGAGAAAGAGGGAAATCCGCAGAATGTTCGAGGTTATGGGCTACTTTGTAAAGGAGCTAAAGCGTTTTCAGATAGGGTCGTTCGTGCTAAAGCGCATTCCGGAGGGCGGCGTAAAGGTTCTCGGATCGTCCGACATAAAAAAACTTTTGGTCAACGAAAAACAGAATTTGTCAAAATGAACAGGGAAGAGATATTCGACAGTGTCGAAGACTGCATAGCGGAATTCGCAAACGGCGGAATCGTTATTGTCGCCGACGACGAGTCGCGCGAGAACGAAGGCGACATGATTTGCGCGGGAGAAAAAATCACCCCGCAGATAATAAACACAATGGTTCGCTACGCGCGCGGGCTCGTCTGCGTTCCCACGACCACCGACAGGCTCGCGGAGCTCGGTATTGACGACATGGTGCGACTCAACCGCGACGCCAAGGGCACCGCGTTCACCGTTACGGTCGACGCCGCCAAGGGCATAGCCACTGGCATCAGCGCGGCCGACAGGGCTCACACAATAAGGCTTATGTCGGACCCGTCAGCGACCGCGCAGGATTTTGTCAGCCCCGGACACTTGAATCCGTTGCGCGCGCGCGTCGGCGGAGTGCTTGAGCGCGCCGGACACACGGAGGCCGCGGTCGATTTGGCAAAGCTCGCGGGGCTTTATCCTTGCGCGGCAATCTGCGAAATCATGAACGACGACGGCACCATGGCGCGTATTCCCGACCTTGTGAAATTCAAAAAGCTTCACAATATGAAAATGATGAGCGTTGCGTCGCTTATAGAATACAGAATGCGCACCGACACCCTCATAACTAAGATTTTCGAGCGCGAAATCGAAACCGAATTCGGGAAATTCACGCTTGCGGGTTTCAGGGCGACCGACGGCAGAATCCACTACGCGCTCGTTCGCGGAAAAATTTCGGGCAATCCCACTATGGCGCGCGTCCATTCCGAAAACGTCTTCGCCGACATATTTGCCGACAGGTCTTTTGCGGACGGTTCGCGAACGTTCAGGCAGGCCCTCAAAATGATTGCCGAAGAGGGGGCGGGGGCTGCGGTATACATAAGCCTTCCCCACTCGGGCGTGAATGTTGCGGAGGCCGTAGCGGTCACTCCCAATATGCGCGATTACGGGATGGGAGCGCAAATTTTGCGCGCGCTCGGCTTCAAAAAAATCAAGCTTTTGACCACGCATGTGGGAAGGCACCTCATATCCGACGGATACGGCCTTGAAATCGAAAGCGAAATCGAAATAAAGGATTGAACGATGAGTTTGGACAAAGGAAAAATGCCGTCTATCGACGTTTCGCAATACCGCTTTGCGATCGTAGCCTCGCGCTTCAACAAGAAGCTTGTCGACGCGCTCGTTCGCGACGCCGTCGAAACACTGCACAAAAAAGGCGTTGACTCCGAAAACATCCGCCTTCTGCGCGTTCCGGGGGCCGCCGAAATTCCGCACGTATCAAGCATGCTCGCCGAGACCGACGAGTACGACGCCGTCATAGGCTTGGGCGTTGTAATAAAGGGCGAGACTCCGCACCATGAAATCATTGCGCATAGCACGGCGATTGCGATGCAGCAGATTGCCGTTGCGACGACCGTTCCGATGATTAACGGCATAATAGTCGCCAACACGCAGGAGCAGGCGGAGGCCCGCACGACGGGCTCCATGAGCAGGGGCGCGGAATTTGCGGAATGCGCCATGGAAATGGCGCATCAGGCGTCCATTTTGCTCGACGAAGTTTTGGACGCACAACAAAAACGCGAAGAGGAGAAATAATATGGACGAATCCCCAAACAAGGGCAAGAACGCGGGGCGCAGGGAAAACCGCGCGGCCGCAATGCAGTTTCTTTACATGCGCGAAATTAACCGGGGCGGAGACGCCGCCGAGGCCTTGAATTCGTTTTTTGAGACAAAGGAAAACCCGCGCGAATTTTACGCGTTCGCCGAAGAGCTCATCGCGGGCGCGGAGGCTCACATTTTGGAAATCGACGAAATCATAAAAAAGAGCGCGACAAACTGGTCGACCGACAGAATCGCGAAAGTCGATTTGGCGATTTTACGGCTCGCCATTTTCGAGCTTTTGTTCCGCGAAGACATTCCGCCCGTAGTCTCAATAAACGAGGCGATAGATTTGGCGAAAGTATATTCTTCGCCCGAGGCCCACAGGTTTGTAAACGGGGTTCTCGACAACGTGAAGGGATCGTTGAACAGGCCGCTGCGCACGGCGAAAAAATAGCAGATGTTTTCCGCACTCAAAAAATTCGGCGAAGGCCTCAGGAAAACGGCGTCGGGCGCGCTCGGCTCCGTGGCGGCGATGTTTGCAAAAAAAATAGACTCGGCCGATATAGCGGTTATAGAGGAAACTTTATACGGTGCGGATTTCGGATTTGAAACCACCGCCGAAATTATAGACGCAATCAAAGCCGAGTACCGTAAGAACAAGGAGCTGCGCGGCAAAGAGGCCGCGGAAATAGGCTCGCGCGTGCTGCTGAAAATTTTGGAGGGTTCCGAAGGGGGATTCGCCCGCGCAAGCGGCGGCAACCCTTCTGTTGTGTGCCTTGTGGGCGTAAACGGCGCGGGCAAAACAACGACCGCCGCAAAGCTTGCGCACCTGATGCAGTCGGAAAGAGAAACCGTCCTTTTGGGAGCGTGCGACACTTTCCGCGCCGCCGCAAACGAGCAGATTCGCGAATGGGCCTCCCGCCTGAGCGTGAAGCTCGTTGAAAGCAGCAGGGGCGCAGACGCTGCGGCAACCGCGTTCGACGCATGGCAGTCGGCCAAGTCGAAGGGCGCGCAGTGGCTGGTTCTCGATACGGCGGGAAGGCTTCACACCAAGGAAAATTTGATGTCGGAACTCGCGAAAATCCGCAGGGTTCTTCAGAAAAACGACGCTTCCGCGCCCCAGAATTCAGTTATAGTGCTCGACGGCAGTTTGGGTTCAAACAGCATAGAGCAGGCTCTCGCCTTTCACAAGGCGTTTCCGCTTACGGGCATGATTGTAACAAAGCTCGACGGAACGGGAAAGGGCGGCGCGATTGCGGGGATTTACAGGAAACTGAAACTGCCCATTCTCTACGTCGGTCTCGGCGAAAAAGCCGACGACCTTCGCCGGTTCGACGCAGAGGCCTACGCAAAGGGAGTCTTCGGGCTATCGTGAATTTATGAAAAAAATTAAGGTCAGTCTTGCCCTGCGCAGCTACCCGATTTTTGTCGGGCGCGGCGCGTTTGCTTCGGCGATATCCGAATTCAAAAAAATAAAATCGCAAAACAGAAAAGTGTTTTGCATAGCCGACTCTGCGGTGCTCAAGGCGCATCCCGACAAGGCGAAGGAGTTGGCGCATACGGCCGAAATAATAGAAGTAAAGGGCGGCGAATCTTCAAAGTGCGCGAGAGAATTCGGCAGACTCTGTTCTGTCCTTGCGCGGTTGCGCGCCGACAGAAAAAGCGCGGTCGCGGCTCTCGGCGGCGGCGTTGTCGGAGACCTTGCGGGATTCGTTGCGGCCTCGTATATGAGGGGCGTCGATTTCTACCAGATTCCCACGACGCTTCTTGCCATGGTCGATTCGTCCGTAGGCGGCAAGACGGGCATAAACATTCCCGAGGGCAAAAACCTTGTCGGCGCGTTTCATCAGCCGAAAGCGGTGTTTACCGACACATCCTTTCTCGACACGCTTCCGCCGC
>Ga0265297_10012005_pt1 | contig 10490 bp, 9 predicted proteins | sample Munlanlwell13791_FD_192502 | JGI IMG/M metagenome (GOLD analysis project Ga0265297, IMG submission 192502) | Leachate microbial communities from a municipal landfill in Southern Ontario, Canada - Leachate well 137-91 | ecosystem: Engineered > Solid waste > Landfill > Unclassified | place...
TTAGAATTTTATATATTAGACTGGCGGTGGTGCTTTTGCCCTTAGTGCCGGTGACGCCGATGATGGTGCCAGCGCATTCTCTGAAAAAGATATTAGGAACAGAAGTTAATTCTACTCCTTGGTCTAAAGCAGATTTTATTTCCGGTAGACTATTGGGAATACCCGGAGATTTGATAATTAAATCAAATTCGGAAATATTTTTTAGATAATTCTTGCCAGTAACTATTTTTAAATTTTTATTCTTAGTAATTTTAATTGTTTTTTGGTCAGCGATTGTTAATTTGATTCCGGGATATTTTTTTTGTAAATGATTAATAGCGTATTGACCTTCATGGGCGCCGCCCAAGATAATAATCTTTTTAAAATTTTCCGGAATATTATTTTCTGGAGCCACAGCCAGAGCTTGGCTGATTAATTTTTGTTTGTCTTTGATTCTGGAGGCAACATTTTTTGAAAAATATTTAAGGATGTAGTTATTTTTAAAAGCTGGTTGCTTTAAGCTTAGAAGCATAGCGGCTTTTACTTCATTTGGCTCGCCCACACAATCAAAAGGCTTAAAATTTTTCTCTCCCAAGAGTTCTAGGAAGAGGTTTAATAATTTTGGATTAGCATATAGGTTTTGGCCGAATATTTTTGTTACTTTATCCTTTGGTAAGAAGGCGGCTAATTGCGAAAAAGCAAAAGCGCATTTGGGACATTCGCCGCACCAGCGCGGAGAAGCAGTCTTGATGATTTTGAAGTTGCGATTACAGCTGGAAAAGGTTGAGAAATATTTGGGGTAGTGGGAAAATAGCTCTACAATTTTTAACTCGGAATAGCGACGTAATAAACTAAAATATTTTAAGTCGGAAGTGATGTATTTATTTAGGTAATCACTGAAGTTTTTTTCAAAAGCAAAGCTTTTACTGTATTGGTGATTTATATTTTCGCCCAAGTATTTAACATTGCCAAAATTAGCACTTTTTTCGTTGGCGAAAATGAGATAGCGGTAATTATAGAGAGCGGCCGCCAGAATGCTTACCCAGGCGTAAATGGATGATATGGGCACATGGCCGTTATAGGCGCCTAGCAAGTTTAATTCTAAAAGCTGTTGGTCCATTTGTCGCTCAATAATTAATCTTTTCTTTCCAGAGACTTTGGTAACTTCGCGGTGAATTTGGCTATCGCCTAAAGTAATTAAATCAAAATTTACTTGCTGGTTTTTTAATTTTTCAACGACTACGCAGGAATCTTTGCCGCCTCCCAGTGGCACGAGAGCGCGGTTTTTGAAATTGATATTTAAAGGCTTGGCAGTTAGGTTTTTTTGGAAAGGAAAATTAACCAAGCCGCGGAAATCGATTTTATTTTTATAGAAAAATTCTCCTAAGCCTTTAGTGTATAGTTCATTCCAAAATTGGGCTTGCTCCTCGGACAGTTTCCCGGAACGAATAATGATTTTTTTGGGACAATAGGTCTTATAGTAGCTAATGCCTAGAGCCAAGTGAAGATTGAAAAGGATTTTGTTTAAAAGTGGTTGGTTAAAATTCACTGGGCTGAATTTTGGGAAAGTGATGGTTTCAGTAAAATTAATTTTTTGGTCCAGGGAATAATAAAACTTAGCCGTCAGTTTCCGGCGGTCAAATTCATATTTCTGAAAAATAAATTGTTGATAGTTTTGTCTTGACATGTCTCTATTTTTGTGATTAAATAGCTAAATATAATAATATTTATTGATCTTTAAAACTATAAACAAGAGGGAGGTCATCATGTTAATGTTAGTGGTATTGGTATCTATTACCTTAGCAATGATAGCCCTCCTCGTCAAAGTGGGGGCTATTAAAAAATCTACTCAGGAGAAAACAACTGGCTGGATATTTGGTTCTATCATTTGGCTTTTCCGGGGAGCTATTAGTTTGTTAGTTCGTTGGAAAATAATTAGTCCTTATCAGGGTGAAAGGTTTTATGCTAAAACAGTAAATTCTTGCTTGGAAAATTTGCCGTACAGTTTTATCATAATCGCCACCATTATTACGACTGCCATTGTCTTCGGAGTTATTTATTTAACTCAAGGCGGGTTGCCGGAAATTTCTAATCTTGACTGGCGGGCGGTTGGCATTGATTTGCCAATTTACTATAAGCTATCGCGGTGGTTTGATCTGTTTTGTCTGGGAGTTTGGATGCTTGTCAATTTATCGGCCTATCGGTTTATAAGACGCACTAGTGTGATCTTATTCGTGAGGTTTGAGCTAAGATTATTTTGGCGGATTTTCCGAAATTATTATCTTCTGATTTTTGGGGCTTCATGTGGATTGGCAGCTGTGGTAATTTTAGAAGGAGCCATTTATGGACTCTTGATAAACATTCTGCTGTGGTTAATCTTTTGGTTATTAACCTTGATTGGCCGAGGAACAATTAGGTTCTCCACGTTATTCTTGGCTTCAATTTTTGAGGGGCCTAAAAAGAATTAGTAAAGATGGTTTGAAAAACGAACCATCTTTTTTATTTGATTTCTCCCCAATTTTTTCCGATGGCGACATCTACTACCACGGGTACTTTCAATTCTATTACTCCCTCCATGATGGCTTTGATCTTTTTAGTGTAATAGTCTACCTGGTCTTTTTTAATTTCAAATAATAATTCATCATGAACTTGCAAAAGCATTTTAATATCATCCTTATTTTTAACTAAATCTTCAACTTCAATCATGGCGAGTTTAATCATATCGGCGGCCGTGCCTTGGAAGGGCATATTAACGGCCATGCGTTCAGCGCTTTTGGCCAACATGAAAATATGGGAATTAATTTCTGGCAGATAGCGGCGGCGACCGAAAAGAGTTTCGACGTAGCCTAATTTTTTAGCAGTGGCCAGGGTGGTTTCAATAAATTTACTAATGCCAGTGTAGATTTTAAAATAGGTATCAATAAATTCTTTGGCTTGGGTGTAGGGGATGCCGGCGCCCAGGCTTAGGCCGTGAGGCCCCTGGCCGTAGATGACGCCGAAATTAACCGCCTTAGCTTCGCGGCGCATCGCGCTGGTGACTTTTTCTAGTTTAACTCCATTAATATCGGCGGCAGTGGTGGCATGAATGTCCACTCCGTTTTTAAAAGCAGCAATCATTTTTTTATCTCCGGACATATGAGCGGCTAGGCGTAATTCAATTTGGGAATAATCAAGGCTAACTAGCTCATATCCCTTTTTGGCTATAAAGGCCTCCCGAATCTTTTTGCCTAAATCGGTCCGGGTGGGAATATTTTGTAAGTTAGGTTCGGTGGATGATAGGCGGCCAGTAGCGGTAATAGTTTGGTTGAAACTAGTATGTAGGCGACCAGTTTTAGGATTTATTAAGACCGGCAAAGCCTCAATGTAGGTACTAATTAATTTCGCTAATTCTCGGTAATTCTGGATTAAAGGAATGATGGGGTGGGCTTTTTTTAGTTTTTCCAGCTCATCAGCGGCCGTGGACAGGCCAGTCTTAGTTTTCTTAATGCCCTTTGTGGCAATTTGTAATTTCTCGTAGAGGACTTCTTTTAATTGTTTAGTGGAGTTAATGTTGAATTTCAAGCCGGCGGCTTTATATATTTTTTGTTCTAGAATTTTAATTTCTCGGCTTAACTCTTTGCCCATCTTTCCTAAAAGACTTTTATCAATCAAAATGCCGTTGTCTTCCATTTGAGCTAGGACAGGTATGAGGGGCATTTCAATTTTGGTAAATAATTCCCAGAGCTTTTCAGAGTGCAATTCTTTGTCTAGTATTTCTACTAAGCGATTAGTGAAATCAGCATCTTCGCAACTGTAGATGGCTAATTTTTCTAAAGGCACAGTGCCGAATTCTATCTTATCGCGGCCGGCACCTAAGAGGTCGACATGGTTTATTTTTTCAAAGTTAAGTTCCGAGAATGTCAGGGCGTCTAGGTTGTGTTGGCGGTTCTCGGGGTGTAGTAAATAAGAAGCAATCATGGTGTCAAAATAAATACCGTTTATTTCTAGGCCCTGATTAACCAAAACTCGCAAGTCAAATTTAATATTATGGCCGCATTTTTTGATTTTAGGATCTTTTAATATTGGTTGGAGCTTTTTGAGCCAACTCTGATTATTGGTCGGGGTGCTGAATAGGCTGGGGGTGTTTGATTCATGGGTTTTAATAGGAAGGAAATAGGCCTCGCCTTCTTTCCAAGAGAAGCTGATGCCCAAGAGTTTGGTGGTGAGTGGGTCAAGCGAGGTGGTTTCGGTGTCGATAGTGAAGATTTTTTGAATGGCCAATTTTTTTAGGAAGGTATTAAATTTCTGGTCGTCGTCTACTAAAATGTATTTGAATTTTTTTTGATCACGAGCAAATTTATCATTAATATGGTTATCTTCTTCGTTTTTTTCCGGTCGCTTGCCGGTGTAATTATCCAGGCTGGCTAAGCGCGGCACTAAAGACTTAAATTCTAGTTCGCTAAATAGTTTAATTATTTTATCTTTATCTAATTTATTGAAAGCGGCCGCCGCTAGATCAAATTTAATGGGGGCAGCGCAATCAATGCGCGCTAGTTTCTGGCTGAGATAAGCGTTATCTTTGAAAGTTTGTAGCAATTCCAATATTCGCGGTTTTATTTTTTGGTTATTTTTGTTGACTGCTTGGTAGACACCATCAAGCGTTTTGAAGTCATGCAATAAGTCGCTGGCGGTTTTTTCACCGATGCCCTTAACGCCGGGAATGTTGTCGCTCGGGTCGCCACGGAGGGCTTTGTAGTCCACCATTTGGTCTGGTTTCAAACCATATCTTTCCTGGACACCACTTTCGTCATATAAAACACTTTCAGAAATTCCTCGGCTCATAGTGTAGACTTTAGTATGACTATTAATAAGCTGCATGGTGTCCATGTCGCCGGTCATTATTATTTTTTCTACTCGGTCGTTAACCTGACGGGTAATGGTGCCAATCAAGTCATCGGCCTCAAAACCGGATAATTCAAAGATGGGAATATCAAAAGCCTCGGCTACTTGTTTAACAATCGGGATTTGGTCATAGAGCTCATCCGGCGCCTTAACTCGTTGAGCTTTGTATTCCTTATATTCCTCGTGTCTGAAGGTCGGTCCTTTTTTATCAAGCGTCAAAACGATATATTGCGGTTTGAGTTCGGTTATGGCTTTAAGCAGGAAAAGGGTAAAGCCATAGACGGCATTAACAATTTGGCCGGATTTTGTGGTCAAAGTGGGCGGCAAAGCATGAAAACTGCGGTGAATAATCGCATTGCCGTCAATAATTATTAGCTTCTTGAGTGGTTTGGTCATAGCCCCATTTTATCATTTTTAGAAGCGATAGGCAAAAAAAATAAAATATGCTATATTACATTTAGTTTATAATAACTTTTTAAGATATATGTTCAAGAAAGTTCTAATGATGGTCTTGTTTGGCGCCTTGGCGCTCTCAGTCGCCGGTTGCACTAAATCGGAAAATTCTGGCCCTATCGCCACTAGCGGTCCTATTATTCTGTTCTATAGCACCGAATGCCAGCATTGTCAGAATGTTGAAAAATACCTGACTGATAACAAAGTGACGGAGAAGTTAACCATTGAGCAGAAAGAAATTAGTGATAAGGTTAATGCCCAGGCTCTTTTAGAAAAGGCTAAGGCGTGTAATTTGGATACTAATAATATGGGCGTGCCTTTTCTTTGGGCTGATAATGCTTGTCTGATTGGTGATGAGGATATTATTAATTTTTTTAAAACTAAAATTGGCGAATAATTAATATTTATGAAAAAAATAATTCCAGTTGTTATTCTAAATTTTCTAATAGCCGTTAAGGCTCAAGCTTTTTGTCCGGTTTGTACGGTAGCGGTTGGTGCGGGCGTGGGTTTATCGCGGTGGCTGGGCATCGATGATTCCATTACTGGTTTGTGGGTCGGTGGTTTAACAGTTTCGGTTTCTATTTGGACGATTAATTGGCTAAAAAAGAAAAACTATAATTTTAAGTTGCGGGCGCTCATTACTTTTATCTTTTACTACGCTTTAATAGTCCTGCCTCTCTTCTTTATGGGCATTATCGGCCACCCGTTTAATAAGCTCTGGGGGGTTGATAGGTTGCTTTTAGGAGTAATCATTGGTAGTATTGCTTTCTATGCGGCTGGGGCTTGGTATCAACATTTAAAGAAAAAAAACAATGACCGGGCTCACTTTCCATTCCAGAAGGTGGCTATGCCAATTTTGGCTTTAGTGGTTTTAAGTTTCGTTTTCTATTATTTAACTCGTTAATCATATGGACATTGACCAAAAAAAATTGCAGGAGTTTATTGATAAAGCCGATTATTTAAAGAAAGAGAATAAATTGGATTTATCCTCCGATCAAGATTTAAGTATTGCTATTATGAATTTGGTGAGCCTGGAAGAACATTTCTTTTTTAGTGGCGCTAAAACCGAAAAGCCGGAATATTATGATTTGATAAAAGAAGTGCGCGAGATGCGTAAAGAATTGATGCATAAATTGATTAAAGAATATGAGGGCGAGGTCTGGTGTATTTCTAAACATTTATTGGCCGCCTCTATGCGATTAATGGAAGTTGGCACTAAAGAATTGGGGCGTGACAAGAAAGATGAAGCTTATGCTTTATTCGCCAAGGCCTATAATCTCTACTCTCTCTTCTGGGGGTTGAATATGAAACTAGTTGATGTCGACGGGATTAAAAAGATTGATGAGGGAGCGGTTAATAAGCATGATCAGGAAAAGAAAGGGTTCATGGGCAAGATGGGTGATTTAGTGAAAAAAGCGATTAATTGTTGTTTGGAATAGATTAAAATATTAATAGTCTATAATATAGAATCGCCTTGTTTGGGGCGATTTTTATTATTGACAGAACTTGTCGGTTGAGCTATCTTATTAGGTTAATTAACGGATTGTTTCACTAAAGTACCTTAAAATGAGAATAGAAAATATTGATCATAATTTGAAGCTTTTAGAAAAAAGTTTCGGGGGTTTGGCGGATATTAATAAATATAGCCAAACCATTCTAACACCAGTGGTGCGCTGGTCGCCATTTATAAAAAGTTGGCTTTATACCTTATTACATCCTAACGCTCGCCTGCGCCGACAAAATGATGCGGAGCATACTTTAGGAATGGTGATGTTAGTAACTAACACTTCCTTGAAGTTGCAGCCGTATAATCCCAGCTTAGATTGTTTCTTACTGACCTTGGCGGCCACTGATCATGAATTCGGCGAAGGTATACTTAAAAGTGATGTTTGCTACTTGGTTAAGAAGTCTGATCGTGATCGTGATGAATACTTGGCTTTTGTGAAGCGCTTTGCAGTTTTAGGCGGAGATCTGATGATTTATCATCGTCGAGCTTTTTTATTGCAATTTGCCGGCATTGAAACTGGCGACGAAGACAATGCCTGGGAGATTTTTCCAGAAGCTGACAGAAAAATTTTGCATTGGCTATGGGAAAATAGAAGACGGGAGGCCTACATCTTTAAATACTGTGAAAGACTGGAATATATTCTCTTCGCTATTGAGCAGGGATGTCGGTATCGCAATTACATCATGGCCGAAGAAGTTTTGCGTAATCATATTTGTGATATGCATCAAGCTTGTAAATTGATTCCTGGGTGGGAAGAAAAGATTTGGACACCTAATATTGATAATTTAGCTAAAGAGGTCCATAAGGAATTAGTCAGTTGTTTGCCGCCAGCGAAATTATTTAAACCTGAAATTAATCGGGGAGTATAAAGAATAGCCGTTCAAATAAATGGACGGCTTTTTTAATTGCTTGACAAAATATTGTGAAAGTGGTAATGTATTTTTTCCACTAAATGTTCATTACTATGAAAAATAATAAAGCAAAATTTCTTCTAATCGAAGATAATCACTTATTAATTACTAATATTCGAATAATGTCAGAAGACAAAGATGATGGTTTTGACCTAGTCGTTGCCTCTAACATGCCTGAGGCTATAAAAGCCCTGGAAGATTCGGATACCGTCAATTCTTATGACATCATCTTCTTGGATGGCGATTTAAGCGGTAGCGCTGAATTGGAAACTCTGCCTCTTTTGGAGAAAATAAAAGCGGCTGGCTTTAAAAAACCAATTATTGCGATTTCCGCTTCTCACAATGATAAGTTGGAGGCTGCTGGAGCAACTAAAGGAATCGACAAAACCAGAATAGTTAATGAGGTTATAAAAATTCTTAAAATAACTTAAACGACAAAGCGACTGAATAATAGTCGCTTTTTTTAAATACTAGGAAACCCCGTACGGAGGCCAAAGTAGTAAGAGCTCTCTGGTTGGGTAAGCTGATACTTTGGCCGGAGTGCGGGGATGAATAGTATCCCGGACACATATTTCACGATAGGGAAATATGTGGTAGGCTATTCTCATGCAAATCAAACATCTCCAACATAGCACCTATCAACTGCAATACCACATAGTTTGGGGTACCAAAGCCCGGAGAAAATGGCTCAAAGATTATGTCAAAAAAGAATTAATCCATAGTCTCTACGAAACCTGCAAGAAATATCCGACACTCCATATCTCCGCTGTTAATACCGATCAGGACCATGTGCACCTCCAAATGGAAGTCCCGCCTAATATCGCCATCTCCGATGCCGTCAAGAAACTGAAGGGCAATTCCAGCTTGGCTATTCGCAAGAAATTCAAATTCATCCGAGAAATATATCTTGAAAAAGACGGCATCTGGAGTGCCGGATATTTTGTCTCGTCCGTTGGGCTCAACGAGGCCCAAGTCAAAAAATATATTGAATGGCAGGATAAAAAAGAAAAACCTAGAAAAGTTAGACTCTTCTAGGTTTGATTTGCATGCCGCCCAAGGAAACCCCGGACTTTAGTCCGGGGAGGAGGTCATTTATTTTGTGGTCTTTTAAAAGATGATTTCCAACTCTTTAGACGAGATTATTGAGGAAATTAAGCGGTGGGTTGGGTTTGGGGGGGGCTAATTGGGCGATTTTCGTGCTTGACTTTTCTCTTAAAAAGTGGTAATATGCCATATTACAACAAAACCTACTTTATTAGACTTTATATTTAATTTTAGCTATAATTTAAGTAAATTTATACTAAAATTATTAATATGATACAAAATCAAAATATTTCAGACAAAGATAAGATTAAATTGGTTAAGGATGTTTATAATAAAGCCCTTGAGGATATAAGTAAAATTGAAAAAGAACGAGATAAAAAAATTAAAGAATTATTAAAGACAATAGACGCTAAACATATAGCTAAGGCTCTTGAGGATATAAAAGGTTTAAAATAATTTTTTTAAAAATTAATATTAATAATATGGATTTCGAAAACAAACAAAATGAGGTGGAAAAATCCTCTCAAGAACAAAAGACAGAAAACAAAGAGAATTTAGAAATTTCCGATGTTGTTAATGAAGGCGAACAACAATTAACTAATGTTGTAGAGAAAACTAATAATGAAAATAAACAAGCAATTTCTCATGTAGAAAATTATGCTGGCGTTGAAAGCGGTGATATTAAGGCCGCTCAAGAGATAGTGGCTGAAACTAATAAAGAAGTCAAAAATGTTGAAGATATGTCTCGTGCTGAAATTGAAGCGCTTATGATGGAAGAGGGGAAAGAAAAGCCTCTTAGCCCCGCCAAGCGTTTTTCAAATTTAGTAGAAGAAAATTCTTTCCAAAAAGGTGTTGAGCGAGAGAAAGATACCGCTAGCGAATTTTTAATAACTCTTAACCAAAAACCGTCCGAAAGAAGTCTTGTAAGGACGGAACAGCTTGCCCAATATGGAAATACTAAGATTTATGAGGTTGACGGCAAAGAATATAATGAATATTCACCAGAAATCCAAGCCCTTGGCATTAAAAAGCTAGAATGGGAAACTTCACTGGACAATAAAATGTCTGGGATGAATCGTTTTCAATGGAACGAGGCAAGTAATTTAATTAGTCAAAATCCAGAGCAGGCAAAAAATTATTTTGCTTCAATGAACGGAGCTATCTCGGAAAGAATGAACAAGGATCAAAAACTTGAAATTTTGAAAAATATCCCCGGTAAAATTGCGGGCGATGTAGATAAAATTGATTTCAGAAATTTTGTAGAAGTTTTGCCAACTTTAGCAAGGGGGGCAGTAAATAGTTTTGAAGAAGCAAAACAGGAAATGATTTCATCGTCTGGCGATGAATTACAGGACGATTGGAATAAAAGCAGGTCGCTAGGAAGATTTGTTGAGAGTTTGGCTATTTTTGATAAATTAAACACCCCTGTTGGTGGAGCTACCAAAGAAGGTAATGTGTTTTCTGCTGTTGCAAAACAGAAAGGATTGAATGAAATGGATTTAGAGGCAACTAAAAATTTACCAACTGGACCAGAAGAATTAAAAAATATGAGGACTTTTGCACGGGACAATATTTTAAAAATTGCCTCCGAAAAGCCGGAGAATCTCACAAAAGTTTTCAATATGGAATTTGTAAAATTAGATACCGATTCTCGTGGGACTGAGAATGATAGCTATGTAAATGGATATAACAAAGCGGCAGCAAATTTAGCTAAT
>Ga0265297_10012006_pt1 | contig 10490 bp, 12 predicted proteins | sample Munlanlwell13791_FD_192502 | JGI IMG/M metagenome (GOLD analysis project Ga0265297, IMG submission 192502) | Leachate microbial communities from a municipal landfill in Southern Ontario, Canada - Leachate well 137-91 | ecosystem: Engineered > Solid waste > Landfill > Unclassified | place...
GTTTTTCCGCAGACTTTTACTCCCTCTATCTGCGCCTTTGTCCCGGTTCCTTCTTCTACTACTGAAAGCATCATATCCTTTACTGCATTAGCCGTTTCAATACTAATAATCCTGTTTCCTTCTTCGATCTTTATGTTATTGTCTCCATCATTTTCCAATAATTTTATTTCCTTTACAATAGTGGGAGTGACAAGGTAGCCCCCATTCGCAACGGCGCAAACAGCCCGCAGCAGCTGCAGGGGAGTTACCGAAATACTCTGCCCTATAGCCAGTGCCCCTATGGTTGACGCGGGCCAGGTTTTATAATCATAAAAAAGTCCCCTTTCTTCCCCGGGTAATTCTATCCCGGTAGGTTCACCAAATCCAAATTTTTTTATACTTTCCCAGAAGATCCTTTCCCCCATACTTAAAGCAACGGTAACGGCTCCGACATTCCAGGAATTTTTTATTATTTCTCCGGTGCTGCAGGTGATATTATAGGTCCTGAATATCTCTTTTATTATTCTATCGCCGACTCTGATAGAAGGAGCCAGATTGAATAACTGGTATATGCCAACTGTATTATTTTCAACCGCAGATGCAATGTTTATAATTTTAAAAGTAGATCCTGGTTCATATGTAAAGGATATACCCTGTGTTTTAAATAGTTCCGGATCAGCTTCCCCGTAATTATTTAAATCGAAACCCGGATAAGATGCCATTGAATAGATTTCACCATTTTTGGGATTCATTACTATAGCAATTGCCCGCAGTGCATTATACTGCGAGACCAGTTCTTCCAGTTTTTCCTGCACGATGTATTGAATCTGCGAATCAATAGTAAGGATCACATCTTTACCATCGATAGGCTCTTTTGATACATTATTTTCTTCCGGAATTATATTGCCAAAAACATCTTTTTCGGCAACTACTTTAACATCTATTCCCCTTAAAATATTCTCATACTGCAATTCAATTCCGGATAAACCATTATTGTCTGTTCCTGTAAATCCTACAACTGAAGAAGCAATATCGTTTAGAGGGTAATATCTCATAGACTCATTTTGAATATAGATGCCGGGAAGATTGTATTCTATGATTTCTTCTGCTTTTTCCGTTGAAACCTTTCTCTGTATATACACAAATCCCAGATCCTGGCTGTCCAGTTTTTCTTTTATATCCTCCGGATTTAACTCTAATATTTCTGCCAGAATTTTCGATTCATATTCGGAATCAAGGACTAATTTTGGATTTGCATATATGGTCTTTTCATTTAAACTTGTTGCAAGTTCGACTCCGTTTCTATCCAGAATTTTACCCCTCTTCGAACTAAGTATAAATTCACCTATATGCTGATATTCGGCATAACTTTTAAACTCCGATGCATTCAAGAACTGCACATAAACCAGCCTGTAGATTATGGCTAAAAAGGCCATTAAAAATAAAATAAACAGGAAATATATTCTTCTCCTGTTTACCTTGATATTATTATTATTTCTAAGCATTTTTTAATCTAACATAATAATTAGGGTATAAAAAATGTCAATACGCTTTCTGAAACTACCAGTACTATATCCTGGATATAATAAATCGCTCCGAGGAAACCATCGTAATTTTTAGTTATAGTATCGGTATTCGCAGATATATAGTTGTATATTTTTTCGTTATTTTCTAAACCACTGTTTGAAATCTCGATAATTTTTAAATTATCTGTCATATTCATATCGAGATCATTTTTAGCAGCCTCGATAACTCTTGAGGGGGACCTTAATTCCGATATCTTTAGAAGTAAACGGTCACTCCTTTCTTTTTCCAATGAGATCATTCCATTGGTTTCGTATATATTTTTTTGGTAATTTACACTCTGTATTTTAAGTCCGATATTTAAAAGGACCCCAAGGCAGATAAAGATAATAACCACAACAAATATATAGAAAAGACCGCTATTACTATAAACGATCTTTTCCTTCTCTCTTCCGCCATCCGGATCCTTTACCAGATATAAAAGAGGATAAGATCTTCTTTTGTAAATATCCTGTTTTTCTGCCAATCTTAAGTTCATTTTTAAAACTCATCAAATCCTTTTGATAAATAAGAAACCTCGCTATAACTTTTCCAGAACCCTTAACCTTGCACTCTTTGAACGCGGATTACGGCTGATTTCTTCAGAATCCGGTTTTATTGCCTTTTTGGTAATAATCCTGGCTCTTTCATTTCTGCCGCATCTACATACCGGAAAATCGGGGGGACAGGTGCATTTACCTTCATATTGTAAAAATTTACTTTTTACCATTCTATCCTCCAGAGAATGGTATGAAATAATTGCCATCCGTCCGCCGCTTTTTAATACTTCAAAGCCATCATCGATTGCTTTCCTTAAATTATCCAGTTCTCTGTTTACTTCCATCCGGATTGCCTGGAAAATCCTTTTTGCCGGATGACCTTTCCTCTGGTATTTGAATTTTAAAGGTATCGAATTCTTGATGATCTCCACCAGTTCTTTTGTGGACCTTATGTCACCGGTCTCTCTGTATTTGACAATATTCTTAGCAATCGGTCCGGACCACCTTTCCTCCCCATATTTCCGGAAAATTTCTATTAATTTTTCCTGAGGATAATCATTCACTACATCAAATGCACTTAAATTTATGTCATTACCAAATCTCATATCTAATTTCTCATCTTTCAGATAACTAAACCCTCTTTCCGATTTGTCAATCATAAAAGAGGATAATCCCAGATCTAACAGTAATCCATCAATACTCTCGATATTTATTTTCTTTAAAATTTCTTTGATATTTGCAAAGTTATCATTTAATAAAATCACATTTTGGGAATACTTTTCCAGTTTAGTGGCGGCGGTGCTTATAGTCTGGCTATGAAGATCGACTCCAATTACTCTGCCTGTGGGGGCAATGGCTTTAATAATTTCTACAGTATGACCAGCACCGCCAAGCGTTCCGTCAAAAATGATATTTCCCTGCTTTAAATTTAAATATTTTAAAACCTCCTTTAAAAGAACCGGTATATGAACCTCTTCTAAATTCATTATGGTACTCTTTTAAAGTTCTAATTTTTCAAAAACATCTGTATTTTTCTTATATTTAGATTCTGCATCTCCATAATATTCCTGCCAGTTTTCCTTATTCCATATCTCAGCTCTATTAGAAACACCCACCAAAACAATATCTTTCTCAAGCCCGGCATATTCTATTAGATTCTGAGGTATTCTGATTCTTCCCTGCTGATCGATGGTCTCTTTGACGGCAGAACTAAAAAACCATCTTTTGAATCTCTGTACATCTCCCTCTGCAACTTTATTTTCAATTATTTTTTCATCTATTTTTTCCCATTTTTCCATAGAATACAGACAGAGGCATTTTAAGCCGTATCCCTTTGATACCATCAGTCCCCTGACTAATTCATCTCTGAATATTGAAGGAACGAAAATCCTTCCTTTGTTATCTATTGTCCTATGGTACGTTCCTGAAAACACTCTTTTGCTCCATCTCTATATCATTAATAGGGATTCACATCCCTTTCCCTCCACTATTCCCCACATCACAACAATAAAATACCACAATAAGGTCAATTTGTAAACTATTATGTATAAAAAAATATAGAGGTAATTATGATTATTTGATTTAGTATTTATTCAATAGTAACATAGAAACTATATATAGATGATTACTATATATTTTACCGGAATTATATACTATATGTTGTCGTTTAAGATTTTTAATTTAGCGGCTGATATTTATGAGCATACCTAAAAAAAGTTAAAAATCGGACCCGAAAAAGTCTTAACTGCCCTTTTTCAAATCCAGTTCTCTTGTAACCAGTTTCCCGTCCTCGGATCTGGTGAGCTCCTCTATTTTCCCCTCTGCTTCATTTAATTTTTTAAGACAATTAGAAGAAAGCTTGATACCTAATTCAAACTTTTCCATTGATTCTTCCAGAGATATATTTTCATCTTCAAGTTCTCTGACGATTTCTTCTAATTTTTTAATTGATTCTTCGAAACTCATTTTATCGATTTTCATTACCTGAACCTAACTCTAATTTTTTATATATTTTATCAAATATCCTGGCGTTTAGTATCCCATCCCTTAAGATTATTCTGACCTTTTGATTAATATTAATTTCGTTTATGCTTCTGATACTTTTATCTTCTTCTGCTTTATATATTATAGCAAAACCACGATCCATTACAGCAATGGGATTTTTTTCTTTCAGGTTCCCGAGTATCAGTTTTAATTTACCTTTACTGAAATTGAGATTGTTCTTTACGCCTGAAATCATTCTGGCGTCTATGTTCCTTATTGCCATTTTATGCATATAGATCTTTTTAAATATATTTCTTTTGTCTATCAGCTGTCTGTAACCGGAAATATTTTCCTGCTCCATCCGGATAATCTTTTTCATATTCTCAATCAACTTTACTCGGAACTCGGAAGTAGTCTGGTCAAACCTATTTAAAAGAGTCTCCGGTTTTATGAAGATTCTCTTTTTGATAAAAAAACTTATCTCTTTTTTTAGCATTGTTATTTTTGTATCAGTAAGATAGGACATTCTTTTATTGAGATTCTTTATTTTTTCCAATGCTTCCGTTTTGCTTAATATGACCAACTGCCCGGCAATAGAAGGTGTTGCTGCACGTTTATCCGATACAAAATCTGAAATAGTGTAATCTGTTTCATGGCCGATCGCTGAGATCAAAGGAATGGGACAATCAAAAATTTTTTTTGCCAGTCTTTCGGTGTTGAACGCCCATAAATCTTCAAGCGAACCTCCTCCTCTTGCAATTATTATCACATCCACGCCGTATTGACATAAATCGTCTATTGCTTCACAAATTTCATCGCTTGAAGTCGCACCCTGAACATTAACATCTCTTATAATAAGATGGAAATTCTCGAATCTGTGCCTTAGAACCTGGATTATATCTCTGATTACTGCACCTCCTATAGAGGTTGCAACGCCTATTTTCGCCGGAAGAATGGGTATTTCTTTTTTATAAATTTGGTCAAAATATCCTTTTTTCTCTAATTTTTCTTTCAGCTGTTCAAATGCCAGGATCAGGGATCCTTTACCAACCGGTCTGGCATCGAGAGCCACGATCTGATATTCTCCCCTTTTTTCATAAACTGAAATATAGCCATTTATTAATATGTGCAGCCCTTCTTCTATATCAAAAATTAGATTTTTGTTGTTATTATGAAACATAACCACCTTGATTTTTGAACTCTCGTCTTTTAAATCAAAGTACATATGCTTTTTATCGCGGAAATAAAAATTACTTACTTCACCTTCTACCCATATAAGAGAATAATCCTTTTCGAGACTTTTTCTTATTTCCAGATTAAGTTCGCTGACAGTGTAGATTTTTGATTTTAATGTAGTGCTGTCTTCCATGTTTATTGAAGATTCCAGTATATGATCATTATCTGGGTTCTGTTCTCTTCCAGGCCCTTGATCAAGACATTTACAACTTTATCTTTTTCATTGCTGTAGTAGGTAAATTTAAAGGTGGGTATTTCATCATCTTCCGAAGTCAAGAATTCTTCTTCTATCTCCCCGGAACTTTCTTCGAATATAAGACCTCTGCTCCATATCGATTGAACTTTTTTATCTTTGTAATATTGCTCGACTTTCTGAAAATTCTCCGATACTTCCGATAATATATAAGCCAAATTCTCATCGCTTTCGACCATACCTGCTTCTTCTATCAGAGAATCCGGATAGTAAAAACTATTGAATACATCCATGAAGCCCTCGTCCTCCAGAAGATCGGTTAACTTTTCCTCCGATACTTCTTCAGAGATACCGCTTATTCTCTCAGTACCGGTATTTTCCGTTATTTCACTTCCCTGATTACTGCCGGAATTAAAACATGAACTGCTAACCATGGTTATCAGAAAAATAAAAGCAATTATAAAAATAATAAATATTTTTTTCATTTTCTTATTTCGCTAACCGAGTAAGACATGCTCAATAAAAATTTTTATCATTATATAAGCACAAAATACTATTTCGAGGGCAACCATTATAAAATTCAAAGCATTGTCAAAACCATGATTTATTTCCTTAAAATACTTTAAGGGCTTACTGACAAACTTTTTAATCTTAGGTAAAAATTTTATCATAGAATAAATTGTATAACCAATAAGAACTGCACTCCCAAGAGTGATCACAAAATCATTAAAAAAATAATTGCTATAAATAAAATAACCTATTTCTATTAAATTTAAAACTACAATTATTGCCAGAGCCGATACCAGCGGAAAAGACCCGTGTGATATTTCTTTTTCTGCTTTCGGCATATGGCTATCGAGTTCCCGGATTTTTTTCTGCATGGTATATCCGCTATTGGTTTTTATCATAAATCTCAGGCTGGAAATATACAAGAATATTAACGTTGTAGATAAAATTAATAATAAAAACATTAATAATTAAAATATTGATATTTGGTTCTAATTATACCAATAATGTTTGAGATTTAGCTATTTTTTTTTGCTGCAGTACTGATTTCTCCTTTACTCGAAGATTTTTTTTCGGTCTTTTTAATTTCTTTTTCTTTTTCTTTTTCTTTTGCGGTACTGCTGCCAATGAGATTTTTTGAACTTGATTTATAATCGGTTGTGTAGAATCCCGATCCTTTAAAAATTATCCCCACAGGTGAAAATAATCTACTTGTATTTGAATCACAGTAAATACATTTGACAATATCATTACACCCAACTTTCTGGAACTTGTCGAAAACCTTTCCGCATTTCTTGCATCTATAGCTGTAAATAGGCATATATTTATTTCCTCCGAAACAAAATTATTTTGAAAATATATATCAATTGGCGATTTTAGTCAAATATTTAAAGTAACTTATGGTCAATGTTTCAAATAACTTTTATAATATCTTCAACTATTATATTTTATTTTTAAAATAATATGAAAAAAAGAAATATAATCATTTTTATTATATGCACCGGTCTTCTAATAATAGTTGTGATAACTACAATTCATGAAAAACCGGATATTGAAAATATTTACCTGAGCTCGGATAAAAATTCTGATTTCGAAAAGTTGAAACCTGACAATGATTATACCTTCAGCACTCAGGATCCGGATATTTATCTTATAATGGAAGTAAAACACTTCGGTGTTAAAGATGAAATAGAAGTGGAATGGATAAAAATCGAAAATGGTTCCTATGATGTAATTCAAAAAAATATTATAAATCCGGAAAAAAAAGGTTCCGGTAAAATAATAGTCTCCCTGATTAAACATAATAATGTTTATTCCACCGGAAGCTATAGTGTAGATACTTATTTAAATGGAGATAAAAAAATCACCAAAGAGTTTCATATAATGAATGGAAACTAATTCTCTTTAGAATACTCGGAACCTACTTTACTGAATTCGCTTTTTACTCTTTGAAATACCAGTTCCAATATTTCATTTACTACGGTATCAAGATTATAATTTTCTATAATTCTGATATTTTTCTCTTTGGCCAGTTTCTCTATATAATCCTGAATCATTACGATTTTATCAAGGTGCTTTATGTACCTGTCCATGGGTCTTGAGCCCTGTGTTTCAAAGGTTCTTTTTGTAAAGTGTTCTTTATGAATACTTATATCCGGTACCGATATGACTATCTGCTGGATTATTGCTGTGGATAAATAATTTCCAAGATCGAGATATCCCGGTACCACATGCGCGCCTTCTATAATAATATCTGATTTTTCTTCAATATTTCTTTTTATTATTGCCTCTATCCCAACGCTGACTGCGAGTACCTGTTCCCTGAAACCCAGAATAACAGGTTCCACGCCGGAAGGAGGAAGCGTTAAATTCTTATACGCATTATAAGAAGAACCCCTCAGGGGCCTTATTAATTTTTCGGATACGGAAGCTCTCATGACCTCTCTTATAGCATCTGTAGAGGCTACTCTGGTAATATTTAGTCTATTGGCAAGTATAGTAGCTATAGTCGATTTTCCTACTCCGGTCGATCCTCCGATAAGTATTACGATCGGTTTCTCAAGTTTACCCACGGATTGCCAAAGTAAATATCTTTCGGCATATTCCAGATTTACTTTATCTTTTATGAATCTGAATACAAGCGATCTTAATTCTTCAAGAGATACCGAATAGATTTTATTCTTTAGAAAATAATCCTGAATCTCAAACGCGATTTTATGAGCTGTCAGGATATCAAGGCCCGCTACTGAAATAGAAGAAGCAAGTATTCCTTTGGAAAAGGGCAGTCCGCCTTTTTTATCGGAAATTACTATTACCTTTAAATTCGTCTCACCTTCACTTTTTAAAATCATTTAAGTTTTTCTCCCTCTGAAAATATCTTTTTTAATTCTGCTTCCAGTACTCCCTTCCTGCCCTTTACAATGGGTACATTATTCATATAGACTATTTTTTTCCCATGCCTGAAAGCATAATCCGTTAAAATATCCACAGAAGCCGCTTTAAGTTCAGTTACTATTGTGTCATAACCATTTGTTTTTTCCAGATCCTTTTTAAGAGCAGCTCTATTTCCCAGACTAAAGCTTATTTTTTTGACCCTGCAGTCAAATTTATTTTCCATGTAATTCTTGATTGTAGGTTCAATAATCTTATTTGAAGTCATTCCCATAAAAATCTTTTTACCTTTTATATCCGATAAGGGCTGAGGTCTGAAGATAGTTTCTATGATCATGGCATCCGGATTTATTTTTTTTATCTCTCTTTTGACATTGATTATTTTCTCCTGGCTTGCCATCGGTTCTTCGCACATCGTGAGTATTATAAGATCCGCAGATAATATTCTATAAATTCCCAGATAGCCGACTATCGCTTCCCAATCCTGATAAGCGCCTACTACACAAATAACAGCATCCGTTTTGACATCAGGTACAGAGGCACCGCTTCCCTCGACTATTACAAGATCGGGATTCAACTTCTCTGCAATTTTTATTCCTTCTTTGATATTTGACATGAAAATCTTACCGCCGAAACCTCCGCCGCATCTTCTGCACCCGATTGTGGTGACCTTGCTTGTAAGAGCGTCTTCTATGTAATCCGAACTCGCATGCATTCCTTTATTACTGATTTCAAGAAGGTACTGGGGAGTAATATCTATTTTATCACCCCTGATTATCACGGGAGTCTCAGGTCCTCCCCTGCCCATAGCTATCACACAGACATCGATTCCCTCCCCTGTATATATTTTAGTCACATAAGAACTTACTGCTGTCTTGCCTATTCTTTTACCGGTTCCTATAATAGACAATGTAAATTTTTTACAATGTATATCTTCATTCTCGGAAGAAAATAAAAAATCAGGACCCATATAGCTGCATTTATTCGCAAGGCAATAAGAAGCAATCTTCATTCTTTTTATATGATTGACCACAGGTTCATCGCTTAAGTCATATACAATATCCGGATTAAAATATTTAAGCGCCTTATTAAAATCCAGATCGATATCTTTGATTTTATAAACTTTTTCCTTAAAAAAATCTTCGATATCATCCATTACCAATTTTTCTGTTCCTCCCAGAAAAATCATTCCTTTAAAATTACCTTTGTAGATTTTTTTAAGCATTTTGATTGCATCATTGGTCACCTGCGGATAATGTTCTCCATCTATTAATGCAATCAGATTTTTATCTTTATTGCTTTTTTTCTTTAATAAACTTATCACAGAGTTTACTCTTCTTCTCTTTTCTGGTTACACCAGTAATTTTCTCAATTTTATCGAAAGGAGATCTTCTGTAGATGTCTATTTCTTTCTCTCTTATATATATAATGTTATAACTTGGTTCGATCTTTCCTCTTAATCTAAGACAGGAAACCGTACCGGCAGTTACCACCAGCATATCTTCTATCCTCCATAGATATGGCACGTGCTTGTGCCCGCATAATACCATGTCCACTCCAGCATCGATTACTGTTTCCAGAACATCACCGGCATCATTCACGATATTCCTTTCTCTTCCGGTATTGGGAACCGGTACCAGGTGGTGGTGCATTGCAAAGATTTTAAAACTATTATTATCGCATTTGCCAAATTCGGTCTTGATCCAGTCATAGTGTTCACGGCCGATCTGTCCATTATCCAGATCCGGTTCGCTTGAATCTGCCGCAACAATTGACACTTTACTATTATTAAACGAAATATATCTGCTGCCAAAAATATCCTCAAAATGCAGATATCCTACATTTCTGGAATCATGATTACCCAGTTGGATCAGTATATTTGTGCACTTTATGGGGGAGAGATAATTTTTTACGGTATCATATTCCATCCTGAATCCATTAGCAGTAAGATCTCCGGTTATAATCACTATATCGGGACAAAGTTCATTTATTTCATCAATACATCTTGTAAGAAGACTTGGTACGAAATGTTGTTCGCCAACATGGATATCGGAAATCTGGACTATTATTGTTTCTTTATCATTTTTTGTCATTATTTACCCTCTCAAGTATATAAAAAAATATTAGTATATACTAAC
>Ga0265297_10012007_pt1 | contig 10489 bp, 15 predicted proteins | sample Munlanlwell13791_FD_192502 | JGI IMG/M metagenome (GOLD analysis project Ga0265297, IMG submission 192502) | Leachate microbial communities from a municipal landfill in Southern Ontario, Canada - Leachate well 137-91 | ecosystem: Engineered > Solid waste > Landfill > Unclassified | place...
TGTTCCGGTATATGTGATGCCTCCACCGGACGGCAGATAATCATCAAAGGTGATGGCGTATTGGGTTGCCGACGAACGATAGATATTCAAAAAGATGACATTCTCACTCCCGGCAGTGCCGGCGGCGTCTGTCAGGGTCCAACAAGACTGTACTACATTCGTTCCGCTCCATCCAAAATTTTCCAACTTGTACCATCCGCCAATAGAGTATGCGGTATAGTTTGTCCCCAGCGTGTCCTGGAATCGAAGATGATTGTTTGCATCAACAATTCGGAAAGCCATTATGCAAACTCCAAGACAATAGATTCCAGAGCCGCATTTCCTGCCAGCGTGTCAGCCGTTGCCGTTGGGGTTCTTGTCAGTTCAAATTGTATCTTGTCGCCTGTGATGATTCCAAGCGTAGACAGGCTGATTGTCTGGCTTGTATTTTGCCATTCAGTATTACTAACACTTGCGGTATCAAGAACAAGACTTGACCAAGCCGATACTGTTGAATTCTGTGACCTGTGATACAGTTTCCAAACAACACCAACGGTAGAACCGGGATCTGTTATGGCCCTCCAGTGGATAGATATTTTAAGGTCTGTCGTACCAGTTGGGACAGTCAAAGCCTGTGTCCCCGCCCCGTTTTCTGCTGAATCGCCGAATAGTCGCACTATAATCCCGGCATTGCTGGCGTCGGTAGACAGAGCCGCATTGCTGGCAACCGCCCAATCTGCCACAAGAGGAGAATCAAGTGACTGGGAAGAATATAATACTGTATACGCTGCTTCAACTTCAGCCACACTGACAACCCCGCCGCCGTCGATAGAAAGGCCGGAACCGATCTTAATAGCACCGAGCGCGGAACCGGAAGCAATCGGGAGATATTTTGATTTGATAATCATAAACAATCCTCTCTTACAAGGTTATGCCGTATATTATAGCTATTTTCCTTCCGTTTTGTACTGCATACGTCCGCAAAAAACAAATAAGAGGAATTATTTTCTTTTTTCTCTTGACTTTAATCGTCTTATGCTGTATAGTGAGTATGTAAGCATTGAACAGGGGAAAACATCAAAACACTGAAAGGGGAACAAAAATGGCTACCGCTCGCTTGATCGTAACGTGTCAGTATTGTGAAAACTACGGTGACGTTGCCAATCCGTACTGGAAGTGCAAGGGCGGCACCGAGTACCAAATCGCCACCCTCACCATCGCGGACGCCATGAAGGGCGAGAAATACCTTCAGGGGCTGGTTGACGCCGCCGCGCTCAACAACTTCAATGATTACACTCAGGAGTATGTGATTTGCTGGGGTTTGTTCTGGGACGGCGAACAGACCGCCGATGAAGAAATCGGAATTCCCGTGACTGTGAAGGAGGTTGCATAGTGTCGAATACCATCCGCGATACCGAACACATGGGTTATTTCCGTCACCCGAAGGGTTTTAAGAACGCTACGATCAATGATGCGCGTTCAAAGGCGGTTCCTCCGACATTTTGGGATGATATGAAGTACAGCCATAACTGCTACGGGAAGCGGGCAAACGCAGGGAAAAAGAAAAACCCCCGGATCAACGGGGGTTAGTTCTTTTATAGGCTATGGGATATAGGTTATTCTTCATCTTCCGGAACCGCTTCCAGTTCCAAGACCTCTACATCATGGCTTAGGCAGACGATAAACTGCTTATCCAGATTGTACTTCTCCAAAGCCACCCGGTTATCCGCCACATGTACCAAATCCTCTTTCTTGGCACCTTCGGGGAGTCTCAGGAATACCAACTGGCTTACGTTGATATTCTCCATGACAAATGATCCGACTTCGATCTTTTCCCCGTTAAGGGCTTTTATCCGGAACCTTAACGCGGGGAGCTTGGATAGATCCAGCCGCTCCATCTTTTCAAGTTCTTTCTTTGTGGGCTTTCTGACCTTGCCTTTTGACATAACTCTATGCCTTTCTTTGGGTTAGAATATCGCTTCCGGCTCGTCTTCTTTAAGACTCTTCATGCCAAGTTCATCATCCGTGACAACCCCGATCTCCGAGAAATCCATTGTATCGAAGTCCCACCGGATTTTCAGGTTAAAAGTCTCACCTTCGCGGCGTTCCATGATCTTCAAGACCATCTCTTTGTTCAACTTCATATCATCGTCCTGTACCAGACCCATCAGGATATCCGCCGCCTGCCCGACTTCATAGGCAAATCCGATATCTGATGCATCCACATCTTTTGTACCCTTTTTGACTCCACGATTAAACTGTGTGGTGGCAAGAATACTGACTTGCTTCCGCTGGGCAAGCTTTTGGAGTTCATCGACTACGGCGCTGACTCTTTCCCACTTTGATACCCCTTTTTGCCCGTCAATACCCAAAAGGTATACGCCGTCGATCAAGACAACTCTGGGGTGTTTTTCCTCGATAAGCAACTCAATATCCTGTACGGTTCGGACTCTCCCGTTTCCGACAACCCAAAGAGGACTATTGCCGGTTTGCATCCGCTTTACCGCGTTGACATAGTTCTCTTTTTCTGTCTGGGTCAGGGTATGCTTGAGAAAGCTCCCGAATCCAACTCCGGAGGTTTTGGACTCAAATCGCCTGAGTACCTTGTCTACGGGCATCTCCATAGTGACGATCATGGCCGGGGTGTTGGACTTGATGACTTCATCCATTAACGCTACCAGCGTCCACGTCTTACCCTGCTTGAGACGTGCCACGATGAAGTAAAGCTCTCCCTTGTGCATTCCTTGGGTTTGCTCATTCATATGGGGCCAAGGCCACTTAATGCCTTGGATGACTTCCGGGTGTGCCATACGGTCAAAATACTCTTTCGCCCGCTTTTCCGCCACTTCGCGGGCGTCCTGCATACTGCTTTCGTCGATAATCCCGATTTTCCCGCATGTTCCGACAAGATTCTTTACCGTTTCAAGGGCTTTGTCGGGATCCTGCTTTATCAGGCTGTCAATAGCGGCATTGAGTTCCTTCTTGATGACGTTCTCTTTGTGCCGCTTGATGATCTTATCTGCATAATACGCCGGGGGTTCCTTACAGTCAAAATCCGGCAGCATACCGCAATCGTCTTCCATTGCCTCGTTTGATGGAAGTTGGCCGTGGATCAGATAATGGTTCTTGATGTACAAATAGAGCTTTTGGACTTCCGGGGTAAAATAAGTGTGTTCGACCCCGAATTCGGTAATCTTTGACGGCGGAAAACCGCCGTCGAGAAGACTACCGAGAAATTGAAGTTCTACCGACATAAAATGCCTTTCTTAATCACCCTTCATCGGTGGTATCGTTCATATCCGGACATTGTACCGCTGTTTGTGCTTTCTGCACCCTGTAGGGTTCGGCACCAGTAAGGATCTTGTCAAAACGTTCCGCTATCCGTACCGGCCACGCCGCGCCAAGCGACTTTTCAACCCGCACAAGAGCCTCTTCCAACGATTCACTGAAAGACTTGTTCAACTGCAAACGTCTGCGGTCGGTAGTGGTAAAGGTGAAAATAATCGGTAAACCGTTATCCCAGCGGGAGTTTATGACGACGTTAAACGTATCCGGTGGGAATCTCAGTTCCTCGACATGCTCGATAATGAGAAGGTCTACCGACCCCAGATAGTGATAGAGGGATTTGTACTGATCGGGAATCGGGATGATACCGGTTTGCATGAAATCCCGCTGTGGCAGCATTGCCACCGTTTTTCCCAGTGTAAGGGCTTTCTTGGCGAATATGGCGGATATTTCGGTCTTCCCGGTCAAGGCTGTCCCGAACAGGAACACATTCAGGGTGTTCTCCATCCGCGCCTTGAGATGATGACGGATGCCGTCGTAGGTGGCTTGGGAATCCGGATGACGGAGTTTGATCTCGTCTTCCGATTTTCCGGGGAGAAAGTTCCTTGGTACGCCGGACTCTTTCGCGGCCTGAATAAGGTCAAACATCATATTCCTTGCAGTATTGAAGAAGTGTCTTGATCGACTCCAAAGGGGCGTCGGTGTGAAGCCTGAATATCGGGCAATACGGTTTTTCACACCTTACCACACTGGTAAAGGGTTTGTCAAGAATTTCTTCGCAGGGATTTAAGCCCATGAACCCATCTTTCCGGAAATCATAGGTAAATACCGGGACTTTGCCATGACATTTCGTTTCAAACTGGATGGATCCGCCAAAAAGCTTGAAAATGGTCTCGTTATAGCACTTTATGTACCAATCATAATAGGTCTCCCATGACGGGAACCCCATGTCACGGATCATCGCGCAGAGATAGCCCAGCCGGGGCAGTCCGCGAGCGATGCCAAGGGTGATTTCGTACTCTTTGTCATAGTCCACGAAAGCAGGGTTATTCGTGGCTACCGCCATGAACCGGGAGTAAATATGCGGGACTTTGATAAAGAACGACATCGACTCCACCGCGATCTTCTTGTGGTGTTCAAACGCTTCCGGGGACTCATGCTGGCTTTTGAGATACTTCCCATCGGGAACGTACCCGAAAAAGCGGGATAAGATGGGATCGGTTCCGGGGCCGTTGACCTTGATTGTCCACTTCGGGAGGTATGGAACGGCTTTGGCGTCCAGCCACTCCTTGACCGGATAGAGTTCCACGCAGACCACTTCACGGTCATAGCCGTGCTTGATATGCGTGCCGGGGGCTTCCAGATAGTTCTCTTGGATGATTAGGGCACCGTTATGGTACCTCGGCTGTAACGACGGGGCTTGTACGGTATCCGGGGTGACATATTTGGCCTTGGAATAGTCAAAGCGGTCTTGATTGATATCGGCCCGTTCTTTGCCGAGCTTTTCAGAGGACTTGTCGGCCTCCCTCTCAAGCTTTTCGTCAAGGTCTAAAGCCCACGAAGGATTCTTATGCGGTTTCTTTGTCTTGCACATGTCGATGAACACTGGATAATCTGCGTCGGTAAGAAGCTCTTTGATGAAACGATACTTGATGGTATCCAATGCGGAACAATCCGGGATGTTATACCGGCTCAATTCGGGGTATCGGGCCTTGACATTTTCCCAGTCGGCAATAAAAGTCATAATGAGGAAATCGCTGAAGTCCTGATCGAAGCCAATGGCTTTTGCCACATTGTGGTAATGCCAAGACTCACAGTAGTTATTTCCTGTGTACCCAAGTTCTTCTAGAACCTTGTTAAATGATTCCGCAAACATGGCAGATTTTACGCATATCTCTTGTTTTGACTCTCGCTTTTGTTTCTTGGACTTCCATTTTCCCTGTTCGGAATCCTCGTGTTTCGGGGATCCCGCGTTTTGGACAAACTTAACGTCCTTTTTTGGCGGAATAAATCCACCGGCACCGGCACTCATGGTATTCCCTTTCTGTTCCTAACTGCATACGTCTGCAAAAATGGCTACTTTTGATCCCGATAACAATCCGGATAATGCTTCTTCATTGAGTCGGGAATCCTACGGGGGATCCCAAACTTGGCGCTAAAGCGTTTGGAGGCGTTTAGAGAGCGATCTGTGTATTCATGCGTGTGTGACAGGGTACAACGCCATGAAAGCGATTCTAGAGGCTCTGTGAGCGTCATAGCGGCATTCTTTTTTGCCATGGCTATGTTGAGTACCCAAGAAGTCTCCGTATCGAGTTCCGCCGCCCTCTGTTTTGATGCCTCGTATTCTTCGGCCCGTACCGCCGGATGCTTCACTGTCCATGCCGGAAGTACCTTATCGGGGTCGGTTGCCAACCCATGACTGCATACGTCTGCAATCAGCTTATCCTGCTCTTCGTTGGAAGTCAAGTTGGATATTTTAATATCTTCGTTGGCTAGGGCATCACGGAGAGCCTTACGGGCTTTTCTGGCGGCACGCTTCTGCTTCTGCAAAAGTTTTTCAGCTTCCAGCTTTTTCTGTTCTTCGTCTCTTCTCCCCCGTATCCGGCTTAGGACATCCCAAGGATTTACGGAATCACCGACAACTTTGTCGGTATTTGAAGCGGAACCGTCTTCAACTGCCCCTGAATCCCCTACAAAGTTATCAGTATTTGAAGGGGAACTTACAGAAAATGCAGAATTAGTCCCTTCTGAGTCTGTTTCTGTAAAGTTTCTTTCTGTTTCTGTAATGTTTGTATTACCAATTATAGAGAAATGAGTATCTATAGCAGTTGTTTCTGATATTTCTGTAATGTTTCTTTTCTCTTTTGTAACATTTTGAGTATAACCAGAGTTAAAATGCATATCCAGAGGTTCCTGAGTAGTTTCTGTTTCTGTTGTTTCTATCTCTTCCTTATCTCCCCCTATTTCCCCCGAAGGGGTTAGGCATGAATGGAGCGAAGCGGAATGAATGCCGTTGCAGTTAATCTCTTTATGGAATATATATAAACTACTATTATTACTATTATTATCAATAGTATTATTACTATTATTTATATATAACAGGATAGGCAGTTTTTCAGCATTGACATGGGGTATGACATCAGCATTTCTGGTTAGGCAGACCTCACCTACTTCTGTAAGAGTCATGCCGTTCTTATACTCATTGGAATGTGTTTGGTATGAGCTGCCCGTTTTCGTTTCCTCAATGGCCGCATTGATTGCAGACGTATGCAGTTCCTTAAGAACCTTGTTTTGTCCCATCCGGAATCCCAAGGCATAGGCTTGGGAGTCAAAGCTGTCACGGGTCTCTACCGCCTCTTTAAGGTCGGCATTGACTTCTACCGACTCTACAATGGAACGTTCAAAGGTTATCCGGGTCTTTTTCCCCGTAGCTACACAAACCGCCCATACCGCCTTATCGCGGTGTTTTGGGAGATAACTGTTATCGTGTGTCAGTCTTCCGCTTTTACTCTTGTACATGACAAGCTGGTAGACGCCGGGGTATTTCTTATCGGGGATATAGGCGTACCCGTTTTCGGCAAGATCGCGGTGGATAACATCCCATGCAAGGCTTTCCATAGCCTTTTCTACCGCCACAACGCCTTGGTATTCCTTATTCAGCTTCTTGAGGTCGCTGGGGAATTTACCCGCTATGTGCATGTATTGTGCTATTCTGGGGTGGATCCAAGAATTCGGTTCTACTGAATAGGCTTCCCGCTTCTGGCGGATCCGGGTATAACGGAGCCAAGGGCTATAGAATTCGATATAAACCCCTTGATTTGTTTTACTTGTGCCGATAAGACCGAATTCTCGAAGCTTTTTGAGGTGATCGCGGAATGTCCTTCCGGATTTACCGGAAAGCATCTTGGTAGCTTGCTTGGATACTATGGTGAGCGTTCTCTTATCATCCGCTCTGGCATGGAGCGACATGAAGGTGTGCTTAATGCAATGGGGGATTTCTTCGTCTTGGTCTATCAATTTTGGGTATAACAACCAATCATCTTGCGGGATATTGAGCAATCCCATGCGTCTCGTACTCATTCACAACCCTCTGGTATCATATGTACTTATGCCGATAAAAAGAACAACCCGAATCAGCTTTCCGGGCTTTTTCGGGCGTGCCTAAAGTAAAGATGAAAAAACGGTACAAGACCGTTAATCCTATGGATATTCTACTTTAGGCAGCCCCATATGCAAGCCTCTGCATCCGGAAAGCGGGGCAATTAATACAATTTCTATATTACATTATTACATACACAATGTCAAGTGCTTACTCTCCGTCGTCATTGTCGTCTTCACAATACCTATTGTGTAGGCTCTTTATGAAAGTATCGATAGGCATCCATCCATCCCATCCACCGGCATCGCATTCGCTGCGCTTATGAAATGCTCGTACAGATCCGTCCGCGTATACCACAACCATGCCACACTCGTTCATTGAGCATGATTCTGATATTGAAAATATAGGTTTATCACAAGTATCACATAAAACTAAGGGTATTCCTACTACGCTGTACTTTGCTGGATCATATCCAGCCTTTACCATATCTTCCGTGGGTTCTCTGCGTTCAAAAACAATCTTCACAGCATTTTCTCCAAAAGAGTTGAATAAAACAGCACCCGAATAATATACCACGATTGTATGGTTGTGTCAAGAAAAAACCCCCGTTTCCGGGGGTCATAGTCCTCTCTAGGCTTCACAGGGCATCGGATACTCAATCGGAGCGCCTTCACGTTCCAGCGCGTTCACTTCGGCGATGGTTTCAACCCACCGCGCATCATCGACCGCATCGGCATACTTATAAGCGATAGCTTCTTTGGGCATTGCTACGACCACATTGTTGATTTTGATAGTCCAGTCCCGCATGATATTCCCCTTTTCTGTTTTCTCGCTCCCCTTGAGCGATTACATTATCAATATACTGCATACGTCTGCAAAAGTCAAGAGAAAAATAGGAATTTTAATCTTCAAGGAAATGAAGCGGAAACTTCGCAACAATACTGTCAAAGCAGTCATTCAGGGCGGCACGGGCATCCGATTCCTTCGGGAACTTTCTTGCAATGGTGATCCACTTCCAAGCACAGTTGGGATTATCATCGGTAAAGACATCATTCTTGGTGACCATGACGTGGACTTTATAACCATTGAGTTGATTCCCAACGATAGTCCCGCATTCTTTTCCAGCGAGTTTTATGATAGTGGTATCATACACATCATAAGCACCACCTTTTTCTTTCTTGAAGGTGAATTTCTTTGCGGCCATGTTTTTCCCCTTTTGTTTTAGATAAGCAGCATTGCTTACTCTTTTACTATATATCATAGAAAGGAGCAAGTCAAGAGAAAAATAGAAATTATTTCTTAAGAAGCTCTTTCAATACCAGAATAGCCTTTTGAATATCGGGATGATTTTCATTCCGGATGCGGATATTTCTCAAAAACCATCGCCAATCTTTTCTGGCTATCCTTTCCTCCGGAAGATCCATAGTTTTCAAGATCCGGATTAATTCTTCTTCCTGATTCATAATAGTTCTCCTTTCATGCTTTCACTATACTGCATAAAGAATACTCAGTCAAGAGAAAAAACTTATTTTATTTTTATTCTGTAACCTTGACAATCCCCGGCGGGTCATATATAATCCGGTATCGTATTAGGGTTTTTCTATCTCTGAGAAAGGAAACAACATGGAAGTAGCTGATTTCTTTGCCAAGGTATACGACAACAAGGATCTTGAAGGGGTTGCTATTGATCTTGATTCCGGCTGTGTAGCGGTCCACCACAAGCCGTCTAAGGTCTGTACCGCCCTCCCCCGCGCCGCGATTGAGAAAACCGATTGGGCAACGCTGGAAGACGTTCTTACCGGTCGGCGGGAACCCGAAGTCCTCTACCATATGACGCGGATCGTCGGTTATTATTCTCGGGTAGAGAATTGGAACAACTCCAAGCTTGGAGAAATGAAAGCCCGTATTCAGGGCCATTATGGACTGGACGGCGCGGTATCGAAGACCAAAGACCGCTTGGAAGCGGTCAACCAAATCCAGAATCAATAAAGGAATATCATGGTAAAAAGTCGAAGACCTGTGCTTGCCACACCAGAAGATGTTTTGGATGTTATTCGATCCTATTCTGATATCTTCTGGGAATTCTCTATGATTCGCACCTATGATACTTGTAAGGTGGCTTTGTCAGCAGCCTTAGAATTTGTCCTGCTCCGTGAATTTGGGTCAAATGAACAACGTTTTAAGGTTTATGTTAACCTGACAAAATCTGAAGACGGAAACTCTGATATCTTTGATATCGACGTTAAGGATCATGCTATAAAAATGGAAGACGGGAAGGTAGTACCAGATTACAAAGATATCCCGGTTTTTGCCAGTATTCAGTATGTGTGGGAAAGCAGAGTAGAATAAGTAGCCCTGCGGACCACCACAGAAAAAGAAAAGCCCCCAGCAATGGGGGTTTATCTTTTATATCGTGATAGTGATCATGTCATTCTTAAGGGCGCACGGTATTACTACAGAACCCTTTAAGAGAGCCGCATAGGGACGTTCACGCAGTTCCCTAAGATATCGTTCCTGTCTTCCGCGTTCTTCCTCAGGTACCCGTACTGTCTCTTCATGCCTGTAATAGTTACCGTCAAGGCGTTCTTCCATATAGTCCTCAACGTCACCGTAGAGAACGTCTTCTTCCGCTTTGCTAAGAATTACACCCTCATCGGTGTCGGTATTCTTGACATAACGGTTTGTAACGACCATTTCGGAGTCTTCGGATACGTCGGCAAAGAACCCATAGCGGATATTTATCTCTTCATTATTGCGAATTACCGTGCTTTCGATGCTCCCCTTGAAGCGCATGATCTGCTCCCTTGACTTGTCAATCGTTCCCCTTGAACGATTACAGTATCAATATACTATGCAAAAGGGAAGAAGTCAAGAGAAAAAATGAAATAAATCTAATTGCAGACGTATGCAGTCACTTGGTCTTTTTCTTCTTTTCCGGCTTATGCTCTTTCAGATAGGTCTGGATATCCTCAAACCGGCCCAGCCAGTGTGTTACTTGGGCCACGGAAAGGATCTGTTGGTCACTCCGGCCTTTTTCCCGCATGTCGCTGACAAAATCCCCGATAGTCCTCACAGGATCCCTTTCGATTTCAAGATTTCCCTTACTCCGGTCCAGTCCACATTATT
>Ga0265297_10012008_pt1 | contig 10488 bp, 7 predicted proteins | sample Munlanlwell13791_FD_192502 | JGI IMG/M metagenome (GOLD analysis project Ga0265297, IMG submission 192502) | Leachate microbial communities from a municipal landfill in Southern Ontario, Canada - Leachate well 137-91 | ecosystem: Engineered > Solid waste > Landfill > Unclassified | place...
GAAGACCTGGCGGATTATTTAAAAGTAACCCGCAGGACTATTTATGACTGGTTAAAACACAACAAGATTCCGGCGCTAAAGCTCGTCGGGCAATGGCGCTTTAAAAAAGATAAAATTGATGACTGGCTTGAAGGCCAGCAATCGCAACCACATTAAGGAGAAAAATATGTATTTTAAAAGGCTTGAGCTTTTAGGTTTTAAATCATTTTGTGATAAAACCGTGCTTAATTTTGAGCCGGGGATTACGGCTGTAGTCGGGCCAAACGGCTGCGGCAAGTGCCTGGAGTATGATTCGTTGGTTACTTTGGATAATGGCCTTCAAGTTAAAATCGGAGAGCTTGTTGAAGATACGATTAAAATGGCATCCGGCGTCCAGAAAAATACTGACGGTTATACATCTTTTGAAAACCCTTTGAATGTGCGTGTACTTTCTCTTAATCCTGAAACTTTTAAACTTGAGCCAAAACCGGTTTTTGCTTTTGTAAAAAAAGAGGCGCCGGATCATTTGCTTGAGATTAAGACCCGCTCAGGGAAAAAAGTCACCACTACCCATTATCATCCGTTTTTTACGATTAAAAATGGAGGCCTGGTTGAGCTTAAGGCCGAGGAATTAAGCAAGGGGTTAAGGATTTCTGTACCGCGCCAGTTAAGCAACCTTCGAACCAATAATAGTATTAACTTAATGCAGATTTACAAGGAGATAAAGGCTGAAGAGCTGCTTTATATACCTTATTCTGAACAGCTTTCCGAGTTTATTGCAAATAAAGCTGTTGGCTCAAGCAGGCAGATTAGCTCTGCGGTTAAAAGCGCATTATCAGGCCAGGCAATGAATGTGGCTAATTTTATGCAGATTTTTACTGAAAGTAAGACAGAGGAGATACCGGATTTTGCCAAGACCCTGAAATCCCGCAGTTGCGGCAGGATAAATATCCCTTCAGAAATTACTCCTGAGGTGGCGAAATTCTTAGGTTATTTAATTGCAGAAGGCAGGGTAAATGAGGGTAACCAGGTTTGGTTCGTTAATGAAGATAAGGCTATCCTGGATGAATATATCTCATGCGCGAAAGCCGGATTCGGCGTTGAGGCAAAAGAGTTCCACTATAAACCTGGAGCCAGTGATGTAATTATTTTTTCAGCGGCGCTGGGTAAATTTCTTGAGGCAGCTTTTAATTTTAAGGTGGGGAGTGTATCAAAAGAAAAGGTTATCCCTCTTCAGTTATTCGGTTGCTCTGAAGAGGTGATCGCAAGTTTTATCTCGGCTTTGTTTGAAGGCGATGGATTCGTTTGCACGAAAGATGCGGTATATTTTGAGTATTCTACCGCTTCCAAGGAGCTGGCGCAGGGTTTAAGCAGCCTATTGCTCAGGTTAGGGGTTAATTCAGCGATCAGGCGGAAGATGAAAGCCGCTATAAATACAGAGAAGAAAACCAAAAGAGCATATTATTCTGTTTACATTTACGGTTATGAAAATACAAAAAGGCTTGCCGCTAAACTAAATTTTGTGGGGAGAAAATCAGAAAAGTTAACGCAGATAAGAAGTTATCAAGGTAAGAGTAATCCAAATCATGACCTTATTCCTGAGGTTAATGCCATTTTTAAGATCTTGGTTAAATTATCAGGGCTGAAAGTTAAAAGACTTAAAGATTTATCAGCCAAGTTAGTCAGCTATTACGAAAATAGGTGTTTGCCTTCGCGCCAAGGGTTGATAGAAGCTTTAAGTATAATATCTGAGCATGCACAGATTAGCGGCGCGGCAAAGGCAATTTTTGAATATTTAAAGAGCCTGGCAAATTCGGATATTTATTGGGATGAGATTGTGGGAATAAAGAGAATTAAATCTCCGAAATGGGTTTATGATTTGTCAGTTATTGGGAACCATAATTTTGTGGCTCAGGATATTGTTGTGCATAATAGCAATATCTTTGATTCTATCCGTTGGGTATTGGGGGAGCAGTCGGCAAAGAGCCTGCGCGGCTCAGAGATGCTGGATGTCATTTTTAACGGAGCGGATAATAAAGAGCCGTTAAGCATGGCAGAGGTGAGCCTGGCTTTTGATAATTCTACCCGTTTCTTTAATGTTGACCACCCGGAGGTGTTGATCACGCGCAGGCTTTTCAGGAGCGGTGAAAGCGAGTATCTGCTGAATAAAGCCACTGTGCGACTAAAGGACATCCTGGATTTATTATTAGGCACAGGTATTGGCGCGGAAAGTTATTCTATTATCGCGCAGGGGAAGATTGATCTGGTTTTAAGTTCTCGCCCTGAAGACCGGCGTATGGTTTTTGATGAGGCAAGCGGGATAAGTAAATACAAGGCCCAGAAAAGAGAGACCACGCGTAAGCTGGAAGAGACAGAGCAAAACTTACTGCGCGTAAATGATATTGTCACGGAGGTAAAGAGGCAGATTGGATCCCTGGAGCGGCAGGCAAATAAGGCGCGCAGGTATAAGGAGGTTTTTGAGGAGTTAAAATTAAAAGAGACTGACCTGGCAATTATGGAGAAAAATAATTTTCTTAAGCAGAAGGATGAGCTTGCCGGGCAGTTGGAAGATTTAAAGAAAGAGGATTTGTTATTAAGCGAGGCGATTGCGGAGCTTGAAGCCAAGATTGCCAACCGTCAGTCGGAATTAAAGGCGCTGGAAGAAACCCTGATGAATAGCCGCAGCGAAATACTTAACCTGGAAAATAGCCTAGTGCGTAATAACGAGCACATTGCTTTTAACCAGCAGCGCATCGCGGAGCTAATCGAGAATAGCCAGGTTTTAGAGGGCCAGATAGAGCAGTCAAGAAACAAGCTTCTCCAGGATGAGGAGAAGCTGCAGAGGGTGCGTGTTGAATATGACAGCCTTAAGCAGGATATAGAAGAGAGGCAATCTGTCCTGGGGCAGAAAGAAGAGGAGATTAATAAGCTCAGCGCTTGTATTAAAAGTTCCCTGGAGGATATTTCTGAAAGTAAAAAAATTATCCTGGATTTAGAGGCGAGAATTTCAAATACCCATAATGAGGTAAGCGAATTTAATTCTAAACACCAGGTATTCCTGGCGCGCAAAAAGAGGCTGGAGATTGAAAAGGCCAAGGTTTATGAAGAGAAGGTAATCTCCGAGGAGGCCTTAAGCAAGGTTGCCCAGGAGTTGGCGAGTACCCGGGAATTAGTGGATAGCTTCAGGCAGAAGATTGCCAGTGTTAAGGCCAGCCTTGAGCAGGAAGGGTTAAATTTAAACGGGATCAACCAGGAGATTACGAACTTAGAAAATGAAAAGCTCACTTTGGTTTCGCATAAAGAATTCCTGGAGAAATTAAAAAATAAGTATGATGATATCGGCGAGTCGCTTAACGCGGTGATTTATTTAGATAAGCTGCCTAAGGAGAATATTACAGGCCTGGTGGTAAAAGTTCAGAATCAGCCGGCATTAAGCGATGAAAATCCTGCGGCGCAGGCCGCATTCAAGATCAGCGGAGAGGCCAAGCCCATTGAATTAGACACGCAGAATATCAGCGATAAAATCGCCAGGCTTGAAGAAACCTTAGGCGAATTAAGGAGCAGGAAGGTGCTGCGCCAAAGCTGCATTTCAGAATTAAACAAGATGTCTGAAGGGTTGGAGCTTGAGCTGCGTAACCATGAGATTACTTTAGCGAATAAAGAATCAAACCACGCTACGATTTTAGAGCAGTTTAATAAAATAAAAGAGGAAGAAGATATTATTGTCATGGAGTTGACTGATGTATGCCGTGAGATTTCCGCGATTGAGCAGAATTTAAGCGATGCACAAAGCCGGCTCTTAAGCTTAAATAATGAAGAGAGATCGAGGCAGGATTCAATCGTGCAGGAGGAGGATAGCATCGCCTTAAACAGTAAAGCGCGCGAAGAGGTTTTGGTTTTAATCACTCAGACCAAGACGGAGATTGAGGCTTTAAATAAGCGTTTTAGCTCTGACGCGGCTACTTTAAAGATCCTCGATGAGACTTACGCTCAGGATAAGGCGAGCCTTGAGAATATCGAACGCCAGATTGCCGAGGCCAAAGAACGCCAGCAGGGACTGCGCCTTGAGATTATAGACTGCCAGGGTAAGATTAATGAGGCCGAGGCGCAAATTAAAGAAAAGAAGGGCGGGTTACTTGAGGTTGAGCTTAAATATAATGAGGTATCCAGCGGTACGGTTGGGGTAGTTAAAAGCATTGAGGCTGACCGTAAACAGTCGGAGCAGATAAAAGAGCGGTTGCATAATTTAGAGATGCAGGATAAAGAGCTGGATTACCATTACTCGACGATAAAAGAAAGGATGAGTTCAGCGTATAAGATTGATTTAGGCCTTTTGGAGGAGCTGAATAAAGAGCTGGATCGGGATATCCTGTCAGCTGAAATCAGCGAATTAAAAAGAAAGCTGGATTCCTATGGTACGGTTAACCTGGTAGCGATTGAAGAGTATGATGAGTTAAAACAGCGCTATGATTTTCTTATCCAGCAGCAGACAGACCTTGTGACTGCCAAGGAGTCTTTGCACCAGGCGATTTTAAAGATCAACCGCACGACAAAGCAGATGTTCATTGAAACCTTTGAAAAGGTTAAGGTGGAGTTTAAGAATTATTTCCGCCTGCTTTTTAACGGCGGGGACGCGCAGTTGTTCCTGGTTGATGAGAATGACCCGCTTGAGTCGGGGATTGAGATTATCTGCCGGCCTCCGGGAAAGAAGCTGCAGAATGTGCTTCTTTTAAGCGGCGGGGAGAAGAGTATGTCGGCGATCGCGCTGATCTTCGCTATTTTCAAGGTCAAGCCTTCGCCGTTCTGTATCCTGGATGAGATTGATGCCGCGCTTGATGAAGCCAATGTGGATAGGTTCTCAAGGGTCCTGCAGGAGTTTTCCAAGAGCTCGCAGTTTATTGTAATTACCCATAACAAGAAGACGATTGTGAATGCCAGCGTCATGTATGGTATTACCATGCAGCAGTCAGGGGTTTCAAAGATAGTTTCAGTGAAGTTATCGCAGAATAAGGAAAAACAGGAACAAATAGAGCAGGCAGCGGTAGCTCAAGGGTAAATTTAACTGCAGCAGGTGGTATTCTTGCCCTGGTTTTTGGCTTTGTAGAGGGATTTATCGGAAGAGGTAATCAGCTCTGCGGGTAGCAGGCCATTCTCGGGGAAGGTGGCGATCCCCACACTTACGGTTAGAGTTTTATTGGGAAAGATTTCTTCGTTTAAGAAAGGATATTTTTGAATATCCACTCTCAGGCGCTCGGCAATCATGTAAGCTTCTTTCTGCTCGGTTTGAGGCAGGATTATAGTGAATTCTTCTCCTCCATAACGGCAGACATGATCCATCTTGCGCGATTGGTTACGCAGAAGCTGAGCTAGATCTTTTAGTATTTTATCTCCTGCCTGATGCCCCAGGGTGTCGTTATAAACCTTAAAATTATCTATATCTACCGTAACTAAGCTAAGTTTAGTCTTGGTCGCTTTAGCTTTTTCCAGCTCTGCCTGCAGAAGATATTGGAAATACCCGTGGTTCCAGAGGTTGGTTAGATAATCCGAGTGCGCGCGTTCGGAGGTTAATTCAAAAAGCTGGGAGTTTTCAATCGCCAGGCCTGCCTGGTTAGCCAGCATAGTGAGCATGCGGATGTCGTCTTTGGTAATTGGGTCATTAGTGATAAAATTATCCGTTACAATAATTCCGTTTACCCGGTCTTTTGCTTTTAACGGGATAAGTAGAAGTTCGTTGCTTTCCAACATTTTAATTACGGGAGAATGCTGGTACTTTTTGATAGTTTGACTGGTTAAATGCAGGGGCATACCTTCCAGGACTGCTAAAGAAAGAGGGTTTTCATCCTTGTCTTGCATTGATACCTTTAGGTTCCTGACCTGACGGTTAAAACCGGATTCTAATACTGAGCTAGAGTTTTTAAAGGCATTGATCAGGTCATCTAAGTCCATTTTTTCTTCTTCAATCTTGGTCCAGGCGATATTAGCCTCTTCGCCGTTTTCCGGGCCGATACCCATTTTACCTTCTATGATTTTGTCCTTTTCATTGACCAGGAAAAGCATTGCCCGGTTAAACCCCAGTCCGGTATGCGCGGTTACGCCGGTGAGGATGATGTAAAGGATTTCATCCAATTTTAAGGTGGTGCGCATGGCATTGGAGATCTCATAGAGTATCCCCAGCTCGATTTTTGTGCGCTCAAGCTCGACTTTTAATTTATTCAGCTCTTCCATAATGTTTTAAGTTTAACACATTTTCTGCCAATGTCAAGAAAGGGGAAAAATCAGGGGACGCTCCTATTTTTTAGTAATCTGGAGAAAGAAAAATAGGAGCGTCCCCTGATTTTAGGAGAGGGCGATATTGGTTGACATTTTTTGAGCGTTCATATATAATTAAACAAATATTAACTGGAGGGGAAGATGGCAAGATTATCAAGAACCATTTTATTAATTTACCTTGTTTTATTACTTTGCGCGCCGGTTGTTTTTGCTGAAGAGGTAACCATTACTACCTATTATCCTTCGCCGTATGGTTCGTATAATGAGCTACAATTATATCCACATTCTACTCCGGTTGCTACCTGCAATGCTACAAATAAAGGCACAATGTATTATGATTCTGATGATAATACAATACATATTTGTAATGGAACGGCTTGGGGGCTAATAGGAGGAGGTGTTGTTTCTGGTGCTGCCGATGCCTCATTTGGCCAAGAATTTGGCAATAATTATCCTACTTCTACCCCTAATCCCTGTGTGACTGATGCTCGATGGCCGGGAGTGTATTTTTGTAATTATACCTTAACGGCCTCTGCGAGTACTTATGGATATTGTGCAATGCAAAGTATGATGATACGTGATAACTATGGTTTTGGCCATGGGACTCCTTCAAATACAATATTGGGACATGATTGGAGTGTTGTACAAACAGGTTCAGATTGGGTATTGTCTATGCATTTTGAAACAACTGATGTTGAAGATAGGATGAGCGGAAGTATGGCATGTTGGAGTAATTAAGTAAAATTAAGCTAAGATATAGACGTTTACTTAAGTCTTTAAATTATTTGTTTTGTTACGCGGCAGACTTAATCTAAAATATCATCCCTTATAATTAAACAAGTATTACATATACCATGTTTATAAGGATGTGTTTCGGTGTATCCTTGCGGGTAAGGAGGCAGAGATGGCGAAGTTATCAAGAGGCCTTTTATTAGCTTTTATTGTTTCAGTTTTTTCCGCGCCGGTTGTTTTTGCTGAAGAGGTAACTATTGCCACTTATTATCCTTCGCCGTATGGTTCGTATAATGAGCTACAATTATATCCACATTCTACTCCGGTTGCTACCTGCAATGCTACAAATAAAGGCACAATGTATTATGATTCTGATGATAGCCAGATAAAGGTATGCGATGGAGCAAGTTGGACAAGCGCAGCTTTAGGTGTAAGTTATACATACTATTGTTTTACCAATAGTGCACTTGGTTCTCCTGTGTGTGCTGATGCCGGAGGCACTCAGCAATATTGCCCTGCAGGTTATACTCAAAAACTTGCTCTTGGTCAGTGGGGCGGTTGTCTTACGCCAACTAGCAACTCTTTTTTACTCCCCCCTGGGGGTAGCTGTGGTGCTACTTACCCTAGCACTGTTGTGGGCAGCGCGTATGTTTGTTCCCAATAGTCATTTTAGGTATAAATTTTAGATAAAACTTTACAGTGAGATTTCCCTCCTTTATGCGTCTATTGAGGCAGAAAGGAGGGATTTTTATGTCTAATAATATTTCAGTGGATGTAGTTGCGGTAAAGATTTTATGTTTTAGCTTACAAAAGAAGAGGCCAGAAACTTGATGTGCCAAAATGGCACATCAAGCTGGGGTGGCACTCGTAAATTACCGTATGTTTTTACGGAGCAAGGGATTGCTATGCTTTCAAGCGTATTGCATAGCAAGAGGGCAATAGGTGTGAATATCCAGATTATGCGCGCGTTTACGCAATTAAGACGGATGCTTTTAACTAATGTAGGTCTCAGGCGTAAGATTGAAGAAATGGAAAAGAAATATGATAAGCAGTTTGCAATTGTTTTTGAGGCGATTAAACAACTTCTTAGCCACCCAAGAGAAGAAGTAGTAAAGAAGACGATAGGATTTTACGCTTAAGGAGGTTGTTTCAAGGGTTTTTGTGGTTGACACTTAGGTGCGGGCGGGTTATAATATTGACTCAAATTTATATACTGGAGGTTAAAAATGGCGGTTGAAAAGAAGAAGGAAGAGATAAAAGAGGTATCTGACAGGCACAAGGCGCTGGAGTTGGCCCTGGCGCAGATAGAAAAACAGTTTGGCAAGGGTTCAATTATGAAATTGGGGGCGCATACCAAAGCCAATGTTGAGATTATATCAACAGGCGCGCTTACATTAGACCTTGCTTTGGGTGTTGGGGGCCTTCCGCGCGGAAGGGTAGTTGAGATATTCGGCCCGGAGGCTTCCGGAAAAACTACATTGACATTAACGGCGATAAGAGAGATTCAGAAAAAAGGCGGGGTGGCGGCGTTTATTGACGCGGAACACGCATTTGACCCTACTTATGCCAAGATAATTGGTTTGAATTTAGATGACCTTTTGATTTCTCAACCTGATACCGGTGAGCAGGCTCTGGAGATTGCGGAAACCCTGGTGCGTTCCAATGCCGTGGATTTAGTGGTAATTGATTCAGTGGCGGCGTTGACCCCGCGCGCGGAGATTGAAGGCGAGATGGGTGATTCTCATATGGGCTTGCAGGCGCGGTTAATGTCCCAGGCCCTGCGTAAGTTAACCGGCTCAATCAGTAAATCGCGCACCACGGTAATCTTTATTAACCAGCTAAGGGAAAAAATCGGGGTAATGTTTGGTTCTCCTGAGACTACTCCCGGGGGCCGTGCGCTTAAGTTTTACTCCTCGGTAAGGCTGGATGTGCGCAGGATCGCTTACTTAAAAGAAGGGGATAAGGTTATTGGCAACCATGTCAGGGTAAGGGTGGTTAAGAATAAAGTCGCTCCGCCGTTCCGTGAGGCAGAGTTTGATATTATGCATAACGAAGGGATTGCCAAGACCGCAGCGGTGATTGACGCTTCAGTAAGCTTAGGGGTAATTGTTAAATCCGGGACCTGGCTTTCTTTTGAAGATAAGAAATTAGGCCAGGGAAGGGATGCGGCGATAAAATTCTTAAAAGAAAATCCCAAAATTCAGGAAGATATTGAGAAAGAATCGCGCAAGAAGTTTGACCTCGTCAGGTAGGCCGCAGGGCCATAGCCCGGAAAAAGCCAGAGAATATGCTTTTTTGTTGCTTAAGTTTCGGCTGCGTAGCGAGAAGGAGTTGGTGCAGCGGTTAAAGCAAAAGGGATTTTCCGAAGAGCTATCCCAGGAAACAGTAAATTTCTTAAAAGATAGGGATTTTATTGATGACCGCGTTTTTGCCAGGGGTTGGGTATCCAGCCGGCTTAAGCGGCCATTTGGTTTAAGAAGGATAAAACAAGAGTTGATACAGAAGGGTTTAGATAAAGAGACCATTGCAGAAACGCTTGCTCAGGCAAAAGAGGGTTACGACGAAAGTAGTATAATCAGGCTGTTGGCGGAGAAAAGATTTTCTAAGTTAAAAGGTGTAGAGCCGCTTAAGGCAAAGCAGCGGGTATACGCGTATTTGATGCGCAGAGGGTTTTCGCCGGATTTAATCAAGGAAGCTATAGATATAAAGGGGACAGTTTAGCTTTGAGTTGAGAACCGTCCCCGCTTAAAATATGACAGCGGATAATTTGAGAGAAAAATTCCTGGAATTCTTTAAGGCCAGGAAACATAAAATTGCAGAGAGCGATTCTTTGGTTCCCAAAGATGACCCTACGGTGTTGTTTACTCCTGCCGGAATGAACCAATTCAAAAAAGAGTTTATGGGGTATGATTCGGGGTTCAAGCGCGCCGCAACTGCTCAACGCTGCCTGCGCACGGATGATCTGGATAAAGTCGGAAAGACGAACAGCCACCATACATTCTTTGAGATGCTGGGTAACTTTTCATTTGGAGATTATTTTAAGCAGGAGGCGATTGCCTGGGCCTGGGAGTTTTTGACTAAAGAGTTAAAGATTGATCAAGATAAGCTCTGGGTTTCGGTTTACCAGGAGGATGATGAGGCTTACAATATCTGGAAGGATAAAATTGGCATACCTGAGAAAAAAATCGTGAGGCTGGGGGATAAAGATAATTTCTGGCCGGCAGAGGCTAAAACAAAAGGGCCCAACGGGCCATGCGGCCCCTGCTCAGAGATATTTTATGATTTCGGGCCTGGTGTAGGCTGCGGTGAAAAGATTTGTGATCCGTCATGCAGCTGTGGAAGGTTTGTGGAAATATGGAATTTGGTATTTACCCAGTTTAACCGTAAAGAAGACGGTTCTTTAGAGCCGCTCCCGAATAAAAATATTGATACGGGTATGGGTTTAGAGAGGCTGGCCGCGGTTATGCAGGGCAAGCAGAATAATTTTGAGACGGAATTATTCCAGCC
>Ga0265297_10012010_pt1 | contig 10486 bp, 14 predicted proteins | sample Munlanlwell13791_FD_192502 | JGI IMG/M metagenome (GOLD analysis project Ga0265297, IMG submission 192502) | Leachate microbial communities from a municipal landfill in Southern Ontario, Canada - Leachate well 137-91 | ecosystem: Engineered > Solid waste > Landfill > Unclassified | place...
GTCATGACCGCGGAGATCGCAAAAAAACTTGGTGCTACTCTCCTGGTCGTCACAGGGAAAAAAAACTCTCGGATCACCGCCTTTGCTGACATCGCCATTATCCTTGCTGCGGATTGCACAGAAAAAGAACGGAAACTATTCGCTCCTCTTGGGACCTTGTTCGAAGCAAGCACGTGGATCTTACTTGACGGGATCATCTCAGAGCTGATGAAAAACAAAAAAGAAACCGAGGAATCCATGCGCTCCCGCCATGCGACACTGGAACTGCCATAATAGAACCTCATAGTATTTTAAGGAAATATTTTTGTTTCTTTTACCGTCAACCCATATATTTTTAAAGCAGGTTTTCTCTACAGCTGTTGAACCCTGGTGAATAAATATGACTGTATCTCAGAAACACGTCCGTCAACCTATCGTCAGTGTCCTTGGTCACGTCGATCATGGAAAAACATCACTCCTAGATTTCATTAGAGGATCCACGGTCGCTGCACGAGAGGCGGGTGCTATCACACAGCATATTGGTGCCACGGAAGTTCCTATCGAGGCGATTTATGCAATGTGTGGGTCGCTCTTAGGTGGGAAAAAATTCTCAGTGCCAGGTCTTCTGTTTATCGATACCCCTGGGCATCATGCGTTTACCACGTTGCGGACCCGGGGTGGGTCTCTGGCGGACCTTGCGATTCTTGTGGTAGACATAAATGAAGGATTCCGACCGCAGACGCATGAATCAATCACGATTTTACGTCAATACAAAACACCTTTCATCATCGCAGCAAATAAAATCGATGCGATCAACGGCTGGCAGCGTAGCGATGAGACAGCACAGAGTCGACTGCAAAACCAGCGTCCGATGACAAAAACCATGTTCGAAACGAAATTATATGAGCTCATCGGGACGATTTACGATAAAGGATTCGAATCTGATTTATATTTTAACATTAAGGATTTCCGGAAAAGTATCCCCATCATCCCGGTCTCCGCTAAAACAGGGGAAGGAGTTGCGGAGTTGCTGATGATTCTTGTGGGATTAGCACAACGATTCCTTGAGGAGCAGCTCAGAAGTGAAACCGATGCTGGGAAAGGGACCGTCCTTGAGGTAAAAGAAGATGTCGGATTAGGAACGACGGTTGACGCTATCATCTACAGCGGGGTCTTAAAAAAAGAGGATACGATTGTTTTTGGGACCCGCGATGAACCACTGGTGACGAAAATCAAAGCGTTACTCAAACCAAAGCCGATGGATGAGATACGGGATCCACGAGAGCGATTCGATAGCGTTCGAGAGGTGCATGCTGCCTGTGGGATTAAAATTTCCGCTCCAAACCTGGACCTCGTGGTCCCTGGAGCGCCCTTGCGGGTCGTCCACGGGGATCAAGCAGCCCTCATCGAGGAAATCAAAAATCAATCACAGGTGAATATCGAGCTGGATAAGAAGGGATTGTACATCAAAGCAGACACCATTGGCTCTCTGGAAGCCCTGGTGAAGGAATCACGGGAAAAAGGTATTGACATCCGTAAGGTGGAAATCGGGAACGTCTCCCGACGTGACATCAGTGAAACCGTGGCGGTGAACAACCCTTTGGAACGGGTGATTTTTGCCTTTAACGTAAAAATCCTCCCGGAGGCCAAAGAAGAATTAGCGAAATCCGAGGTGACCATTTTTAATGAAGAGGTCATCTATACGATCATCGAGAACTATGACCTTTGGCTTGCGAAAAAGAAGGAGGAACTTGAAAAGAAACGTCGGGAGGACTATACCCACCCTGGGATGATTAAGTTCCTCCCGGAGTATGTCTTCCGCATGAGCCATCCCGCGGTCTTTGGTGTTCGTGTTCTCGGCGGGCGTATCAAGGTCGACATGCGACTTATCGATCAAGAGGGGAAAAGCATCGGGAACATCAAAGGAATGCAACTTGATAATAAACCAATAACAGAAGCCCTCCAGGGCGCAGAGGTTGCTATCTCGGTGGAAGGCGTGACCATCGGCAGACAAATCAAGGGCGGAGACATCTTTTTTACTGATATCCCTGAGAGTGATGCGAGAAAATTAAAAATGATGGATGTTCTGAACGAGGATGAGAAAGACGTTCTGAACAAGATTATTGATATCAAACGTAAGACAAACAAGTTTTGGGGGATGTAACACTTTCTGAAACAGAGAGAACAAAAGGACGATAGCAGAGAGTCGACCTGTTCAATGAAAACAGACTGTCCTTCTCAGAGAGTTGTGCCTGTTACCCCAGCCATTGCACGATGGTATGGTCCCACATAACGAGGATCAATCCAACAAGACTAGCTAGCGTCAAGGGGATCCAGTAGGTGTAGACGATTTGATCGATCTTCAGTCGTGCGATAGCGACGCGTATTAACGTCACCGAGAATAGGATGATGATGAACACCTTGAATAAGTAAAACAACACATCGATGACCATCGCTGGATAGGTGCCAAGGCTGAGATATGGGGAGAGGTTGTAGGGGAAGAATAACGCGACCACAATCGATGCCATCACCACGGTTTTGACTCCATCCGTAAGATAGTACATCGCCAGGTTTCTCCCTGAGTATTCCACCAGCAGTCCTCCAGCAAGCTCCGTTTCTGCCTCAGGGGAGTCAAACGGGATCTTGGAGAGTTCCGCGGGGGTCACCAGCAACAGAACAACCAGCAGGATGCCAAACCCGATGAACCCAAGCGGTCCGGTCACCTGGTTCCAGACCGGCTGAGACGCAATCGCGGTGAAGGAAAACACCGAGGGTACTCCTTTTTGCAGCAGGTTCCATGCGATGGTGATGATAAGGATCGCTAAGGGAAACTCATACGCAATCATGGTCGCCATCTCTCGTTGAGCCCCCACGATCGCATAGGGGGAGCCTGAGGAGAACCCACCGATGACCAACGCAAGAGAGGGTAGTATCAACAGATACAGCACCACGATGAGGTCACCAGCTGAGGAAAACAACGGGGGAAAACCACCTAGGGGAAGATACACCAAAATAGAGAGTGTCACAATCAATCCGATGAGCGGGATGAGGTTGAACAACCAGGGGATCGCATGATCAGGAACAATGTTTTCCTTCTCAAATAACTTCACCACATCCCGGAAGGGTTGTCTGAGAGGAGGACCAATGCGGCCTTGCATATGTGCGGAGATCTTCCGGTCAATCCCTTTATAGAAGAGACCGAAGAGGATTCCGAACGCGGCGATGAGAAGGGTGCCGACAACGATTCGTATAAAAAGCTCTGAGAAGGTGAGAACATCCATTCAGATCACCCCGATGACCAAGAAGAGAACCGCAAGAACAATAAGAAACCAGAGGAGATAATCGCTTGTGTTCCCGGTATGCATTTTCCGTAGGACCGAATACAGGGATCTCATGCTGGTGGTAAATCCCCAGTACAGGTTACTTGCCTTGACATGCATCTCCTCTGGTGCTGCTTCTTTGTTACCAGAGAGAAATGCTTTTGTTTGTTCCGTTTCTTTTTTATACTGGCTTTTCCCGAACCCTCGAATCCCATAGAAAAGCAGGAAGGCGATGAAGAAGACGAGCATCCAAACAAGTGGATTCCAAAAACCACTCCCGCTCTCAAGCGTAAACATGGTTAGATCCCTCCGACGACGGTCGTGATATATTGCGCATGGTTCAACAGAGCGTCTGCCGCTGGTTTTACCAGGGTGTCAAGGAAAAGGTTTGGGAACAACCCGATGATGATAGCCAGGGCAGCAAAACACCCCATAGCTAGCAACATGCTTCTGGGTGCTTCTTTGACGTCCTTCAGGTCGGGGAGCTGAGGCCCGAGAAACGCTGCATATAACACTTTAATGAAGATCGCAAGCAGCAGAATACTGCATAAGAGAGCGATGATGGAAAGGATGGGGTTGAGCTGATAGACGGACTCATAGATAAGGAACTTCGAGGTGAACCCGTTGAGCGGGGGCATGCCTGCGACCGCAAGCAAACCAATGAAGAAAAAGATGGTGGTGAATTTCATGTTCCGAGCAAGACCCCCGATATCATCAAGGGAGCGTTTTTTTGTAACATAGTAAATGGCACCAGCGACAAGGAATAACAACCCGATGTCTAAGGCGTCATTCAACACATGGAAGATGCCCCCCTGGAGGGCGACGGTGGCGTAGGGGGTTCCGAGTGCAGCGATGCCTGTTCCCACGGCAAGGAACATGTAGCCGACTTCAGCGACCGCGGTATACCCGATCAACCGCATGAAATCAGATTGTATAAGGGCCATGATCACCCCGATAAGAATGGAAACAATCGCAAGTGCGATAAGCACCCATCCAACGATCGTGTTCAGAGGGAGGTCAAAACGAATAGAGGTCGTTAAGACGTTTCCATAGAGGGTGAAAACAACCCGAAGGATCCCATAGAAGCTTGCTAAGGTAGCACTCATGATGATCAAGGTGACCGAGGGCGGCGCTCTCCCGTACGCATCAGGAAGCCACATATGCATCGGTGCAAGCCCTGCCTTCATACCCAGGACGACAAGGAACAAGACAAGCACGATTTTATCTAAAAAACTGTATTGAAGTGCGTTTGCGAGTGTTGCAATGTTTAATGCGTTATACTGAGCGTAGAGGATCCCGACAGCAAAAAGAACAAAGAGGGCACCCACCGAGCTGATGACAATATATTTAAACGCTGCTTCCAACGCTTCGCCTTCATCGATCCAAAACGCGATGAGTGCACAGGAGGTGATACAGGAGATTTCGAGAAACACAAAGAAGTTAAAGACATCTCCGGTCAATTCCATCCCAAGCGCACTGGTCAGTAAGAGCAAGAACAGAGTATAATACTTGTCTAATCCATCCTGGTGATTCATAAACGACCAGGAATAGATGACCGCGATGAACGCAAGCAGGATCGTAATAATCGCCATGAAAATACTGATGCTGTCAACCTCAAAGAGGATGCGGACGAGGGGAAGGGCGATATCCTGCGCACCGAAAATATAGACCCGTGGACCGTTGGCAAGAACATCCGTAGCAAGTACCCCGATGACACACCCGGTCAGACCAATCATGCTCACCGCGAAGATATTCCGGAGTTTCCCATGGATGCGACTGACCAGCGGCATGAGAAACGCAGAGAGTAACGGGATTGCGATAATCAAAGCAGGGGAATGGAACAGGAGAGCATCAAGAAACGTCATTCTTTTAACCTCCTGATTTTCTGCACGTCGAGGGTCCCGTACTTTCGGTAGATGTGCATAACCAACGACAGCATCAACGCGAGGACTGCGACACCAATGACGATACTTGTTAGGGTCAAGGCTTGAGGAACCGGGAGAACCATTTGCTCTGGATAGGTTGTTCCAGGGGGAAGGCTGGTATAGATAGGAGCGACCCCGCCCTCACGATATCCTAAGGTGATTAAAAAGAGGTTCACCCCGCTTTCAATGATGGTGATTCCGATCACCATTTTAATGAGATTCCGTCGGAAGATCGCTGCGTATAATCCAATGAAAATCATACAGATCACTGCGACGTACGGGATGTACTCGATCATTGGCTCCACTCCTTGGTACTGCTGGCATATGCCATGACAACGACAATGACGAACAGCCCAGCGATCACCTTGACGCCCACCGCAAAATTCATCAGGGGAAGAACCCCGCCGGTGTTCAAATCAGCAAGCGTCGAACCGGTTTCAGGGACGGTTCCAAAGAGAAGATGAGACCCGGCAAGGAAATTGCCGAAAAACACCATGCTGAACACAATCCCGAGAAGGGCGACGGTGATAAACCCAATCGCACCTATGCTTTCGAAGGTCGCAAGTCGTTTTTCTTTGATTCGAGAAAACACCCACCGGGACCCATACGCGACAAGAAGTAAAGCGCATCCTGAGGCAACAATCGCGCCTCCTTGGAAACCACCACCGGGTGTGAGATGCCCATGGGCGATGACATACAACCCAAAAATCACGGTGAATGGGAAGAGGATGTTCGCGATGGTTTTTACGATCTTTGTCATTTCTGTCATTCTTTTATCCTCCGGAAGATCATCATTACACCAGCTACCGCAGAAAACAGGATCGTTGCTTCTCCGAGAGTATCAAACCCTCGGTAATCAAAAACAACAGAGGTGACTCCGTTGTTTGTCCCTGTCTCGTTTTGGGTGTTCACGATGATGTGATTGTCCATCTGAACATTCCCGGGGGCTCCCCAGGGGTGAAGGAGAAAGATACTGAAGAAGAAGAAAACGGCAACAATGGTAAAGGCAAGAACCGCGGCTATCGTCCGTTTGTCCATGTTATTCGTCCTCCGTTCGTTTGGTGCCTTTGATGGCGATGATGATAATCGCGGTCGAGAGACATGCTCCGACTCCTGCTTGTGCGATCGCGACGTCAGGAGCTTGGAGGAGATAGAATTCCAAGGAAAGCAGCAGGCTCATCGCGGCTAATGCGATTGCAGCTGCTAAGAGGTCCCGTAAAAGAACTGCGATCAATGATGCAACGACTGTGAGGATCAACACCAGGGTGTTTGCAAGAAGGAATTCTACTGCCATTCTAGTCGCCCCCCTTCTGTTTCTCGAGTGTTTCTTTCATTGGTTTGGAAGCTAGCTCATCGATGACCGCGTGAGCGGGATGCACACCGCTGCGATGGGCAGCTCTCGCTATCGCATGGGCACCAACCGGGTTGGTTAACAGAATAGCAATCAATGCAAGCACGGAATGAAGAGCTAAAACAGATCCGTTGGTATCCTGTTCCCACCACATTTTTAGACCGATGAGCACGACCGATCCTATGAGAAAGATTGAACCGAAGGTCGTGCATTTTGTTCCTGCGTGCAGTCTGGTATAGACATCAGGGAAACGGAGAAGTCCGATGCCAGCTAGCACGTTAAAGAAGATACCGATGCCGATGAGTATATAGATAATGAGGTCAAAAATCATCTAGAACTCCCCTCCTTGGAGATATTTGGCGATAAACAAGGTCGATATGAACGATAGTAGGGCGTACACGATAGCGACATCAATATAGATGACTTCCCGAAACGCTGCACCAAACGCGACCATCCCGACAATGACGATCGTGTTAATGGTGTCAACACCAACCGCTCGGTCGGGTGCAGTCGGTCCTCGTAACACCCGAATAAGGGCAAGAATTACACATAAGGAAAGAGCGACCACAACAATCAAATAGGTGGTGTTCAGGTCGATCATTCTGCGATCCTCCGGACCCATTTCGGGAACTTCCCGCAGATATAGGAACAGTCGACGGGTGTGGTTTCCAAGGCTTTTGAATCGACGTTAATCCAGTGGACATAAAGGTCGTTAGTATCTTCGTCCACATCGACACTGAGGGTGCCGGGGGTGAGGGTGATGGAGTTTGCCAGCAGGGTTATCCCAAGGTCGGTTTTAAGCCCGGGTGAGATTTTCACAATCCCTGGATTGATCTTCCCGGTGATCACTCGGTAGGCGACATCAAGGTTTGCTTTGGCGAGTGCAAGGAAGAATGGCCCGATGAGATATCCTAGAAAGAGGACCCAGCGAACAGGGTTTAACATTCGATAGCTGTCTTTGATAAAGATAGTCCGGGCGATAAATCCGACGATGAGTGAAAGCAGGAGTCCAAAGGCGAGTTCGATAACGCTCCATAATCCGAGAACCTCTGTTCCACTCCCCGTGGTGAGGAGAAGGTAGAGTATCAGGCACATGATGGTCGTAACGATAAATGCTTTCATAGGAATCCCCATAATGAGTCTATTCAGTGGCTACGGTAACTGTACGGTTGTTAAAAACTTTCGGTTTTAGTTCATCTACATGCGAGACAGGTTCCTCCTTAAAAAAGAAAATCCGATAGTTATTCTCTATTATATTAAAGATAAAGGAGTTACCCATGGGTATTACTCTCAAGGGAGTGCTTTCAAACCTAGAACAACGACTTCCAACGGCAGCTCTTGGACTAAAAATCCCTAAGGCTGTGTGAGCGACCTGCTCTGCCTCTGAATCGTCATAATGTCAATCAATCATTCTGTTCATTTAAATGAAGCCCTGAGTAACGAAGGTGTGATTAAGGTGGTGACCAACGTGAGTAGGACGGTTGTGGCAAGAATCTCCTGACCGAGTTCTCCGGTCAATATTTCTTGAGAAATCGCTGCACCAACAATAATTAATGCCATTTCAAGGCGCGGGATCATGCCGATTCCAGTTTGTAAGGCTGTCCTGTTTGTCATCCCGGCAAGTTTCCCACCAATACCACACCCAATCACCTTCCCTATGATGCTGACAAAAATAATGATGAGTGTGAACCCAATGACCTGAAGGGTGGTGAACACGGTTGGATCGACGTTCGCACCCACCCAAACAAAGAACAACGGAATGAATAACCCGTAACTGATTGCTTTGATATCATCAATGACCTTTTTGGATTTCATAGCATGACCAATGACGATGCCAGCGACAAAAGCTCCAGTGATCCCCGCGATGCCTGATTGATAAGCAAAAAAAGAATAGAGTAAAAAAATAGCTAATGAAAGACTTAACAAGGCTTTCGGGAGCTGTATTTTTTCACCAAGATTGAAAATCTTATCGATAATTCGCATCCCGATGAAGAGGAAGACACCAAAGAAAACAAGTATCTTTAGACTGAGAAACCCTACATCCAACGGGGTCGCCACGCCGAGAACCGAGACAAATAAAATGATCGCAATCACATCATCAAGGACTGCTGCCCCCAGAATCGTCAGACCTGCCTCGGTGTTTAACTTATGCATATCCATCAACACCCGAACCGGTACACCGACGGAGGTGGCAACAAGAATGAGTCCCACGACCAGCCCGATATGCCAGGAGTAACCAAAGAGATAACAGACGAGCATGCCAAGGAGCAAGGGAACAAGTACCCCTCCGATGGCAACGAATGTAGAAGGCTTTTTTACCTTGTTCAAATCCGAGAAATTAATTTCTAACCCGGACAGGAACATTAAAAAAAGGATTCCTAACTCTGCAAGGAAACTAAACACTTCAGAGGTGTATGAGAGTTGGGGGAGCTGTAGAGAGTAGGAAAACAAGGAAACTGTCTTTCCTGCAAGAAGACCAAATCCAAAGCCTCCTAAAAGAAGACCTGCGAATATTTCCCCGATCACAGGTGGTTGTTTTATTCGGTCAAAAAGGTACCCGAAGAGACGGGCAAAAACGAGTGCTAAGGCCACCGAAAGAACGATTTCGAAAATCTGGATTTCATCTGCCGTAAAACTCAACCTTCTTCTTTAAGGGAATGATATTGGGTCGCTTTATAATATTTCTGAATCAATCGATGCAGCGTGATTTCTCCGATGAGTTTTTTGTTTTTCACGACAGGGAGTCGACGAAGCTGAAATCGTTTCATTCTTTTCAAAACGGCAATAACTTTTTCATCGGGTTCACAGGTGATGACTTTTTTTGACATGAGATCTTCAGCGGTTTTCACCGTGCCATGTTGAAGGGAGCGAATGTCTGGCACACCAAATACGTAGGGGGAAAAACTTTTTGGTGAAAGCGTGGCAAGCATGTCATGTTCGGTTATCACTCCGACGAGTTCATGTTGTTTTTTCGTATTAATCACCCAGACATGGTGTCTTGCTGAGAGGATATTGAGGATATTGATGATCTCCTCATTTTGTTCTGCAATAGGGATATCCCAGAGATGGTCGTTCATGAGTTGTTTCACGCTGAGGTCATAAAAATCAGTGATTAAACGATTTTTCATAAGAAGGAGAAATAGTTATACAATATTTAACCTCTATGAATGGGAAAGCATCTCTAGGTCTTCCTGAAAAATTTCATAACAATTAAATACACAAATCTTGTTGCCCGCGGTGGAGGAGTACATTTATGGACGCTATTTCGATAATAATCATCATAGGCGGGATTATCGCCTTGTTATACGCAGGGTATCTTGTTTTTAAAATACGCAGGGAAAGCTCCGGATCCGAAAAGATGCAGGAAATCAGTAATGCGATTCGAGAGGGAGCGATAGCGTTTTTAAACAGTGAAAATAAAGTGTTAGTCGTTTTTGTGGCTGCGATCACCGTTATTCTTCTTGCGGTGTCGTTTATCCCGGAGAGCGGTATGTTCTGGGGGACTGCTCTTGCGTTTGTTATCGGTGCTGGTCTGTCGATGTTTTCTGGTAATATTGGGATGCGGATTGCAACAATGGCTAATGCCAAGACTGCACAGGGGGCGAAAACAAGTATCAACAAAGGGTTATCGATTGCGTTCTCAAGTGGGGCGGTGATGGGGCTCTGTGTTGTTGGTCTTGGTGTGCTTGGTGTGTTTGGGATGTTTCTTCTTTTCTCTGAAGTCTTTGGTTTTGCGGTTGATGTAACGACCAATATGTTGTTTGGTTTTGGGTTTGGTGCATCATCGGTCGCGTTGTTTGCGAGAGTCGGTGGTGGGATTTATACAAAATCTGCTGATGTCGGTGCAGACTTGGTCGGGAAGGTTGAAGAAAACATCCCCGAGGACGATCCACGAAATCCTGCGGTCGTTG
>Ga0265297_10012011_pt1 | contig 10485 bp, 8 predicted proteins | sample Munlanlwell13791_FD_192502 | JGI IMG/M metagenome (GOLD analysis project Ga0265297, IMG submission 192502) | Leachate microbial communities from a municipal landfill in Southern Ontario, Canada - Leachate well 137-91 | ecosystem: Engineered > Solid waste > Landfill > Unclassified | place...
CCGATAATGTCTTTGGGCGCGGCTTTGAGGGTTATGACATGGGCGGCTTTGGCGATATCTTTGAGGCATTTTTTGGCGGCGGCACTACCACCCGCACTCGCCGCCAGACGGCCCGGCGCGGCAATGACCTTAAGTACAACATCTCCATCACCTTTGAGGAAGCCGCCCTCGGCTGTGAAAAAGAGGTTGAAATTTCGCGCACCGAGCTTTGTCCCACCTGCCGCGGCACGCGCTCCAAGCCCGGCGTTCAGCCCGTCCGTTGTAATTCCTGCGGCGGTACCGGCCAGATTCGCCACGTCCAGCGCAGTCTCTTCGGCCAGTTTGTGAATACCGCTATCTGTTCCGACTGCCAGGGCGAGGGCACGGTTATTAAAGAACACTGCCCCGATTGTCGCGGCACCGGCTACCAGAAGCACAAGCGGCACATTTCCGTTAAGGTTCCTGCCGGTATCAATAACACCAACGGCATCCGCATCACCGGCGAAGGCGAAGCCGGCTATCGCGGCGGCCCGGCGGGCAACCTGTTCGTCATGGTTTCCGTAAAGCAGCACGAATACTTTAGGCGTGAGGATGATGACGTTGTTTACGAATTGCCGGTTAACTTCGCCCAGGCAGCCCTCGGCGATGAAGTCGAAGTGCCCACGCTTTACGGCAAGTGTAAAATGAAGATTCCCTCCGGCAGTCAGAACGGCAAAGTCTTTAAACTTAAGGATAAAGGCATTACTCATCTGCACAGCGGTGGCCGCGGCGACCAGTTGGTCGTTTTACAGGTGATGACGCCGGATTCGTTGAGTAAAGAGCAGCGTCACCTCTTTGAGGAATTATCGAAGAGTCTTGGCAACATCAAGCGTAAAGACGTAGATTACTAGGTATTGTTTTCTTCCGTCCGCTTCTGATGTCTGAAGAGTGAAAACAGCCGCCACCTTCTCCCCACCAGCTCGTGCCTCATGTTCCCGCCCATCATCGCTTTAGCCGCTTTTACTGGTTTGGTGTTCTTGTACAGCACCTCGTAGATTTTCTCCGTAATCGGCATCTCCAGCCCCAGCTCCTGTGCCAGTGTGTACGCCGCTTTGGTGGTGTTAACGCCCTCCGCCACCTGGTGCATGCTGCGCAGGATTTCCGTTAGCGGGCGTCCCTTGGTCAGTTCCACTCCCACGTAATGGTTGCGGCTTAAAGGGCTGGCGCAGGTTGTTATCACGTCCCCCAGCCCTGCCAGTCCGGAAAAGGTCAATGGATTAGCCCCCAGCGCCATTCCCAGTGCTGTAATCTCGGTTAAGCCGCGGGTCATAAAGGCCGCCTTGGCGTTGTCGCCGTAGCCCAGTCCGTCGGCGATGCCCGCCCCCAGCGCCAGGATGTTCTTTAAAGCCCCGCCCAGTTCCACCCCGATGATGTCTGTATTGGTAAAAACGCAGAACGTATCGGTCGTCAGTATATTTTGAGCCTTGCGTGATACGGCTTTATCTTCCGCCGCCACCACCGATGCCGCCGGGTGGTTTTCCATGATTTCCTTGGCGAGTTGCGGCCCGGAAAGCGCGCAGATATTTATCCGGTACTGCGGCTTTATCTCCTCGGCGATGACTTCCGACATCCTTTTGTTGCTGTTGACTTCCAGCCCCTTGGATGCGCTGATGATGAGGGTGTTTTTGGTGAGGTATTTAGCCACGCGGGCAATGTTTTCCCGCATTGAAATTGATGGCACGGCCAAAATGAAGGCGTCAATGTCTTTAGCTACCTCTTCCATCTTGTGGGAGATGGTAATTTCTTCAGGTATCTTGATGCCGGCAAAGCGGTCGGTGCCTTTGCTCTTCAACTGGTTCGCCTCCTGCAGCGTCCTTGCCCAGAGCCTTACATCGCTGCCGTTTTTCCACAGCAGCATTGCCAGCGTAATACCCCAACTGGTGGTGCCGATGACCGCAACTTTTTGCATTTTTTTATTAAGCCGTTTCTGGTGGGATTATTTTTAAAGAACTACTTGCGTGTGCGGGTGGAAGCTTTTGCGTGAACGGTGACGGGAATTTTGGTTGCCGTTTGTTTTGTCTTTCTTGCCGATTTTTTATCTTTTTCTCCTATTTTCCGCTCCGTGCCGTTATACAGCCGCGTGATGTTGTCGCGGTGCATTGCCCAGACGAATACCACTCCGACCAGTACGTAGATGCTGTATTCAATCGGCATCGGGCCGGAACGCAGGAAATCTATCTTTAAAATATAAAAAGCCGTTAGCAGGAAGAACGCTGCAACGGCTCCAACCAGTGAACCCATGGACATATACTTGGTCCTTATCCCTATAGCGAAGATAAGCACACCCCCCAGCACCGCCGCCGGCCAGTATAACGCCGCCAGTGCGCCCATGAAGGTAGCCACTCCCCGCCCCCCTCGGAACTTCAAAAATATCGACCAGTTATGCCCCGCGATTGCCGCCAGGCCTGCCAGCAGTTTGGCGCTTTCATTCAGCGTAAACACGGCAAAGGGATCATTTCTGCCCCAGAAAATGGCGGTCGCAATACCTACTGCCAATGCGCCCTTGGCAATATCTAATACCAGTGAAATAATCGCGGCTTTTCTCCCTGCCACTCGCATCACATTAGTCATCCCCGTTTTGCCGCTGCCCACCTTGGTGACGTCTCTCTTGGCCATCCACCGGCCTATCAGCACCCCGCAGGGTATCGAGCCGCATAAATACGCAATTATTGCGACCGATATATACATCAACGCAATCATGAATTACCCCTTGTTCTAAAATTTAAACGTATCGGTGTGCCTTCAAAGCCGAAAGCCTGTCGTATCTGGTTCTCCAAAAAACGCCGGTAGGAAAAATGTACCAGTTTGGCGTCGTTGGTAAAAAACACGAAGGTTGGCGGATTAGCCTCGGCCTGTGTGGCGTAATATATTTTTAGCTGTTTGCCTTGACTGCTGGGACGGTTATGCGCTGCCGTTGCTTGCTGGATTACGTTGTTCACGGCGGACGTAGGTAGTCTTTTTTGCCTTTCCCGGTAGACCTGTATTACTTGGGGCATGATTTTTTCTACCCCCTGGCCGGTTTTTGCCGAAGTATATAATATTGGCGCATAAGAAGCAAATTTAAACGACCCTTTGGCGGCTTTATTCCAGGTCGCTATATTTTTTTCTTCAATCAAGTCCCATTTATTGACGATTATTATAATGCCCTTGGTGGCTTCTTGTATATACCCTGCGATGTGTGTATCCTGTGCCGTTACCATCTCGGTGGCGTCCAGGACGAGCAGTGTTACGTCCGCCCGGTCAATAGCGCGGAAGGTGCGGACGATGCTGTATTTCTCCACTCCACCTTTTATTTTGCCCCGCCGCCGGATTCCGGCTGTATCAATAAGTAACATATTCTGACCCTCGAAGTCAAACGCCGTATCTACCGCGTCCCGCGTCGTCCCTGGCACGTCGTCCACAATCGCGCGCTCTGTCCCCACTAAGGCGTTTAATAAAGCCGATTTCCCGACATTTGGCCTCCCCACGATAGCTATTTTGATGCTTTCTGCCTCTATTTTAACGGCTTCCTGTCTTGGCAGCAGCTCCACTATTTTGTCCAAAAGTTCTGCCACCCCACGTCCGTGGTGCGCGCTGATGGGGTAAGGTTCGCCCAGCCCCAGTGAATAAAATTCCGGCGCCTGCATTTCCCGCTTTGGATTGTCGGCTTTATTCACCGCCAGCAGAACTGGCTTCCCGGAACGCCGCAGCAAATCGGCGATTTCTTCATCAGTTGGAATTACCCCGTCAGCTGCGTCTGCCACCGCCACAATTACACTGGCTTCTTTTATGGCTGTTTCTATCTGCGCCTTTACGCCCCGGTTCACCGTCGTGTTAGGCTCTATTTCCAGCCCGCCCGTGTCCACCAGCGTAAACTCTACCCCGCCCCAGTTCACGTCCGCCATATTGCGGTCGCGGGTAGTGCCGGGCAAATCTTCTGTAATCGCCACCGGCCTTTTCACTATTCGGTTCAAAAGTGTGGATTTCCCCGTGTTGGGTCTTCCTACAATTGCTACAATGGGTTTAATCATTTTAAATACTTAAGTACATGCAGTGTAAATAATCTTTATAGCCCTGCTTTTTCCAAAAAGCGTAGCCGGTTTCATTCTGTGTAAGTACCGAAAGCTCTACCCTGTCAACTTTTTTCGACCTGAACCACGTATAAGCCGCCTCGAGGATTTTTTGGCCGGTGCCCTGGCGGCGGTATCTGGCTTTTACCGCCATATCATCAATCATACCATAAGTGCCGGGGTGGAAGACCGGGGAGTATTTATCAATTCTTAGCGTAGCAAAACCGATGACCTCGTCGCCTTCAAGTGCCACTAAAATTTGAGTATCTTCGGTATTCATGTAATTCAGCAGGCGTTTTTGATATATCGTCTGCGCGTTGTCAATCATCGGAAAACGATGGTCAATCGGCCTATGGTGTTCCATAAGCTCTACGAAAACTTCCTTTAGGCCATCTAAATGTTCTTTTTTACCTGTAACGATTTTCACTTTTCTTTCCGTTCTATTCTGGATAAAGGCATTCGTCATCCCTATTGCTGGTGTGTTTCTCGAATATTTCTGAAAAAGTAGTGGTTAAGTACTCACCTTAGGTCCGGCAGCAATATTTCCGAACCCCCGAGTATATCAACTAACAGGGCTTTTTGCGCGTGCAGCCGGTTTTCTGCCTGATCGAATACCACCGACTGCGGGCTGTAGATGATGTTTTCTGCCACCTCTTCGCCATGGTGGGCCGGTAGGGGATGCATTAATATTGCGTCCGGCTTAGCTAAACCCATTAGCTGGCTGTTGATTTGATAACCGGCGAATGCCTTGAGGCGCCGCTGTTTTTCGGCTTCCTGCCCCATGCTTATCCACACGTCGGTGTAGATGACGTCGGCGTTGGCCGCCGCCTGCTTTGGGTCTTCGGTGCATAAAACGGTGGACTGGCTGTCGGTGGCGTATTGCTGCGCCGTCTTTAGTATCGTTTCGTCCACCCGGTAATTTTTTGGTGAAGCTATGCGGAAGTCCACCCCGCATAAAGCCGCCGCCAGCATTAGGCTGTGGGCGGTATTGTTCCCATCCCCGATGTACGCTAAAGTCAGCTCTTCCAACGTCTCTTTGTGTTCGTATATCGTCAGCATATCTGCCAGCGCCTGGCAGGGATGCTCCACGTCGGAGAGCGCGTTAATCACCGGGATGTCGGCGTTGTTCGCCAGTATCTCCAGGCTTTCGTGCGATGTCGTCCGCAGCGCGATGACGTCCACCATGCGGCTCAACACCCGGGCAACGTCCGGCACAGATTCGCGTTTGCCCAGCTTTACCTCGTCCGGCGATAAATAGATGCACTCCCCGCCCAGCTGCCGCATCCCCGCTTCAAAACTAACCCTGGTCCTTAATGACGGCAGCTCGAAGAGCAGTGCCAGTATCTTTTCGCTTAATCTGGTGTTCCAGCCCTCGGCTTTCATCGCCGCGGCGTTGGTTATCAATGTTTTAATTCTTTCGCTGTTCAGGTCGGATATCGAAAGAAAATCTTTGCTTTTCAAGATAGCCCTCCAGTACGCAACTAGTATAACACGAAACAAATATAGTACAACAGTACCATCCCTTCCCGTCTCTCCCTTTCCCCCAACCCGTCATTTCCGACCTGATCGGGAATCCATCACCCTTTCGCTGTCTCTCTCTTTTGTAAAGGGAGATGAAGAGGGTTTTTACTAATAATTTGACACCCCCATACGGATTTTCTTAATATTCAGTAGTCGGGAGGTGTCTATGTCTAAGAGCGAAAAATATACCGTTTCCGGCGAGGAAGTGCTGGAAAAAGTCAAACAGCTTATCCACGAGGGCAACATCCGCCGCGTGCGCCTTATCCACGACAAAAAAACCGTTATTGAGATTCCGCTGACCATCGGCGCGCCGGTGGCTGTCGTTACTATTATGGCCGCCCCCCTCCTTGCCGCCGTGGGCGCTTTTGCCGCTTTAGTCACCGAATGTACCATTGAAGTCGAGAAAATGGAGGAAAAATAACATTTTCCGACATCTCGATGAAAGCTTGTCCCGTACTCGATACAGGATCGGGATTTATAGAAATGAGTATAAAAACTTATGCTTGAAATCATCATCGTCCGCCACGGCGAGACCGCCTTTAACGCCGCCGAAACCTTTAGGGGTAGGGCGGATGTCCCTTTAAACGAAACCGGGCTTAAACAGGCGGCGCTTGTGGGGGAATATCTAGCTAACGAGAAGGTTGACGTCGTTTACTCCAGCCCCCTCCAGCGCGCTCTGCAGACCGCCGGCGCTATAGCCGCCCCCCACAACCTCAAGGTTAGCATCGCCGAGAATCTCAACGACATTGATTGCGGCGAGTGGGAGGGCAAGACTTTAGCCGAGGTGAAGGAAAAATACGAAGAAGTTTACCAGGATTGGGTGGACATGCCGGAGCAGGTTAAACTCCCCGGCGGCGATAGCCTTGAAGACGTCAGGAACCGCGCCTGGCCCTTCGTTAAAGACGCCGTTACCCGCGCCCGTAGCGGCCGTATCGTTATGGTCTCCCACCGCGCCGTGAACAAGGTGCTTATCTGCGCCTTGTTGGGGCTGGATAATTCCTACTTCTGGAACTTCAAGCTGGACACTGCGTCTTTGTGCCGCTTCGCCTTCGACGGTAACCGCACCGTCTTGACCCAACTCAACGACACCTCATACCTCAAGCCCCTCAATTTGGGCGAAAAACGGGATTTCTAATCCCCAACAATATTTTCGTTCATATATTATAATAAGGTAGTCAAGTATGCTTAGCCCTGCTATGTATATTTGACAATTAACGAAAAAATCGTTATACTCTCCACCATGAATAAGAAATTAAACCCCGCAGAGCAGATTATCAACCGCTTCGGCGGGCAATCCTCTTTAGCCGCTCTTATCGGGCGGCGGCAAAGCACCGTCCAGCATTGGGCCAACACCGGAATTATCCCATCGCAGTGGCAGCAGAAGTTACTTAAGCTTGCCCGCGAGAAAGGAATAGATTTGAAAGCTAGTGAATTTGTCACTCATGATGTCCCCGCCATTGCCCCCGCCAAAGGTAAACTCGGTGTCCTGCTCGTCGGGCTGGGCGCTGTCAGCTCAACCTTCGTCGCCGGCGTTGAACATGTCCGGCGCGGTACGGGCCGCCCCTTCGGTTCAGTAACGCAATTGGCTACCATCCGGCTGGGCAAGCGGACGGAAAAGAACACCCCGCTGATTAAGGACTTTGTTCCCCTGGCTGACCTTAAACAGCTGGTCTTTGGCGCCTGGGACCCCATCCCGGATAACGCTTACGAGGCCGCCGTTAAGTGCGGCGTGCTTAATAAAGAAGAACATATTGAACCCATTGCCGCTTTCCTAAAGGGCATCAAGCCCATGCCGGCTGTTTTTGATCCCGGCTACTGCAGCCGCATTAAGGGCACTAACGTTAAAAAGGCAACGACTAAATTCAGGCTGGCGGCCGCCGTGCAAGAAGACATCCGTAACTTTAAAGCTGCCAATAAGTGCGACCGTTTGGTCATGATTTGGTGTGCTTCCACGGAAAAATTCACCAGGGTTGCGCCGGTTCATAAGAACCTGGATACTTTTATCAAAGGGCTTAAGGAAAACGACCCCAATATCGCCCCGTCCCAGATTTACGCTTACGCCGCTATCCAGGAGGGCATTCCCTTTGCCAACGGCGCTCCGGGCTTAACCATTGATATCCCGGTGCTGATTAAACTGGCTGAAGAAAAGAACGTCCCCATCATGGGCAAAGACTTCAAATCTGGCCAGACGATGGTTAAAACGGTCATCGCCCCGATGCTTAAAGCCCGCATGCTCGGTCTGGACGGCTGGTTCTCCACCAATATCCTCGGCAACCGCGATGGTGAAGTCCTTGATGAACCCGCCAACTTTAAGACCAAAGAGGAATCCAAGCTCGGCGCTTTGGAATTTATTTTACAGCCCGATATGTACCCCGAGCTTTATGGTAAAGTCAACCACAAAGTCCGCATTGAGTATTACCCCCCTCGCGGTGATAACAAAGAGGGCTGGGACAATATAGATATCTTTGGCTGGTTGGGTAAAAGGATGCAGATTAAGATTAACTTCCTCTGCTCCGATTCTACCCTCGCCGCTCCGCTGGTGCTGGACCTGGTGCTCTTTATGGACCTCGCCAGGCGCGCTGGACTTAGCGGCATTCAGGAATGGCTCTCCTTCTACTTTAAGAGCCCCCAGCACGCCGCCTCCCTCTATCCGGAGCACGACCTCTTTATCCAGCAGACCAAGCTCAAGAACACCCTGCGCTGGCTCATGGGTGAAGAGCAGATAACCCACCTTGGCATGGAATACTACCGAGAAGAATAATCAAGTGTCATTGCGAGGAGCGGAGCGACGTGGTTTATCCTCGGAAGCCTTGGCGCAAGAGGACAATCTCCAACTCCGCCCTCGCTAAATGTCATCCCCCCCTTTTCCCCATCCCGTCATTCCCGACCAGATCGGGAATCCATTTAATGCCTTGCGCGATTTTGGGGTATTGACGTCTCCCTTTGAAAAAGAGCTTGCCCTGCACTTGATACGGGGGAGATACGAGAGGGATTTTGTTCTCCCCTTTTCCCGCCTCCCTCTTTCATAAAGCCTGTCTTGAGTGAAATCGAAGGAAGGGATTGAGGGAGTTTTTACCCATCCCCCTATCTGTTATAATAAATGCATGCCAAACAAACCCCTCTTAGTTCTCTTCGACGGCAACGCTATCGTCCACCGGGCTTACCACGCTTTCGGCCCCACCAAGTACCGGCAGGCAACCCCTTTGACCGTCTCCAAAACCGGCGAGGTCGTTAGCGCTGTTTATGGTTTTGCCCTCATGCTCCTCAAAGTCCTCTCCGAGCTTAAGCCCACCCATATCGCCATCGCTTTTGATAAAGCCGGACCCACCTTCCGCCACGAGATGTTTGACGACTATAAAGCCCAGCGCCCACCCACCCCTGATGAGTTAATCAACCAGTTCGGGCGCGTTAGGGAGGTGGTCAAAGCCTTCAATATCCCCGTCTTTGAACTGGATAAGTACGAAGCTGACGATGTCCTCGGCACTTTAAGTAAGCAAGCCGCCGCCAAAGACATTGACACTATCATCGTCACCGGCGACGCCGATACCATGCAGCTCGTTTCCCCGCACGTTAAAGTCCTCTATCCTAAGGCGGGCAAAGGATTTTCCGATACCGCGCTTTTCGATTCCGCTATGGTCGAGGAGAAATTTGGCGTGGGTCCCCGGCACGTTGCCGACTACAAGGCTCTCGTTGGCGACCCCTCCGATAATATCCCCGGTGTCCCCGGTATCGGTGAAAAAACTGCCGTTAAACTTATTCAGCAGTTCGGCAGCGTCGAAGATATCTACAAACATTTAGCAGAAGTCGAGCCGGAGAAAACCAGAGCTATTTTAGAAAAGAATAAGGACATCGCCTTCCAGAGTAAAACCCTCGCTACTATCGTTACCGAAACCCCCATCACCCTGAACCTCGGTGATTGCGTTGTCAGTGATTTCGACCGCCAGAAGGTCGTTGACCTCTTTAGAGAACTTGAGTTTAACAGCCTGTTGCCTAAACTGCCCGCTTCTGATACCGATGCCGCCGTCGTGAGTGAAGTGTCGCCCCACCCCGCCCCGCCCTGCGACTATTGCGCTATCGCCGCTCCTGCTGACTTGGATAAAGTTATCAAAGAAATCACCGATGCTGGCGTCTTCGCTTTTGACACCGAGACCACCGGCTTAAACCCCTGGCTTGACCGCATTGTTGGCATTTCCCTCTCCGTTTCGCCGGGCAAGGGCTATTATATTCCCGTCGGACACACTGTGCTGGACACCATTCAGCAGCTTCCCCTCAACGACGTTATCGAAAAACTCCGCCCTGTCTTTGAGGACGAGAAAATCGCCAAGCTGGCGCATAACGCCAAGTTTGATATGGAGGTGCTGGCGCAAGCCGGTATTGCCGTTAACGGCCTCACCTCCGATACCATGATTGCCGCCCATCTCTTGAATGAAAAATCTTTAGGTCTTAAAAACCTCTCCTTCTCCCGCCTCGGCATTGAGATGACGCCCATCTCCAACCTCATCGGTACTGCTTCCAAGCAGATAACTATGGATAAAGTGCCCATTTCCACCGCCGCCGATTACGCCGCCGCTGACGCCGATATGACCCTGCGTCTTGAAGCCGTTTTCCACCCCGAACTTGAAAAGCAGGGGCTTATGAAGCTCTATCAGGACGTCGAGATGCCCCTTGTCCCCGTCCTCATGGAGATGGAGAAAAACGGCATGCTGCTGGACGTCGCCATGCTTAAAGAGATGTCCGCCGCCCTCGGCAGCCAGATTAAAACACTCGAAGAAAAAATCTACTCCCAGGCCGGCGAGGAGTTTAACGTTAACTCCCCCGCCCAGCTGGGTAAAATTTTGTTTGAAAAACTTAATATCCCCGCCGCCCGCCGCTCCGGCGGCAAGTACTCCACCGAGGC
>Ga0265297_10012012_pt1 | contig 10485 bp, 10 predicted proteins | sample Munlanlwell13791_FD_192502 | JGI IMG/M metagenome (GOLD analysis project Ga0265297, IMG submission 192502) | Leachate microbial communities from a municipal landfill in Southern Ontario, Canada - Leachate well 137-91 | ecosystem: Engineered > Solid waste > Landfill > Unclassified | place...
ACATAAACAAAAAGAAAAAATAAACCCAAACTTAAACAAAAATTCAAAGAAAAAACCGTGTAATCAAGTAAACTAACTAATCAATGTTTATCGGTGAATATCAACATAGCTTGGATGAAAAAGGTCGGATTGCAATTCCGGCAAAATTCAGACAGGACCTAAAAAAAGGCGCAGTGGTTACCAAAGAGGTTGACGATTGTCTTTCTTTGTATCCCAAGGCGGAGTGGAAAAAGTATGCCGATAAATTAGCCGCTTTGCCGACATCTAAATCAGACGCCAGGGCTTTTATTCGTTTAAAGCTTGGCAGTGCCATGGATTTAGATATTGATAATCAGGGCCGGATGCTAATCCCGGAGTATCTTCGAAACGACGCCGGTTTGAGTAAAAAAGCAATAATTATCGGCTTATCAAATCGTTTGGAAATATGGAGTGAAGAAAAGTGGCGTGAATACAAAACTAAAACTGCTTCAAATAGCAGTGAAATTGCCGAGGCATTGGGAGAAATGGGAGTATAATCTTATGAAAGATTTTCATCTTCCCGTGATGTTAAAAGAGTCAATGGAGCACTTAAATCCCGGTGCCAATAAAATTTTTATTGATTGTACTCTTGGGGGCGCGGGACATACGGAAGAAATATTAAAATTATCAGAACCAAATGGCCGGGTTTTGGGAATCGACTTGGATCAGTTGGCCATTAAGACGGCCAAACAAGCTCTCAAAAAATACGGCGATCGGGCAATTATTGTAAAAGATAATTTTAGAAATTTAAAAAATATTGCTAAGGAAAATAAAATATCAAAGGTTGACGGCATTTTACTGGATTTAGGTCTTTCATCCGGCCAGTTGCGTGATTCTAAGCGAGGTTTTAGCTTTCTGGCCGAAGGTCGATTAGATATGAGATTTGGAGAACAAACTGATATTACCGCCGAACGAATTTTAAAAGATGCGAAAGAAAACGAATTAGTTGAAATATTTCAGGAATTTGGTCAGGAGCGTTTGGCGCGACCAATCGCCAAAGCAATTATTGAGCATCGAATGGTTTCGCCGATTGTTCGTCCGCAACATTTAGTAGCCATAATTTCAGCTATTTATCATAAATATTTTCGAGAAAGATCCAGAACCAATCCGGCCACCAAGATTTTTCAAGCATTGCGCATTGCGGTCAACGAAGAACTTAAGAATTTGGAAAAAATTTTACCGGCGGCAATTCAGCTGTTAAAACCGGGTGGCAAATTGGTTATCATCAGTTATCATTCTCTTGAAGACAAGATTGTTAAAGATTATTTAAGGCAGGAATCACGCGATTGTATTTGTTTGCCTCAAATGCCGGCTTGTCAGTGCGCTCATAAAAAAGTGATTAAATTATTGACATTTAAGCCGATTGAGCCAACTGAAGATGAAATAAGAGAAAATCCACGCTCCCGGAGTGCGAAAATGCGCGTGGCCGAAAGAATTAAATAAAAAAATAAAAATAAAAATAATTGACTATGAAAAGGTACATCTCAAGCACAAAAAAAATTCAAAAGAATTTTAAGCAAACAAAAACCGGAACTTATTCAAAAAAAATTCCGGCGATAAAAAATTTAAATCTCTGGATTTTTGGTTTTATTGCCTGTTTAGGCCTGGCGTATTTAATTCAGGTAAATAGTCTGGCCACTCAAGGGTATAAGATTAAAGATCTGGAAAAAAAAGTGGTTGAATTAAAACAGTCAAAATCTGACTTGGAGCTGGAAGCTTTGGCGCTGCAATCGGTGGGAAATATTAAACTGAAAATGGATGAAATGGGTATGGTTGCCTTGAATAAAGAAGAATTTTTGAATGCCAAGCCGGTTGCCGTAAATCGTTAATTATAATTTTTAATTCAAATAATAATGTATAATATTAAGTATTATACATTATTCATTATCAGATGATTTTTTGTGTTTAATTTCAAGAAGACCAAAAAAAATGATATTTTTTCTGAAATCAGATTGTATTTTTTGGGAGGTCTGATTTTATTGGTTGCCCTGCTTATTGTCGGGCGTTTATTTTATCTTCAAATCTTAAAACATAATTTTTATATTGAGCTGGCGGCCAAGCGTCAAGAAATCTCACTGCCGGTTTCTGCGATTCGAGGCTCAATTCTGGTTAGAGAAAAAGACAGTAATTATCCGTTGGTAGCCAATCGGGAGTATTATTTGCTTTTTGCTGAGCCGTCCAAAATTAAATCTCCCGGTGAAGTAATTGAAAAAATTTCTCCCATTTTGGGTCTAACAGAACCGGAATGGCAGGAGATGCTGCCGCGTTTAAGTAAAGAATCAGATCCTTATGAGCCTTTAGCTCATAAGGTAACAAAAGATCAGGTTGAAAAAATTAAGGTCTTGGAAATTGACGGATTGGGCTTTTCTTCTGAGTCATATCGTTTTTATACGGAAAAAGCCCTGGGGGGACATATTTTAGGCTTTAGTTCATCTGTTAACGGGAATTTGAAAGGCCAGTACGGAATTGAAGGTTATTTTGACAAAGAACTTTCCGGTCGTCCGGGAATTATTAAATCATTCAAAGACGCCTTGGGCTCCTTGATCGCTATCGGTCCGCGTGAAATTGAAGAAGCCGAAAACGGCTCAGATATTATTTTAACCATAAATCGAGAGATTCAATATACGGCTTGCCAAAAGTTGAAAGGATATTATGAAAAATTTAAAGCCGAGAATGGTACGATCATTATAATGGAGCCTTCGGGAGCCATTATTGCCATGTGCAATTTTCCTAATTTTGATCCAGAGAATTATAAAGATATTGAAGATATAAACATCTTTAATAATTTAGCGATTTTTACTTCGTATGAACCGGGTTCGGTTTTTAAAGCTTTTACGATGGCCGCCGGTCTTGATTCGGGTGCGGTTAAGCCCGATACGACCTATGAAGACAAAGGCGAGATAAAAATTGATAAATTTACCATAAGAAATTCGGACCTTAAAGCTCATGGTATTGTAAGTATGACTGATATTCTAAAACTATCTTTAAATACCGGCGCGATTTTTGTGGAGCAACAAGTTGGCAAAGATAAGTTTAAGAACTATTTAGAAAATTTAGGCTTTGGAAAAAATACCGGTATTACTTTAGATAAAGAAATGCCGGGTGATATTTCCTCATTAAATCTTAAAGGAGAAATTTATGGTATGACGGCTTCTTTTGGGCAGGGCATTATGGCCACGCCAATTCAGTTGGTAACGGCTTTTGCGGCTTTGGCCAACCAAGGTAAGCTGCCAAAACCATATATTGTTTCAGAAATTATTAAACCTAACGGGGATCGTGAAGTTTTTGGTCCTCAAGTTGTCCGACAGGTTATTTCTCCTTCTAGCGCTTCAACGCTTTCTGGCATGTTAACTTCAGTAGTAGAACAAGGCTATGGCAAAAAAGCCGGTGTTACAGGCTACTTTTTTGCCGGCAAAACGGGGACGGCCCAGATTGCTTCTCCTAAAGGCGGTTATGGCAGTGAAACCAATCATACGTTTATTGGTTATGGACCGGTTTCTCATCCAAAGTTTGTCATGCTGGTAAAACTTTCCAAGCCGAAAGGGCCGAGATTTGCCGAAGATTCAGTGACCCCGCTTTTTCATGATTTAGCCGAATTTATGATAAACTATTATCAAATTAGACCTGATTATTAATAATTGAAATAATTGAATTATGAGAGAAAAAATGTTGAATTGGCTTAAGGCAATTTTAGCCCGCTTAACCCAAAAAATATTGAATAAATATAAGCCCGAAGTTATCGCAATTACCGGGAGCGTTGGTAAAACGTCAACGAAGGAAGCGATTTTTTCAGTTTTATCGACTGCTTATAACGTAAGGACAAATTATAAAAACTATAATAATGAAATTGGGATTCCTCTGACGGTTATTGGAAGTCAAGGTGGCGGGAAATCAATTTTTAAATGGTTAAAGATCATTATCAAGGGTTTATGGTTGATAGTTTTTCGCAATCGTAATTATCCCAATATTCTGATTTTAGAAATGGGCGCCGATCATCCGGGCGATATAAAATATTTAACTAGCATTGTGCCAATTAATGTTGCCGTGGTAACAGCGGTGGCGGCGGTTCATTTGGAATTTTTTGAAACCGTTGATTCGGTCGCTAAAGAAAAATCAAATTTAGTTAAAGCATTGTCCAAATCCGGTTATGCCGTTTTGAATCAAGATGACCCGCTGGTAAGTGCTATGGCCGAAAAAACTAGTGCCAAAGTTATCACTTATGGGGTTGATTCCGGTGCGGATATTAAAGCAACCGAAATTGCCGTCAGCCATGAAGTTGATTTTAAGGATTATTCTACCATTCAGGGAATAAGTTTTAAATTACAGTATCAAGGAAGTACTGTCCCGGTATTGCTGCCAAAAGTTTTAGGAAAACATCTGGCCTATTCGGCCTTGGCGGCAATTGCCGTAGGTATAATTTATGATTTGAATTTGCATGAGATCACCGAGGGATTGAAAAAATATGAACCTCCAAAGGGCAGAATGCATATTATCCCCGGTATTAAAAATTCTTTAATTATCGATGATACTTATAATTCTTCGCCTTTGGCCGTAAAAAAGGCCCTAGAGCAGCTTAAAAGCATCAATTTAGCTCCCGGCCATAAAAAGTTTGCCATATTGGGTGGCATGCTTGAACTAGGTCAGGCCAGTACTTCGGCCCATCGTGAAATCGGACGAGCCGTAGTTGAAAACAAAATTGATTATTTATTTACGGTCGGCGAGCTTGCGCGCGATATTATTCGTGGAGCAACACTTAAGGGTATGCCCAAGGATCACTGTTTTGCTTTTGCCACTACCGCTGAAGCCGGAAAATTTTTGCAAGATCGAATTAAAGAAGGTGACTTAATGTTAATTAAAGGTTCCCAGGGAATGAGAATGGAAAAAATTGTCAAAGAATTAATGGCCGAACCGCAACGCGCTTATGAGTTACTGGTCAGACAGGATCAAGAATGGGATTGAATCTGGTAATCTCGGAGAAATTTGAAATACAAATAAATTATTATTATAAGGCTGATTTATTCGGCCTTTTAATTTTTCCTTGAAAAGTATTCTTTTTTTTGATAAAGTATATATGATTTTGGTTAAATTTTTATCTAGTTTTTATCAGAATAATCAAAATTGTGAAAGTTATCCACAATTTTGATATTTTAAAAATTAAATCAGGTAAAATTTTAAATCTGTCAAGAAAATTTTTTAAATAATTATATTTTATTAAATAATCAATACGATAATGACAAAAAAAGTACTAATTGTTTATACTTCCGGCGGAATGGGCCATGTGATGGCCGCAAAGGCGGCCGAGCAGGCTTTAAGACGAAAATATCCTGACGTTGAAGTAAAGAATGTTAATGTTATTGATTTCGCCAGCCGAACCTATAAATTTTTCTTCGTTGAAGGTTATAATTATATTTCGGCAAAATTGCCCGGTCTTTGGGCCTGGCTTTACAAAGGTTTCAATAATAAATCGGTACAGGATTTGCCCAGTCTTTTATCTTATTGGGCTATAAAAAACCGATTTATTCCTTTTGTTAAGGAATTTGATCCCGATTTTATCATTTCCGCCCATCCTTTACCCATGGTTTTGATTTCACGCTCTAAAGATAAAAAAATTATTGATGTTTTATCTTCTATGGTTTGCACTGATTTTGGCTGTCATAGTTTTTGGGTCGATCCGGAGGTAAATTATTATTTTTGCGCTACGACGGGAGTCAAGCAATGTTTGGAAGGCTACGGCGCCCCAAGCGAAAAAATCGTGATAACCGGCATTCCGATTGAAGAAAAGTTTGCTCAGATGCTCGATCCCAATCAGATAAATATTAAGCTTGGCCTTAAACCTGATTTATTTACAATTTTGATTGTTGGCGGTCAATTTGTTTTTGAGACTTTAAAAACTGTGATATCCGGTGTTTTAGATAAGCATGACGGCAAGGTGCAATTTTTAGTTGTGGCTGGCCGTGATAAGTACTTAAAAGAGGCGATTGATAATTCTGATTTAAATTCTCGTTATTCTAATGTTAAGGCTTATGGTTTTGTCGATAATATGCATGAATTAATGACGGTTTCGGATATAATTTTTTCTAAAGCCGGAGGGCTAACGGTTTCTGAGTGTATGGCCAAAGGTTTGCCGATGGTGATAAATAAAGTTATTCCCGGCCAAGAAGAAGATAATGTTAATTATTTGGTCGAAAAGAATGCAGCCATAAAAGTAGAAAATACCGCCGGTATTATAGAGGCGTTAAATAATTTGATTGCTAATCCACAAAAAGTGGCGGAAATGAAGATTGCCGCTCAAAGCATCGGCAAGCCAAATTCAGCGGAAAGCTTGGCGGATTTTGTAATGGAAAAAATCAAATAAAAAAAGAGCACCTTTGGGTGCTCAGTCTTGCTTTGCGATACGGATTCAATGACTGTCGGCGTGATCGCAGCAGGCTTCTCGCCATTTTTTTCTCATCTCGTTAAAGGCTTGCCATTTCTGATCTTCGGTCAGCTTGGCGAATTTTTCGCTCGTGAGCGAGGCCAAAGACACATTTTCATTCCCGATTTGCCTGATTTGCTCCTTCTGGTTTGGTAATTAGTTGCTTTAACGTGAATGGTTCGTTAAATTAATGATCGATCGGCAAATGCAAACTGCCTTCCATTTCTCGGTGTCCGGCAATTTGTTGAATTCCTCCTCGGCCATTACTCGAATCTTTTCAAAGGTCAGTTCGTCTTGTTTTGGCATGTTTTTCTCCTAGCTGGTTATTGTTTTTACCAAAAGTAAATAACACCAATGAATAGTTGATATTATATATATTATTAAAAATTGTCAATAGTATAATTTAATGATTAAAAATTTTTGGCAAAAATTAGATAAGCCCATCTTGGCTTTGGCGCCGATGGCCGGTTATTCCGATTCGCCCTTTAGGCAATTATGCAAGTCTTTTGGGGCGGATGTTTTATATACGGAAATGATTTCAGCCGATGCCTTGCATTATGGCTCAAAAAAAACTCTGGAAATGCTACCCTTTGAAAGAACAGAGAAACCGGTAGTTTGTCAGCTATTTGGCAAAAGGCTTGAAGTCTTTGCCAAAGCCAGCCAAATTGTGGAAAAAGCCGGTTATTCGGGCATTGATTTAAATTTTGGCTGTCCGGCCAAAAAGGTGGTCGCTCATGGCGGCGGCGTGACCATGATGCGCGATTTAAAACATTGTCGTAAGCTGATAATTGAGGTTTTGCAAAATACTAAATTGCCGGTTTCGGTTAAAATCAGGGCCGGTATTGATCATGTCACGGCCATTGATTTTATTGAGGCTGTAAATGATTTGCCAATTTCAGCCGTAATGGTTCATGGCCGCTATTTCAAAAATCCTTTTGGCGGTGAAATTGATTATGAAATGATAAAAAAGGTAAAGCAAAAATTTAAAGGAATTGTCTTGGGTAACGGCGGAATTACAACCCCGGAGCATGCCAAAAAAATGATTGAGCTTACCGGAGTTGATGGTTTGGGCTTAGCGCGGGGACTTTATGGCAGGCCTTGGCTTTTTAATCAAATAAAAGAATATTTAAAGACTGGTGAATATCATGAATTAAGCAATACCGAATTGAAAAAGGTGGCTATTTTACATGCCTCGTTAGCTGAAAAGTACAAGGGTCAATGGGGGGTGGTTGAAACCAGAAAGCATCTGGCCTGGTATGTTAAAGGTTTTGAGGGTGCGGCGGAATTAAGGCAGAAATTGGTTCAGGCAAAAACCGTGGCCGAAGTAAAAAAAATATTAAAATAAAAAAATAGGCCTATGATTGGCCTGTTTTTTATTTCTTATTTAATAACAATAGCTTGGCGGTCAAGCATTGACCATTTTCTTAAGAAATACTGCTTATCCCAATATACTTCTCCATAGACCGGGTCAAGGAGGATTATTTTTTTGATATTGTCTTGGCTACCGGTAAAGCCAATGACTACCTGGGCATGTTCAATTTGGTAGGCTTTAATTTTTTTACCTTCCGGGGTTTTCCAGGAAATGTCTTTTTCCGGTCCGATTACCGTCCAAACCACAATGGGATTTTTATTGCTTAATTCATTAATCAGATCATTTAAGCCGGCGTTTTCGATCATTGAAGCAGCTCGATATTTTTTTGCAATTTCTAAGATCGGTTTTGCGTATACTCCATAACCCGTGTTGGGCATTTTACCGTCAATCTTACCGACAAATCCCAAGTTTGGATCTCCCCAAACATTATTTTTCTTTCTCTGGGCTGAGCAAAGGGGAGTATTTTTAGCAGTTCGTCCTCGCTAATTATTACCCCCCTGTAGTTCAGAGCCATTTTTAGTGCTGCTATTTCGCAAGAAAGACTGTGTTCTTGCTTATGAAATTTTACGTTTAATTTAATGGTTGATTCCGGTTTTACGACTTGAGTGGCTTTAATATAGATTTTTTTTCCAATTCTGACGGCTTCATTTATCTGAGCTTGGGCGTCATTGGCAATAAATTGGATAAAAAATAAGAAAGCACAAAGAAAACCCAGACTGAGAACAAAGTATACTTTCGAGTGGTTTTTGAATGATTCCAAAATCATTACAATATATTTTTAGATTATAATTGTATTATAGCATTTTTACGGAATTAGCGTAAATTTAATATTGTTAAAATTATGTTTTTATATTATAATATATTTATATGAGTCCAAGCCCAACAACAAAATCAAGCAAAGCGATTGAGAACGAAGAAGAAATTCGCGACCCATTTTCGGTTGAAAGTACAAAATCTGAAATTCCAGTTGAAACCGAAACAATTCCAGATAAAGAAAAAGAAAAAATGCGCGAAGAGGTACTTCATGAGATTTCTGAGGCTGAAAAGCCCGTAAAAAAGGCGACTCCACCTCAGGTTGCAGTACCACCCACAGTACCCGTAATAGATAAGAGTGAAAGCTTGATTATTATCGAGGATATTTTAGCAGCCGATCTGGAAGAAGTATATTTTAAAATGGATATGCCAACACAGAAGAAATTTAAGGAAGAAGGGGAAAGAGTTTCTATTAAGATTGAAGAATTGCTAAAAGAAACTAAAGATCAAACCCATAAGATTTTTAAATTAATATTTAATTGGTTGAAGTTGATTCCGGGGGTAAAAAAATTCTTTTTGAATCAAGAGGCTAAATTAAAAGCCGATAAGATAATGAGAATTAAAAGATGAGTGATTTTATCAATTTTATTGCTTCTCTTTTTGGCTTAATCAATTTTAGTCAATTTTTAACTAATCCTAATTTCATTCCGATTTTTCTAGTCACTTTATTAGTGATTTTTTTAATTATCCTCTTATTCTTAGCCCGAGCGATTTTTCAGGCTAAAAATTTTCTTAATTCTTCTTTTCAACAAATAATTTTTTTGGTAACCGTGCCGAAAGAATCATCGGATCGGTCAGAAAATGCCGAAAATATTGAAGAAATTAGAAGTCAGATTGCAATTGCCGAAAGTTGGTTTTCCACCCTCGGCGGCCTAAAAGCCCAGCGAGGTTTTTGGAGTTGGTTTGCCGGCCGGACGGATCATTTTTCTTTGGAGATCGTGTTTAAAGACGGTTTGATTTACTTTTATATTGCCGTACCAAATATCTTGCATGATTATATGGAACAGCAGATTTTGGCTCAGTTTCCTGAAGCCAATGTAACTGAAGTTGAAGATTATAATATTTTTTTACCAACCGGCGAGGTTACCGGCAGTTATCTCAAGTTTTCCCGGCAAAATCTCTTTCCGTTAAAAACCTACCGGACCGCCGATTCGGATCCGCTTAATGCGATTGCGAATTCATTGAGTAAAATCGAAAGACAAGACGGCGCGGCGATTCAAATTATTGCGCGATCTGCCCATGGACGCTGGCATCGTCAAGGCGCGAGATTAGGCCGCGAAATGCAGAAAGGCAAAACATTAACTGAAGCCTTGAACGCTTCCGGGGTTTTTAATTTTTACAAAATCATGCGATTTTTTGAAGTAAAAACCTCAGAACAAAAAAAGAAGGATCTGGGTCAGCCGGTGCGCCAAATGACGCCGATGGAACAAGAATTGGTTAAAGGGGTGGAGGGAAAAACTTCAAAAGCCGGATTGGACTGTAATATTAGAATTATTACTTCAGCTCAAACCAAGCAAAAGGCAAATGCCAATCTGGATTTAATCGCGAACTCATTTTCTCAATATAATTATTATCAGTACGGAAACAGTTTAAAAATGTTTAAAGATTCATCGGCCGGATTTATAAATGATTTCATCCACAGACGCTATCGGGAAAAGCATAAATTAATTTTAAATACCGAGGAATTGGCTTCAATCTATCATTTTCCAACACCATATATTGATACACCCAATATTTATTGGCTTTTAGCCAGAAAGGTCGCCCCGCCGCCGAATTTACCTCAAGAAGGCTTGCTTTTGGGCGAAAATTCTTATCGTGGCATAAATACCAAAGTTTATCTTAAACCGGGTGATCGTCAGCGTCATTT
>Ga0265297_10012013_pt1 | contig 10484 bp, 8 predicted proteins | sample Munlanlwell13791_FD_192502 | JGI IMG/M metagenome (GOLD analysis project Ga0265297, IMG submission 192502) | Leachate microbial communities from a municipal landfill in Southern Ontario, Canada - Leachate well 137-91 | ecosystem: Engineered > Solid waste > Landfill > Unclassified | place...
CTTGCCATAAGAAGACGCTTTCAACTGATCCGGCGCAATCGCCTTTGCTGATTCTAGGCCCGCGGTGATTTCGGCGGCTGTTGCATAACCTCCAATGAGGCCACCTGTATCGCCCTTATCGCCCTTAATTCCAATCATTCCGATATTAACAACGGGAGTAATTAACTGGACGTTACAATAAATGGTTTCATCGTCGCCAACTGTTACGTTTATATTCATGTGCTACTCCATTAAGCGGCCTTAGTTGTTTCCAGTGACACAGTGACGGTTCCCTCAAGCAATCTGACTACCTTGCCGCCAGTTTCAGTTAACTCCAAATCCCAAAATCCAGACGTAAATGTTATGTCATCGGTAATCGTATTTGCCATTGTGCAAGTGATAACACCTGTGGTTGTGTTGATCGTGCAAGTGTAGGCCGATGCCGATGCCGATGCCTTAGTTTCCCGTATCTGCGCCGCTGCTGTTGCGCCGGTAAGATCATAAATAGAACCGTCCTCATTTGTTATAGTGACCGTAAACGTATGAGTTGCACCTTGCTCAACCCGATACACACCAGTTAAATTGAAAGTTCCTGCTGCCATGATTACCTCCTATGCGTTCAAGTAGTAACCACCGGCAACAACAGGACGCCAAAAAACAGTAATGTCGGCAACCATACCCGTACCGGCAGAACCACCACCTATTGTTAATTGAATTATTTTAGTTGCAGCGGAAACTTTTGATGATGCGGTATAGACATGGTAAAAATTTCCTGTTAATTTAGCCTTTGCGCCAAGAGTCGAAGACAGTATTTCTATTGCGCTTGAATCGTCCGTCGCAACGGATATCCCCGTAAACGTTTCTACCGCCGATAAATCATCAGGAACATGAACTATTACTGCATCAATAAAACATGCCTGTGTAGTGGCTGTCATTACGTTGTAAGCAGCGGCACTTTGAGCAAGTGAAATCTGTTTATAATTGACAACGGTTTGCGGCCATAATGTAACTGGCAACCATGCGAACCCGTTCCATTCCCAATCAAACCCTGTGTTAGATTCATGGAATTTACACCCTACCCCTACCGTTCGAGTTGGTTTTGTATCTGTCGAAAGACCTACATATGCTTGCTTGCTTGTTTTAATTTGGACGGACATTTTATCACCTCCATATTTTGTTTCTTTTAATAAAAAAAGGCGTGTCCATTGCTGGAATCACGCCTCGACTGTTTCGATAGCTTATGTGTTGTTTATTTATTGCCCTATTTGTTTCTCAATCCATTCCTTTTCAAGTCTATTTGCTTCCCTTAATAATAATTTTTCTGATTTTGTGGGGTTGTATATTTGTCGTCCTTTACCTGATTTTAGTAACTCTATCATTTCATCTGCGGATTCTATTTGGAATCCTGCTGCTTTTAATTGAGAAAAAATAACATCCGCTGATTGACCGTTTGTATTATTTAATGCTCTTTTTGCGTCAGGGTTTTGCCTTAATATTCTGGCATTATAATCTTTTCCGGCTTTAATACCTCCGAGTTTTTCTATGTATGTGACCATGTTTTCAGCGGTGGATGCGTCTGCCGCCGCTTTTGCCGCCATGCGTTGTCTTGCCGCCCTCAGTCCTGAACCGATAAATTCGTCTTGTGGTTGGTCAATGGGTTTTGTGATGTTTTTAGGAATTTCTTTTACTGGGATATTTTTAAATTCAAACCCCTGCCCAGAAGGTAAAGCCAATGTTGCATCTCTGCGGGGAATGTCTAAAGATCGGTTTGGTGCTATTGTTGACGTAAACTCTGCATCAATATAATCCGGTGCGATCATTTTAGGTGCTGGTCTAGGCATTTCAGTGTGCGGTTGACCTGCGGATATACCACCACCTAAATCAGGTCGGTTGCGCGGGTCTATGGCGGGGACATCTGCCATTGGTTGTCGTTTTACTGAATTATCTGGTGATAGCGTGTATCCGTTGGGTTTATCGGGAATCATTCCGCTAACTGGTTCAAATTTTCCTTCTGCCGACTGAAATGCCTTGCTCTTGAATCCTTCTGCATCCCGTTTTAAGATATTATCAACTTCACCAAACATTCCCTTGACAATGTTGTTGGGATTGTTGGTGTGCTTCATGTATTCCTTAACACCCTTTTGTGTGACCGACTTCATGATTAGCGCAGGGTTGAGCGTACCTAATCCGGCCAGAAATTCACCATAAGTAAATATATCTGTGAAGTCGATAAGTCCTTTAATGTTTTTTCGTGAATCGACAATAGCTCTTTGAGCAACTTCTTTTTCGATAGTTTTCAATGAGCCGTATGAATTTTTCAGACCTTGATAGCCTTCGCCCACTGCCTCAGTAATGGCCTTGTCAAGACTTGACCGAAGTTTTCCTACCACTATGGCATCAATTCCCGCCTTTGTTGCGCCCTCATAAGTCGGGTTTTTATAGAATGCTTCAAGACCTTTATTGAGTTGAGAAATGGCATCCTGTGTTTCTTCTGCCGTAAAAGAGCCAACCTTTTTCAACTGCTCGTTCCAAAACAAGGCATGTTTAGAAACTTCGGGAGAAACTATCTGCGTCACCTTTTCAGTTCCTATTTTTGCAAGTTCATCAGATAATCCTCTTAGGTCAACAGATATTCCTTTACCTCCTGCCTCATTTGCCAGTTCGTCATACTGTTTAAAGATTGACTTTTTTGTCTGGTCAATAGCCTCTGAGAACTGATTTAAAGATTGGGGAAGTTCGCCCCTTACAATGTCACCTTCTGCGGTTGTAAGAACAAGGTTGTCTCTGTTACTGATGATATTCTTAACGGCATCAGTAGCACGTTGGTAATACTGTTTGATTTGTGGGTCTGTTCTTTTCCCTGCAACCTGCGGGCGTATTGCTTTTTCTACTCCTCGTTTTATTGCAGAATCAACTTGCTGTTCTGCGGATTTACCTGTTGCCAGCGCAACATCAGAGGCAATATTCATTCCTTCTTTTGCTACATTGGTTGCAACCTTACCGGCCTCATACGCTCCCTTGCCCATCGGCAAGAATCCTGCAATATTGGCTATTGCCTCAACATTTTTGGCAACTTCCGGCATTGATTCTTTGAATGCGCCATATCCTTCTGTGACCGACTGAATAGGTTTTGCGTAATAGTCCGCTACGTTCTTCGCACCTTCTGAAAACATATTCTGCGTGGCTTTTGGAACTAAAGTATTATAGGCACTTTTCAATCCTTGCCCGATAACATCATTAGCCATGCCAGCAATTTGACCGCCTGTTCGCAATGCTCTTTCTTCAAACGTGCGGCCATAATTTTCAGGTGCGGTCATCGTGTCAAATCGTTTTTTAATGTCACTACCAACACGACTGAAAAACCCTTCTTCCTTCGGTTTTTCAGGAACAGAACTTACGGGAGATTCTGAAACAACTTCCCATTCAGAAGGATTGCTTTCTAATTTATTTTCGGAAACAACTTCCCATTCGCTCATATTATTTCACCCGAGTAGGTATACCGTTTTTCAATGTCCAGACCTGACCGTTTTTAAAGGTTGTGCTTGTGCCTTCTTTTAATAAATTAACGGGCGGGGCATTTTGCGCCTGTTGCGGTGACGGTTCTTGCACCCCTGACGCTTTCAGATTTTTGCGGACTTCCTCTTTAGCCTCCCTCCAAGTCGTCATTCTCATATTGGCCTGATCTCTCGTGGCATTCAACACCAACATTAATTCTTTGAGAGAAAGATTGGGGTCATGAACTTTCTTCCAATCCTCTTTTGCAGAATCGGAAAGTTGCTGAACAGAAGCAGACGCACCACTAGACAGTTTTCCAATTTCGTTTGATACTTCCAGAAGGTAAGACGCTCGTGTTGCTTCAAGGCCACTACCTTGCGCCCTTACCTTCAATTCACGAATAGGAACATCAAGTAAACGCAATCCAACACGGTCATCATTTTTGTAAAGTTCTTCAAGTTTACCAATCTGCTTATTGATATTAAGAACAAAGGCGCTCATTGGAGCTTCTTGTTTTGCCATGTTCTTCAATGACATATCACCGGCCTTGTAATCGGATTGCATCAAGGCAACGTCACCGGCTGTTAAACCTTTGGAGCGTAAATATTGATTATATTCTCTACTATAATCATTGTTGCTGACTCTATCTCCAAAACCGAATTTGGGGTCTTTCCCCGTAATCATTTTTGTTTGGAAAGCCATTTCTTTGTCTGGTTGTTCCCACTTACTGAATGTTTTGTTTGGGTCATAATTAGTTGCTGCCTGCTGCCCAATCGCCTTATTTCTCGGTTGGTATGCTATTGTACCATCGGGCATCAGAACCTTGACCAACGCACCTTTACCGCCGCTTAAATCATCCGCAAACATCTTCGTAAACGCTTGCATGTCGGCTTGCGCCTGTGCCTGCTGTTGCGGTGATGCAGATGATGACGTTCTGAGGTCGTTGCCGCCCCACATGAAATCAATGATATGTTTTTGAAAACTTTCTATCTGGTTGGCAAAGGCAATAGCGTGTTCATCCGGTTTCGGGGGTACTTTCCCATTCGACATTGCGCCATTCGTTAATCTGACAACCTCTGCCGGATTAACAGATGGGTTAGCCATATCCTGCCCGACATTGGTAAACATCGGAACACCACCAGCATCGGAAACCTGTTGCCCTCTTAATCCAGCAGCAGGAATGCTATTGTAGCCAGCAGGATTAGGCGGGACGTAAGGGATAGGTGTTTCTGCCACCGGCTGCTCCGGTACTATTAAATTTCCGTCCTTATCGTGAGTGCTGTAATATTCTTCACTGTAATTCGGGGACGTTGTTTCAAAGACATTGAATCTAGGCATTGGTCTCTCCCTATTTTATTATTGCATTACCATCGTAATCTAACCATTGACCCTTGTTGTTTCTCGCCCCGGATGAATTATATGGAATGGTTGCCCCACTATTTCTTGCATATGTTGGGGAGGAGGCAGATGTTGACGTTGCGTACTGATTAGTCTCCGAACCGTATCTAGTCGCCCCTGTCCCGTAAGTATTCGCCATGTAAGAAGAAAGGGCGGCGTTGTATGAGGCCATTTTGGTATTGTAGTTCGTCTGGTAATTCAGTTTTTCAGCGTCAAGCTGTGCTTGGTAATTCTTTTCGGCTTCGGTTAGCTTTGCGGCGTACTTCTGGTTGGCTGTATTCAACGCAGAACTATAATTAAGTTTGCCTGCTTCAACGTCCGCATTGTAATTTGTCTTTGAGGAATCAGCTTCAATACCGTATTCAGTGTTGTATTGATTTCGTGCTTCGGTCTCAGCGCCGGACATGACGGTTTGCACCGCCGAACCATAACCAGCTAAGGCATCCCGCAATGTCATTCGCTTGACATTAGGATTTTCGTAATACCCGCCGGTTACGCTCTGTAATGATTGCCTTGCCGCCCTTAAACCGGCTGCTGATTTCTTCTGTGTTAGCGTGTCAACCTTTGACTCATCATATGTCGGAGCGGTGTAATCTGGTGCGACATATTCCTCTGGGGCAGTATAAGTGGGGGCTACATAGGTTGCTGTTGGAGTGTATGCTGCGATTTTAGGAGCTACTGGGGTAGAACTGTAACTGCTGGTGGATCTGCCCCCCGTGGAAGTCGTCGGGATTGTCCCCAACTTCTGTCCCATCATTTCTACCCATTTATTATAATCGCTTTGGTTGCCCTGATATATAGTTCCTGCCATAATATCCTCCTATCCTTTGAACCAAACCATGAATTCTAGTTCTGCCAATGTTTTACCACCTGATGATAACGTGATGATGACGTTTCTTTGATTAGCGGTTAAAGTCGGCGTGTAATAAATAGTTTTTAAGCCTGAACTGCTGCTGAATGAACCCCAGTCTCCTGTTCCGTCCTTCACCCGGCCAGACCATATGTATTTGTCGCCACTGAATCTAGGCGAGACAACGGCAAGGTTCGCATTCTGCTTACTTGGTATATTCGTATCAACATCAGAAAATATGGACTCGACAGCACCGGAAAAACTCATACTTGCCGTTGGTGTGATCTTACCCATTAAACGGTAATTCTCTGCCGCGTATGCGTTAAAGTTATCTTCACTGGCTAGTGTTTGAGAAAAATCAAAGTACGCGTCGTTCCTGTCCGGCAAGCTACCTGTAATTTTGCTTAGCTGCGTTTCCCTGACACCGTTAGAAATGTCCGATGGTGTATCGTTAAATAAATACATCATTGATTGGTAGTCTTTTGCCATGTACGGCCGTTTAAAATCCCCGCCTGTAAATGAAAATCCCAATGACTGAACGTAGGTGTCAGTGATGTCACTGGAATATTCTAAATATGATTTACCAATGCCCAACTGCGGCAACAATCCACGGTTAGGGAAAGAACCGGCAATGTCTGCCATGCTGATCTTATTACTGGATGGGATGACCGTAACGGTCACATAATCATAAACAGTACCGGAAATATTAGAAGCAGTTAATGTGTAAGAAGTCGTTTCACTTGGGCTGACACTTTTGGCGCCGTCAACTCCTACTAATCCGATGTTTTGGTTTAGCGTGACAGTGGTTGCATCTGTTGTTTCCCACGCCAGCAATGAAGATTTACCAAACTCCATATTTTCAGGCGTTGCCGTGAATGAATCAATCACCGGGGGTGGGGTAAAATCAACAACAATATACGCCTGTGAAATCTTACATGCTGCACCAGCGCCCCCCTGATAACAACATACATGGAGCATGGCCTCGTCAATGTCAGCCCATGTCCACGCTACGCCTGTATGTTCGTTAGTTGTAAAATCATGACTGTATGTCGTAAATGAATCAGTTACCTCAACCGACCAGCTTGTCGCCATGTCTTTGGTTTGGTCTGCGTCCCATAGTTGGGCCATTACATGATAATGACTTCCTTCGTATTTTGCCCTTATATACAGCGTTACCTTAGCTATGACACCGCTTTCGGTTGTGTGGTTGGGGATACTTAAAACATCCCTCACGATCTGCCTGCCACCAACGGGTGTTTCGCCTGAGTAATAGACATAATCGCTATCGTCGGCAACCGCTTCGTCAACCAAAACATAATGAGTCGAACCAGTGGAGCATAATAAGTCCAGTGGTGAACCGTCTGCATTAGGTCTAAGGGTTAAAGTCGTGCTCATTGCTGACTATATTCCTCGCAAAGATACCCGAAATCCAGTAAGTAAAATGATTCGCCGGTTTTGTTGTGCTCGATCTTCATAGATATGTGATCGCCAACTTGGTTAAAACCTATCCTGTGCCTTCTACTTGTCTGACCGGAGTTTTGTGCCGTTAAAGATAATGTTCTGGCCTGTGGTGTTTGCACTACACCGTCAATATACGGCGTAATCGTCATGTCACCAACTGTTTGAGACTTCGCCCTGTATATGATTTCATTGTTATGAATAACTGAACCGTAGGCGTTTAATTCGTGCGTCACATAGGAATCAATGGCTAAGTCAACATCATCCGTTCCACTATTTAATACATAAACAAATCCGTCACCGATCCCGCCGCCTAACTGGACTGTTCCAATACTCCCACTCCCAGCGTCAACTTCTGTCATGCACCCGATGTCGTATCCGTAGTTGTCCTCTGAAAAACTCAAATCCTGTAAATCATAAATAAGCCATGTGTTGCAAGCGGTGGCTGTCCCTGTTACAAGTCCGATCTTCAATACGTTATAAGCAGAATCATATTTGATAAACATGCTGCTTTCATATCCCGACCGGATACAACTTGAATTGGACGGGTCAAAATAATTCTTCACCGTGTTAAAATTAGGAACGTGCCTGACGGTCTTTCCGTCGGTGTAGATAATTCCTCTTTTGGAAAGGATGAAGGCCATCGTCACCCGTTCTTCACTCTGGCCGAATGGAAGGCCATCCACAACAACCAACGATTGAGAGTTCATCCCACCGTAGTAATTAGATAAAGCAATCTTGCCCAAATTAGCAGGCGTAGAACCCTGTAAAAGCGTAATGCAACCGCCCTCTTCTCCCCTTTCTTCCTGAACGCAAAGCAGTTCATTGTAAAACTTTTTCATGGCAACGATCTTGTTGGCCCTTCCATCGCCCATTTGGTATATCGCCGAATCCTGACCTGAAAGAATCTGCGGGTTATCTGTCGCGCTTAAATATAAATAGGAAGGGTCTTGGTCGAATACATAGGCCATCCTGTTCTTCCATGTGGCATTTGCTAACCCAATCCCATAATTGGAAACGTCAAAGTAAGGAATAACCTGTATTCCTATATTAACGTCAGCCGACAAGGTTTTATCGACTGTGAACCTGTACCAATAGGCATCATAATTTAATTGATTAAACTTGGTCGGCTTTATTCCTGCGGTTCTGGCAAAAGTGACAAAACCGGATTGACTTAATCCTGCTGTCCCGTCCACAAATGTTCCGATGGTTGTCCATGTTCCAGCAGAATTTAAATATTGAAATGCGTTAATCGTTGTTGAGGCCGTTGTATTGGGTGCTGATCCAACGTCAATGTAAGCCGCTACAATCGGGTCTATGGTGTTAAAATAGACATAATCGGAAGATGTCATGCCGCCAATAGAAATTGAACTTGAACCGTAGCTGTAATAAACTGATGAATGATAGAATTGAGCTTCGATGGAATCCTGAAAGACACCGTCCCAAACATCTTGTATAGAAGTAAAACCAGAACCATATGTTGCGGAAGTAACAGACACAGTAGCGGTCAAGGCCGCGCTAAAGGTGATCTTTAACCAGAATCCGTTTACGCCATACATATATGCGGGGTAAGCATCTGTTGGTTGCGTCCATGTAATGTATCCGGTTTGCCCACAAGTCTTACCGGCAACGGCTATTGTCCCGTCGGACTGTCCGCTTACTCCTGTCCATGAGCCATTCCAGTAACTAACAGTAGCAACAACTGCGTTTGTGTTCACGCTGGCATTGAATGTAAGTTTTATCCTGTTTGGCTGAATCTGTGAACAGATAAGAATGCAATCTGTGGCATTAGTTCCTAAGGCTCCGATGGACGCATAGGTTGACGTACTGGCATCATTGACCTGATCGGTATAATCAGTTCCGATGGTGGGCATTGCTGGTAAAGTAGCAGCAGACGAATATGTTAAAAACTTTGTCACATAATCGTCTGTTCCAGCACAAATCTGATGTTGGTCAACACCATTGGAGAATACCAGTTTGTCGTTAATAACTGACCATGAAGCAGGAATGGAGTTTGCCGAACCACTGAATACTTCACTACCGAAAGCACCCGTGGTAACGCCGGGGGGCGCGGTTGTCGCTTCAAGCACATCATCATCTGACATTTGGGCGTAGAAGTGCTTCTCTGTCCTTTTCCCTTTTGAGAATTGGAACATGGTCTTTACGCTATTTGTCCCGTCCGCGGTGGAATGCTGTTTAATCATCCCCGGTCTTTGTTTGAATCCGGGGTGCATCTGGCGCATATTCATTATTTTAGAATATGTCCCGAATTTCAATAGAGACGGTTCGTTATAACTATTCTGACCGCCCATGAAGGGAATGGTCTTTAATTCTGTGATCTGTTTGGACTGCGCCATTATTCACCTAAAAATCGTTTATCAATTCGTCAATCGAAATATCGTTTTTTGATCCGGCGAATGATTTAATGGTTTCAATAAGGTTTTCCTTGAAGTCCACCAGTTCCCCCGCGTCGGGACGCTGCGGAGAAACTACTGTATTTTTCAAAAGGATTGTTGCTCGTTCTGAAATGAGTGGATGAAAGATGTCGGGAAGTTGTGAAACAGTTCCGTAATACTTCTGTGCCGAACAACGATTTGCAACAGTGGCCACTCTTGCTGCCGTGTAATCAGTAATGGTGGAGGCCCATCCATCTGTTACATTTTCAATGATTATGTTGTTGTAGTAGTCCGCAATAGGTTTTGCGGTTGCAGCCAGAGTAATGGAAGTAGATGAACCACCAGCGGACATGCCCTGCGTCAAGTCCTTAACGGTTGTGTAATAATTAAACGTAAGGGCATCGGATATACCACTGTCCCTGACGATTGTGTTGCCCTTACGGTAATACAAATAGTCTGAACCAGACGATGCTGTGCTGTGCTTTTCTTGTATGTTTATGGGGTGAACCGGCACACCATCAGCATCAAAAATACTGTCCATTTTATGAACATCGGACGGAATTGTATAAACGCCGGATGAACCTGTTACGTCAGAAGAAGTCAGAAACAATTCCGGCATCATTCCGAAAAGCACATTAAATATGAACTTCTGAGAACTGTTTATTTTCCGAACGATGTCCGTGTTGTCATAGACACCGACTTCGCTCCCTTGAACTAATCCAGTTGTATATTCATTGAGGTTAGTCCTTATTTCCTCAAGCATCCCATAACAGTTCACATGCTGGTATTCACTTAATGACATATTCACACCTTCCCTTGACGCGAAAATAACATATTAAAGACTACTTCCTGATCTGTGTCTTTTACTACGGCCTTTACGCTGTTAGCGCCGACCTCTATAACCTCAT
>Ga0265297_10012014_pt1 | contig 10483 bp, 1 predicted proteins | sample Munlanlwell13791_FD_192502 | JGI IMG/M metagenome (GOLD analysis project Ga0265297, IMG submission 192502) | Leachate microbial communities from a municipal landfill in Southern Ontario, Canada - Leachate well 137-91 | ecosystem: Engineered > Solid waste > Landfill > Unclassified | place...
AAGGGCTGGATTATCTCGGGGGAGAAGCGCCTAACATAGACGGTTTCGATATGGACTTTTCCGGCCCCGAGATGCCGGAAGGCATCTCCCGAGAAATGTGCTGGGTATATATGTTGTTGGCATGTCATTTTACTTTTCCAAATTACGAAGCCGAATTAGAACTGCATGTTGACCATGAAACCGGCGAAGCGGGTTGGAGCTTAGTGCCGGGCGGAACGCATGGCGGTATCGGCATAGCCAGGGCATTGTCCGGCGAAGGATGGGAAGATGCCATAGGTAGCTTGATAGAGAATGATTCGATAGCGCTGATCCATCTTCATCCGGCAACATCCGATTCCATAGTTTTAATTCCAAGTGCCAATATAGGCTCTATGTCGGGAAGAATAGAAGGAGATCTCGCCCCCGGGAACATCCTGAAAGACCATTGGAGCGCGATAGTTACATCCATAGGGGTAGTGATGTATAAACGCCAGCCGTATGTGACGGTCTCTTCCGAAGAGATAGAGGAGCGATTACACCGGATATCGGAGAGTTTCGCTGACGGCCGGGAGATAGACGTGATCGAATGGTGGCGGCAGCTGTCCAATGTGCCGGGCCTGGACCTGCGCTTTGTGCCGTTTAAATTCAAACTTTCGCCCGACGGCGGCAAGATCATGCTCAGCGTGCCAGATCCGTTAAGCTCGGCGGAAGACGACGCAACGCATCTATTTTCGGGTACGTTCGCCATTGATATGCGCTTAAATTCCATTCGCGATTATGAGACAAGGAGCAGACTGTGGAAGTTGGAAGCGATCTGCAAAAGGATAATCGAACTGGGTGTAAACACCGCAGAGAGCAGCGCCTTGGTTCAGAAGGCAACGGTGCTAGTCAATGAAATAATGATAAAGGCCCCGGAAAGTGAAATGGATAGCGCCATGCACCTGGCTCAGGAGATATTGCACGATACGCTTTCCGGAGACAGCGGAAGCGCTAACCCCGCCGGCAATATTGCAAGAGTGCAGAACGGCGGGAGCGCTTCGGAATTGATCCGCGCTTTCAAAGGATCAGGCAAGATCGCTTCTCTTCGGAAGTCGATAGATATGCCTGCAAGGCTGGCATCGCTTAAGACTAGGGTGGCCGGCTCAAATCTGCCGCAGGCAGCAAGAGATGAAATAGACAGCAGGATAGATGCTTTAAAGGGCAAGATCCTGGAGTTCAGCGCCGTCATTCTGCGCGACAAGACAGATAGGAATATTATTAAAGGTTGGCTCCTGGGATTTAATACAATGCCGAGAGCGCCGGATGCCGAACTTGAACAACTGGAAAAAGATCTACATGAATCCTTGAACATTATGCTGCATGGCAGTATTTTGCTGGCCAGGGAGGTGCTGGATGCTATCGGGTCCAGGCAATCGCTTTTTGAGGAATATCTGTTCCACGAGACAGTCTGTCCATATCTGGGGCATATTGAAGCGCGAAAACTGCAGGAAGAGATCTTTCCCGAAAATTATCAGAACGCTACGGGCGAGAGCGGACATAAAGACGGAGATCTTGCTCTTATATTACAGGAGGTCATAGAACAGGAACCGGCAAGAGAACGGGCGCAGCAGGAGGACCTGCTTCTGGGCCGTTCAAGAGAGACGGAAAACGATATTGCCAAGCTATTTGCTCTCTTAAGAATACATCAATATAAATACTTTAAGAAAACTTCTACAGGTTCCGGAGACGGGACTTTAAGCGGCCCCATCCAGAGCGATCCTCCCGCAGAGACCGGCGTATACGAATTCGTCGGAGGCGGATCACTGCCTGCGCCGGAATCCGCGCGCATCTTCATTGTACTGCCCGGTAGTTTCATCTTGTTGAATTCCGCGGCTGTGTCGAATGGCCTTGTCGCCACATTTGATCTTACGACATGTACGGGGGTCTCGATCAAGGCCATGAAAGACGGAGTTGCATATTATGGCATAGCGCACATATATATCACGGATGCGGTTGGAGCTCACAAGAAAGATATATTGGAGGACCTGGGGTATCTATGCGGAAATCTTGAAGGCTTCGATAGCGTAGAGCTTCTAGTGGACCATGTTCCGGCTGCGTATGCGGATTTTGATCCTGCAGACATATCGGCCGCCCTTAGACAGAGGGGAGCAAAGATACGCGATATCAAATTCCGCCAAAGGAAGGGTTGGTTTGATATCGAACATATGACAGTCGACGGTGCCGCAACAACCGTCGTAAGTGCCGACAATAAGCGCGTTGCTTATCCATGGCTTGCCGGACCCGAGGAATCGGTGGATGCGATCAAGCTTCAGATAAAAGAGCTGACAGGCCATGCCCAGGAACTGCCGGCAATATTGGATGACAAGGCATTGCTATCTGCCATAACGGAACGCTTACGATCGATAAGATCCGAAGAAGGCAGCGAGAGGCAGACCGAGATAGCGCGGCACAATTATCTTGAACAGCTTCTCTTCGCGCTGCAGGGGCTTGATAAAAGCCCGTGGTCCGGCGGGACTAAACGCAGAGCGGCATCCGCGGTAATAAACGGAATGGCGACAAAGGTCTATTATGCGCGCCTGCCGGAAATTCCCGGCATGCAGGAGAGGAACGCCCCGGCCTATCTAACATTTGCCGATGCCGTTGACAAGCTGCTGGAGATGCTCAATGGCCGCGGCTATGATGGTAAAGATGCGGTCACGATCCTGAACGAACTATTTTCTTTGAGCGCATTCGACGCCTTTGTCTACACCGCCATATTCGAAAGATGCCATGCGGGCATGGCGCCTCTTACGGCCCAGGAGATCGATTCTTTTGTCGGTGCGGTCACATCGCCTCTGCCGATTATGGGGGAGCGATCGACCCGATTGATGGCGCGCGACATTTTAATCAAGACACAAAAAGCGGCGACAGGCGTCAGCATTACGGCCGATATGCAGGAGATGAAAGAAGGGTTTGACTGGCAGTTCCGGCTCGACGATGTTTATGATGAATTTGCGCATCGCATGGCAGGGGAGGCTTCGCTAAGGCCGGCCTCGCTTCAAGACCTTAAGAGACTGTTCACGGATAATAGCAATGCCATGATCCCGACCCGCATCAATGACGAAAAAGTGATTAGTCTGAACGACGCCGGCGTGCAAAAATTCATTAAAGATAACGGCATACGACTTGTGCCTTACGATAACAGGGAGATCCTCACCAGATGGACTACCGCCGAGCTTCTTGCCTATGCCTCGGAATTACCGAAGGTGTCTTATAAGACGGTGGCGATCTCAGAGAGCGGTAGGATATATTTTGTTAAAGAGGTTGATACGGAACAGGCCGCTCGGGCGGAGGTGGCTAATATAAGGGCCTGGAGGGCCTCGGAGGCCATCACCCTGGCCGATACCAAAGGGCCCTATGTGGCCACGAATTTTATGTTCGACTTTATCGATTCCGGACGCTTGCAGGAGAGGGTCAAGAACAGCGCGATGTTATTACCGATACATAGCAAAGTTCGAAAAGATTCGATGGGCATCATGGAAACTTTAAGGATGGCCGGGATCGAAGATAGCGCGCCAAGCAATTTCATGGTCCGGGTTGAGTTGGATAGGAATGAGGACAAAGCGGATGGCGTCAACGTTGAAACGGTGAGGATAGACTTCGCATCATATCAGAAGACGCTGGTCATTAAACCGGGAAGACCAGGCTCGGGCCAGCCGCCGCAATACGGCCCTGCCGATCTTTCGGAGATCGACCTCATCGGCAAGCTCTTTACTTCTGCCGGGCCGGATAGGCAGCTTGTCATGGATCTGAGGGCCGATTTTAATGCGTCGACCAACATTCTTACTATCAAGAGGCATAGCGGGTTGCCGATATTTGATAAGAACGGGGTGAATAGGGGCACATCGGTTGAAATAAGCATATCGGACGAAATATATCTGCCGTTATATGTAGAACCATCTAAAGTCATCGCACAAAATCTATCCAATCAAGCAGATAGGCAGACCGCCTTGATGATATTGGAACAGGTAGAAAATAGCCCCGCCAGCATACTAGGCAATAACGCGTTCAACATAGCCGGTATACCGGATAAGGACGGCATATTATACCTGCATCATTCTTTGATAGACTCCCCGATCGCCAGGTTCCACGAAGCCGGAGAATTTTTATTAGGCAGAAACATAAATATGGCTCCCAAAGGAGTAAATAATCATACGTACCTCAGAGGATGCGGAAAAGATGTCAGGAGCGCATACTATAGCATAGATGAAAAAGAGAGGCCGGAAGAAGTGGAGGCGCTGATAGCCGTTTTAAATAAAAAGATGACAAGGGCTCTCGCGGATTCGGAGTCGAACCTTATGCGTTATAACGCTTCACAAGGAAGAACCGGTGCCGATCTCTTATACGGCCTGCAGGATACGATATTCGGCGAGCGGGTCAATGAAAACTTCAGTCTCGCTGTAGCAGCTCTATTTTCGTCCGCGGTACCAGGGCCCGGAATGGTTGTAGCTACGCCCATCCTGCTTAGGGATACGGCCGATGCCATGCTGAGCGAGGCCGAGGCGCGCCTGGCACGAGCCTCAGCGCTGCCCGGGCGGATAAATGACGAGGATGCGAGGACGATCACCAACGCCGTAATGCGCGTACGGACTATATTACCGGACATAGAGGATATCGGGCAAGTTAATAGAATATCGCAGCGTGCCGATTCGCTAGAATTGGCTGTAAAGACCGGCGGCATAAGAGATCATATCGCAAGGCTGGATGCGTTGAGGCAAAGATTGCAGAGATCGGACCTGCCTAAAGTTATCAACTTCGGGGATAAGCATGGGATATCTTCCGATATGGCGAGGATATCAAGGTTCGCGCGTGAAAATAAAACCGCAGGCGGAAAGCTCGTCCTGGTAGGGCACGGCGACTTTTTTGACAGAGGCACGGAGAATATGGCCAACCTGGCGTATCTTAAGGAGATGAAGAAGCTGGCCCAAGACCAGGCAAACAATCTCGAGGTGCATCTATTATTAGGAAATCACGAATTGATGTTCATCAGGGCAATGCTTTTAGGCGACGAAGATGAGATGGTAAATTGGGTGGCAAACGGCGGTATAGCACTGGTTAATGAATTGGGCATCCTTGGAAAGGCCGGATTAGAGAATGTGGATCCCAAGGATTATATCGAGGTATTGAACTTTATAAACAATAATAAAGAGTTCGTAGATAACCTGGATACGAATGAGGAGCTTCGCTCGATGGCTATGTGGATGGTGCAAAACATGGAGCTGAGCTATGAAGATGAATGGGGCTTTCTGCATGTGCATGCCGGGATACCCGCGGATAATAACGCCAATCCTTTGCTTTCCAGGAATAGGCTGGATGCTTTAAATGCCGAGTTCAAAGCGATCGGAGATCTTGCAGGGCAGGGTAGGCTGGATTACAATCGGCTTAAAGAGCTGCTCTTAGCCGCATCGCCCCTATTCTGGGTCAGAGAAGGCGATTGGATAGTTAATATGTGCCAAGACTCCCAGATCTGGAATATCAAAATAGACAGCGTTAATGAAGCGAAGCTTTTAGCGATATTTGCGGATACGATCGGTATAAGGTTTGCGCAGCAATGGAAGCTCATAGTGGCAAGCGATATCAACTATCAGGAATTTTTGCGCCACCGGGGGGTTGAGTTCGAGGTGCTGCCGGTAGTTGCCGCCAAGGCCAAGATAGATAATTTTACCGCGGCCCTGGGGTATACCGGAGTGATATTCGGCCATATTCATTTGTATAAATTGCTTAATTTGGACAACAGAATATTCTGCATAGATACGGACAGGATGGATTCCGGCTATCTTAACTTCGATAATAGCGGTATGACATTTACCAATACAAGGATTAGAAGAGATGAGATAGTTGCGGGCAAGCCGGAGATATTGGCCGGCTTAACAGACCAGATCATAAGGCTTAAAAAACTGCTTGGAGAAGAGACCTCCGGCGATGAAGAAGCGCTTGCCGCATATCGAAGAGAGGCCGAAGTCTCCGCGCCCGTCATGGTTGAAGAGGAGGTTTCCGAATTTCTTGCAGTGGGCCAGGTTTTCGAGAAAGACTCCGCGGGTCGTCTCGGAAGGCCTTTTAGCGTCAGCACGCAGGACGGACGTTTTGATTTTATCGTTGATGATCTGCCTGGGATAAAAGGCGCGATCATGATGCGTGATTTAAAGATAGAAGGCAAGCCGATAGGAGTGATAAGTTCAAGAGATTCCAAGGGAGAGCTCTTCCCATCTACGAAATTGATATTGCGTGAACGCGACATGATCGAACTGGGTTACGATCTGACCACAGGGGTATCATGCATGATTATAGCAGGAAAGACCTTTGACCTTGTAACATATGAAGGCGGATATGGTCTTGAGGAGCGGCGGGTTAATATCGAGGAGAAATATTTAGATCTGGCCGGGGTCTTCTTTAATGATCCGGAATTCATGAATGGCAGCGAACGGGTTATTATAAAGCCTATTACGGAAGGTGAATTACCGCAAGATTTCGCTCTTGCCGATGTTGACGAAGGAATGAGGGATATCCAACAGGCCCTTGGCATACCGGAGTTGCACCTGCCCGGTGAGGCGGGCCCGTCCCCTGCGCCTGAGGCAGCCCTACCTCTTGGTCAAGGCAATGCCCCTGCCGGCAACACGTTGCTTATAGCTGAACCGAGTGATAGTGGACCCGCAGTGTTGGCTCGATCGGAAGATCCCTTGCCGAGAGCGGAGGCGTCTTTACGGACAGGCGATATGCATAATGCCCGGACAGCCGTCAGTGAATTTTACGCTGCGCCCGACATCGGTCTTTCCAGCGGCGTGCCGACGGACAACTTTTATGCTTTTCTCGATTGGCTCTCTTCGAGGGCACAATCCGGTGATAACGTATCCGGGGCCATAGAAGTTATGCGTAACCATCGCGGTTTAATAAGACCCGGTGAGCTCGAGGCTATGAAGGCTCCCCCCTCGACAGATGCGGTTGAAATATTGCATGGTCTGGCAGCAGAGCTTGCCGGAGCCACGAGCTTTGAGCATATGTATTGCGTTAGAAATAATACAATGGCTATGCATAGCTGCATGGCATGGATAGAGCGGGCGCGCCAATTGGCTGATACTGATCTGGCCGGTGCTTCAGATTCGCTTGCCGCATACGGCAATATTTATTTAAGAACAGCTTTTCTGCAATCTATAATCATGGCTTTAGATTTTATGACCGTAGAAGAGGCCTACACCGCAATAGATCCGATAGAGATCTATGATAAGCTAGGGTATCCTCTTGATCACAGGCCGGCTGAATATCATAGAAGGCCCAGCATTCTAGCGGCGGATGTTTTAAAAGATTATCGTCAATATCTCGTGTTTCAGGCAAGGCTTCTACATTCAGCCGTAGTAAACATAAAGAATGATTTTACCGCTATACGCGCTGCAGACGACGGGCCGCCGGCCGATATAAAGTATTTAAAATTTACCGAGGCCGATTTAGATGAAAATCTGCGTATGCTAGAAGCGATACCCGATCTCATAGATAGAATAGAGGCCGCCTTGAGAAATGCCGCGGTGGACGAGCCCAAGTCGCGGCAGGCATTAAATGACGACCTGTTAAAATTATTTAACGCTTTTGACCAAGCCAATCTCATAACCCTCATGCATCCGATAGCGGAAATAAAGAAGGCCATATCGGCAGAAGAGGCTGTTGCAGGCAAGACAAGCGCGGCTGCGCCAAGACCTAAGAGGCCGGCAGTTCCTCTTGCCAGGGCGGACAGAAAAGAGACGCGTAAGAAAGCCGTTCTCGACGCATTTGTTGACACGGCAGGTAAAGACGAAATCGTAAAGATCGTGGTCGGAGTGCCTTCAAGCATGAGCGATGCGGACGTGCAGCCGATACTAAGCGATATCAATAGGGCCCTGAAAGGTGTTGGTTACGGACAACGCGAAGATAATAAGCAGGTAATTAAATTTACCATAGAGAATGACCCGGTAAAAACAAAAGAGAATATGGACGCTGCCGTTGCAAAAGCAAAGGAAGGCCTTCCTTCTGACGGAAGCATAGTGTTGTATGCGCCGCAGATAAAGGGCATGGAGATCGGGAAGAATGGATTGGCGCAATTGGCACAAGAAGAGTATAAGGCCCAGGAGGACCCGGACGGTGGAGCGGCCGCTACCATAGTCGTTCCGGACGCATATAGCGACCTCGCCTTTCCAGACATCATGCTCAGGGTTGTCCTTGGGCGGAACATAGCGTTCGGCAGGCGTTGTGAAGAGCTTGGTAATGAAGAGGGCAAAAAGACCGCCCTTGCAGTAATTAACAAATTATTATCTAAAGTGATGGATGGTTATGTTGATATAGGCGCCATAAAAGACCTGCTGAACATAGCAAGGCCTATCAGAATAAGACCCGTTGATTATGAGGCCGATATGTCTCAATATAAGATCGCTCAAAAAGCCGTTGCTACCTCAGTTTAATCATTCCACTAAAGTATTGACACGTCATGCATAATTATGCTCTAATTATAATATAGACGGGGAGGCCGTAATAGCGGTCCTGAGAGTTCTGCCTGCGGTTAAGCAGATTACCCGACGAACCTGATCCAGGTAATGCTGGCGTAGGGAGACGAAGCTTGATCGACCCTTATGCTGCAGGCATGAGGGTTTTTTGTTAGCGGTGTAGTGCGGTTTTGTGTTTTATGCCGAACGTTCGATTTTTCCCAGCGTGAAAAATCGAACTCGAGAAAAATCGCTTGTTCTCCCTCGGCAGACTTTTATAGCTACCTCGGGAACCGTGCCCACTCGCGATTTTTACGTCGGCATTAAAAACACAAAACCACAATAGATTGGAAAAGAGATTTATTATGGAAAAACTTCCAGAACTGGGAAAGATACATCCGGAATTTTTTAATAAGGTCATATACCCAAGACTCGGAGCGAAGGATGCGTCCGTCATAGTTAAGCCGCAGCATGGAGTTGATTTTGGGGTAGTTGACCTGGGCGATAATGTTATGGTCCTGTCTACAGACCCTTTCTATATTGCCAAGGAATTGGGTATGGAAAAGGCCGCCTGGTTCGCTGTTCATATACTGGCAAGCGATGTGGCGGTCAGCGGCATAAGGCCCAGATATCTGAGCGTCGATTTAAATTTACCGCCGGAGATGACCGAGGATGAACTGACCAAGATGTGGGATACCGTGCACAAGGAGTGCGAAAGGCTCGGGATAAATGTCGTGACCGGCCACACGGCGCGGTATGCCGGATGCAACTATCCGATGGTCGGCGGCGCGACGATGATAGGCATCGATAAGAAAGAGAAGCTGATAGCGCCCAAGGTTGGCATTGGAGACGCTATAATAGTCTCGAAAGGACCGGCAATAGAGACGACCGGGCTTATGTCCGCTTACTTTCCCAGGTTCTTGGAAGAGAAATATGGGAAGGCATTTGTTAAAAGAGCGCAAGATATCTATTATCAGATGTCGACGGTCAAGGACGCCTCTGTAGCGGCATCCGTAGGAGGAGTTACGGCCATGCACGACGCGACCGAATGCGGTGTTCTGGGCGGTCTATATGAGATGGCCAGCCACAGCCAGGTTGGTATGGATATATATATGGATAAGATCATAATGCCGGAAGAGGTTAAAAAGACATGCGAATGTTTTGACATAGATCCCTACAGGGCCATAAGCGAAGGCACTCTTTTGGCAACGGCTAAGAAAGCGAGCGCGGATAAAGTCGTAGCCGCGTTGCGCTCCGAGGGCATACAGGCGAGCATAGCAGGTGAAGCGGTCGATAAGTCGCTGGGTATAAATCTTATCGAGAAAGGAGGCAGGACCAAGCTTGAACACCCGAAGTTGGATCCATTCTGGGTAAAGTTCGAGGAGTACTTAAAAAAATAGAGTATAAAGTATTTAGTTTTACGGGGAGGCCGTAGGGCGGCCTGAGAGTTCTACCTTATATATAGTAGAAGACCCGATGAACCTGATCCGGGTAATGCTGGCGTAGGGAGACGAAGTTTGATCGACCCTTATGCTGCAGGCATAAGGGTTTTTTATTAGCGGCAGATTTCGGTTTTGTGTTTTATGCCGAACGGAAGCACCGGACAAATGATAAAATTCTAAATCCTAAACACTGAATTCTAAACAAATTCAAAATACTAATGTCCAAAACTCAGAACTTTCCGCTTTACGGTTTTGAATTTAGGATTTTGATAATTTGGATTTGTTTAGGATTTAGATATTAGAATTTAGAATTTAATGCGGTTAGCGTATAGTGTTTATAGATTACAGAGAAAAGGAGGAAATATGTTTCAGAAAGTGACAGAGGCGGATATAACGAGGGCAATCGTGAAAGAATTTAATGACTGGTTCTACGATTATGTAGTTTCCGATGTAATTATAATAGGCGGCGGCCCTAGCGGGCTTGTGGCCGGTATGGATCTGGCAAAAAGAGGCATCAAGACCCTACTTGTAGAGAGCAATAATTATATTGGAGGAGGGTTTTGGATAGGCGGATATCTA
>Ga0265297_10012015_pt1 | contig 10483 bp, 7 predicted proteins | sample Munlanlwell13791_FD_192502 | JGI IMG/M metagenome (GOLD analysis project Ga0265297, IMG submission 192502) | Leachate microbial communities from a municipal landfill in Southern Ontario, Canada - Leachate well 137-91 | ecosystem: Engineered > Solid waste > Landfill > Unclassified | place...
GGCTCGCCGCGCTCGGACATGAGGTCTGGATGCTCTTCGAGCACGTGGACGTGCCACCTTGGAAGCCGCACGGGTTCACGCGCGTCAAGCTGCGGGACTGGAAACTGAAGTCCTGGATTGACTGGTTTGAACTGCGCGTGCCGGTGGTGCGTTGCCACCAGTTGGAGGACCGTTACGTGCCGGATGCGGACGTGATTCTGGCGAGCTATTGGCTGCACATCCCGAAAATCGCGGCGCTCTCGGCAAGCAAGGGGCGCAAATTCTACTATGTGCAGGCTTACGAGACGGATTTTGTGGAAGGGGCGGCGAAGAAGGCCGCCGTGGACGCGACCTATCGGCTGCCGTTTCGCCACATCGTGGTGGCGTCGTGGTTGGGACGGTTGTTAAGGGAGAAGTTTGGCCGGATGTCGGTGAAGGTGAACCCGGCGATTGATTACAGGAACCTGCCACTGCCGGAAAGACGGGAGTCTCGAAATCCGCCGCGTTGTCTGATGCAGCATCACACGCCGGCGGTGAAAGGCGTGGCGGACGGCGTGCGGGCGTTCGAGTTGGCGGCGCGTGAAATTCCGGGGATGACGCTGTCGCTGTTCGGGCCGCATAGCAAGGAGTTCGCGACGCCGCATCGTACGTTGGGGAGGATTCTGCCGACACGATTGGGCGAATTGTATGGGGGGCATGACATCCTGATCTGGCCGAGCCATTCGGAAGGTTTTGGGGTGCCACCCGTCGAGGCGATGGCCCGCCAATGCGCGGTTGCGACGACGGACAACGGCGGGAGCGAAGAGTTTTCTTTTCACGAGAAGACGGCGCTTGTGTCGCCGCCGCGCGACGTCGAGGCGCTCGCGCGTAACATCGTCCGCCTGGCGAAAGAGGTGGAATTGCGCCAGCGTCTTGCCGAGGCCGGCTGCGATTGGGTGCGCAAGAACATCACGTGGGAGCGCACATGCGAGGCGATGGAGCGGTGCTTTCAGGATGCCACTTTGTGGGAAGGGTCGAACTCGCTGACGTTAAGTCCGTGCGAGCAGGCGCATTTGTGTGCGAGTAACGGCCGAGAATGTTAATGGAAATACCCGAACAGAACCAGATGAGCGTGCAAGTCAGATCAGAGGAAGCAGGGAACCAATCCGGCGCGAAACGGCCACGGCAGGTGTTGATTCTAGGTGCGGGCCCTGCCGGTTTGGGGGCGGGGTATGAACTGGCTCGCCACGGTGTGCCTTGCACTATTTTAGATAAGAACAGTCAAGTGGGGGGATTGGCACGAACGATGGAGTTCAAAGGGTTCCGGTTCGATGTCGGTCCGCACCGGTTCTTCACGAAAGAGAAGACCGTGCAAGCCGTCTGGGAAGAAGTTTTGGGGCGAGACTTGCTGAGACTTCTCCGGCTCACGCGTATCTACTACCGGGGAAAGTTTTTCTTTTATCCGCTGAAACCGTTGAACGCGCTGATCGGCTTGGGAATCGGCGGGTCGCTTATGACCTTTGGGAGCTATCTGTATGCCCGCATTGTTTACCGCTGCCGCCAGGCGAAAACGTTTGAGCAGTGGATTACATATACGTTTGGGCGCCGGCTCTATGAGGCATTCTTCAAAACTTATACAGAGAAGGTCTGGGGCGTCTCCTGTTCGGACATCGGGGCGGAATGGGCGGCGCAACGCATTAGAGGACTGAACCTCTGGAGAGTAGTGAAAACAGCGATCTTGGGAAACCGCCAGGGGATCCGGACGCTGACAGACCAGTTCTGCTACCCCCGTATCGGTGCCGGCATGCTTTACGAGAAAATGAGCGACAAGATCACAACCGCGGGCGGACGTCTGCACTTGGGCGCGGTCGTGGAAGCGATCGAGGTGGAAGGAACAACGGTAACCGGAGTCCGGTGTGCAGACGGGCGTCATATCAAGGTGGGCGCAGAAGGTTGTCTGCTGTCAAGCATCCCGATCACAGCATTCGTCCAATGCCTGACGCCGCAGGTGCCAACCGAAGTCTTGGCGGCTGCGCGGGGGTTGCGATATCGAGACCACATTACCGTAAACCTTACTTACTTTGGGACCAATCCATTTCCAGACAACTGGATTTATGTTCACGCAGGCGAAGTCCGGATGGCACGGATCACCAACTACGCGAACTTCAGCCGGGACATGGTGCCAACGGAGGATGCCAATGGGTTGGCAGTGGAGTATTTCTGTTTCGAGAACGACGACCTCTGGAGGATGTCTGACGAAGCGCTCGTTGAGCTGGCAACGGAAGAGTTGATGCGGATCGGCTTGATCCGCCGCGAGTTGGTGCGTGACGGGTTTGTGCTTCGCGAAAAAAACGCTTATCCGGCCTACTACGCGGGGTATCAGACGCACTTTGAAACGCTAAAGAACTATGTGAGCCGCTTGACGAATGTGCACATGATAGGCCGGGCGGGCATGTTCAAGTATGGCAATCAAGATCACGCCATGCTGACAGGGCTTCTGACCGCGCGTAACGTGCTTGGTGAACAACATGACGTCTGGTCTGTTCACGATAGCGAAGAGTACATTGAAGAGGAATCGCATCGTGCGGCCACGGTGGCTGAACAGTGATCGGCAAGCGGACGCCAAACCCAACCGCTTGGAGGATGCGAGAAGACTGGCGGCTTAAGACAGACTTCATGTTCGGATCGGATTTGAAACGAGCCGATGAGTGACAAAAGCAACCGGTGTGTAACGCGAACCGAAAGCGACAGCCTTGGTGCAACGTTGGGCAGGTTGAGGCTGTATCGCAGTCTTGTGTTGGCGGCCTATGTGGTGGTCGGAGTGCTCTGGAGCGTGTGCGTGCCAACCTTTGAGGCGGTGGATGAGAACGATCATTTTGCGTATATTGTTTTCCTGGCTAGAGAACATCGGTTGCCCGCGTTGGTAGGCCAGCAACCAGAAGCTGGAAATCAAGACTATCAGCCCCCGGCCTATCACGCGATGGTTGCGTGCGTTTATCGGGCGTTGTTTGAGAATGCGGAAGTTGCCGGCCTAAGGCAACGATCGGAACTTGCCCGTTCGCACAAGCCGCCCATGTGGTTCGAGCATGGAGAGGAAGAGCGATTCCCTTTCAGCGGCATCGCGCGTACGGTCCATGTGTTGAGGGTGTTTTCCGTGCTAGTCGGGTTGGTTGCACTCGTGTTTTTGTATCAAGCGCTGTGCGTTTTGTTTCCTCCACCCAGTGTGGTGCCGCTGGCGGGATTGGGTTGGGCCGCGTTCCTGCCCGGTTTTGTGTTCAGTTGCGCGCGCGTGGGCAATGATTGCCTGGCCGCCGCTGTGGGTGCAGCGGTATTGGCCCATGCTTTGAAGATGACTTGTGGAGAGTCGCGGTCGAGAGACTGGGCTATCTTGGGTGCATGGGTCGGATTCGGAATTCTGGCGAAGTTGACGGTGTTGCCAGTTGCCGCCGGCGCGGTGTGCGTGTTGGCATGGTCTGAGAGGAAGAACTGGCGGCAGATGCTGCTCGGGCTGGCATGCTTCAGTTGTTGTGTGCTCGCGGTGAGCGGCTGGTGGCTGATTCGGAATTTCCAGCTTTACGGAGATCCCACGGCCATGGGCGCCTTCGTGAAACTTCGACAGCAGTGGTTCTGTACTCAGCCTTGGAATTCAGATTTCATTGTTTTCCTGGCTCACGGTGTTCTTAACAGCTACTGGGGCAACTTTGGACACTTGACCGTTCCAATGAACCATTGGGTTTATCGGGGGGCCAACGTCATGATGCTCGTGTGCTTGGTCGTGTCCTTTTGGTCGGGTTGGAAACAATGGCCACGGTGGTCGCAAGGGGTGCGGCGCGGAATTTGGCTCCTGATCATCGCCACGGTAGCAAGTCTCGCGGCCCTCGCGAGGTTCGCCCTTTATCGCGCTGGGGCCGAAGGACGATATCTGTTACCCGGCTATGCGGCTCATGCTTTGGTTGTGGCGGTTGCGATACTTGCATTAGGGCAGTCATTTCTGAAGCATCCCGTTCGCAACAGCCGACGCCTCTGCTTGATGACGAGTTTCGTTGGGTTGGTAATGTGGATCAGCCAGGGTCCATTGTTGAAGGTTGTGAATGTGCTTGTAACGTATTGGGTTTCGTGGAAGCCGCGGTTCATGACATTGGGGTTCTACCTCGAGGTGGGACATTGTCTCTATCTCGGTCTTTGTGTGAGTCTGTTGGCGGCGGCGGTAACCTCGGGTGCCTTCTGGTCATGGCAGGCGCGGCGGGCGCGCTCGGAGACGACGTTAAGCGCGTGGTGGCGCGAGCGGCGCTTTGCGCTGGCGTTGGGCTGGGGCGCTGTCATGCTCGGCTTCAACGTGTTTTGTCTGGCAAAGTTCCTACTGCCCGTGTATCGGTGAAGAACCTGCGGAACGGCGGTGTCATGGATAAGCCGATTGTCAGTGTGGTGATCCCCAATCTCAACGCCAGAACCTGGCTGGAGCGGCGTATTTGCCCGCTGCATGCGCAGACGTTGCAGCCGGCGGTGCCATTCTCGTGGACCCGAACTCCAACGACGGCTCCTCCGACTATGTGACGGCGGTTTCTCCTGACGTGCATAGGAAGTGCAGTGATGGGGCTGTTAAGAATTGGCGTTGGTCTTGCTTTGAAAACAGTTATAGATGAAACCCATGCGAATTCTGATGACTGGTGCTGCTGGCATGCTTGGCAGTGCCTTGTATCCTTGTTTTGAGAAACTCGGCCACACGGTGCGGGCGACGGACCTGACTCCACGTGATCAATGGCAGACGATGCTGGATGTGCGCGATTACGCAGCGGTGCGGCGTGAGATCGCAAAGTTCAAGCCGCACTTGGTGATGCATCTGGCGGCTGAGACCGACGTGGATCGTTGCGAGCGCGAGCCAGATCATGCGTTCGCCACGAATGCTCTTGGCACGCAAAACGTCGCACTGGTCTGCGGGGAGCGTGAGCTGCGGATGGTCTATATCTCGACAGCGGGAGTGTTCGACGGCAAGAAGACCTCCCCCTATACCGAATTCGACGAGGCTCGACCGGTCATCGTCTATGGCGATTCCAAGCTGGCAGGGGAGTTGTTCACCCGGCAGCACGTGCCGCGGCATTTCATTGTTCGCGCCGGTTGGATGATCGGTGGCGGACAAAAGGACCACAAGTTTGTGGCGAAAATCGTCGAACAGATTCGCGCAGGCAAGAAACGGATCCACTGTGTAACCGATAAGTTCGGCACCCCAACCTACACGGAGGATTTTGCGCGGACGTTGTCGGAGTTGGTGGAAACGCCATTCTACGGATTGTATCACATGGTCTGCGAGGGCGCGGGCTCGCGCTATGACGTGGCGTCCGAGATACTGAAGTGTCTCGGACGAACCGACATCGAGCTCGTGGCGGTGAATAGTGATTTTTGGAAGGCGAAGTACCCCGCGCCACGTCCGCGCAGCGAGGTGATGGAGAACATGATGTTGCGATTGCGTGGGCTGAACCGGATGCGGCCGTGGCGGGAGGCGCTGGCGGAGTATCTACGGCGTCATTTCGTGTCAGAAATTTGACGATGAAGCCGGCTCGGCGGTTCTCCCACTTGAAGCAGTTGGCAATGAGGATCACGCCACCATCAGCCCGGCCGATTTTGCCGGGCTGTATTGCCGGCGCCATTGCGAAGAACTGACCCCACTGGCGATTTGCGCCGCGGCCCGGCCGTCCAAGATAGACTCCCATCAAGCACAGACACAGCCGAATGACACCGTCTCCACAGCGTCTGCGCATCCAGATTGTGTTGCCATTCGTGGACATCACCGGCGGCAATCTTGTGCTCTTGGAGCTGGCCAACCGCCTGAAGCAGCGCGGTCATGACGTGTGGATGCTGTTCGATTACCCTGAGGTCCCTTGGTGGAAACCTCGTGGGTTTGCCCGCATGAAATTGAGGGATTGGGGCTCGTGCCCGTGGGTGGACTGGTTTAACCTACAAGTGCCCGTCTTACGATGTCCTGGATTGAAGGACCATCAGGTGCCAGAAGCCGATGCCATCATCGCCAGCTATTGGTGGCACGCACGTCAGGTGGCGACCTTGTCCAAGGAGAAGGGCAGAAAGTTTTACTACGTCCAGGCGTATGAGACGGACTTCCTCACCGGCGGGATGCCGCTGGAGAACTGGCAGGCACCCGTCGCAGGTGGTGAACGGTGGATGGACCCAGTCGCCTGCGATCTGACATATCGGCTGCCGATGAAGCACATCGTGGTGGCGGGTTGGTTGGGGCGTTTGATGTGGGATCGGTTCCACCAGCCGTCGGTGAAAATAACCCCCCCGATTGACTCCGCCTCCTTCCCAATGCCAGAGGAACGGGAGTTCCGTAATCCGCCGCGTTGCCTTATGCAGCACCACACGCCGTCGGTGAAAGGCGTGGCGGACGGCGTACAGGCGTTTGAGTTGGCCGCGCGCGAGATGCCGGGGATGACGCTGTCATTGTTCGGGCCGCACAGCAAGGAATTTGCGACCCCGCACCGCACGCTGGGCCGCATCCTGCCAGCGAGGTTGCACGAGATGTATCGCGAACACGACATCATGATCTGGCCAAGCCACGTAGAAGGCTATGGGCTGCCTCCTGTTGAGGCAATGGCTTGTCAGTGCGCCGTGGCCACGACGAATAACGGCGGCAGCGAGGAGTTCGCGTTCCATGAGCGGACGGCGTTGGTGTCGGCGCCGAAGGATCCCGTTGCGCTGGCTGCCAACATTGTGCGACTCGCCAAGGATATGGCACTGCGCCGACGGCTTGCGCAGGCCGGGTGCGACTGGGTGCGGCAGCATCTGACGTGGGAACGCGCCTGTCGCAGCTTCGAGTGTTGTTGTGTGGATGACTCGCTCTGGCAGGGTCCCAATTGTGAGGCGTTGTCGGCAAAACCATGACACCCGTTGTCAGCATTGTGGTGACCAACTGGAACGGCCGCGGCTGGCTGGATCGCTGCCTGGGTTCTTTGTTGGGACAGACGCTCAAGCCCATCGAAATCATCCTTGTGGACAATGCCTCTACGGACGGTTCTGTTGACTTTGTGCAGAAGGCGTTTCCGATGGTACGGATCGTCCGGTTGCCGGAGAACCGCGGCCACGCCGGGCCGGTCAACGACGGTTTTCGCGCCGCGAACCCGCAATCGCGGTTCTTGGCGAAGTTTGACAATGACGCTCGCGCGGAGCCGGACTGGCTGGAGAAGATAGTCCGGGCGCTTGGTGACGACGAGAGGATCGGATCGGCGGCATGCCTGACGTTGGACTATCACGACAGCACGCTCATCTACTCGATGGGCGACGCGTTTCTGAAGAATGGCAACTGTTTCAACATTGGCCGTGGCATGGTTCATCGGCCTGAATTACCGTCAGCGAAGTGGGTGTTCGGGCCTTCGGGCTGCACGGCGGTCTATCGGCGCAGTGCCTTGGATCGGGTGGGGTTTCTGGACGAGGACTTCTGGGCTTACCACGAGGATGTGGACCTGAGTTTTCGCCTGCAACTGGCGGGCTACAAGTGCCTCTATGTGCCGGAGGCGGTTGGTTACCACGTCGGTTCCGCTACCGGCCGCAAGTTCGGCGATCGGACAGCTTTCGTCAGCGGCCGCAATCGTTGGTTCGTGCTGTACAAAAACCTGCCGTCGAGCCTATGGCTGCGGTTTGCGTGGCCGTTGGCGTGGCGCCAGACGCAGGTGGTGTGGTGGGCGTTGAAGGGTGACGCCGAGTCGCGGGTCCGGTGCCGGGGCGCGCTGAGTTCGCTGTGCTACCTGCCTCGGGAGTTGCGCAAGCGATGGGCGATCCAGCGGAGCCGGCGGCTCAGCGCGCGGGAACTGGCCTCGATGTACCAGGAACACGAAAGGTTGCGAGACCAACTAAAAGCGATCGCCGACCAGGACAAGGCGATTGAGAGACGGAATGATGGACAAGCAGCAAGCTAATGACGATTGCGCCTGTGAACGGACGAGCAGTGAATGCCGGCGATGGCTGGGCCGGCTGGCGCTGCTGACGGTCGCGGTGTTGCTATTGTTGTGCGGCGCAGAAATCGCTTTCCGGATTCTGGGATGGCGGCCACTGACGGACGTTGAGTTTGATCCGGTGTTCGGCCGGCATTTCGTTCCTGGGAAGGTCGGGGTGACCACCATCGAGAGTTTCGTGGTTTCGCGGATCAACTCGCACGGTTTTCGCGACCGCGAATACAGTTTTGAGAAACCACCGGGCGTGTTTCGGATCGTGGTGCTGGGCGATTCGTTCGTCGAAGCACTGCAAGTGCCGCTGGAGAAGTCCTTTCACAAACTGCTCGAAGCGCGCCTGAACGCCGCTGGCGGCGGTCGCCGGTTCGAGGTGATCAGCTTCGGTATGAGCGGCAACGGCACGGGCCAGGAACTGCTCTACTACCGGCACTGGGCGCTTCGTTTCAAACCGGACCTGACGCTGGTGGGGATGTATTGGCAAAACGACATCGTGGACAACTCGAAGGAACTCTGTGCGCTTATCGGCAACTGGATGGAGCGCCCCTTTTTCGAGTGGCGGGACGGTCGGCTGGTGTTGGACAACAGCCACATCGAACTCCAACGCCGCCTGGAGGCGCAGCGGAAGGACAAACGCACCAGTTGGTTGCACCGGCTACGGACCAAGTGGGTGCGACGCTACAGCTATTTCCTGGACTTCATGTTCACGCAGGCATGGTATGCGCGAAACGCCTGGCAGGAATGGCGGGGCAGAACAAACAAGGAACCGGCCTACAGACGTTTTTACGACGTATGCCTGCCGGAAACGCCGCCAGAATGGCAGCGGGCGTGGGACTTGACGGAACACATCCTGGTCCAATTGCGCGATGAGTGCGCCAAGACTCATTCGCCGCTGGCGGTGTTCGAGGTTACCTTGGCGACGCAACTTTACGATGACTACCGGAATCGCCTTTACAAGTCCTGTCCCGAACTACGCCGCTACGATTGGGAGAAGCCTGGTCGCTTGCTGCAAATCATGATGGACCGGCTGCAAGTGCCGTATCTGCCGATGTCCGCCACGTTCAAAGCTGATTTCAAGCAAACCGGCCAATACGCGCATGGCCACGCCTTGGGGCCGGTCGGCCACTGGAACGAACATGGCCACGACGTGGCAGCGCGACAGATCGAGCGATTCCTGCGGGAAAACAATCTGATTTCCAAACCGACCCAGCCTTGATCCGCCCGTGCGCACCAAGGTCACGCTTGCAATCGGAGCGGATTGCGTGGCTCAATCATTCTGACTTTGGCAAATCGAAGATGCAGCGGGTGCTGCGTGCAAACAACCGAACTGCGAAACGCTGACACGTCGCTCCGTTGCCAACGCAAAGAATATGAAAATTTTGATTACCGGCGGAGCCGGGTTTATAGGGTCGTTCCTCGTGGACGAACTGGTCAAGGGCGGACACGACGTGACGGTGTTGGACAATTTTGAGCCTCAGGTCCACGGCCTGAAACGGCCGGAATATCTGAACAAGAACGCCCGTTACGTCAAAGGCGACGTCCACAACATGGCGGCGTTCAAGAAGGTTGTGTTGCCGGCGGAGGTGATTTTTCACGAAGCGGCGATGGTCGGCGTCGGGCAGTCGCAGTATCAAATCAGCCGCTACACGGACGTGAATGTGCTCGGCACGGCCAACCTGCTAGACATCCTCGCCAACAACAAGCACCGCTGCCAGAAACTGGTGGTGGCGGCCTCGATGTCGAGCTACGGCGAGGGGCTTTACGAGTGCAGCCGGCACGGGAAGATCCGGCCTCCGTTGCGCAGCGAGAGCGATGTAGCCAAAGGCGTGTGGGAACTGCGTTGCCCGCAGTGCGGCAAAGTCGCCAAACCTGTGCCGACGCCGGAGACGGCGGAGTTGATTTGCAACTCGATTTACGCGCAGAACAAGAAGGACCAGGAAGAGATGGTGCTGATGTTCGGGCGGACCTACGGGCTGCCGACGGTGGCGCTGCGTTACTTCAATGTCTATGGGCCGCGCCAGTCGCTATCGAATCCCTACACCGGTGTCTGCGCCATTTTCATGAGCCGGATCAAGAACGGCAACCGGCCGGTGATTTATGAGGACGGCGGCCAGACGCGCGATTTCGTGAGTGTGCACGACATCGTACAGGCGAATTTGCTGGCGATGAAGCAGGAGAGTGCCAACGGCCAGGTGTTCAACGTCGGCACGGGCAAACCGGTCAGCGTGGCAGAGGTGGCGCGGGTGTTGGCGAAGCTCTTTGGCGTTGCGATCGAGCCGGAGATTGTCGGCAAGTTCCGCAAGGGCGACGTGCGGCACTGTTTCCCCGACATTTCCAAGGCAGGAAAATTGCTCGGCTACAAACCGGCGGTCAGCTTCGATGAAGGGATGCGTGAATTGATCGAGTGGTCGCGCGAAGTCGAGGCCAGGGACAAGTTCGAGGAAGCTGCGCGCGAGTTGAAAAAACGGGGATTGGCGTGAGATATCTGCGACTCGTGTTCTATTTCTTCAGCGCGCTGGCGGTGATCGTGCTCGTGCTGCGGCTGTTCATGCCGTTCCGGGAGATTTGGG
>Ga0265297_10012016_pt1 | contig 10482 bp, 10 predicted proteins | sample Munlanlwell13791_FD_192502 | JGI IMG/M metagenome (GOLD analysis project Ga0265297, IMG submission 192502) | Leachate microbial communities from a municipal landfill in Southern Ontario, Canada - Leachate well 137-91 | ecosystem: Engineered > Solid waste > Landfill > Unclassified | place...
CTGATCTGAATCCCATTGAGAAGAAGTGGGCACAAGCAAAATCCATCAGGAAGAAATTGCGATGTGGCACTACAGAGCTGTTTTCGTATGTCTGATATTATGCCAAATTATTATGAATCAGCTATATACAGAAAAAGCTCGATGCAGTTCCTTCCGTAGCGTAAAGAGAGATACGGTCATGAGCCCAAGGGGATTTCCTTCAGGCTCATGATGATGTTTGGTCCCGCTCTTCTGTACGCCGGGTTCTGTTCCCCGTGTTATGGAACACGGGGCGACGATCATCTCTCTGGGGTCACGGTTACCCAATGACCTCGGCCCGCCTCACGTGTGAGGCAAAGCACTGTGCGGAGGAGTCGACGGCACAGCGGAACCACCATGTGATCCGACGACCCAAATCCTCCTTGCTCCACCTAGAGTTTGCCAACCTCGTACCACGTGGGGTACGGGGCCTCGGTGCTCCGAGGCGTTTCACTCCCCTTAAAGGGGCTCGTCTCTGTGGCACTGGTCCGTGCCCGCCTTTACCGGATATGTGACGGGCAGGTGGGCGTTACCCACTAGGCGTTCCAATGGAGCCCGGACGTTCCTCCCCGCACTCTTGCGTAGCAAAAGTGCGGGGCGATCATCCAAAGAGCAGGAAGCCTTATTTTCCTGCAGAGATCGATTTCCCGCAAGGAGATCAAGTGGAGAAAATGGAGCCGACTTAAGGGATTTGTCCGGTTTCGTTTGTGGACTACCATTCCAGGTCATTCTGGTCGTGAGGCAGACCAATCGTGTCGCACATCTGGCGATTATTAAGGCCCACATCATCGTCAACTTCATCCTGCGCAGATGGCCAACCGAAACGCTGAAGATCGAGAGTGTGTACATTTACGATGCGGCCGGAGATCTCCTGAAGAGCGGCCGTGATCCGATCCCCCGTATTTTTGATGCTTTCGGATTCGGGCGTGGGTTGAGGTGATTGGCCATTCATTGTGTCGATACGCTCTGTCATAAATGTGGGTGCGTTAGTGATAACCGGTAAGAGGTCGGACACCATTCCGTGTGATCATAATTGAGCGTCACACACTGTGCAATCTGCTCTATCTGTAGCAATGCAGGGCAGTGCGAGAATCGTACTGTGTCCTCTTTCGCTCCTTCGGAGCTGCAGAGGACACAGTATCTTCGGCCTCATGCTGCGCCTGCGGCTTGCACTCGGCTCGAATTCAACTGTGGAGCCGCTTCTCCCAAATAGGACTGCGATCCAAGCCTTTCGCATGGCGCTCTTCGAGCTTGTGCTCAAGAGCTTGGCTCTGGGAGGGGGATTTCCCGCCTGCGCTAAAGCTTCGGCGGACAGGGAACCCCGGACCTGTTCATTGCCCTTCTCCGTGCGTGGTTGGCCTGCCATTTGTAGCAGCAGGTCAGTGCAAGAATCATATTTTGTCCTCCTTCGCTCCTTCGGAGCTACGGAGGACACAGTATCTTCGGCCTCATGCTGCGCCTGCGGCTTGCACTCGGCTCGAATTCAACTGTGGAGCCGCTTCGGGGATTTGAACCCCGGACCTACTCATTACAAGTGAGTTGCTCTACCACTGAGCTAAAGCGGCACACGTATCGAGATAGCAGAATGATCAATGTATCCACACGAGCAAAGTCATTTTATATGACGCTGCGGCAGGCCGCAGCTAGGCACTGAGCTAAAGCGGCACATGTATCGGGATGGCAGAAAGATCAACGTATCTATTCGAGCAAAGCCATTGAATGACGGCAGCCTCTTACATCAATGGTACCATGCTGTCATGGAAGGAGAACATGAGCCTGAGGTCGAAAATTGGGACAAACTTTATGAACTCTATTTGGCCTATCGCGCTGAGCTTGATGCAGAAAGCGGTATGGAGCGATCACAGAAAAGCCGCGAGGAATTTCCTGCATGGGTAGAGAGCCTTGCCCCTCATGTGCGGGTGCAATCAATTGCGATGTGGCGAAAAGGACTTCGGCAAGTACACGCCGAATCGAAAGCGGAGCATCGGCGGCAGCGTTGGAGGGAATATTTGCACCAGATTGTTGCCGGAGAAGGCTAAGTAGAGCCTTTTGACAGGTGTGTTAGAAATATATAACATCCCTGTGTTCCCCCTTCTCTCATGACCCTCAAACAGTACACCGTCGTGCGCCTCGGTATGGTGATGACGCTCTCGGCATTCATTGCCTCATCCATCGTGCGCCAAGAATATTTCTGGCCCGTTATTGCAATGGTCTGTGCCATGCTCATTCTTTTCGCGTTGCGTTCACGCGTGAAAGAAGTACTGGCCGATGAGCGGGATTACACGTTGAGTGGAAAAGCGGCGCGCTGGGCCATGCAACTATTCAGCCTTGTTGCGGTGATCGTGATGTTTATTTTTCTCAACTTTGGCGAGAGCAATCCGCAGATGACCGTCATCGCACACGTCCTTGCCTACTCTGTTTGCGCGCTGATGTTGCTCTACTCCGCTTTCTTCGGGATCTTTCGGCGCTTCAATATCTCAGTTCGATGAAGAATCGCATCCGCGAATTCCGCACGCAGAAGAATATGACGCAGGATGCCCTCGCGCAGGCTGCGGGCGTCCGCCGCGAGACGATCGTGTTTCTCGAGCAGGGCAAGTACAACCCGTCCCTGGAGCTGGCGCACAATGTTGCGGTTGCACTGGGCCAAACCATTGATTCGCTATTTTCATTCTAGGATAAGGAGCCCAAGGATATTCGTAGTACACTTTCCCCCGTGAAACGTTCTGAGCTCCTTCTCGGTCTGCTGCGTCTGCCCGTCGACGCCCTGGCGGTGACTTCGGCACTCCTGCTCGCCTACCGGCTGCGTGAGGCGCAAGTGGATCTCATCCCCGGCGTGCAGCTCCTCGAGCCGGCGACTACGCTCCCTCCGCTCGGGTTTTACGTGGATGCATTTGTTGTACCAAGCATAGGTGCCTTCCTCCTGCTGGCAGCGGTGCTGGGTCTCTACGCTCTGCGTTCCACCAAGAGCGCCTGGCGGGAAATGGGGAACGTTGTCATCGCATCCTTGCTCTGGCTCGTCCTTGTCGTGGCGTGGTTTTTCTTCGTCGAAAAGCAGCTCTTCTATTCCCGCATACTCCTCTTCCACGCCATTTTCTTTCTGGTGCTGTTCAGCGTGGCGGGCAGGACGACGCTCGTGTTGCTTCAGCGCGCGATGCTCAAGCTCGGCATCGGCGTGCGCATCGTCGTATCGGTGGGGCGGCACACGATCACCTCGCTTGCTCGGCGCACACTGGAGCGTGATTGTCGCTACCGGTACGTCGGACATTTGGAGGATCTGGCAGGTATCCGCCGTCTCGCGCATGTGCCTGTCATCGATCTTGTTTTGCAGACGGATCCCAACCCGGACAGCGAAGAGACCATCCAGCTCATCGATTTCTGCCGCAGCCACCACATCGGCTACGGGTTCTTCCCTCCGGTATTTTCGGATGTTCCGCACCAGCTTCGCATCGAGCGGCTGGGCATGCTGCCGATGATGCGGTTTCAGCCCACCCCTCTGGATGGCTGGGGGCGCATCGTGAAGCGTGCGGGGGACATTGTCGTGAGTATTGCGCTCCTGGCCCTTCTCTCGCCGCTTTTCCTCCTTCTCGCACTGGGTGTTCTTCTCGATAGCGGATGGCCGGTATTCTTCATCTCTTCGCGTGTGGGCGACTTTGGCAGACGCAGGATCCCGATGCTCAAGTTCCGTTCCATGGTGTGCGATGCCGAGGCGCGCAAGCAGGAACTGTTACACATGAGCCACCGCGGCGACGGGCCGCTCTTCAAGGTTCACGGTGATCCGCGCGTGACGCGGTTCGGGCACTTTTTGCGACGCTGGTCGCTGGATGAGTGGCCGCAACTCTTCAACGTGCTCGTTGGCCAGATGTCCCTCGTGGGCCCGCGCCCACACCTCCCCTCTGAAGTGGAACACTACACGTCCGTGCAGCGGCGTGTCTTCGCCGTCCGCCCGGGCATGACGGGGCTCGCGCAGGTGATGGGCCGAAGCACGCTCCCGTTCGGCGAAGAGGTGAAATTTGACCTGCAGTACGTGGAAGAATGGTCGCCGCTTCTGGATTTGTGGATTATGTGGAGGACGATTTTCGCAGTGCTGAAGAAGGACGGAGCGGAGTGACGAAGCAGGTTGGGTTGTTCGCTTGTTGGCTGGTTAGGTTTTTCTATTCAGCAGCCCATGTAACATGGATTTTAATAAGCCAATAAGCTAACCAGCTAAGAAGCTAGAACAGCTCCATCTGCGGCTTTCCTGTTCCGGGAGCCGTATTCTCCTCATGCGCAAACTGTCGCAGATATGCCATCACCCGCTTGCCGTAGGACTTGGTCTTGAGCCGGTCGTCGGTGACCAATACTTCTCCGTGGAATGTGCGATGGCGGCAGAATGTCCGGAGTAAGCGGAACAGGCGATGCTCCAGCCGTGGGAGGAAATAGTCCTCAAATGCATTCGGATAGTGCGCGGCGCGGCGCGAGAGCACGGTGTGCGATGGATGATCGAAGGGGAGAGATGCGATGATCAGACGGTCTACGATTTCCGCAGGCAGATCTACATCCTCGTATCCCCACGGCGTAATGAGCCACAGGGCGGGGGCAGGCGCCGCCAAAAACTCCGCAGTCATCCGCTCCAGTCCCCCGCTCAAATTCTGGCAGATCATTTCCACGCCCTTCTTCTCCAGCTCTGCCGTGTACTCCACGTATTTCTCTTCAATAATGCGCCGGCTGCCGACGAGGATGACCGATTTGCCGGGCGGAGGATTCCTCAAGAGATCATCGAGCGCGATATCCGTGCGGATCGAAAGAGGGATCAGAGAAGGCGGGAACGGCTGGGCGGCTCGCAGGTCCGTCTGGGGCAGGATCTCGCGCAGGGTGGCGTTGCTTCCGGGCGGGACACTGAGGACTGTCGGGTGTTCCTCATACAGCAGCGACGACAGGAGCGGCCCGATGCGCTCCGGCACGGACTGGATGGACTGGCTGCCTCCCTGCCGCTGTTCGATCCATGCGATGCGGTGTGACAGGAGTTCGGGGGTCAGGATGCGTTCCAAATCGGCAAGATCGCGGCGAGGAAGCTCGGGAAGCGTTTCATCGGCAATGAACGGAGCGAGCCGCTCTCGAAGCAGGCGCGTTTCTTTGGTATCCAGATCCTGACCGGTCAGGTAGCGCACGTCCTGAAATGCGCGCACACGCTCGATCCAGAGCTGCAGCAGATCCAGAAAGCCCGTGAGGTCGGCTCTGCCCTCTGCGGCGGCGCGCAGATGGTCCAGCACGGCCTGCCACTTGAAGGCTTTGGTCGCAGTGTCTTCGAGCATGGAGGCATCGGTGATGAGCAGACGCGTTTGTGGGGTAAGGGCGCTGCGACCGGGATGATCGGGATTCTCGAGAATCGAAAGTATCTGTTGATGATCGATCAGAGCCACATGGGGCGCAGGATTGAATTGCCGGTGGTAGGTTGGGGTGGTTTCGGTGCAGGCGAGTTTGCCGTACCAGACCGCACGTTCCTCACCGTGAACCGGAAGATCGCGGTGCGCGCGTGGGCGGTACCAGCGCAGCTTGACGGCGAGTGTCGCTTCGTCGGAAGTGAAGGCCTGTTGCAGAAGAAGCGTCTCGGCTGCTTCGGGATTGAGCAGTAAAGGAGCGGGCATGAGTACGGCAACCTTATCCTCCGGCCCGCCCGACCGAACGAGTTCGGCCGTTCGGGCGGGCAGCGTGAGACCGCGCACGCTCGCTTCCAGGTTCTTCACGACGATCCATGTGGGCTCCTTGGCCGCGAGGGCGGTATCGACGATGCGCTGCAGCGTCTGGGGGGCGAGGGAGTCTTCGATCAGCATGACGCCCGGTTTCTGGCTTTCTGGCAGGCTCACGCGATCGCCGCTTGCCTGTTTCTTTCCGCGCGAGGGACGCGTGCCCGAAAGCATCCATTTGGGCCGCTTGCCTGCGGGCACCGTCGGCAGTACTTCCGCGAGTCGCCGGTATCCCGGAGAGCTTTGCGAAAAAATTTCAAAGAGGATGCGCAGCTCGTCGGGCGGAAGCTCGTGCAGGCGTTCCCAGCATTTACCGAAGAGTTCGAGCGTGGCATGCACGTCCCCGAGTGCGCGGTGCACGGGGTCATGGTTGAGTTTTAAGATCGTACTCACGTAGCCGAGCGAATAACTGGGCAACTCAGGGAAGACCAGCGACGCCAGCATTGATGTGTCGATCCATGCGCGTTCTGTGAGATCGATACCCTCCCCTTTCAACATGCGGATGTCGAATCCGACGTTCTGCCCCACAATGAGCGTATTCTCGCCGATTTTGGATCGGATCATTTCGCATACCTGATCAAATGTAGGCTTGCCCGCGAGCATCGGCGGGGTGATGTGCGTGAGCACCTGCACGGTCGGAGGAATATCCTCGGGGATGGAGACGAGCGTTTCATATTCCTCCAGCATTTTTCCTCCCTGCACGCGTACGGAAGCAAACTCAATCACGCGGTTCACCCGCGGCACAAAACCCGTGGTCTCCGTATCGAGGACGACGAAGGAGAGATTCGGGAGCTTCACGAAGTGAGGATACAGAAGAAACAGAGGAAGCAGAAGAAACAGAGAAGTCACTCACTTCCCCGGGTTTTCCTTATCAGACCCACCTTTTTCTCAACCTACCATTGCTGCCGCGAATGCGTTGATCACTTTCTCGCGAGCTTCTGCTCGTGTTTTACCAGTAGTGGTTCCTGCTGCGGCCAGGAGAGTCTCTCCTTCGGCGAGAGTTCTTCGGCTTTGAGGTTTGTGAACGGTGGAGAAGTGCGCGATGATTTTCTCCGGGGTCTCCTCGTACTCAATGGATACATCAGTCGTGAGCGGGTCTCCGTCGATCTTTAATCCGGCGGGGAGTATTTCAGTGTTCTCGGAAGGGGTAGCTGAAGGTGTGTTCATAACCGCACGATGCACTGACTAATAAGATATGTCAAGGAAGAGAAATCAGCAGTGATACGGAAGCGGTCTGCTCCAGTTATTCCGTTTTCGCTCCATCCTCCTGAGTTTCTGGCGCAGCCTCGGTAGGAGCAGTTTCCTCCGGAGGAATTTCTTCTGCAGGTGCTGTGCCCTTCAGCTCCGACAGCTTGGCCTTGAAGGCCGGAAGTTCCTCGTAGTTGTACATGTCGAGCTCGAAGCCCGTGAGCTCCGTTGCCAGACGGATGTTCTGTCCTTTCTTGCCGATGGCCATGGGGCGCTGAGCCTCCTCCACGAACACGGCTGCACGCTTCTTGATGCGGCGGCTCTGGTCATCAAACCGTTCCTGGTCGTTGACGATGATCACGGCTGAGATGGAAGCCGGCTGCAGCGCGGTCGAGATCAGCCTGATGGGGTCGTCGCTCCACTCGATCATATCCACCCGCTCGCCGTTGATTTCCTCCATCACCGCCTGAATACGCACGCCTTTCTGCCCCACGCAGGCACCGATGGGATCGATGCGTGGATCACTGCTCGCCACGGCGACCTTGCTGCGGAAACCCGCGTCACGCGCGATGGCTCTGATGGTCACGTCGCCGTTGCGGACTTCGGGGATTTCGAGTTCGAGCAATTTGCGCACGAGGCCGGCATGCGTGCGCGAGATCCTGAGCTGCGGCCCCTTGCCGGTGAGTTCCACTTTGTCCAGATACACGCGGATGCGCTTGCCGGTGTAGTAGTGCTCGCCGGGAATCTGCTCCCTCCAGGGCAAACTTACTGCCATGCCTTCGATTTCCAGCGTCACCCAATTGGGCTCCACCTTGGTCACGGTGGCCGTGAGCAATTCATTCTCGCGATCTTTGAACATTTCGTAGAGACTCTGCTTTTCGGCTTCCTGCAGCTTCTGCAGTATCACCTGCTTGGCGGCCTGCGCAGCGATGCGGCCATAGCCGACGGGGGTCACGTCGATCGTAATTTCGTCGCCCACTTCGGCATCCGGTTTCACCTTGCGCGCGTCCTTCACGCTGATCTCGAAGTTGTCATTCTCCACATCCGATACAACCTCCTTCACGATCAGGATCGTGGGCATGTCTTTGCCCTCATCCAACTCCACGCGGATTTCTTGCTCCTTGTTGCCGAAGTCTTTGCGGAAGGCCGTTACGATGGCCTGCTTCACGGCCTCAAGCACCTGTTCGGGCTTGACGCTCTTCTCGGCACAGATCTGATTGATGGCGGCGATGAATGATGCGCGCATGACAGTGGGGGGAATGATGGAGAGAAAATTGACGCCGCAGCGTCACCCTGAGCTCTGCCGAAGGGCACCGTTCCGACTCTACGGAACAGTGTCAGCTAATACGTATCAGACTTACAGGGACAGTATAGCTCATTTTCGCTTTTATACAAGATTGTTCATGACTGTTTTCACTCCTTGTTTTTCTCTAGCATGGAGCCGTGGGCTCAGTATTTTCCATTACCATCCTGTCTGCCGGGGTCAGCGTGCTTGCCGCGGTTGCCGCAGACAACCTTCTTGCGCAGAGAATCAGCATCATCGGTTCTTTTGCGGGGCTTCAGTACACGCTCAATCCGGGAGTGGCTTTCGGCATCCGTTTCCCGCCCTTCATCCAGGAACTTCTCATCGGTGCCGCTCTTCTGGTGCTGCTTTGGTTTGTCGTTCGCACGATGCCAAGAGCGAACAGTTACCCGTCCGACCGAGTCATCCGGGCGGGCAAGCTACAAGCTACAAGCTACGGGCTGATCCTTGGCGGCGGCATCGCCAACATCATCGATCGTCTGCCGGACGGTGTGGTGACGGACTACTTTCAAATTGGAACATTCCCCGTTTTCAATGTGGCGGACAGTTTTATTACCGTTGGGGTTTTGATGTTGATGATGGAGCTTGTTCTGAAGAAGAGGAAGTAGGAATAATGAATTATGAATTAGGCGAAGAGATGGCCCACGTTTCGTTCCCCATTCATAATTCCTAATTCTTACTTCATAATTCCCGTTCTAATCGCTACCACCCGCCGTCCCTTCCGGTTACACTATCGCTCTCATGGATATCCGCTACCGCATACGCGGGGGGATTCCCCTCTGCGGCGACATCGCTATCAGCGGCTCGAAAAATGCGGCGCTCCCGCTCATCGCGGCATCGGTTCTGGCCAATGGCGAGACCGTGCTCCACAACGTGCCGCGGCTGCGCGATATCACCGTGATGCTCAGGATTCTCGAGTTCCTCGGGGCAGAGACTTCCTTTCAGGCGAACACCGTCCGCATCCGGACGCACAAGATCCAGAACCGGAAGATTCCCGCCGAGCTCGTCAGTAAACTTCGCGGCTCAATCGTGCTCCTGGGTCCCCTGCTTGCGCGTTTCGGGGAGGTTGAGATGGCGTATCCGGGCGGATGTGTACTCGGCAAGCGGCCGGTGCATGCGCACATCGCGGCGCTGGAGCAGCTGGGGGCGAAGGATCTGAGTTCCGACGAGATGCTGCATCTGAAAGGAGGATTAAAACCCGGTCGCGTGATTCTGCCGGAGTTTTCGGTCACCGCCACCGAGAACGCCGTGATGGCGGCGGCCCTTATAGATGGGGAAGTCCGGATCGATCTGGCCGCGGCGGAGCCGCACGTGCAGGACGTGGAACGGATGGTGGCCGCCATGGGGGCACCGGTGGAGGGCATCGGCACGCACACGCTCCTGATGCGGGGCAAGAAGACCCTGAAGCCCCAAACGCACACGGTCATCACCGATTATCTGGAAGCCGGCGCGTTCATCATCGCCGCCCTCGTGACGAAGGGAAAAGTGCGCCTGCATGGGGCAGACCCCGAACATCTGGTGTCTTTCCTCAGTGTCCTCAAACGCATGGGGGCCATCGTGAAAATCGAAGGCGATCATATCTTCGTGGATGGCGAACTGAGTTCGCTTAAGGCACTGGAGGTTCGTACCAATATCTTCCCCGGGTTCCCCACTGATCTGCAGGCCACGATCGGCGTGGCGATGTCGCAGGCGCAGGGCGTGAGCCGCATTTTCGAGCGTCTCTTCGAGGGACGGATGGCGTATCTGTACGAACTGGAGAAGATGGGCGCGCACATCGAAATCCTCAATGCCCACGAGGCGTTGGTGATCGGCCCCACTCTGCTTCGGGGGCGCACCGTTTCCAGTAACGACATCCGCGCCGGTGCCGCGATGGTGCTCGCAGGTTTGTGTGCGCATGGTGAAACCATGATCACCGATGTGCGCTACATCGAGCGCGGCTACGATCGCTTCGACGAAAAACTCAAGTCACTGGGAGCGGATATCGAAAAAATTATCATGGAAGAAAAGAACACACAGGACGAAGATGCCCTTCTGCCGCTTCAAGAAGGCAAGTTCGCTCCATTAAAGGTAGCGCGGTAAATTTTAAAAGAGAAAAAATCCCACTCAGACCGTCTTTTCGTCCCGGGTTCTTTGCACTACCATGTCCCTGCTCTATGGCAACCATCACCTCTCTCGGCGGTCTCACTCTGCAGTGCACGTTCGGCAAGACGGATTTCATCATTTTTCCGGCGGCGCCCGCCTCCGCCAAGG
>Ga0265297_10012017_pt1 | contig 10482 bp, 12 predicted proteins | sample Munlanlwell13791_FD_192502 | JGI IMG/M metagenome (GOLD analysis project Ga0265297, IMG submission 192502) | Leachate microbial communities from a municipal landfill in Southern Ontario, Canada - Leachate well 137-91 | ecosystem: Engineered > Solid waste > Landfill > Unclassified | place...
GTGCCGTATTCAACGTGCACGGCGTAGTCAATCTGCTTGCCGCCTTCAACCGCCTCGTTGTACACCTCGCCGGAAAAGTCGCCGGTCATGCGGCTGCGGATTGACCGCTTCAAGTGACCCTCCTTGACGGGGGTGTTCACCTTGACGTTTCGCTCCATGATTTTCGTGGACTTGTCCACGGCTCTTTTCACGAAGTTGGCGACATTGCCCTCAAGCACGTCCGTGCCGTTGAGGAATTGAACTACTGCTTTGAGGCTCATGTTAGCTGGTTGTGACGAACCGGCCGACGACTTCAAGGTGATGCAAAACAGCGCTGTCGTACAGCTTCCGCACCTTTATCACGTCATAGGTTTTGCCGTCGTGGACGATCCTGTTGCCTTCCGACACCGAAGCATCGGCGTTGAAAAAGAAAACGTCGTCATCCTTGTTTTCGCGCAGCTCCGTGTCGGAAATAGAAACACTGCCGTCATAGTCATGGCGACAGGAAACTCCGGCGGCTACGTTTGCCCATGCAGCAACCTGCTCATAGCCCGACGTGTTGAGTGTCTTGGCTTGGATGTCGCAGGTGTGGATGAGTAATGCGGAAAAGGACGGCATAAGCTCTACAATGCGATGCGGCGGTAGCTGGACAGGACTGTCTTTGCTGTTTCAAAGTCCGTCTTTTGGCTCGCTTCGCGGTAAGTGACTGAATAATTGCCGATCGTTTCAGTCGTCCCGACCTTTCCCTGCGCGTTGCGTGCGTTATAAATGCCCGCTACGAGCACGGTGACGGCTTGTTTAACGTCCGGCTGCAATGTCTTGGACATGGCCATTTTGGCCTTGACCGTGACGTTCTGACGGCCACGGGTGAACCTGCGGCCGTCATCAAGAACGATGCGGCTGGTGTACTTCTTGTTTGCCGGGTATTCAAGAACCGAGACGGCGGCGCCGTCAACTGTGACCTCCGAGATGTCAACGCAGTCCTTGATGACAAGCAAGTCGGAACCGTCCCCGTCGTACTTGAAAGTTTGCTCCACGTCATCAAAAAGCACGCGGTTGCTGATGTTGTCCGCGTACCTGCTCATGGCCAAAATCCACTCCGCAATTTGAGCGTCCAAATCGCTTGAGATTGTCACGCCCAAGTAATTTGCGACCGCTTCTTTAGTTGTGTATGGTTTGTTGCTCATAATTTTCCTTGATTGGGGTGGCCAGCGGAGGAAACGCTGACCGCCCCTACAAAGAGATTATACCCCTTGCATCGGCTACTTGCTGCCCTTGCTGTCGGCAGACTTCGCAGTCTTGCCCTTGGCGGCTTTAGTAGCCTTGCCCTTGCCGGATTTCTCCGTCTTAGGCTTCGCAGTCTTTGCGGCAGTTGGTTTGCCGGCTTTGTCAGACGGCACTGACTTAGCGGTAGGCTTGGAAGCCTTGACTGCTGAAACGACCTTGATGCCGGCGTATTGCATCCCGTACACGTTGATGTGTCTGACTGCAATGGTCGCCTTTTCGGCATTGTCCCGCGTCATCCAGTCGCTCAAGCCGTAGACCCCGTTTTTGACGGAGATGACTTTTGCGTACTGTCTGACGTGGTTTTCAATGATCGCTCCAACCTCTAGCTTCAAGCTCATAGTGAGCTAGAACTAGGACGCGCTAAGCGCATCAATCACGTCACTGATGTCACCTGTCCAGAACGCGCCGTTATCGTTCTGACGGACATAGGACGCTACACGACGACGCAACTTGACGCTCAAGATGTCCTTGGCGAAGTCGGTGCCGTCGCTGTTGGTCATTTCAATCTCTACGCCGCCCTTAGTACCGACGTGGAGCTTGCGGAAGTCACCAACAAGGAACTTCCCGGCAGTGATACCGACGTTTTCAATGATGCGAGCACCCTTGATAGTGGTACCGTCAGCCGATTTGAACGGAGGCAAGATGTACTGGCCGTTTTCGTCCTTGGTGAGGTCAAGGGCGTCGGCATCCTCCGGGTTAAGCAAGACATAGTTGGCCATGAACTTGCCTTTGCCGGAAACAGCCACCTTGGTGATCGCAATGCGGATCACGTCAGCGAGGTTGGCGAACTCAACGCGCTTGGTGCCAACGGCAGCAGCGTCCAAAACGGAAGCTACACCAAAGACACCCTGCAAGTTGTCGCCAGCGCCGTTGCCGGTCAAGAGCTGCTGATCGGTGACGATGTTAACGTCCTCCTGCAACCAGCCCTTGATAGCCGCAACGAGCTGCGGAGCGTCCTGCAAGATTTCAACACTGTGCTTATTCATCACGGTGATTTTCTTGAGGGGAGCCTTGAACTCTTGGAACTCAAAGTCCTTTTCAGGAATGGTGCCAAGCTCGGCAGTCGGAAGCGGTGCGCCGCTCTCGGTCACGACTTCAACATACGCCAAAGCGTCGGAAGTCATGTTTGGGGTCACGTCGGCAATGCTCTCAACGAACACCTGACGGGCAGGGTCGCGGGTCACGTCCGGCACAACCTGCGGAGCGATAACGTCCCCGGTCATGCTGTCGCCTTCCGAAGTAGCTTTTGCAAGGTACTCAAGGTCAGCAACGCTCTTGATAGAGAACGAGAACGTGTTGCGCTGGCGGCTGGAAAGGTCAGCAAGACCCTTTTTCACCTTCTCAACGTCAAACGACGCTTTCACTCCACCGTTATCGGCAACCTTGGTCGCCTTCTTGGCTGCATCCGCAATGCCTTTGAACATTGCAGAAACGGCTTCAACAGCCTTGACTTGGGAGTCGGCAAGCTCTGCGCTCACACCGGCCTTGACCTGTGCAGCAGCAGCAGCGAGCATCTTTTCAACTTCGGCAGTTGCCTCGTCCTCAACCTTGGCTTCCTCGGCCTCGGTGTCGGTTTCCGGCACTTCCTTAAAGTTGCCCTCGGCGTCCTTTTCAAGGACACCCTTTTCGTCGCAATAGAACTTGCGTCCAGCGACGATGCGGAACTTCTTTTTCATAGTGTTAGAAAAAGATTAGTTAATAATGGCTGCGCCCATTTTCAGGGGTCAAGTGTTATCGCAGACTTTACGACTTAGTTTTTAATGATTTGATTTCATGCGACGGATTGCGCGGTTTAAGTCCTCGCGTGCCTTGAGGTGGGCAATGACGCGGTTGTCGCGCAGTTGCGTCTCAAGCGCCTGCTTGGCTCCGATCGCTGCATCCCGTGCAGTTGTTTCCTCCTCCTTTTCGGGCTGCTCCTTGATGAGAGCCTGACGGTTGGAACCGATGCCAACCAGCGAGCACTCAAGCAATTCGCAGTCGTAGAGGATGAAGGCGTCACGCGTCTCGTCGTACTCAATCCGGTGAGGGATGAAGCCGACGGACACCATGCGGAGGTTTCCACGTTCAACGTGTTTCCATGCTCTCTCCGCAAGCGGCTCAATGTCGGTGTCAAAGCGGGCTTTTCCGACCAGACGCTTCGCACCGGGGTTTTCCGGGTCAGCCTCTAGGCGACGCTCCACCCACGAACCGAGGGGGAAGTTGTCGCTTTCATGCTGCCAAAAGAAAGCGGGGTTTTGGTCAAAGTATTCAAAAATCCAACTGTCTTGATCAATCACGTCACCGTGACGGTCAATGCTGTTGGTGGACATGACAAACTCGGCCGTGTGATCGTCCGCGTTTATCGTAAGCGCCTTGCCTGAAAACGACAGCTCAAAACGCTTGCCGATGATTTCTTTCTCAATGAAAGATTGCACAAGGCTCTTTTCAAGCCTGCGTGCTTCAATTAGTTTTTGGGCAAGTTGCTTTAGCATATTTTTATTATATCACATTTTACACCGCCGGAGCTAGGGCACAACGGCAGTTGATTGATAATTGGCCGGGGTACTGCTCACCGTTGGGGAAAACCCCGTCAGGCGCAACGATTACCCCGTTGTTAAGTTGATGATCAGGACGCACCTTGCTGTCGCCGGCGGTCAGCCACTCCTTACCTGTCACGACTGCGCTTTGCTTGTAAGCCTCCGCGGTAGCCTGCGAGACGAGGCGCCCGGTTTCAGTGCGGGCAATAGTCTTGGCGCGGGCAACGCTCATGTCATCAAAATAGGTGCGGAGCTTGCGGCCGATTTCAGCGACGCCCAAGCCCTCGCTCATGCCGGCTGTGATGATAGCCTTGAGCTGGTCAAAGTCAGTGTCCAGCATTGAGGTGACAAAGAACTCGGCGCGAAGCTCAAGCAAGCGGATGATGTCGTCCGCTGTGAAAAACTGCTCGCTCGCCTTGGTGTTGAAACCGTTGGCGATCGCGTCCATTGTCTCCTTGCCGGCACGCTCAAAGATTGACTTCATCAACGGGGTGAAAATGCCAACAGCCGTGCGCAATTCACTCGGCGTGTCCATGAAGCTGTCGGTCGTGATGCCGACCTTCTCCAACTGTTCCATGATGCGGCCGTGCAAGCCTTGGTTGTAGACCTCAACGGTTTCCCGGAACAGCTCGGCCTTTTGGTCAATGTTCTCGTTGAAAGCCTTGATGTATGCCTCCTTGAGGATTGGGGTGTTGAATACGGAGTTTTTGCCGCGCTGCACTCCCTTCATGGCCTTCTCGGCGTTGATAAGACGGGCAAGGGCATCAACAGCCACAAACTTGCGGTACATGTTCGGGCGCTTCTTGAGCTGCTGCATTGCCTTGCGGTGCAGGTGCTTGTTCTTTTTGAGTGACAACTGGATAGGGCTTTGTGAAAGCTCGCGGTTGTTTCCGTCCTCAACGGCAGGGTAGCCCATAATGTCGCGGCTCTCGTTCACGGTGATGATGCCGGCACGCTTCAATTCTGTTGCCTCCTTGAGCAGCAATTCACGATCCTCGCCAACCTCGCTTTCGTATTCAAAGAATAGGTCAGTGTCAAAGAGCAGCTTGTTGTTGATCACGTCAAGGAAAGTGTCCAAGACCGGCTCGCAAGCCTGACGCACATAGACCGCGTATGCAACGCGGCTGTTGTTGTAATTCACGTCAGTGTCAATCATCTGCTTCGGGATGCGCAAAGCGGCAAGGATGTCATCCCGGAGGAAGTTGAGGGAGAGGGTAAAGTCCATTTCCTTCGGCGACACGTTCAAGAGCTTCAAGTCCTTGACCTTATTGCCAAAGAACCCAGCCTTGCTGCCTTCGGCGCCGCCGTAGATTTTCTCCCAGCGTGCGCGAGCGTCGGCCGCTCCTTCATCGTCCAAGTCCTCGTCAAGAAAAACGGCGATGTCCGGGCGTCCTTGGCTCTTGAAGGTCAGCGCTTGGTATTTGCTGGCCTCTCGTTCCGTCACGATGCGCTGCGTGGCAGGGCGAACGACGCCAACGCCGCGGATCGGGTTGATTGGGTCAATGTTCTTGATGTGCAGGACGTTATCGGCCGGCAGGTCAATCGTCTGACCGTTTGACTGGCAAAACTTATACCCGACCACCTTGCTCTTGTCCTGCGAAAGGATGATCTCAACGAAGTCCGGCCGCATGTTTGCCATGGCGGTAGGGATGCCGGTGTTCTCACCGCGCTCCAAGTACCAAAAAGCCTCACCTGCAAGCAGGTAGTAGGCAACGGCGAGCTTCCAAAACTCCTTTTGTGTCTGCCTGTCGTTCGGGCGGCTCAACAGGTCAAGCCACGGGTCATCAAAAATCTCCTCGTTGTCGCCCTGCTTGTTCTTGACGCGGTAAAGCTCAAGAGGCACGGAGCTGACAGTCTCGCGGATCATTGAGACGCCGATGAACAAGTACAGGCTTTCGCGGAACGAGCCGAGGTTTTGAGCGTCAAAAAAGTCCTCAAGCCCATTGAAACGCAAAGGGGTTGAAAAGAATGTCACCGCTTTTTGTTTCACCTGTTTGAACAAGTGGGAAAAAAATCTTTTCATATTGCTTTTATTATATCACTTTTTTAATTATCAACCAAGAATTATGCCGCCAGACCTCTTGACCATGCCCAAAATCAGGTTGCTGGCTGCGTCAGTGAGGTCGTCATGCTCCTCAATTCCGAAGCCCAAGAGGTTGTCAATCAACTTTTCTGCCCCGGTACGGGGGAAAAGCACGCGGCCGCTCTTGATGTAAAAGCAGGCTGCGATTGCCCGGCTGCGCTTGTCGGTCACTGCCGGCATCCTCACGACCGTCAGACCGTTCTTTTCCATGATTTCAATGGCCGCTTCTTGGTAGGCAACCTTTTCGGGGTAGAACTTGGTGCCCCGCGGCATCATCTCGTTCATGTTGACCGCCTCCTGTATCGTCTCTTGGAAGTTGAGCCGCGCTTCAAGCGGGTTGGGCAAGATGAGCAGGCGGCGCTCGCCCTCGTCGTTCTTGACCTCAAAGCCCTTGACCATGGCCGTATAGTCGGCCGTCTGCTTCTTGGAAATAGCGAAGTCAACGCCGACGCCGGCGTTCACGACCGCGCGTTGCAGCCACTCGTCAGGGTAGTATTGGATGTCGTCTTTTGTGATGATCATATCCTCAACGTCAGCGTCCTTGAGCAGGTATTCCCTCGCCCAAATAACGTGCCCCATGCCTTCACCGGCCAAGAGGACTTTTTCTTTTTCCTTTTCAACGGCCTCCATGTTCGGGTACAGACCCGGCCAAGTGATGTTTCCCTCATCGTCAATCAGCGGGAACTTCAAGACCTTCACGATGTCGCCCTTCATCAGGTGGACGATGAGACAGTCACGATGCACGAGGTTGCCGAGCAGCACGACCTTCACGTTGTCGGCCTGCACGCCCTGCTTGGTGGCCGGCAGCACCTCGGTAAAGAACCACTGGCGGGTTTTCTTTCGCTTCTCGGCAGTCTCCGCGTCCTTCACGTCCTCAAGGTCGTCGCCGATGATGAGGTCAATGCGGGCTTTCTTGTATTTCATACCGCGAACCTTTTGGCCGCGGGAACGGGTCAGGATTGTGCAGTTGCCGATAGTGATTTGCGCCTCGCTCCACTTCTCGCGGAAGTCGTGGCCTTTCTCGTCCTTGAGCATAATGCCGAAGTCGGCACGCAGCTCCTCGTTCTGCTCAATCTCGTCCCGGATGTTCGCAAGCGACAGCTTCGCGTCGTCAATGGTTGCCCCGATGTAGATGATGAAATTGTGCTTGCCGTTAATGGCAGACCACAACGCAAACGCTTCAAGGATCGTGGACTTGGCCGAACCTCGGAAGCCCATGATCGCAATGTACTTGTTCACGTCGTCAATGCTGTCCAGTGCGTCAATCATGTCCTTGTGGAACACGGCCGGCGGCAGCTCAAAACGGTGGCGCAGGTAATGGCTCAAGAAATGGAAAAACGAGCGCGTGGCTAACGCGATTTGAAGGTCACGGCTATTTTCTACCCGCAGCCTTTGCTCCTTTGTCAACGGTATCACTGCCATGTTTTTTGTTTCCGCTCTTAACGCCCAAGGTTTCCCATTGGCGCTCCCACGCTTCAACCTCTGCCATGGCCTGCTTGCGCTGCGCCTCGGCCAACGGGTTGCCTTGGATGCCTCCAAGCTCAACCGGCTGCGTAGCCTTGCCATAGGTGCGATCAAGCAAACTGTCAATCGCCTTGAGGTCGCCATTGCGGGCTTTGTTGATGAGCTGGACGAAAATGTCGCCCATGATGTCCACGTCGTCCGGGGTTATCTGCTTCTTTGGGTGCTTCGTGTTGTGCTGTGCTGCAAACTCCTCGGCGTATCTCGTTATCGCAAAACCCAAGCGCGTCTTAAAATCAAGCAGACCCTTAGGCCTTCCGGCAGGGTTTCCCGATTGTCCCGGCTTGAACTGCGTGCGCTCCCCCGCCTTTCGGCGCTTTTCGGAGAGCGTTGCCTGCTCCTTGCCTGCTTTAGTTTTAGCGACTGCTTTTTTCATACTTACATTTTACCACAAAAAACGAGCGCCGGCCAACACTTACCAGCCCGTGAGCATGTCAGTGTCTGCCTTGCGCCCTTTCCCGCGTCTCTTGTTGATGTATTCACCGTTGCGCAACTGCTTGGTCAGGTGCCAGCAGCCGCACCACTCGCAGGAATAGATGCGCAGGTGAACATGCCCTTGCTTCCACCTGCCATTTGCCGCGGTGACTGCCCCCTTTTTGTCATAGCACCGTTTGCCGCGGCAGTATTGTGCCACTCCTCCAAACATACGTCATACCTTTTGCAGCGCGGCGATGAGGCCGTCTTGCAGCTTTTTCAAGGTAGCTTCCGGTATAGCCGGAAACGCACCCGGTGCTTGAGGCTTCCGACCTGTTCCCGTCAGGTAGTCCCTGAACTTGAAGCCGTCACCGATCACCCTGCTGCTCAAGACCGTCCAAGCGGCCGGTATGCCATAAGTCTCGGCAATGACTATGCCGTGCAGTGAGCTTGAGACGACGCGCTCGCAGGTTAGCACCTCGTCAACAAATTGCTCCCATGGCAGGAAAATGTCTATCAGCTTGTAGTCATCCGTGCCGGCAAGCTCCAAAGCCTTCTCTCTCGTCACCTCTCGCTTATCAACGAAATGGGGGATGATGCCGACCTTGTGCGTCTTTTTGACCTCCGGCTTGTACATGAGGGGCAGCAGAATTGCCGGGTCGCCATAGACGGCAGGAACCTTGGCGCCGTCGCGCATCAGTATCTCGCGGGACAGCTTGCCGCGGACGGCCAAAAAGCGGCAGTCCTTGGCCTGTGGGAACTCGTCAGTTTCCCGCATGACGCCTGACCCCAAAATGGTATCACCGGGCTTGATGACCCGCATGATGCTGCCAACGGCGATCAGCTTGCCGGCTTCCTGTTCCTTCACCTGCACAAAATCAACGTCCTTGATGAAGTGCGCGAGAATGTACGGGGTGAGCGTGTCACCGACGTTGTTGGGGTGTGGGTATCTGTAAAACTTTAATGTCCTCATATCATTATTTGCTCCGGGTACTTTGGCAGTCCCGTGGATGCGTTATTGTCATGCACCGAGTAGCAGCAAAAATCCTCCTCAATGCGGACTTTCCTGTCCATGTAGCGGGGAAGTTTCAGGTGGCTGTCCTCGTATGCGAAAATGTACTTTTTGGCGTAGACCGGATTGTCTAGCGGCTGGTAAAGAACGAAAACAGGGGAGCCGCGGCCGTCGTTGTACTCAACCGGGCACTTGAACATGCGCAGGGTTGAGGGCTGGAAAATGTGGGGCTGAAAGCCGATGTGCAGCGACTTCTCCGGCTTCCTCATGCACTCCTGCCGGACGCGGGCAACGAAGTCATCCCGGAGGATCATGTCGTCGGTGTCAATGCCAATTTGGATGTCGTACTTTTCAAGGCCGTCAATCATGTGGAAGTCAACGAAGTCCACGAAGTATTTGCGGCGCTTGTAGACGTAGCCGGGCTTGACGTAGTGCTTGTGCTGCTTCTTGACGGTGAAAATCTTGATCTTGTTTGAGAGCGCCTGCACCTGCTCGGCGTGGTGGTCGCTGACCCTCATGCAAATATCAAAATCTTGGTCGGTTTGAGCCAGCAGCTTCGGCAGCACCATTGACTGAAAATAGGCGAACCGCCAAGGCCATTTTGGATCACTCTTTTTGTAGTGCATCCTGATAATAAACGCAGTTTTCATACGGTTGGTTTGTAAATATAGGCTTTGCGCTCCTTGTCCGGGAGCGGTTTGTTATAGTGTTTTCGGTAAAGGCTTTCGCCGGTGCGGTGGTCAACGATGCTCGGTATCGGGTAGAGAATGGTGAGCCGAGCCAAACGCGCCCAGCGGCCGATTTCTTGGTCAGTCTGCGCGTTGCGCTCGTCCGACCACTTGACCATGCGGGTGATGTGCTCCCGCTTCATGCAAAGCGCGACCTCGTTGAAAATGGCGCCGGCAATGATGTGGTCGTTGCCTTTGCGGATCGCGGCGTCAATCCGGGTGGCCAGCATCTCGCCGGCATAAAACGAGTATATGAAGTCGCCGGCTTTTTCGTGGCGCTCAATCAGCTCCGCGGCACGCTCCCGGAAGTTGTCCCCGATGATCGTGTCATCCTGCAAAACAAGGACGTATTCGGCGCCGCTCTCAAGCTGCGAAAGCCAAGCCCGGCGGCATGTGTCCCACACGTTATTTTTTTGATCGTAGACAATGGGAGCGTCCAGCTTTGCGGCCAGCTCCTCTGCCCACTCCTTGCGCTTTGGGTGCGCCATGATGACGATTGCCAATTTCATACTTTTTGTTGCTTTTCAAGTTGCGCTTTTTCCTCCAAAGTTAGCAGTATTTCGTCGCAGCCATGATAATGTTTATCACCCGGCTGGTAGTAGCAGACGACCTTGCACCGGGGACAGTATGCCATAGGTGCTGATGCTCTTTTTTGGTTGTGCGCTTCCCATGTGTTCATGCTTACATTTTATCACAAAAAAGCCCTCAATGTAAGAGGGCTTTTTCTGTGGTTTGGTTTTTACTCCTCGGAGGTTTCCCCGGCTTCACCGGCCTCCTCCGCGGCGTTGTACTCATTGTACTCCGCTTCGGTGGCGTCGTGCCAGTCGTCAGCAAGGTACATGTCCCGCTTGACGTTCAGGGCTTCCTCGTTTCCAGCTCCGATGCGAATGACGTGGAACTTGCCCCCGCCGTTCACAATAAGCTGCTTCATGTATGCGTACT
>Ga0265297_10012018_pt1 | contig 10482 bp, 6 predicted proteins | sample Munlanlwell13791_FD_192502 | JGI IMG/M metagenome (GOLD analysis project Ga0265297, IMG submission 192502) | Leachate microbial communities from a municipal landfill in Southern Ontario, Canada - Leachate well 137-91 | ecosystem: Engineered > Solid waste > Landfill > Unclassified | place...
TGACGCCGTGGCCACCGGAAGAATCCACGCCCCCGCGCCACGCGGGGCAAGCCTCATGTTTACCACGCTGTTGGCGTGGGGCGCGGCTACACCGATTTGGAGCCATCGCTCGGCGCCCAGGCCCAGCGCCACGCCATAGGCCAGCAGCATGGCATACGAACCTGCGAACGCATGGGCGCGCAGGTAGGGGTTCAGCGCCCCGGCGCCGGCCAGCGCCAGCAGGGTCAGCCACCACGCCAGGCGCGCGCAGGGATCCCGGAAATACTTCCCGGCCGCGAACCGCACATAAGACGCAATCGCCCAGAAGATAACGTAATATTGAATCAGGTCCCAGAACGACACGGCGCACGCGAGCATTACCGCGGAAAGCAGGGACAAAACAACAAAGGCCGCATTCGGTATGCGGCGTGCGGCGTTCGACTCGCCCGGGCATAGGAGAAAACGCTTCCTCCTTCGCGAAGCCGCTTCGGCGGGACACGCCGGCGAAGCCTGGTATTCGGCGCTGGGCGCTGGGCGCTGGGCATTTTCTGCGCCTATCCGTTTCGCCCAGGCCCCCAGGGCCCAGTGCGCAATGAGAAACGGCAAGGCGAAGTTTTCGTGCTGGAGTTCCTGGCCGGTGGAGCGCATGACGGCAGCCAGCGAAACGGCGTAATATGCGCCGGCGATTCCCGCCGCCCAGAAGGAACGCGTCCAGGCCCAAAGCCACAGGCTCATCAGCGGAATTCCCAGGCAGAACCAGGCGGCGGCGATCCAGCGCACGCGCTCATCCAGCGGGAAAGACCGGGGGAACAGGCGGGCAGACAGGGCATAGACATATTCCGCGCCCAGGGTATAGGTCGCGCGCACCACGACGCCTTCCGGCGCCTGGACGTCTTTATCCAGGCGGGGGATGCGCCCGTTTTCGAAGAGCATGCGGACGTAACGGAATTCCAGCGCGCTCTCCATGTTGAAGGGCAAGGGCCGCCCATACTGCTCGAACTGGGCGGAAAGCACCGCGCGCCGGATGGCCAGCCCCGCGGCAAACAGCGCGGCCAGGCCAAGCACGGCCAGCAGGATTTTGAAAGATCGGCTGTAGGCTGTTAGACTGTAGGCTGTAGGAAGATTTTTTGTGCGGATCGCGCTGAAAATCATAACCGTTACCTTAGGAGCAACTTGTTTTCAGTCATTTCGTGCAACAGGGAATTGTCGAGTTCAGAATGGCCAACAGCCTACAGTCTACAGCCTGCTTCTCAGAACAGCGTTGGCTCGCGCAGTGCCGCGGCCAGCGTATGGAACTCCATTTCCTCGTAAAATGCCAGCAGGCGGCGCGCATCCGGCGGCCGCGAGCGCATATCCGCCAGCGCGGTCCCGCAATTGATGTTCGTCTGCAGGCGGAGCAGGCGCAAGTTGCGCGCGACCAGCTCGCGATTTTCACGGAGCATGTGACGCGTCCTTTCCGGCTCGACCGCATCCAGATGGTCAAGCGCGTTGGCCAGGCTCTGCCATTGCTGGAGCAATTTTGCCGCCGTCTTGGCGCCGATGCCCGGCACGCCGGGAATATTATCGGCGCTGTCGCCCGTCAGCGCCAGCCAGTCCACCACCTGGTCCGGGCGCACGCCGATTCTGGCCTGCACTTCGGCCGGCCCGATTTTTTCCGCCGCCTTGCCGGGCGCCACGACGGCAATCGCCGGGGTTACCACCTGCAGGAGATCTTTGTCGCTGGATGCCACCAGGACATCCAGGCCCGCGGCCGCCGCCTGGACCGCCACCGAGGCCACGACATCATCCGCTTCCTGCCGCTCCAGGCGCACATGGGCAATCGCCGCGGCATCCAGCCAGGCGGAGATATCCGGCAACTGGGCGCGCAGCGCGGGCGGCATGGCGGGGCGCTGGGCCTTATACGTGGCCAGAAGCTCCAGCCGTCCGGCGGGCGTTCCGCCGTCAAAGACCACCAGCTGATGCGACGGGCGCCAGATCCGCGCCATCTGCATGAGCGTCTTGATGAATCCATACACCGCGTTGGTGGGCCGCCCGGCGGCCGTGGCCAGGCCGGCGATGGCGTAATAAGCGCGGTAGGCAATGCCCAGCGCATCTACGAGTAAGAGAGAGGAAGACATTAAGAATTGATGATTTATGATTGCTGATTTCGGATTGCGGACTTGACAACTATTCAGCAACCTTTTCTATCATCCACAGTTGGCCTGTTTATCATTGGGCATACTGTAGCCGCAATCGGCTTGCCCGCCATAACCTCATTGGCGACGGCAGATGAAGAGCGGTCCAAGTCAGCGACCCCAGCCACAGGACAGGGTAAACACGCAAGAAGAGCTTCCGAGTAATTACTCCGCAATCAGCAATCCGAAATCATAAATCAGCAATTCCGCTCAGGGGTTTGCTTGGGAGGAGGCGCCGGCGGCGGTCGTCGCATTGATGGTGCCCACGCCGGTCACGATGGGCTCCTTGTTGATTTTGTTGCCGGCCGGGTCAACCAGGTTGGCCGTGACAAAAATCAACAGGTTGAACTTCTTGCTGTAGCTGGTCTTGCTCTGGAAAAGATAGCCTATCAGCGGGATGTCGCCCAGGAAGGGGACCTTGTCCAGCGTGGTGCTCTGCGCTTCCGTGATCAGCCCGCCCATGACGACGGTCTGGCCATCCCAGATGGTGATACTGGTGGTGATATTGCGGCTGTGGAAAATCGGCTGGGGCATATTCATCTCTTGCGTCGAGCCATCCGCGTTGACCACGGTTGATCCGTAATTGATCCACTCCGAGAGCTCGACCACCTGGGGGAGCATGACCAGGTCGATCGAAAACCCGTCCGGCCCCACGGTCGGCGTCACATTCAGGATTACGCCCGTGTCGCGGGTTTGAAACGACGCCGGCGTCACGAATGCCGGGGTTATGATGGCGGTGCTGCCGCTGCCGCTGCCGGACACCGAGGACTGGGTCAGCTCGAACTCGGTCGGATAGATCAGCTCCTTGACAACCTTGATTTCGGCATTGGCGCCGCTCTTGGTGGTCACCTTGGGCGCCGAGAGCAAGTTGGCGCCGCTGCGCTGCTCGAGGGCATGCAAAATCATGGTCACTTCCGGATTGGTCAGAATGCTCGAAATCGAAAGGATGCCCGCCATGTTGCCGCCGGAAGTCGTCGTGATTCCGCTGGCGCCCGTGGCCAGGTTCCGCAGGCCCTTGGAAAAGTTATTCTTATTGACCTGGATGCGTTCCGCGGCCGCAAGCGGGGCATTGGCGCTGGCATTTTCGGCAATTTCCCAGTTGTCGTTCAAGATCCATTCAACGCCCAGTTCCTCAAGGTCGTTCTGGGCAACTTCCACGAAGCGCGCCTCGATTTCCACCTGCACCGGCACGACGTTCAGGGTGGCCAGGATGCGCTCAAAACTTTCGAAATTGTCGGACGTGTTCTTGACGATCAGCAGGTTGAGGCTCGGCTTATAGACAATGGAGGTGCCTTCCGGGAAAGGCACGCCGGCATCCGTAAAGAATTTCCTGACGTCGCCGCGCTCCACGGTCGCCGCCGCGCCGCCCAGTTCCATCCTGTCGCCGCCCCCCCCGCTGCTGCCGGCGGCGCCCAGGATCGTTTCCGCAATGGAAGGCTGAACTTTGTAGGTGCGCGTAACCAGCTCGCCATAAACCACATCGCTCGGGGTAATGACCACCACGTTTTCTTCAATCCGGTATTTCAGCCCCGTCACTTCCGTGATGTATTTAATGGCATCCATCAGGACGATGTTGCGCAGGCTCAGGGTCACGGTGGGCAAGTTGCCCGGCGCCGCCTCCCCGCCGCCCTCGCCGGCCAAATCGCCCTCGAGGCCGTTGGACGGCGCGGCCGCCGCTGTTGCGCCGGAGACCACGGGATTTTTCAGACGCAGAATGAAGTTCACGCCTTTCTCACCCGGCGCCGATTCCTTGTCGCAGGCGATGCTGGCCTGGTCCAAGTATTTAATGACATCCGCGATATTAGCCATCCGGAACTCCAGCTGCGGGATCACGATGGCGTTCAGCTTCTCCAGCAGGCGGCGCTTGCCCTTGTCGGTGACGGTGGTATCCTGCACGCGCGTGTCCGGGCCGGTGATTTCGCGCTTCACCGGCGGGGTCCAGGTATCGCGCACCTGGGAGACCATCTCGGCCTGCTGGCGGCTCATCTGGTCGGTTTCCAGGTTATACATTTTATCGTAGAGTCTTTTCAGGTGGGCGGCCGCCTCCTCGTTCTTTTCGTCAATGGCCAGCACGTTTCTAAATTCGCGCCGGGCCTTTTCGTACTCGCCGATGGCATAATACTGCCGGCCGAGGTCAATGGATGCGCTGATTTGCGCGGCGCGGTCAAGGTGTTCCAGGGAATGACGCGGGGGCAAGGGCGTCGCGGCAATCTTGGCGCTGCGGTCTTCGTCAATCCCGATCTGTTCTTTCAGCCGGACGGCCTTCAGATGCGCCGGATTGTAACCCAGCGCGCGCCGGATGGCGTCCTTGGCTTCCTGGTTCTTGCCGTCCTTATAATAATTAAGCGCGATGCGGTATTCGCATTCGGCCTGGCTTTGCATGGCCTTCTGCCGCGTCTCCACCGTATGCGGGCGGACCGGCATCACGTTCATGGCCTGGTTGAAATACTTCAAGGCGGCGTCAAATTCGTTCCGGCTCATTGCCTGGTAAGCCATATCCAGGGACTTCAGCGCCTCGACTTCCTTCGCCTGCCGGCGGACTTCTTCCTGGGCCGAGAGGAGTTCTTCCTTGGTAAGCGTCTTGTTGGCCGCCGTCAGGCCGGCGGCGGCGGGAACCTTTTCCGGAGCGGACACGGCCGCGCCAATCTCGGCGACCGGAGCCGCATCTTCGCCTCCGAACAGGCGGCCCCAGAAAGATTTTTTCGCTTTCGGCCCGGCCACGGGCGCTTCTTCCGCCGCAACCGCCGAACCGCGCTCCAATTCAAAATCAGGATCATTTTCCACGGCCGGCGCGGGCGGAGAAGTTTTTTCAACCGCCGGAGCCGGGGCGGCCTGTTGTGCGGCCTGTTCTTTTTCCGCCACCGCCGCGGGCACAGGCGCGGGCGCGGGGGCCGCGGCTTCAACCTTTGCGTCCGCGTTTGATTCGACGGCGGCCGGCGCGATCGCCTGTGTGCCGGGAACAGTTTGTTCGGCCGCGGCCGGGGCGGGATTTTCATCTTGCGCGCAGACCGGCGCAGTGATGCTTACCAGGCAAAGTCCAAGAGCAATAAAAAAGATGGCCAACGATTTCATCGCTTCTTCGCTCGCTTTACGGGTTAATAACCGGCGCCGCCTCGGATTTCAAAGCGCTGATTCCAGGATACATCCGCTTGTCCGCCTCGGAAAGCATCTGAACCCGCGCTTCCACACCGGTATTTACATCGGCAAGAATAACGGCATCTTTATTAATGTCAACGATTTTATATGAATTATTTTTCAGCTTAATTACATCGCCGACTTTAACCGTCATCTTCGCCTGATCCGCCAGGAAAATCAGGTTCGCGCCGATCTCGCCCTGGTTGTCGCTGTTAATGGTCAGCGGGATCATCTTGTTGTCCCGGCTGACCGTCAGCACCGAAACGTCTTCATCAACATCGAAAGTTTTTTTGCGGACCTTGATTTTTTTCTCTTCGTATTTGACCAGCTTGTAGCCGTCCACGGTGTCGCCCATCTTGGCGTAGGTGTCGCGCCGGATGCGCTTGTTTGTCAGCAGGAAGCGCACGTCGTTCGTGCTCAGGCGCTGGACGCCCTGGAAGCTGAGCGGCATGGGCGTGCGCCCGATTTTTATAACCCGCAATTTTGTGGCGTAGTCCGGATGCGATGCCGCATCGCGCGGATCGCTGCCGGCCTGGTACTCATCCAGGTTGGCGAACCCGTCGCCATCGGCATCCTGCAGGGCATCGTCCGCGTTGGGGTTCAGCTTGTACTTGAGCTCCCATTCATCGGGCAGGCCATCGAGGTCGCTATCCTTGGTTTTCGCCTTGAGCACCTCCGGCTGCGGGGCGAGGCAATTGCGGAACGGGCACACATCCGCTTCGACGCCGATGGGGCGGCCGCACTTTGCGCAGCTGACGCGCAGTTCCGCCACCATCAGGCGGTTGCTCCAGGCGGGGATTTGATCCGGCGCCCGCAGTTTTTCAATGCCTTCGTCCAGGAACGTCAGGTCCAGCAGGCGGGCGGCCTGCGAGAAGTTGCGGGTCTGTTCCTGTTTCTGGCTGAGGTTCTCAAGCTTCGTGCGCTCGCGGGCCACCATCATGATCAGGAGAATCAGCGAGAGCAGCAGGCCGAACAGGGCGACGAACAGGATGATCTTGTCGAACGCCTGCCTGGCCCAAGTTTTGATTTCGCTGATATTCACGGGTGTTTGACCTTAAAGCGTTCTTCTTATCCTTACTTCTTCCCATCCTCCTTAAAGGCGAGCGACGGCGCGAACTGACACACATCCAGGTCCAGCCTGACATCCAGTTCTTCGCGGCCCAGGACGATCTGGCGCTCGCGGGCGGCCGCTACGCCGGGTGCAGGGGACTCGGGCGCGCCGGGCGCGCGCGCGGCGGCGGCCGGTGCGGCGACGGCAGCGGAGCTGTATTCCTGGCGCGGGTTGGTCATTTCAACCCGCTTCACAACCATGAACATCGGCCGGCTCGCCAGGAGGTTCAGCGCCGTGATCACCGCGTTTTCCCGAGCCTTAAACAATATCCTGACCGGCTGGCTGTAAACCAGCTGGTCGCCGCCGGGCGCGTTTTCCGCGGCTTCCGGCACCGGCGCCCCGCGGCGGCCCGCGGGGGCATCCGCACCCCGCAGCGCCTGCTCAAAATTCTCGCGCTCGATTGCCACCAGCTCCGTGATGGCGGCATCCTGCAGGATGCTGCAAAGCGCTTCGATAATTTTTAATTGCTGGACCAGGCGGGGGATATCGCCCGAGGCCGGCAATTGCCCGCCGGCATATTTGTCGAAACCGAAGGCGTATTTTTCCGGGAACCTGATGCCGGCGTTTTGCAGGCGGCTGCGCAGCCCGCGCAGGGATTTTTCCAGGAACTGCATGAAATCGGCCGCTTCCATGGACTGGAGATTCACCTGGCCGGCGCGCAGCAGCTCGTTTAATTCGTTATACTGGTCAATGACGTCCTGCAGGTTCTCGGCTTCCTTGCGCACGTTTTCCGCCGCCGGGAAGGGATCGCGCTGGTAAAGCTGCTTCAGGCGGCCCGTCACCGCATCCAGCGCCTGCACCTGCCGGGAATACATCCGGGCCGAAATGAACAGGCCCGCGCCGGCGCCGAGCATCAAAAGCAACGTGACGCCCAGGCAGAGCATAAACACCGGATGTTTTTTAATTACGCTTAAGTTCATGGGAAAGTAATTAGTGATCCGTAATTAGTCATCAGTTCGTCGTCTTATTTCCCCGCTCTCCGCTCAACGCTCCACGCTCTACGTGCTTCAGAGCGGCTGCTTCAGCCCGATTTCAATCGTGAACTGCCGGGCATAATCATCCAGGTTCGGCAGGGGCGCCAGCAGGATCTCGGTGCTCTCGGCAAATAATGGCGACTGCCGCAGGCGGTCCCGGAAATCGGCAATGGAGCGGTCGGAGGCCTTGTCGGAAAAAATCAGGCCCTTGACCTGGATATGCGTCCATTTCGCGGCGCCGCTTTCCTGCCCCAGAGCGGCCGCCGCCCGCTGGCCCCGCCGGCCACGTTCGCCCGCTTGCGCTGTCTGGCGTCCGTCGTCCGTCGTCTGGCGTCCGTCCTCAGTTACCACCTTGGTCACCGGCACGAAGGAGACCAGCCACATGCCGTCCGACATGCAGGCATGAATGCTGTCCAGCACATCGAGCCACTGCGTCCGCAAAAAGGTCATATCGGCCAGCGTTTCCGCCTTGGCGGTCAGTTCCGCCTGGCGCGCTTCGATCGGCTGCAACTGCGCTTCGACCGCTTCCAGCTGGGACACCTGCGCGCGGACCGCGCCCTGGCGCACGGCAATCCGCTGGGTCATGGTGTGGAAGAAGAACCACCAGCAGAGCATGATCAGCACGCCCGCGATCCCCGCGGCCACCAGGAACGGCTGTTTGCGCCGGAAGGCCTTGTCCGCCATGATGCTGGCCGGCAGGAGATTGATCTCCAGCGGGCAGGGCAGCGCGTACCGCAGGCCGACCCCGACGGCTTCGCCCATGACGTGCGCGCAGGAACCGATGACCTCCTCCGAAATATTCTCGCTGACAATGATGTTCCGGAAGGGGTTCAGGTACTCCACATCCATCTTCAGCTTTTCCTTGAAAAATTCGTCCGTGCGGGCAATGACGGAGGTGCCCCCGGCCAGGAGCATGCGGTTGGGATTGGCGCCGCCCTGCTGGGTGCGGTAGAAATTGATGGAGCGCTCCACCTCAACGTGCAGGCGGGTCATTACGCCGCGCACGGTCTTGGAAACTTTCGACAGCACCTTGTCGGAGTAATCCTCGTAGGATCCCCCGAAGGCCACCGAGGCGTGGGCGAATTTAAGTTCCTCGGCATCCTTGAAGGGCATGTTAAATTCCTTCATCAGCTGCTGGGTGATGATATTGCCCGTGCCCACGATCGGCAGGTTGCGGCTGAAAAACTGGCCCTCCTCCATGAAGACCAGGTTGGTCGAGCGCGCGCCGATATCCACCACGAGCGTGCAGCCCTTCAGCTCCCCGTAGTTATAGCGCACGGCGTTATAAATCGCCATGGGCGCCACGTCCACGAGCTCAATTTCCAGACCCACCGCCTCGACGCAGTCGGTCAGGTTTTGCACGATCTCCTTCTTGATGACCACGAGCATGACGTTGAGCCCGCTTTCCGAGGAGCCCATCAGCTGGTAGTCCCAGACAACTTCATCCATGGGGAAGGGCACGTTCTGCTGGGCCTCGTAGAGAATGGTCTGGTGGAGTTTATTGCGCTTGACCGGCGGGAGTTTGACCAGGCGCAGGAAGGCCGACTGCCCCGTCACGGAAAGCGTCACCGGGCCGGGCCGGATGGCCTTTTCTTTCAGGACGCTCTGGATGGCATCGATAATTGCCATGGTGGGATCGGCGTCGCTGCCCGGCTCGATGCCCATGGGGCACACGGCCAGGTTGGTAAGCTCGATGCCCGCCTTGACGACCTCGAACTCCGCCAGCTTGAGCTGGGCGGCCCCGATATCCATGGCAATCACGCGTTTGGAACGGAATAAAGACATTTTGGGAAGTAATCAGTAATTAGTGATCAGTAATCAGTTCTTCGTTCAAAATAGTCATCAGTCCGTCGTCACGCTTTACACTCCACGCTCAACGCTCCACGTGCTTCAGAGCGCTATTTCGTCTTGATGTCCTCGTAATTATCAATCGCCACGAGAGCAAAAGGAGTCTGGGCGCGGTTCAGGAGCACGCCTTCCTTTGTTTTAACGGCGGCGTTCCAGGGGCGGCGGTCGTCCGGCATCTGCGCCATGGCCGCCTGCTCGCCCTTGAGATAAATCTTCAACCCCGCCCATTCGACGGCCCCGTAGCGCTCCAGCGTGTTGGGCCTCAGGAAAACCGTGCTTATATGCCGCTTGCCCCTGGGAATATCAACGTAGGTCACGGTGGCGGGGAACATGGTAAAAGCGCCGGTCTTGGGGTGCTTGACCATCACCATGTAGCGAAACTCCAGTTCGTCGGTCCATTCTTCATCGGTCTCGTATTGGACCGTAATGCGCGCCCATTCGCGGGCCTGGGACTGCGGCTCGTTGGAATCGTTTTTGATTTCCGGGGTTTTGACCTTGATGTTCGGCCCGGTGGTTTCCATTTTCCGGATCACGATGCTTTCCTTGCCCGTCGCGGGGGCGGGAACGACCCGCCGCGCCTGGGCGGAAGCCTCGGAGACACCGAACAGGAACAGGAGCGCACCCGCGACCACCATGCTAAAGCCCGCGGCCATTTTCATAAATGATTGCCTCCTTATAGGAATCCATTAACGAAACTGAATTATAAACGGCCGCCACCGGTTGTCAAAGCAAAAAACCATGAATTTGTAATGGGTCAGTTACGTGGAGGCGCTGAATATTTTCTGTCATTCCCGACGTCCTCGCGAAAGCGGGGATCGGGAAAAACAGAAATATTCAATACTGATACTGGATTCCCGCTTTCGCGGGAATGACAGCATGAAGACTGCCATCGTTTGCCCCCACGTAAGGCATTACATGAATTTGGCCACGAAAATTAACAAGATTTTACCCGCGAAACACGCGAAAGGACGCGGATAGGAAATGATTAAGAAGATAAAAGTCGAATTTCAATCAGGCCCATTATTTCTTTACGTCAATCAATCAGGTTCGCGTTCCTTTCGCGTGTTTCGCGGGCAATATTCCAACTTCTTCTCCGGTCTGGCATCTGGCGTCCGTCCTCAGTCCTTCAGCCAATTGATCGAGCGCGCGAACATTTCACCGGTATAAGGATCGCGCCAGACGAGGGCCACGGCGCGCTGGCGGACGGGGCTGCGCGGGATATTCCCGCCCGAGGCCACTTGGGCCTCGATGATGATCGTGA
>Ga0265297_10012019_pt1 | contig 10481 bp, 6 predicted proteins | sample Munlanlwell13791_FD_192502 | JGI IMG/M metagenome (GOLD analysis project Ga0265297, IMG submission 192502) | Leachate microbial communities from a municipal landfill in Southern Ontario, Canada - Leachate well 137-91 | ecosystem: Engineered > Solid waste > Landfill > Unclassified | place...
CTCGGGCCTCGGGCGGGGGGCGATCTCTTTTTTGAAATTCGCGGCAGCCGGCGCCTCCGGCGCTTTGGCCTCTTTTTTCCCGTCGGAACCTCCGATGTTCAAAACCTGCTCTTCCCGGGACCTGTCGCGATAAACGGTGATCCCTTTACAATCCAGCTGATAAGCCAGTAAATACGCCTTGCGCACGTCTTCTATGCCGGAGTCATGCGGGAAATTGATCGTCTTGGAGGTGGCGTTATGCACGTATTTCTGGAAGGCCGCCTGCATGCGCACGTGCCACTCCGGCGCGATGTCGTGCGCGGTAACAAACACCCTCTTGATATCTTCGGGTACCCCTTCAATGTGCCGCAGCGAGCCGGTTTCGGCGATCTTTTCCATCAGCTCGCGGCTGTAGAAACCCCTCTCCTTGGCTGTTTCCTCAAACAAGGGTTCTACCTCCACTAATTTATCATTATCCATTACATTACGGTAATAAGAGATGGCAAAAAGCGGCTCGATACCCGAGGAGCACGGCCCGGCAATAATGCTGATCGTACCGGTGGGCGCGATCGTGGTCAAGGTGGCGTTACGCATCCGCGTGGAATTGTCTTTCCTGTCATATACGCTCCCCTTAAAAGCCGGGAATACCCCTTTATCCCTGCCTAAGGCCAGGGATTTCTTGGCTGCCTCGTTCAGAACAAACGACATCACCTTCTCCGCCAAAGCAACCGCCTCGTCGCTGTCATAGGGTATGTTCAGGCGGATAAGCATGCTCGCCCAGCCCATTACGCCCAAGCCGATCTTGCGCGTGGCCTTGGTCGCCTTCTCGATCTGCGGGAGGGGGAATTTGTTCACGTCGATCAGGTTATCCAGGAAATGCACGGCCAGGCGCGTAGCCTCTCTTAACCTCTCCCAGTCGATCTCGCTGCGGCCATTGATCTTCTTGACCATGCGGTCCAGGTTCAGGGAGCCCAGGTCGCAGCTCTCATAAGGTAAAAGCACCTGCTCACCGCAGGGATTGGTAGATTCATATTTTCCCAGCTTAGGCGTAGGATTGAATTCATTCATCCGGTCGATAAAAATGACCCCGGGCTCGCCGTTCTTGTGCGCCTGTTTGACAATGAGGTCAAAAACCGCTTTACTGCTTATCTGCTGCGTGGCCTTATGGGTATGCGGATCGATCAGGTCGTAATCCTCCCCCTTTTCCAGCTTGCGCATGAACTCATCGGTTATGGCTACCGAGATATTGAAATTGGTGATATGTTTGTTCTGCTCTTTGCAGGCGGCAAATTCCATGATATCGGGATGGTCGACCCTGAGGATCCCCATGTTCGCGCCCCGGCGCGTGCCTCCCTGTTTCACCGCCTCGGTGGCGGCGTCGTAAACACGCATAAAGGAGATCGGGCCTGAGGCGATCCCTCCGGTGGTCTTGACCACGGCGTTCTTGGGCCGCAGCCGTGAGAAAGAAAATCCCGTTCCGCCTCCGCTTTTGTGGATCATTGCGGTGATCTTCAAACTCTCGAATATGGAATCCATCGAATCGTCTATGGGCAGGACAAAGCACGCGGAGAGCTGCCCCAGGTCCTTGCCGGCATTCATCAGGCAGGGGGAATTGGGAAGAAATTCCAGGCCGGCCATGATCCGGTAAAAATCATCTTCCAGTTTCCGGATCTCATTTTCATTTTTAGCATAAAGCCGGTCTGCCGCGGCGATCGCGGAGGCGACCCGCCTGAACATCTCTTCGGGGGTCTCGATAACCTTCCCTTCCTCGTCTTTCTTAAGATACCTTCTCTTTAAGACCTTCAAGGCGTTTTCCGATAAGTTTAGGTCCATAGCTGCTCCCTGCCTGCGCGAGTAGCAGGCTTAAAAAATTAATAATACGGTTTGATTTTGACAGGAAATTCTAACACGGCCTCGTACTGCTTGTCAACAAAAAATTACAATATATTGTGGGAAAAAACCTGATATACACAATGGATTGTATTTAGATCGCCCGGCAGGATTCGCGTACCACTAACTCCGTCGGTAGAATTATCTTTTTAGGCGCGGTCCCCTTTTTGGAGTTCATCAAACGGTTTAATTCCTTGACCCCTTCTTCGGCCATTTTGATCAAGGGCTGCCTGACAGTGGTCAGGGCCACCGGTCCGTATAACCCGGAAGGATTATCGTCAAACCCTACGATCGAAAGGTCGGCGGGGATATTTTTACCCAACTCCCTGGCCACCGCCATTACCTCCAGGGCCATCGAGTCGCTCGCCACGAATACCGCGGTAGGCGGCTCAGGCATCTTGAATAATTTCTCCGCCGCCTGGCGGGCCTGGCCGCGCGAATAATCCGTCTTCAGCGTATATTCTTCTTTCACCGGCAGGCGCTTCTCTTTGAGGGCCGCCAGGTAACCCGCTAACCGCTTCTGGGCCGCCTGGGTAGTGAGGTCGCCGCTGATATGCGCTATCCTTTTGTGGCCCAGGCCGACCAGATAATTGACCGCGTCCCTGGCCCCTCCGAAATTATCGATAGCAACACAGCTTATTGCCAGGTCCTCGACGTAATTATTGATCACTACGCAGGGTATCTCCAGTTCCAGGGCCTCTTCGACCTGGTGCCGCGTGCCGATGATATCCGAAAAAATAACCCCTCCCACACCCCTGAGGTTAAGCAGGGTCTTGGTGTGGCTATCGGTCAGATGGAGCAAAAGGTCTAATTTAAAGGCCTCGCAAAGCGTACCCGTGGCCCGGATCAATTCCAGGGCGTAAAAGGAATAAAAGACCCCTTCGTAACGCGGGATCAGCAGCGCCACCACGTTACTTTTGCCTGTAGCCAGGCGCTGGGCGAATACGGAGGGCTCGAATTTCAATGCCTTGACGGCATCCATGACCCTGGAGCGGTTTTTTTCCTTTACCGCGCCGACCTTGTTGATCACGCGCGAGACAGTGGTAATGGATACCCCGGCGAGGCGGGCGACATCTTCGATGGACTTGTTCCCGGAAGGAGCTTTCTTGGTACGTGTCATTTAGATGAAAACGGGGTTATTTTACTTCGTCGTCTATCTGTATCGGTTCGGTCTCTCTCTTGATATCACAGGCAGCGATGTCATGCCTGACCTGGATCACTTCGACGCCGGCAATAGCCCTATCCCCCCTGTATACCCTGAAGGTATCTCCTATTTTTAAGCCCGCGTCCTGGCCTGCATTGATGATCACAAAATTATTCTCCTTATTCACCGCGATGACCCTGCTTGCCGGGCCAGCGGCAGCGCCTCCCTGCCTGCTTTCTGTTTTTGCCTGCGGCCTCACTACTATCGCCGGCAACTCTACCGCCTCTTTTGCCTCTGCCGCGGCGACCGGGGCAACCCCGTCCTTAACATTATCTATCCTCTGCTTAAGCCCGCCCATCTGGGTAATACCCTGCGCGACCATTCTCTCCATCTCGGAAAGCCGGCGTTCTAATTCGCTTCTATTCACCTGCAGGTCCTGGACCTTTTTCTCCAACCCCACCTTGCGGCTGTTAAGGGACTGGAGTTCGCGGCTCAGCGAGGCGTTTTCGTTTTTAACCGTTTTATAATTATTCTGGATCTGCGTCTTATCGTTCTTCTCCCTGACCAGTTCCTGGGCGATATTGTCGGCGAGTTTCTGGTTATAATCGATCTGCCGTTTTAAGTCGGCGTTTTCCCGTTTCAGGTTGTTCAGGTCCAGTTCCAGGCCGCTCTTCTCCCTTTGCGCCTGCTCATTGGTGATCTGCAGCGACCTGAAATCGTCGCGTAATCCGGCCAGCTGCAATTCCAGTTCGCCCTTGGCCTTCAAGATATCCGCCCAATAAGCGTCGTTGGTCTGGAGAACGGGTTCCTGCACGTATGTCTGGGATGGGGATTCCGCCCGGCTGGCCTGCTCTTTTAACCGTCGGGTTAGCTCCTCCTGCGCCCTGGCTGCCTCTTCGTATTTCTTCTCTAATTCTACCTTCTGCCGGGATGCGTCTTCGAGGTCTTGGGAAAGAGAGGTGATCCTGGTTTCATAGCTGCGCAAAGAGACAGCCAGCTTATCCACCTTGGCATTCAGGGTGGTATTCTCCGTCCTGAGTTCATCTCTTTCGCGCGCCAAATCCTGCTTCGCGCTAAAGGCCTGGATAAAAAGAAAAAGGCAGACTAAAGTAAATACTGCCAGGCCGATGATAATGAACTTCGCCCTTTGCTCCATCAATCCTCCTAAAGTTGCGCAAAGACCCTTTGCATAACCAGGCTTGCCGCTCCCAGCGCGACCGCATTCTCTCTCAACTGGGAATAAATTATCTTCAGGCCTTCGGTTGATTCCCTGAAGGACCAATTCCTGACGGTAGCGGCAACTTCTTTCAAAAACTCGTCCCCTGCCTCCTCTAAACCTCCGCCGATGACCACGGCCTCGGGATTAAGCAGGTTGACCAGATAAGCGATCTTGACGCCCAGCCGGCGGCCTGCCCTTGCCAATGCCTCGCTTGCCGCGCTGTTACGCATCCTGGCTGCCGTAAACACGTTTTTCAAATCTATATTTTCCAGCGAGGCATGGGTCACCCCGCAAAATTCTTCGGCCTTCTTTTTATCCTTCGCTAAATTATTTTTTACGTCTTCGACTATCCCCAGGTCAATATCCCAGCGTTTCAGGAAACAGGGCGAACCCTCCCGACAATTAAACGCCGCCTGCTCTTTGTAATTATAGATGGAAGACTCTCCGGCATAACCCGAAGCGCCGCGGTAGACCTCTCCGTTGATCATGATCCCGCAGCCAACGCCGGAAAACATATAGAGGACATTCTTGTAATCCTGCCCCAGGTGCAGCCAGTGCTCTCCGAAGCAGGCGCTGGTAGCGTCGTTTTCGACCAACGTGGGCAGGTTGAATTCCTTTTCCATCAGCCCCTTCAGCGGGACATCCATCGAGGCGTAGGTATAGTAGTGGTCGGTCTTCTGCGGCCAGTGGATCATCCCGCTTTTTTTATTCACCAGCCCCGCTATCCCGACGCCGATACCGTGGATATTGGCGGCGTAATCCTTGGAACGCCGCAATATCTCGCGCACAATATCCAGGACACACTCGGAGATCTCGCTGACCGAAGGCCGCGGCCGCAGGGCCTGGGTCTTAGTGATGATATTCCCCTTGAAATCCACCAGGAGCCCCACCATGTTCATCAGATTCAACCCTACCCCGATGACAAATCCCGCGCGCGGATTAAGGTCCAGAAGCACGGGCCTCCTGCCGCCTTCAGAGACATCCAGTTCTTTCTCAAAGACCAGGTTATGCCTGATGAATTCGTCAATACAATTGGATATGGTCACGACGTTTATCCCCATATCCCGCGAAATTTCCGGCCTGCTGATCGGGCCGTGTTTCCTTAAAATATCCAGTATCTCGATGTTGCGTTTTTCTTTTTCGCTTAATATCTCTTTCTGTAAGTCAACCTCGCGCATTAATTCCCGCGTCCTTTTCTCCGTGGCATTATATTATTACTATTTTATACTACCAATCGGATTATAAGTCAAGTATTTTTAAGGGGATAATGAATGGGGACAGCGACTTTTTTACGCTATTATAAGATAAAAAAAGTCGCTGTCCCCTATCGTTAGCGCACGTCAAGCAGGTCCACGCCGCGTTCGGTTATCCCTTCCGGCGCCACCAAAACCATGACAATCAGCTTGGTGCCGGCTGTTTTGTAGGATGTTTGAAACGCGGATTGGCTGGGAGCAGGCAGGTGCCCTCCCAGGTCCTGCGACCACAGGTATTGCAGTTCGGTTTGCAGGCATCCGGTGGGGCCTAAAGAGGCAACGGAAGATATTTCAATCTCTTTCCCTTTTTCGGGGAGGTAGGCGCTGGGCTTCAGGCTCACTTTACTCATATCCAGGCCGGCAAATTCCTCTCTTAAGGCCGTATCCAGCCCGATCTTCAGGTTGTATTCGAGAGGAATATTCTGGGCGAGTTCATTTAACCTTTCCTTAACGCGTAAACTATCCTCATGGCCGTTCTCGCCGAGCTTAACGAGCAAGCGGTCGTAATATTCTTTGGCTGGACTGAATTCCCCTTCCCATTGTTTCAACATGCCCAGTTGGTATAAAGCGTCTAAGGAGTAGGAAGAGGCAACTTCTTTTTTAGCCAATCCTTCCAAATACGCCCTCCCGGACTTAAGATCCCTGAGGATATAGATAAAAATGATCCCGGTTTTATAGGTCAGCTCATCCGCGCGGCTGCTTTGCGGAAAGGTCTTAAGGAATTCAAGATAGATATCCTTGGCCTGGTTAAAGGCCTTGGCCTTCTCTAAGTTGAAGCCGCGCAGATACATTAGCCCTTCGTCAAAAGCTTCTTTACCTCCTGTTTCTTCTATCTGCCGGAAGGCCTTTTCCGCGTAAAGCGGGTCATTAAGCGCGCCATCTTTATAGGCAAAATCCCGGGCAATGCCGGATAGTTCCGCGATCAATGTTTCCTTAGGTATACCCTTGGTTATCCTCTCGATGTAGATGTCATAAATATGTTCGCTCAATTCCAGGTTGCCCTTCTGATAGAAGTCAGCGGCGATGGCCTTAAGTTCGGCGTCCTTTATCTCCAGGCCGGCTAATTGCCGGGCGTAGAGCTTATACAGTTCTTTCGATTTCCCTTTCTCGCCGTAGTCGGCTAATCCGGCCGCGGCGTCCCTGATCGGCCTGGTGTCGGCGCCTGCCTGCGCGTATGCGTTTACCGCGGCCATCAGGTCGGCAAGGGCCGGTTCGCTAAAGGCGTCCATCTGGTCCTTGTGGAACCGGTATAACAGAAGCAGGGAATCGATATGCAACGCGTCCCCGGCAGCGGTCAGCCCGGCGGCCTTTTGCGCGCTATTGACGATATCATCGCGATATTCATTGCCCCTGGCAAAATACTCATCCCACTCCTTCGCCTCTTCCAGGTATTTAAGCTGGGCATAGCGTGACAAGGCGATGTAATAACTGACAGCCGGCTCAATCGCCTTGTTGGCAGGGCAAAGGCCTTTAAGCGTCTCGACAAAATCGCCGTATTGATTATCTTTAAAAAACGCCTCCTTCAACTCTTCAAGGCAGGCGGCCTCCCCGCCCTTGCCGGCGCATAGGCAATTGGTCAACTCATCTATAGTCTTTGATTCCGCAAATAATGAATGCCGCATAAAAGTAAAAAGAAAAAAGAAAAAAGAAAAAACCACAACTAAAAAGTTAAAAGCTTGTTTCTGATTTTTATTTTCCATTTTAAATTTTGCCTTGTGGTTTTGCCTTTTTATTTTTGACTTTTGCCTTTTCAGAAGGGTTTTTCCAGAATTCTCTTATCACATAATAGGCCTTGCGCGGCGTGCGTATATCCAGCCCGCCTTCAGGGTCCTGAGAAAGGGCAACGATGCCAAACCACTCCTCGTTCATATTCTTGTTCCCCGGCGCCTGGATATCGAAATAATAACTCCCGCTGGACCAGCCTGCGCCCGTATCCTGTGCGGCCCAACCGTCGGGGCTGTCCTGGTTATGCTTCCACCATTCGTCGGTCCACTCAAAGAGGGTCCCGCCCAGGCAATTACCCGCCCCCTGTTTCTGCCCGGCCAGGTTCTCGTAGACCTGCCGCCATTGCGACTCCAGGAAAAACGCCTGCATATTCTGGTCTTCTTTCTTCAGATAGGCGTCATAGGCATCCGCGCCGAATTCCGACAAAAGCAGGGGCTTATCGAAAGTCATCCGCAGGGACCGGAAGAGGTTGCCGAAGGTTTTGCCGCGATAAATAATGCAGGCCACCAGGTCCACGTCCGGCGCTGCCTGGTTAGCATACTCCAACCCGGCAAGTTCTCCGTTCCCCAGCGCCACCGGATGATCCCGGTCAAGCTTATGGATCTCCCTGGCGATATCATTGACAAAGCCGTAATAGGTCCGGGCGCGCAGCGCCTTCTGCTTCTGCGGGTCGGGCTCCTGGTCGATCTCTTCACTTGACCAGGGATTGACCGAGCCCATACAAGAGTAATTATTCTCATTCCCCAGGATCCAGAGAAGCACCCCCGGTTCATCCTTGAGCCCGGCGACCAGGTCCAGCACCTGCTTCTTTACCCTGGCGCGGAAGCCGGCGTCTCCGTAGAGAGGGCAGGGATATTCCCAGAAACCCAGCCAGTCCCCGATAATAGTGCGTATCCCGAATTTTTCATAGAGATCGCGGATCACCGTCCTGGTCTTTTCCAGGTCTTCGTGCGCCTGGTAAAGCCGGACCGTATTCACGCCCATCTCCTGCATCAGCTTTCCGTCGGCCAGCCACGGCTTACGGGGGTCTCCCCACCAGTCATATTCGTGGTTCTTCCCGATGGGGATAGGATTATAGCAGACCCCCTTGACGATGTAGGGCCTGCCTTCAACGATCAGACGGTAATCTTTACCTTTGACCTTCTGGATGTAAACCTTGGCCTTAGGCGAACATCCCGCAATGGCAAACAGAAGACAGAGGACAGAAGACAGAAAACAGAAAACGGAAAAAGACGAAACAGATCTTTTTCCGTCCTCCGCCTTCTGACTTCCGACTTCCAGCTTTTTATTCGTACTTAATTTCATCCAGATAGAAAGTAGCGCCTTCGGGATTATTATCGACATTCGCCGACCAGCAGAAACCGCCGATAATATAGGACATATCCTTCCCCTTCAGGTCGATGGTATATTGTTTCCATTCCTTTTCCAGTACCACCGGGCCGATCACCGCGCTGTCGGAATCGGAAAATTCACCCATGATCCCGCCGACCTTGAACTCCTCGATGCGCTCCCCGCCCTTGGCGCCGCGCGCCCAGAAGGTGAGCTTGGTCCCCTTGGAAAGGTCGAATCCCGCGTCGATGGTCCCCCAGTTATTCGCCGGGTTCTGCCAGAATATTCCTGCCCAGCCCGAACCTTGCGCCTTTTGGCCGTTGTAAATGATCCTGACGCAGGTATCCCCCAGATAGGGGTCTTCTTTGGAAGAACCGTCATATTTTATATCGCCGTAATCGCCCATCCAGCCCGAAGGGATAAAATGATTCTTGGCCGAAGAACGGTCAGAGTAGATATAAAACGGCATCGCTTCCTGTTTTTTGGTTTCCGGTTTTAAAGCCGGGTCTGCCTCGTATTTGATATCATCGATGTAAAAGACAGCTCCGTCGGGATTTAAATCCGCGGTCGTCGCCCAGCCAAACCCTCCGTTGATATAGGAAAGGTCTTTGCCGCTGAGATTAACGGTATATTGCTTCCAGGTATCGGTAAGCTCAACAGGCCCCATCTCCACGTTAGCCGTGTCCGGATAAGTACCCTTGATCCCGCCGACAATGACCTTTTGCAGCACTTCCCCGCCCTTGGCGCCGCGCGCCCAGAAGGTGAGCTTGTTCATGCCGGTCAGGTCAAAACCGCCTTTTTTGTTCCCCCAGTTATTCGCCGGGTTCTGCCAGTAAATACCGGCCCAACCCTGGTTCTGGGTCCTCTTGGCGCTGTAAGTGAACTGGATGCTTGTCGTGCCGGTTTTGGGGCTTTCCGCCGCCTGGTCATTCATCTTGATGTCGCCGTAATCGCCCATCCAGCCCGAAGGGATGTAGTGGTTGCTCCGGTTACCTTTATCGCTGTAAACCACAAATTCCTTGGGCGTCGTTTCCATCGCCTTTTCTTCAGCCATAATTTTCACCGGCATGGCCAGAGCCGCTGCTGCCAACAACATCACTAACTTTTTCATTCCTGCCTCCTTATAATTGGGGTTTTAGGTATTAAGTTCCAGGTTCCAGGTCCAACCCCCTTTCTCCTCCAATGAGCGCATAACTTATGGAGCGAAGCGAACATAGGTTATCGCGCGAATTGGATCCTTGGCATCGAAGATGTCAAGGATCTAGATACTCTATCTCCAAAGCTTCTTATAAGTGTAATATGCCTTTCTTAAATGCCGCAGGAAGGGGCTTGCTTTACCATCCCCCTGGCCGCAGAGGCCGAGCCACTCTTCATGCATAAAGCCATCCGGGAACGGGCCCGCCCACAAGCCCTTAGTGTCGTGGATGGACGGTTCATACGCCTTCCACCATTCGTCCAGCCATTCGAAAACCACGCCTCCGATGGCATTACCCTCGCCGGACCCGCAAGCCATATTCTCCTCGATATCCTCCCAGGAGCCCTTGTGATAGGCGGCCTGGGCTTCTTCTGCCTCCCGCGTACTCCTGCCTTCGGCAAAAGACGGGCAGCCGAATTCCGTAATAAAGGCGGGCTTACCCGCTTCTTCTTTTACACTCTTCCAGAAACGGCCGAAGCCGTAGTCGCCGCGATAGGCATTGGTCCCGAATATGTCGATATCCGGGCTGGCCTTGCCGAATTTATCCAGGAATAAAATATCCCCGCTGCAGATCGCCACCGGACGCTCCGGATCGATGGATTTGATCATCTTCGCCGTTTCATTGGCAAATTTAAAAAAGGCGTCGGGTTCGGTATTGGCGTTGCAGGCGTAACCGTAAACATTCTCGTTCCCCAGGAGCCAGAATAAGATGTACGGCTCATCCTTGTATTCATCGACCATCTGCCT
>Ga0265297_10012020_pt1 | contig 10481 bp, 8 predicted proteins | sample Munlanlwell13791_FD_192502 | JGI IMG/M metagenome (GOLD analysis project Ga0265297, IMG submission 192502) | Leachate microbial communities from a municipal landfill in Southern Ontario, Canada - Leachate well 137-91 | ecosystem: Engineered > Solid waste > Landfill > Unclassified | place...
GATTTGGTATTTCTATAATTTCCACTAAATCTTTTTTGAGATTTATGCCGGCAATTACAAGTCCATTTTTTTTAAGGTCTTCACGATAATCATTATTTACCTCGTATCTGTGGCGATGCCTTTCGGAAATTATGTATGGTCCTTTTGCATCTTTGACCCAGTCTTGGTATGCCTTATGGCTTATTGTGTTTTCTTGAATCTGGCAGTCGTATGCTCCCAGTCTCATGGTTCCGCCATAGTGCTTCTCTTTGAGTAAAGATTTTTGTTCTTCCATTACATCTATTATTGGATTTTTTGATTTTTTATCAAATTCTCTGGAAGTTGCATCTTTTATTCCAATAACATTCCTTGCAAATTCAATAACAGAAAGTTGCAACCCAAGGCATAATCCAAAAAATGGAATTTTATTTTTTCTGCAGTATTCTATGGCTTTAATTTTTCCCTCCACTCCCCTGTTTCCAAATCCGCCGGGAACAATAATTCCGTCATATGCGTCTAACTCTTTCAAGGCTTCCGGATTTTTTTCAAACTCCTCGGACGATATCCAAGAAATTTCAGCTTTCCTGTTTTGCGAGAATGCAGCATGTTTTATGGATTCCAAAACGGAGATATACGAATCCATTAAAGTAAATTTACCGCTTTCAAAATATTTTCCAACAATTCCGATTTTAACTTCTTTTGGATGGTTTCTTATTAATTCCACTAATTTTTCCCATTCTTTCAAGTCGCTTGTTTTTGCTTTTATCCCAAACTTTTTCAAAATTTTATTTCCAATCCCCTCTTGCTCAAAATTAACCGGGCATTCATAAATTGATTTTACGTCTGGAGCGGAAATAATATCTTCTTGGTGAACGTTGCAATAGATTGCCAACTTTTTCTTCCTTGGTTCGTCCATTGGAACTTCAGATCTGGCTAAAATTAAATCTGGCTGAATTCCTGCTTCGTTTAAGTTTTTTGTTGCCTGCTGAGTTGGCTTTGTTTTCATTTCGCCGATTATTCCCGGAATTGGCAGATAACTGACCAAAATAAAAAGCACATTTTTAGGGTGCTGAAATTTCATCATTCTAGCGGCTTCCAAAAAAAGCAAGTTTTGGTATTCTCCAACTGTTCCGCCTATTTCAATTAATACAAAATCCGCTTTTGCCTTTTTTCCTGCTCTTTCTATTGTTTCGATTACTTCGTTTGGAATACCAGGGACAACAGAAACGCATTCTCCGTGATATTCCAAGTTTCTTTCTTTATTTATGACAGACAAGTAGACCTTTCCTGTGGTCATGTAGTTGTCTGTGTAGATATTTTCGTCTAAAAATCTTTCGTAGTTTCCAACGTCTTGATCGCACTCGCATCCGTCTTCGGTCACGAAAACTTCTCCATGTTCAACGGGATTCATTGTTCCTGCATCAACATTGATGTAGGGATCAATTTTGATAGCTGTGACTTTAAAGCCTTTGCTTTTGAGTATTCTCCCGATAGAAGCCGTAGCTATTCCTTTGCCTATTCCTGACATTACGCCTCCTGCCACAAAAATATATCGAGCCATATTGTTTTTACTATATTTTTTCTTCTGTTATTATTACCTTTATCTCAACTTCTAAGTTGTGATCTAGGTTAAGCTTAATTGGAAATTCCCCGAGTTCTTTTATTGGATTTTCCAAAATAACTTGCGATTTTTTAACTTCAAATCCTAGTTCTTTTAATTTTTCAACAATTTTTTGGCTGTTTACAGATTCAAACATTTGTCCTTCGTCGCCAACTTTTACTGCAATGGTTAATTCCAACCCATCAATCTTTGATGCTAAGTCCTGGGATTTCTTTAAATCCTCTTCAGCTTCTTTGGCAATTACGCCTTTTTGGTCTTCCAACCATTTTAAAGCTTCTTTTGTGGCGGGTCTTGCTAGCTTTTCTGCCAAAAGAAAATTCTTGGCGTAGCCGTCTTTTACATCTTTTATCTCGTATTTCTTCCCGAGATCTTCAACATTTTGTAGTAAGATTACTTTCATTTTTGTATTATTAGTTTTTATTTCGATTTTTTATTTTACTTTAAGTCTTTAATAATTTCAAGGGGGTTTTACAAATCCCTTGATTATTTCAAGGGGGTTTTACAATCCCTTGATTATTTCAAGGGCTTTGTCTAGCTGCGTATCTTTTTCTGCTTCTAAATCTTTGTCTGTAATTTCAACTTTTACATCAGGCTCTAATCCAACCTCTGATATTGAGCTTCCTTTTGGAGTTAGCCATTTTGCAATTGTTACTTTAAGGAATGAGCCACCATTTAAATCAATTACTTCTTGCACAGAGCCTTTTCCAAAAGATTTTTCTCCAATTAATTTAACGCCCTTATTGTCTCTTAATGCTCCAGCTAAAATTTCTGATGCAGATGCCGAACCTTGATTAATCAAAATAACAATCGGATATTTTTCTAAGCTGTAATTTCCGCTAGTTTTGTAAATTTGTTTTTCTTTATTTTTTCCAAAGTCTTCAACTACAACAGTTTGACCAGTTGTTAAAAAGTATCCTGCAATTTTTTGCGCTGTTTCAAGATATCCGCCAGGATTGTCTCTTAAATCAAGAATTATGCTTTTAGCATTGCTTTGCAATATTTGGTTTGCAGCATTGTCAAAGTCTGTTGATAGAGATCCGCCAAATTGATAAATTTGTATATATGCAACGTTGTCGTTTATAATCTTCCAGTCCATTGCAGGGATTATTATGGTGTCTCTGGTGATTATAATATCTTTTGTATCTTTCCATCCGTCTCTATAAATTGTTAAAGTAACGTTGGTTCCTTTCTGACCTCTAATTAAATTAACTGCGATGTCTGCTGTCATATTGGCAGTGCTTTTGCCATCAATGCTTGTGATAATGTCTCCAGATTTTAAACCAGCCTTTTGTCCAGGAGTGTCTTCTAACGGAGCTATAACGGTTAGCTGGTCTTTTTTAATACCAACCTCAACACCAATACCTTCAAACGAACCTTCAAGATCATCGGTAAATTTTTTAGCTTCTGTAGGATTAAAAAAAGTTGTGTATGGGTCGCCTAAAGATTTTGTCATTCCTTCAATGGCTCCATAAGTAATCTTTTGATTATCGATATTTTCTGGATTTATAAAGTTTTGTTGAAGCTTGTTGTATGCGTCCCAAAAAAGAGAAAAGTTGATTGTGCCAGGTTGTTGTACGCAATAAGCAAGTTTTGTATCTCCAATCCAAAGCCCCAAACCAAACACAGCAATAAAACAAATAGCCAATGCTATTGGGTAAACAAATTTATTTTTAAAAAATTCTATAATCATAAATTTTGTAATCATTGTATCTTTATACCAAAAAAAAAGAGTCCAGGCAACATTGACATTTGTTCCAATAATGTAATAATGCCTTATCAAAGACCTTTGTCAATCTGGGGAACAGTAATGGACGAAATTCTTAACGCGCCTATAATTGAAAAAATATTGCCTTTTGTTTTGCCGGTTATTGCGGTCAGCTGTTTCATTTTTATTATTGCATTTGCAACTTGGCTGATGATTTCAGAAAAAAACAGGAAAAAAAGAAAATGGAAAAGATTGCGTAAAAAAGCAATCAAGGCAAAAAAGAAACGCCAGAAGCAGGAAAAAAATAAAAAAAGAGAAACTGCCACTCAAAGGTATAAAAGATGGTGCGAAATTAGAAAAGCAAAAAGAATTTAGGGCTAGACGAGTATCTAGCCTTTTTTTATATAAAAAACAGGGGGCAGTTTTTTAAGCTGCCCCGCAAGAGAAGAGTTGTTTGGAAAAATAAACGAAGCGGATCGATTGGCTTCAAATGCGATAGTCGTAATTACTGCCAGAATTTTACTGGCTATTGTTTTTGGATCATTGTGTGACTAAATAATTTTAATCACGATACAAAAAACTTTTTGGTGACTATCGTATAAGTCCGCCGAAACGGATTTGTTTTGGATGCCGCCAATAAAGGCACCCAGCTTAGGGAGCAATAAGAATTTTCCTCCGAATTCTTCGAATCGTCGGCAATCTTGTTGCGCCAAAAGCGGCGGTTTCTGCAACGCAAGTTTTACCTTGCGGTCGCATTCTGTTTGACAGTTCTATGGGAACCGTCAAAATTATCACGAAATCAAACACGTATATGATTTCCATCCTTCCCTCCATTGTTGGATTGAAATTCAAGGTTCTAATTAAGATTGTATTAAAAACAAAAACGATTGTCAACAGTTTTTAATAAATATATCAAATTTTTGCAAAAAAAGAGGAGCAGATGACATGAGTCATACTGCTCCCTGGATGGTGCGGCGGAGAGTCTTTTGTTTTAATGTGGAACAATTAACTAGTCCCCTGTTGAGGTGAACTAATGTTCCTTTGGTCGATTGGACCTTTGAGACTGTCGCGCTGCTAAGCATCCTTTGACGAGACGCAAACTATGGTATTCGCCACGAGAATTTGTCGCCAGAATAGCGTGAGGTTTTCTCCGCTAATGTCAGCGACGTACATTCGAGTGTCTTCGGGTTGTCACACCTTCAGTCGAATGCAATCCTTCATACTAATCCTCCTCTAATAAGGGTCTGATTTCCTATTAGTTGTGCGAGGGGGGTCTCTCTGGCGAAGCTGTTTGATGTTGCTACGTCCAATGCATGATGCGTTTTTCTCCTTCAGTCCTTTTCGGGATCAGACGCGCTTACCAATACGTGATAAGCGCAGCCGCCGGCGGTCAGGTCGTGCCGTTCATATTATGGCTTTTCATAACCAAATACATCAACGCACGCATAGTTATGGTCTCCGTTCTGTCAGCTGTATCGTTGTAGTTGAACGATTTTGCCGACGGTAAAAGAAAGAACTGACTACCCTTACATCTTAGCATATTAGTAAAACCCTGTCAATAGCTCCAAGCCTATTCTAAACAAAAAGACCGGCTTTTGATTAAGCCGGTCTTTTTGTCGCACAATAAGTTTGTGGACCTGAGGGGACTTGAACCCCTAACCCCTAAGATGCCATCTTAGTGCTCTGCCAATTGAGCTACAGGCCCATTTTATGAATTGTTTTAGGTATTTGCATTAAGTCTAGAAATATATCTGCGGAGAAATAGTCTATTCTGCAAACTCCTTTATAGTTTAAATTTTTTGAGGGCTTCCCTATTGTCCTTGGATCAACCCTAGTTCTATAGAATTGAGATTTTGCTATTTTTGTAACTTTCTGCCAAAATTTTTCTAGGTTAATAGTATCTTGGTCTGCCCTACACAAAATTGTACATCGAAATTTCTTTTCATCTACTTTATAACATTTTCTTATTAAATTCAAGAACAGATCTATGATAAACGGATCGGAATTGCCAAAACACAAAGAACTCCTTTTTATATTTTTTGAACCCTCTCCTAAATACAGCATCGACAATGTGACTTTTGCTACATTAACGTCGTCTAATATTTTAGAGAGATGCTGATTGCGATCGACAATTAATTTTAAATATTCCCTTCTTCTTTTTTTGTTGATTATGCGTGCAACCTCCATCCCCTTTTTGCAGTTCTCTTTGATTTTTTTATCGATTATTTGTTTTTCATTGCTTGTTAAGTATATTTTGCTACACCAATCCGACAGTGTACTTTTGGGAATGTTTTCACCGATTAATTTAATAATTTCTCCGTAGGTTTTTCCAGATTTGCGGAGACTGATTACTCTTGGTTTTAGTGAATAAAAATGAGATTTCATTAACTAATCGTACCATGGAGCTATTCAATGTGTAAAGTAGAAAAAAGCCAGGGATAGAATTTTCTCTATCCTGGCTTATATATCGGTCAAATACTGACCGGAAAAATCGGAGGGTTGGTCGTCATTATGTAAAACAGAATTGCTTCTGCTATTGCTATAAGAACGGCCAGACATTCCATTGAATTCCCTAGTAATCCTTTCATCCTTGCACCTCTTTACAAAAACAAAGAAGGAAACTTTTCTGGGAAGCAGATCGCGATGGCTGCGATTGTAAAAAGGACAAGAGTGACGATCTTCACTCCTGCATCTTCCCGCCAATCCAACAAGCAAAAGAATCCCCTTATCAACGACATAACTGTCCCCTTTATGTGCTGTGCAAGAAAATCCCTCTTGCGTGGGAGTTAGGTAAATCCTAACTATATATTAATTATACCACTCGATAGTATGAATGTCAATATAAAGAAAATTAATTTTTTCTTATAAAACTTCTAAGCTTTTCTATGGTTTGGTCGTAGGTTGGCTGGTCAACGGGATATGGGGTCGCGTCTTTTCCTCCATGGGCAAACGAATAACGCGCTGGGTCTTCATAGCTTGGTTTAGCTCCATAGATCACTTCAGCTACCAATGCCAAAGCCCTGATTGTTTTAGGCCCAACTCCCTGCGTTGCCAAAAGCTGTTCGTAGTTTTCTGGTTTATTGTCGCAAAGCCGCCACAAAATTTTTTCCAAATATTTGCTTTTTGAAAAATCTTCCGTAACCACCGGATGCCATTTAAATTCTTTGGTTTCTAAATTTAGCAAAGTTAATTGTCCCGATGGCGAAGCCATCGTGGATCCTCGATTGCTTTGCAATCGGGACTCTTTCCCTGTTTGAAATTTTGCCATTTGGGAAACTGGAGTGTAATATTTTCTAAGCAGTGTTATATCCTTCATTAATGTATTAAAGCTTTGTCCAACTAATTCGGTGCTCAATCCCCTATTTTTGTCGCTTTGGCTGGCAGTCATATTTAAAACATTTTTAACCATTAAATTTGATGTAATTCCCGAATGAGGCTCTTGTATCAAATCTTTTAAATCTTTAGAATACCAGTGATATCTGCGGGCTGATTGTTCTTTTACATTCATTCCCTGTTGAACAACTGTCCATGCGCCATTTTTTGAAAAGAAAAAACTGTGATGGTAAATTTGAAATCCATCTTGAATTAACGAGCTATCAACTTTTGCAGCCATTTTTGAGTTGTACACTAAAGCATTGGCAGATTTTTCTGGGAGCGCAATTCTTTCAGCCCAATTTATTATTTGTTCGGGAGTTTTCAAAGAAGTTTTTCCTTTTCCGCCACAGATAAAAATTCCCAAATCTTTTTCGCTTCCTCTTATAGCTTCTTTCAATGCAGCGGTTAAAATTGTTGTTAACCCAGAAGCGTTCCAGTCAAAAGCCAGCACAGTTCCCAATGATTGAAACCAAACTGGATCAGAAATTCTTTTTATAAATTCATCCGGGCCCTCTTCTTCAATAATTGCATAAATCATTCTTTTGGACAGCAAAACCATTCTGTCAAAGAGCCACTTTGGACATTTTCCATAATCAAGACCGAATGTAGCGATACCTTTATTAATCATAATTTATGTCATTGCGAGCCAGTAGGCGAAGCAATCTTAACATATTTTAGTTTTAGATTATATTTTACCATAAAACAAAAAACACCCACAACGGGTGTTTTTATAATTATTATTTAAATAAATTTGTGAATCCTTGTAAATTATTTTTTATGGTATTTGTTGTGCTTTCTATACTTGTTAAGTTTTGAGATAAAGTATTTAACGTACTCATAGCCGATTGTAATTCTTTAGACGAACCTAAAAGTTGATTAAATTGTCCTGACTGACCTAATTGATTTAATTGATTGATTGCAGGCTGAATGTTTTGAAAATTTATTGCCAGTTCATTAAATTTTTGTATATATGGCTTAACATAATAATATGCAGAAATTGTGCCTACAATTGCAGCTACAATAAACAAAATTATTATAAATTCGAGGAAGTGAATTTTTTTCTTCAACCCTTTAATAGTTTTTATGTAATCTATATTTTCTGTTTCCATATTTTTAAATTTAATACTACTAAATAATTACGTAAAAAGTTATTGTTTTAAAAATATCAGACTCAGTCTATTTTCTATCAGCGAATATTATGAGTCTATCAGAATAAGTTTTTTTATCTTTATCCCAAACTCCTTCGCAAGTAATAAGATTAAGATGTGATTTTCCATCGTTTAAATTAAATGCTTCTGGAACATCTGCATCTTGATTATATCTTTTTAATTCGCGTACTACAAAAGCAATTATAGTTCCTTTTTCATCTTCTATAAATATTTCGTCGCCTTTTCTCAATTTATTTAAATCATCAAATACTGACCCTTCTCCATTTTTCCAAAAACCATAATGTCCGGCGATAACTGCACTGCCATTTTCTCCAGGTTTTGGACCAAGATTAAACCATGCCACATTGTTGGGGACTTTTGGTACATCCATTGCTCCGTCAGACGTAATTCCTAAAGATTCAACAACCGCATCAACGCCAATTTTTGGAATTATGAGACGAACAGGAACTTCAAAAGAGGTTGACGTAGGTTTTACATAATAAATATAAGTATGTCCTTGCAAATAAAAAGTCAGAAATAAAATTATTATTAGAAATAAAACAACCCCAGTAATTCCAGTAATGGATAATATCCGTTTTAATGATATTTTGGGTTGCATGGGGTTTTGTTAAAATTTGGCAAAGGAAAGGCTCCGCTTTAATGGAGCCTTTCCTGTCTTTCAGTCAGTTAATTTATTAATTAAACTTAGCTAAGACTAAATTTTATGTTTCTTAACAGCTAGGGCAACTGAAGTTGAGATTAGCAATAAGGTAGCAGTTATCATGACCGCCCATAAAATATTTTGAGCTGTTGGAGGCACGCCTGTATTTGGTAGAGTTGGAGCAGCTACAACAACTACAGTGGCAATTGCAAAATCTTTTGCTGTTAAGCCGTTAGCTTGGCCGGTAGCCGTTGCTGTGTTTGTTGTGGTTTGCATGAGATTTTTTGCACAAGTGTATGTCCAAGTTTCTGTCGTATCAAGCTTTGAATCTCCGTTTGTATCTCCAGAAATATATTGCATAGGGCTACACTTATCATCTGTTAAGGTAACATTACTTAGCGCAACTGTTCCAGGATTAGTAATTCTTTCAGTGTAAGTAATTAGTCCTCCACCAGACAATAAAGCGATTGGATTTGGAATTTTTGTTACGTGTATTAATGGTGGAACTGCAGAAGTCCCTACAATAACTGTAGCGCTTGCAACATCACTTGCACTTATGCCATTAGCCCATCCGGTTGCGGTAACCGTGTTTGTGTGAGTTGTCAAAAGAGTTGTTGCGCAACTATATGTCCAGGTTTCTGTTGTATCAAGTTTTGAGTCTCCATTTGTATCTCCAGAAACTAAAGTTATTGGACTACAGCTGTCACCGATCATTGTTATGTTGGTCACAGGAACTGTTCCAACGTTGCGGAGAGTATAAGCATAAGTCACCAAGCCAGGACCGCCTGGTAAGGCTAGAGGGCTTGGAACTTTTACAACATCAATTAGTGGTGGGACTACTACTGTAGCCGGTCCAGCACCGGTTCCGTTGGAAATTGGTTTGTCGTCATTTGTGATAGTACATACGGTGGTATCACTTGGAACAAGGCTTATAATACCATTAGGGCAACTAGCGGAGAATGTTTGAGTATAATTAGAATCTGTAGTTTCAGTAACAGTATAAGTAGCAGGTGCAGTAAAAACGTTAGTCTCGCCCGAAGTAACCGATGCGCCGTTAACAAGCAATGGGAAATCAGCTATAACTTTAGTTCTGCCATTGTCATTGATAATTGTTTTAACAACGTTAATTGTACCCGTGGTAGCAGCTCCGGCGCATGTTGGTACTGTAATAGTATCCGAGGCAGTAGAAATTGTTCCACCATATGCTAATGCTCTTCCTGTCCAACCCACAGTACTGCCTATTGTAATTCCGGCAGCATCAATATCTGTTCCCAAAAAAGTGGTATTAGCAGCAAGCGTAGTGGCGGCTCCAGGAGTCCAAAAAAGATCGCATTCTGATGCGCCGTTAGAAGTTGCAACAACAGATCCAGTAACTGTGGTTAATGCTCCCGTTGATCTAAAAATATATGTTCCAGCACCATCAAGAGTGATTCCTCCTGTTCCAACAGACATAGCGCCCGTAACACAATAAACTCCTGGCGTATACACTCCAACTGTGCCATGTGTGACGTCAGTAGCAAGATCAATTGCTCCTGCGGCAAAGTTAACTGTGCATGTTTCGTTATTAAGAGCGGTTAAAGCAGCGCCCTGAGCTGTTCCCGCTTGATTGTATGTAGCATTAGCCACATATGTTGTACCATTTATTGTTGGCACTACTGCAGGTCCAGTAGTGTATCCAACATCTCCGGTAATTGTGGTTCCTGCTGTTGTATTAGTATAAGTTCCAGCAAGAATGCCAAATGTTTTAGCTACTCCCAGAGCCGGTGTTGTTGCTGCTGCAAGTACTGCAGTTGACCCAAAATTTAACACAAAAGATAAAGCCAATGCAGTTATTATTAAATTTTTATTAAAATTTTTCATATTTTATTATTATATTTTAATTAATTTTATTATTAGTAAATGTAGTTTATAGTCGACCTAATTTCTCTACATCATAAAGTTTTAAAAATAAAAAAACCCAAAAGAAAAACGTTTGAGCTTAAAGAACTTCGC
>Ga0265297_10012022_pt1 | contig 10480 bp, 7 predicted proteins | sample Munlanlwell13791_FD_192502 | JGI IMG/M metagenome (GOLD analysis project Ga0265297, IMG submission 192502) | Leachate microbial communities from a municipal landfill in Southern Ontario, Canada - Leachate well 137-91 | ecosystem: Engineered > Solid waste > Landfill > Unclassified | place...
ACCGGTTTTGCACCCGCCGATCAATCGACCAGCAATAGTGGACAAACTTTTCCAACTGTCACAGTTACAAAAGATGATGCTGAAAAAAATTGTGCAAACCTGTGTACAGTAGGAACCGGTGCATGGGCGGGGTATTTTTGTTCAGCAATGTCTACAAAAGAAGATGCGATAAAAAAAGTTGGTTGTTATTTTTCCGGAATTAGTTATCCGTGTGAGAATCCGGATTATTATTCAAATGAATTCAATCCGGCTGATTGTCCAGTAGATTGATTTATATTAAGACGAATATTTTTATTTGATTTGACATTATAAAGCGATTTAAATAAACTTTTGGCGTTTAAAAAGGTATTTAAAAATCTTAGTAAGCCACTTTAGCTCAGCTGGTAGAGCAACGGTTTTGTAAACCGTGGGTCGTCGGTTCAAATCCGACAAGTGGCTCCATTGAAGTCTTTACCCGAAGTTTTATCGGGCTTTTTGTTGTTTTGATCGGGTTTTGCGGTTCTATCCTCCGTTAGTCTGTTTGGGAATTTATTTGGGTTGAACTTTAAGGAGACCTCAGCTCTAATTTTCCATTTATTGCCGGCTCTTTCCCTGTTCATATCGATTTTATCCACGAAAAGTTTTACCAAGACTTTCTTTTGCTCAGGGTTGAGATTGTCCAATTTATACTTTATTTGCGCCGAGGCATCCTGAAGTTTTGAGACTTCCAATTCCACCTCGCCCATAAATGCCAGCTCGCTTTCGATCTTTTGGATCTCTTCATCTATTTCAGAAAGTTCTTTGTTTTTTTGACCTATCTTTTCCTTGGTTTTCTCTTCATCGTACACTCCTTTATCGTAGCCCTCCTCAATGCGTGAGATTTCTATTTCTTTATTGATCTTGTTTTGTCTGTAATTTGATAGATTATCTTCGAGTTTACTTACTCTTGAGGCATCGGAATATTCACGTGCCAAGTATTTTTTTATAAAAAGTTCCGGATCCTTCATCGCTTCCTTAATTTTCCCCCATACGTATTCCTCAAGTTGCTTTGCGGGAACCTCAAAAACAGGAACGTGCACACCGTTTTTCTCGAACTGCTTGCGTCTATAACTGTAGCCTCCTTTGAAGCGTTTACAGCCAATAAAATTTTTGGACGGTTCAACAGTCGTATCTTTTATTTTTCCAGTTAACAGGTAGCTTGTATTAGCTTCAGTGCCCTTTCTTTCTTTACATATTTGTTGAGCTTGCAGGAATGTGAATTCCGAAATACAGGGAGGTATATTTACAATCGTCCATTGCTCTTCGGGAAGCACTTTTCCATGTTCGTCTTTTGTGTTTGCGATGTATTCGCCTCTGTATATTTGATTGTGAATTATTGTTCGGATCATTCTTTCGGTCCATTTACCGTTCTTTGTCCTTGAAGAATGTTTTCCGAGCGGGACCTTGAGTTTATTTAGCTTGTTTGGTATTTCTCCCAAGCCGAGCCCGTCGTAGATATACCATTCAAATATTTCTTTTACCCATTTCTTTTCGTTTGGAATGACTGCAAGTTTTTTGCCTCTTCCGCTTGGGTTTGGGACCGGCATATAGCCGTAGGGAATGGCTGTGCCCGTGTAATTTCCCATTTCTGCGGAAGCCAAACGGCCCATTTGTGTACGACCTTTGATTAGCTCTCTTTCAAACTGTGCGATTGCGCCGAATATTTGAAAAATAAGTTTTCCTATGGGACCACGAAAATCTATGTTTTCCTGCACGGAGATAAAACTTACGTTGTTTTTTTCAAAGTCTTCGAAGATCGTTAGCAGGTGTTGAAGGCTTCGGGATAGTCTGTCTATCTTCCACACCAATACCGCATCGAATTTCTTTTCTTTGACTCCTTTGAGCATCTTTTGAAGACTCTCTCTGCTCAAATCACTTCCCGTGTGTGTGTCCACGTAAAGCCATTCTTTTTTTGTGATGAAGTTTTTGCTTTTGTTGTTATTAATGTATTCGATGAGCTTTTTCTCCTGTGCTTCCAGACCGTAGCCGTCCATCTTTTGCTCTTGGGTTGATACACGGATATATATTGCGACCCTTACTTGGTCTTGGTTTTCATCGCTTAAAAACATTGGGGTGTTTGTTATTTACGATGAGCATACCTGAAATAAATAAAATTTCAAAATTGGTTGAAAGAGTCGCTTTGTATGCCGATGTGTGCGACTTTGTGTGAGCTTGAGTCTTTTGATTGATGATCGAAAATGCCAATGTGTGCGAGTGCGTCCGTTATACTTTCGATTGCGTCGGGTGGGTTTTCTTCGGGGTATATCACGCTGAAAAATATTTCGCTGTTTGAAAGTTTTATATGATGATCGAATTGTTTATGTGCGTGTTTTGCACGCTTTGTGTGCCGATTTAACCCCATTGCTTAAAAGAGATGTTATATAGATTAGCCCTTGGGGTTGATTAATTTAATAACGATGGGATTTTATAACTTGAGGAGAATAAGGGCAACAGAATAGTAATTATTGAGGTTGACGGCGGTGTTTATAGTAAGTTTTTATTTTTCATAGGATTTTTGTGTTTTTCGTGGGGGGAATGAGAAAAGTCCTTTGTATAATAATTGTGATTTTAAAAAGATTTGGAATGGATAATATTAAGTTTTGCCAACATGCAAAATTCCAATATTAAAAAGCGAATAGAAACAAACGAGCTGAGCTCATCAGTAATTACAAACAGTGCTCAAAAAACACCATGGTCAAATTCAAGACAAGTCGGGCATTCTTATCAGTCGCATATTCCTTCTTCGGATGGGGATCGCCCTTTTCCTGTCTTGTCCGAGCCATATAACTTTCCAACTGATCAAAAAATAAAGCCGAAAAGTCATCAGATGGAATCAATTTCTTCTTTTTTGCTTCTGAAATTAATTTAGATATATCACCTTGCCCAGTTTTTCCATTCACTAGAATCTGAAGAAAAGCCTGAATTGTGGACATTATATGAGTTATGCAACCGCTATAATCTTTGTTTCTATAATCCTCAAATGCATCGGACAAATCTCGATTGGCCTCCTTCCATTTTGCATTGGAAAGTTTTCCCAATACTGGCTTGTAGATTTCTTCCTCAATTTTTAGCTCCTGCTTAGGCACAAAACCAAGCCTAGTAAGCTGAACATTTAAAGAAAAATGATTAATTACTTCATTAAGGCGATTCGCAAAATTATCAAAACTTTCCCATCTCCATGTTTCCAACCTTTCTCCATATTGAAGGTCTGTCTCCCCCTCGATTCTGCGTATTTCTTCATCATTTCTCTCCATCAAAATAGTATGAGCAAAAACTGAAAGTAATTCTAGAACAGCATTCTCTGTCCCACCCGAAAACAAATTATAAAAATCGTAACATGCTGCATTCAACGTTTGGTGTTCAAGAAAATTCGGAACATAATTATTTGCTTTATAAACCTCATTAATTCGCATAACAGTAAAAAACACCCTCTGTTGCTTTTGCTTTCTTTCATATGCATCTCCAGTAAACTCATAGTATTGGCCCTCTTTATTACCAACCAAATCATACTTTTGCACCAAATCCTTATTGAAGAAATGTAGCACCAAATGTTTCCAAATCGTGTACTTTTCTTCCGATCCCAAACTGGACCAATTTTTTAAACCAAGATCCGGCTTAAGCTCCTTCTGCGCTTTCTGATTGAGTTCACTCCAAAGTTTGAACATTTTAACGAGTTAAAGATTAGGCTAAGATTGCGGTATATTTTGCCCTTGCTCTGCCAACAACAAATTTACTGTTTTCTGATAACTCTGCTCTCTACACCCATGTAGCTTGATGTGGTTGTTTAATCGCATATATTGAATGTAAATTTGAAGAAGCAATTTCGAAGCTTCGGCAACACTGCTGGCTGCTTTTTTAACATTTAATTTTAAATCTTCCGCTGCATCTTGGTATGAAATAGGATGAGAGTGATTAGAGTATCCTTCTGTGAGCATACTTACGGTATATGAAATCTCAGCTTCACTTCTACCTTTCATTGAGTACTTCTCTAAGTATCGTTTGGCAAACCATATCGAATATTGCAGTGCCCCTTCATAAGCCCCAACAAGGTATGGATCAAGCTGCTTACTCAATTGCTGTACGATCATGTCAGGAATCAGAGGAGAATCTTGTTCTTTTACATTATTCTTCTTAATAAAACTGAAGAAGTCTCTGACTGATCTCGCAGGAACTCGTAAATTAGGATTTGTGGGGTGTTGTATGATTGGATCAAGAGGCCCAAGTTCCGCAACAGATGTCATAATAATTTCGTCAGCCCCTAAGGCAATACCAGTCGCTGCGCTTTTAGCGGACAATGGAATAATGGCATAAATTTCATCAGCGTATTCACGTAAAACATCTATGTATTTCTTGGAACCATCAAGAAACCCCCCCTGACTTTGAATTAGTACCGCCAGCTTTTTAAATGGTTTTTTATCTTGGCTGGTCGTTTTAGGAAGTATGTGTGCCAGCGTAGTTTCCAATAAAATCGCATCATCCTTATCGATCAGACTGGCTGGATGATTAGAATCCAGAGTAATATATGAAACCACCGGAATATCCCCGAGAGCCTTTTCCAAATTCTCCACCGCCTGTTTGATTGTGATTTGTCGCTGGGGTAAATCTGATTTACTTACACCTCCGTTAAAAACTTGAGTATCAACACTTGATCTACTCCGAAGTAGATTCAGTTCATTCTGCGTTATTCTATAATTTTTACCGATCTTTATAGGAGAAATCTTTCCATTACGAATGTAGGAATAAATTGTCCTGATATCGAGATCCAACGCTTTCGACGCCTCTTCTGCAGTGAAGAATTTTTCAGACATATCCATGTTTTAATGAAAGTTAGTTAATAAAACAACTGTAATATAGTGAAGAGTTGGTGTATTAACAATAAAGACCGTTGGACTTTTTGCTTACATGTTGCGAAACAGTATTTCCTATTGCTTACTTAAAAGCCACCTGCATCAATGCATTAAAGTGCATATCAAGCTGAACTGACTGAATCATCATGGGCTGTTTCAAAAATTTTACTTTTTGAACAATATTAGAAAAAGTTTCTTGCTTCTCTATTGCTGGCAGACTAATTTTTAAACTTAAAATATCCTCGTTGGAAATATTCGCCTGCCTCACTCCTCTACTGATACTTGTAAGTTGAGATTTAATTTGTTCAGCCTGAAAAAAGAAAAACAAAAATTCCCTTGTAAGTATATTCCTGTCAAAATCTAACTTTGCAACTCGCTGATTTAATAAATATTGAGGATATTCAGCAGTGGAAAAGCACACATTCCCATAATCTTCTTTGCCAACTGTCCCAGTTAAACTGATCAGCAAATCACCTGGAGAAATAATATATTTTCCATTTTTTTTATCTTTCAAAAAATCCGATGGTAGGAAGGAACAATTATACAGATCAAAGAAACCTTTATTTACAGTTCCTATTTTGATTACAGGGACCCCAATATCCTGAAAATCAGTACTTTTAAAAGCACCACCCCCAATAACTTTTAAATATTTTCGTAGTTCATCCGATCCACTCTCCAATTCACCCCCAAACATCTCCATAAAAACCGCTTTCAAATAATCATCCAACAAAGCGATTGCCTGCTTGCGCTTTTGTCTGAGGGCATCTGCCGCATCAAGCTCGCGCACGATGCGTTTTTGTTCTTCAAAAAATGGAACCTCTATTTTCAATTTATCAAAATATGATTTCTTTAAATTATTGATGTTTGCCCCTGAAGACATATGTGATATTGCTTTTCTATAATCAGGTGTTTGAAAATAGTAGCCAAAAAAACGAGGATCAACCAAGTTAGTTTTCGGACGAAGAACAATACAAAAAGCTCCAAAAGAGCCAGTCCATTTTGTAGCCAATTGTGCCGCTTTACCTATAACCAATTTACTACCTGTAGATGCAGTAATTACAACATCTCCAATTTTTAAAATTTGATTTTCCTTTATATTATCTTGTTCAATATAAATTAGATCATCAAAAATTAATCTTCCATCCTGAATATTATTGGATCTAAAAACCGGCATATAACTATTCTGAATGCATGTTTTTGCATCGCCTTTTGAAAAAGTCACACCCCTTATTAACTCACAAATTTCCGTAATAGATTTTTTCATAACTATAACTTCTTTAAATCTTTAATTCCTGCCACAATCTCCTCTTCCAGCCTCTCAATCTTCGCCAAAATTACTTCCGGTTTTTCGTACTCCACTTTTTCATATTTCACTTCCTTGTAGCGGTTAATACTTAGGTCAAAATCATTCTTTTCGATCTCACTTTTTTCAACCCAGAAAAACTTGCTTTTGCGATCATTTTTCGTCATTTCTTTGCGATGCTTCCACTTGGTAACAATATCTGGAATATCATTCGTCTCAATCTTGTCACGCTTATCGTCCAGACTGTAACCATCTGCCTTCATGTCATAAAACCACACATTTTCCGTTGTACCGCCTTTTACAAAAATCAATACTGCTGTACTTACTCCCGCATAAGGTTTGAACACACCACTTGGCATTGATATAACACCTTGTAACTCACAATCGTTTAAAAGCATTTGCCTTGCCATTTTATGTGCATTGCTTGATCCAAAAAGAACACCGTCCGGAATAATAACGCCCGCACGTCCTCCAATTCGTAAAGAATTTATGATTCTGTTTATAAAAAGTAGCTCTGTTTTAGTTGTTGGAAGTTTAAAGGACTCATTAATGTCTCCTCTATCAATACTGCCTTTGAATGGAGGATTCGCCATTATGACATCATAAACATTGTCCTCTTCATATTTTTTTGAAAGCGTGTCCTTTTGCTGGATGTTCGGATGAGTAATCCCGTGCATCATTAGATTCATTAAACCAATTCGTACCATTGTTTCATCCATGTCAAAACCGAAGAAGGTTTTTTCTTTGAGATGTTTCCATTGGCGCTCATCTGTGAGCTTGTCTCCAATTAATCCGCGAACAATTCCGTTTTGATCGGTTTTTCTATGAATGTCACTCGTATATTGAGTTAAAATATGTTGGTAAGCACCAAGTAAAAATCCACCTGTACCGCAGGCGGGATCGCAAATTGTATCGCCGAGTTTTGGGTCCACTAATTCGCTGATCATTTGAATAATGTGACGAGGTGTTCTGAATTGGCCTAATTTGCCGGCACTTGTTATTTCTGAGAGTAAATATTCGTATAAGTCACCTTGAGTGTCCTGAAAGCCTTGGCCTTCGGTTTGTTGCTTTGCAACTTCATCAAAAATATTATCGATAATATTGACCGCTTCAACTAACAATGAGGGTTTTGAGATTATAAAAACGGCATTTTTCATGTACTTCACAAAAGAACTTTCCTCTGTCCCTAGACTCTTTAAAAATGGAAATACTTTATTTTGGATATGAGTAAGCATTTCTCCTCCTTCTAGGTTTTTAAAATAACTCCAGCGAAGCGATTGTTTTGAAACTGATTGCTTATCGATCGGAGAAACAAAATCTCCATTAAAAATCGGGGAGAAAGACATTCCCAGCCATTGAGCATCAATTTCGTTTTTCAATTCAAGCTCATCAATACGCTTCATAAAGAGCAAATATGAAATTTGTTCGATGGCGGTAAGCGGGTTACTGATTCCTCCGCTCCAGAATTTGTCCCAGAGTTTTTTTATTTCGGATTTAAGTGTTGAATTAAGCATATTTATAATAATTTACGAATGTAACTATTTAAACTTTCTATTATTGTTGCAAGATCAACAACAGAAAGCTGATGCTGTAGTAATGATATTATTGTACCTTCTTTATTTAACGTTAATATTATTCCTCCGTTGACTCCTTCAATTATCCTTGATTCGATGTGTACAATGCTATTTCGAATTTCTGTTATCTTTTTTGTATCTAACTTTTTAGAGACAGTTGGATCTAGTTTTTCTAATAATTTAAAAAGTGTTCCCAGCGCAATGATGCAGTTCTCTAAATGATTGGTAATAGTAGTAAAGTATGAAAATTGTCCCTCTCCTCTTTCTATAATTTCGTCGTATGTTAGCTTGTGTTCTTTGATTTCGTTATCAACAGCTTCGCGAGCCATCATATATTCATATCTTGCTTTATCCACAAGAGTAACAAACCTGGTTATTATTGTAAGTTTTATTTTATCATAATTGTGAGCCTTAATCCCTCCGGCCAATGTCGAAGCTTCATAACATCCAGTTGCAGACAATAATATTGAAACATCCGGCATTTTATTGTCTTTTGGAATCATTAAGAGTGTGTTAGCAGTTCGTGTGTAAATTCTAAGATTTCTTCTTGCTCTTGTGTGTCAAAAAGGCCTCTTATTCCCAGTTTGTGAATACGAGTAAATGGTTCGTTGATTAAATCCTTTTTTTCAAGTCGGCCATTTTCTATGATGAAGGTTTGAAGTGTTTGTAAAAATTGGATTTGTTTAGCGGTTAACGTATTGTGCGTGGCTATATATTCTGCAAAGGCGGCTGAAACTTTGTCGGAAAATGTTACTAAATCGCCAATACCCATGATGTACTTAATCAGGTCTAAAAATCGCACTTGCCTTGCGTCGTAAGCCTTTTGCAAGTTTTTTTCGGTTGGATATGGTTCGTACTGCATAAGTGTGTTTGTCAGCTCTTCTACATCATCTGCATCGAGTTTTTCACCCTGTTTTATTTTTTGCAATATTTCGTTTTCCTCTCCCAGTTTTTCAATCAATTTTTCAACTTTTTCACGGTATTTCTGAATTGTTAAACGCTCATTGTGTGGACCAAATTCTATATATTCTTTTTCAACGGTTACGTCTTTGAGATCGAGTGATTCCTGATCCGGCTTTATTCCTTCTTCACGGAAACGCATAAGTGGAGAAAGCTTTTCGATTAGGACCTCTAAATCTTCTTCATCAGCTTTTTGTACATAGCCATTGTTGAGGACTGCTTCGATTAGTTCCTTTTCCTTTGCAACAGTGTTTACTTCAAGTGGTAGGTCTGAAACTTTTTCGATTATTACATCAGCGAGCATCTCAAGCTTTTTATCTTTTTTTGAAAACTCTTGAAGGTTGGCTATTGAGAAATTTAAGACATTGATTTCAAAACTCATGGCTTCGAAATCCTCACCTGTACGGGTGCGCATTAATGGGGTTACGACCTTTCGTAAAAATTCCTTTTTATCGTCAGTCAACTTCTTCCAAAATCTTTCATCAATTCTTTCAAGTTTACTTCTGGCATCTAAAACAACCACATTGTTTTCAGGTAGCTTTGTTATATCTGCTTTAATTTGCTCTAAAACTTTCGCTACGAGCGTTTCTTCGCCCAAGTCGGTAACTATATCTAATTTATTTAATTTCGCCTCAAAAAGCCTCACAGGCATTGATTTGGATGGTTTATCTTCTTTGCCCTTTGGGTTCATTTGAAAGTACTCAAAATTCTCCCAGCAATCGATAATTAAAAATTTATCTTTTTCTTTACACCAAGGTTTTTTCTTTATCGGATCGAGCAAACGAGTGCCACGACCGATCATCTGCCAGAACTTTGTATATGAGAATATTGGCTTCGCAAATACCAGATTTACAACTTCTCGAATATCTATACCTGTGTCGAGCATATCAACACTTATAGCTACACGTGGCATATCGTTGTTTGTGAATTGATCGAGTAGGCCTCCTTTTCCGTGAACACGGGAATCGTCAGAAACTATTACTTTTGCTAATTGACCTTTGTGTTCGGGGTATAAATCGTTGAGGACTTCTTCGAGTCTGCGTGCGTGTTTTTGAGTCATTGCAAAGAAGATGGTTTTACCGGGTAAAGTACCGCTACTATCCTTGATACATTCCTCCATGAACTCCTGTACGATAAGAGCATTCGTTCCTTTATTTGTTACTTTTCTTTCAAGGTCTGTTCCTTCGTAGTTTACTTCCTCAATTTCCTTTCCATCTGCAAGCAGTCTTTTCTGCTCATCGAATGTCAGATTTTGTTTATGAATTCCTTCTTTTTGAAATTTTGTTCTGATTCGTAAGACTTCAAAATCACAAAGGAATGGTGGATTGTGGTTAATGGCTTCTTCGTATGAATATGCATAATCCGGCATTCCATCTTCGCAGTTAAAAAGGCCGAAGGTGTTATGTTCAACTACGTCTTTTGGTGTTGCTGTTAACCCGACTTGAATTGCATCGAAGTAATCAAAGATATTTTTGTAAACATTGTAGATTGAACGATGGCTTTCATCAGCAACTATCAAATCAAAAAAATGTGGACTCAATGGGCAATCTGCCTTTTCTATAATATTTAACATTGTTGGATAAGTGGCTGAATACACCCGTCTATCGGTAGCAATTTCTTTTTCTCCGGTCTTTGGCCAAACGGGGGAGTTTGGTAAAAACTCTTTAAATGCATCTAGAGCTTGATTGCGTAATGCTATACGATCTACTAAAAACAACACTCTTTGTATTCGGTTTGTTCTCATTAGGACATCAACGAGTGAAATTAATGTTCTGGTT
>Ga0265297_10012024_pt1 | contig 10478 bp, 12 predicted proteins | sample Munlanlwell13791_FD_192502 | JGI IMG/M metagenome (GOLD analysis project Ga0265297, IMG submission 192502) | Leachate microbial communities from a municipal landfill in Southern Ontario, Canada - Leachate well 137-91 | ecosystem: Engineered > Solid waste > Landfill > Unclassified | place...
TGATGCCTATCGAATGATCAAGGAACTCGAGTAGGAGTACACTGTAGCACACGGGTCGTGGGTACCCATTCCCCATTTTGTAACGCGCAATACCCCTTAGTATATTCCTCGATAATCTTCAGTAAACCACGCCGGAATTGCATAGGGTATAAACCAGGGTCGCAAGTTGCTGCATGAACATGGATCTTCTCTACATGATCCACACACTGTACCGTTGGCAGAGAGCCGATACGCTTGAGTAAGAAAAACGATTGGTCTTTCTCATCTTTATCAAGTTTCAGCGACGAGGCTCCAACGCTTGTATAGAAATTTTGGATGTCTTTCCGTTGATATTTCATAAGGGTAGGATCATGATCGTTTGCTAAAAGATACAACAACACACCAAGACACTTTGAACACGTCCCACAGGGGTAGACAATACCGTTTTTGATATGACAGGAATGACAAGATCGTTGCAGCTTCGCAAGAGCAGGATAGCGACGGATCAGAATGTTTTGGCCGACAAGACCAGAGATGTTCCGCAAGGCAGACCATTGATAGAGACCAGGGATTCGTCGTTGATACCATTGATTCATCCGCATATCATAATCCTGATGCTGGTCATAGACCCCAAAATAATGCTGAATGCCCTTATACTGAATCTCATAGCGCAGGTCATCAAATTCACTGCCCAATAATATATTGCCTATTCGCTCTTCAACAAATATGGGTAGTACGCTGAAGACATAGAATGGAAAGATACAGAGTCGGAGTGGATAGGTATCATGCCAAATTTTCCGATGATCCGGTCGTATGAACTGCAGATGGTCCAGCATGAAGCCATAGAACCGGTCGACATTCGTCCATACTCGCCGCGTGTGCGGTTCTCTTTTTTTATGATAGGTATATGCGGTCAGCGCGGTTTTCCAATGACCCCCGCTTTCATTAATATAGATAGGATAGACTGCTGAGCCAAGTTCCTTGAGCAACCCATACGTAAGCAGGCTGTCTTTTCCCCCGCTTGACAGAATCCCTGACTTCAAAGTATCCATTTCTGTATCAATCGGTATATCACTGCTGATGTGGGCGGGGTGTATGATTGCTCGTGGGTTTCCATCAGTCGGTGTAATTTTTTCAGGGTCGGGGAAAAACTCTGGTAGGATGTACGGGTTGGTTCCTTGTGCAATCTTGTTGACAAAGATATCGCGACTAAAGAAGACGTTGAGATCATTGAGGAGTGAAAAATCCGCGTTGCTAATCGGGAAATGCGCTGTGATTTTTTTTGAGAAGAGACCGTAGTTGAGTAATGGCATGAAGAACGCGAGGCGAATCAATGGGAGATGAATTTCTTGCAGTTCGTGTTCATACTTATTCATGAGGGTGAAGCGACTTTCTGTTCTATTGGAATCGGTGACGATGATTTCTGTTCGCGCGGTTTTTTTTTCAATGATCGGATCGGAAAGGGAAATTGAGGAAAGACATACAAGATTAGCGTTTGCCATGAAACTGCGCCTCCATCGCATCGACGAGCGTGTCAACTCCCTCAGTGAGTGGTTCTGAGACCGGGACTTTGAACATTTTTTGATATTTGCTTTTTGCAGAAGCGATCTCTGATGCGGTCATTTTCTCATGATTTAAACCAATGCCGATGAGTTTTTGTTCGGTAAGCATCTCAGCGATGTTTACCACGCGTTTTGGGTCAGGCATGGGATAGTTGGGGAATCCGTCAAGGTGCGGACGTTTTGGAGCATCAACCAAGATGAACCCATGGACTTGGCCTGCTGCTAAAATCTCAAAGCCACCTGGAAAGAATGGATGCACGAGGCTTCCTTGTCCTTCGATGATCATGAACTCAGGGTGGAGATCGTTCCATGAGTTTAGGATCGCTCCTTCTATTCCTCCCGAGACGAAATCGTTAATCATCGCGTCTAAGACCACACCATGTGGCCATCCTTGTAACCAACCAGTTTGTCCGGTGAAGATGAGGTCTGCTGTTCGTCCGCGTTTTTGTAGTTCTTCGACAAGGAGGACGGCGAGGGTTCGTTTTCCGATGGCGGAATCGGTGCCGATGAGGGCGATGCGTGTTGAGGAAACCTGTGCTATTTCACCGGTGTAGAATCTCCTCTGGTCTCGGAAGATTTTTCGCACGTCTGTAATAGTGCAGTGATGGGTTGTGGCTTGTTTCATGAAGCGTGGATCGTCGGAGAGAAATTGATGGAGACCGGAGATGACATGCAAGCCTTTTGATAATGCCCAGTCCACTGCTCTGTCATATCCCTTTGGAAGTACCCCACCTTCGGAGACAGCACCGATAATGAACGTGTCTGGGTGGGTGGTGGTAAACGCATCATCAAGGTTGTTTAATAACGGGATTCCTTTCTTTGTTCCATCTAAAAATTCTGCAGCGTCTCCGATTGGTAGTGTGGAGTCAACCACGCAGACGATATCGAATTTTTTACTGAACCGTACAAGCCCATGAGCCGTTTTTCCATCTGCACAGCTGTACAAGCGGTCCGCATAGACCATCGCACGCATCTTCGTCATAAAGAGATCAATCCCTGGTTCAACCTTTATCTAAATTTTCGTCCGGTGAGAACAATCACATAATCACTGTTGAGGACTCGATGTTCCTTAAACTTGATGAGTGCTTCAATCGGGCTTGCTGATGCGGGAAGAACGTGCAGACCTTCCAAGTCTCGTAGCAAGGTATGGTATTTGAGCATGCAGGTATCTGATGCATAATCAGCCCAACCGTTGGTCGCATAAATCGCATGTAATGCATCATCACCATCGTAGGAATGGTATGCGATGAGTGGCTCGTTGATGGTGCTTTCTTTGATTTCCTCCGGCTGGAGATCCTGGGTTTTCGATGCACCGGTTTTAAAGCTTTTAATGATGGGGTTTCCCCCGGGTGTTGAGGCACCGACCAAGTAAGGCAGATGATCGATGATATTGTGGTCGAGCAGGTTTTTGAATCCTTGATAAATCCCAACGAGTGTCGTCCCATTCCCCACGGGAGCAGCGACTGCGGTGGGGGTACGACCAAGTTGGCGATAGATTTCGTAGGCAATAGACATGTACCCGCGCCATCCTTCGTTCCCATTTCCCGGGTTTGCATCGTAGAGATGTTCTATCCGTGATAATCGTCTGCTTTCTTCGACTGCGTCTTCGTATTTCCCATCAATTGGAAGTATCTCCGCGTTCATACTTTGGAGTTCTTCTTTTCGTTTGGGCGCGACATAGTACTGCTCAGGGATGAGTATCTTTGCTTTGAGCCCAGCAAGATTTGCGAAATACGCAAGTGACACACCGTAGTTCCCACAGGTTCCCACGGTGATCGTATCGTATCCTTGTAGGATTGCTTTCTTCACATGATACTGAGAAATTCTGTCTTTCTGTGTTCCGGTGGGATTCCCACCTTCGAATTTTAAGAAGATGTTTCCAAAACCTAGCGCACGCTCAAGATTCCTGGCTCGAGAAAAAAGAGTATCTCCAACGCCATTGAGAGGTGGGGGCTCATCTTCAGTTTGAAGGCCCGTCAAATCCATGCGGTTCTCCCTTTCATTATAAAAGATTCACTACCGACACTATATTGAAGAACATGTATTAAAATTTATTGTAACAAGAGCTGCTTTCGCATGAATTTTTTTTAGTAAAAAAAAAATGATGCGAAAATCTCAATAAAAAAAAATGATTTATTTTGTACAGATTTGTAGGGATTAGAGAATGAAAAAAATTAGACAAGAAAAAAATAAATCAATGTAGGGAAAACATATTATAAAGAAAAGACTTTATAAACAATAATCCTATTGCAATATGATACTCTTCACTGAAACAGTGAGAGGGATGGCATACTATGTCAATGTATTGCTCTGTTTGCGGAGATGAACTCGAACCTGAGGAAGAAATGGAAGGTATTTGCGAAAGCTGCAAGCTAGCTGCAAGTGGTCAGGTGAATACCGACGAAATGGAGCCGTAAGTTTTTGAAAGAAGCAGAAAGAAAAATAAGAGAAGAGAGAACCATGGTGGAAATAAAATGAAAAAGGAGGAAAAGAGATGGCTATAGGTTTTGTTCTCATTAATGTCTCCCCTGCGCATGAACATGACGTCTATAACAAACTTTCGAAAATACCGCAGATTGTCGAGCTACACCCCTTGTTTGGGGAGTACGATCTGATTGCAAAAATTGATGCGAATGACTTCGAGGAACTCGGCACCATCATTGTGAATAAAATACGATCAATCACTGGCGTACTGGACACCAAAACATTAACAGGGTTGGCGTTCTAATAAATATAAGCACTTTCGCTTTTTTGCTCTACCCTGTATTAAAAAACACACACGCGTATTTTTTAGTTATAGAGACAGTATGGGAATCGCGTTTCGTACATTATATTATATAATATGTAATATATAGAAGAGAAAGATGATGCGCCATACTTTAAATCAACCCATAGAAACATTCATAATCGATACAACGGTTGTATTGCGCCCATGAAACGACAGATTCGAATCCTCGGAATTGATGATGCGCCATTTACCTTTCATGAAAAATATACGACAGTCATCGGGGTGGTGATGCGCGGGGGTGAATACCTTGAGGGCGTCTTACGTACCCAAGTCACCATTGATGGAACAGAGGCGACAACAATCTGTAAACAGATGATCCAAAACTCGAGACATCGACGACAACTCAAAGCGGTGATGATAGACGGAGCCTGCCTTGGTGGGTTTAATGTTGTGGACATTAACGAACTTTCTGACTCAACGCACCTCCCAGTCATTACGGTCACCCGGGACAAACCGGATAAGAAAAAAATAAAAAGCGCGTTACAAAAAAATTTCAAGGACTGGAAAGAGCGATGGATGCTCCTGCAGAAAGGAACAATCCATATGATTGCCACCGCACATAACCCGATGTACATCAAATGCACAGGGGCATCTGTAGAAGAGGCAAAAGAAATAATAAATATCTCCACCATACGTGGTGTCGTACCTGAGCCAATCCGAATAGCACATCTGATAGCATCCGGTATCACCAGGGGCGAATCCTATGGTAAAGCATAAGGCAGTGGTGAAAAAAGAAAAATGCCTCGCATGCGGTGGGTGTATCTCTGTCTGCCCACAAGATGCGATCCTCATGATTTCCAGTAAAGCAGTCGTGAATGCTATCCTCTGTAATAGTTGCTCTATTTGTGTGAACACCTGCCCGATCGGGGCGATCACCTGGGAGGGATGAGACAATGCAGTACGATGCGGTGGTCGTCGGAAGCGGACCTGCAGGAAGTATAACGGCGCGGTTCGCAGCTCAAGCAGGTGCAAAGGTCCTCATCATCGAACGACGAGCGGAGGTTGGTGTTCCGGTTCTCTGTGGCGAAGGAATCAGTCAGAAGGTTGACACCTTCAAGGTTCTTGAGGGAAAACGCTGGATTGCGACAAAGATGCAGGGGGCACGTATTTTTTCACCTAATGGGACGACGATTACGTTAGCCGCGGAATACGCGGGAGATGAAACGGGGTACGTCGTATATCGAGATATCTTTGATCAGGAGTTGGTACGAGGTGCGGTGAAAAAAGGCGCAAATCTTATGCTGAATACCAATGCAGTCGGTCTCCTGAAAAAAAATGGGAAAATAACAGGAATAACAGCGCAACAGTTCGACGAAACATTGGAAATCGAAGCAGATGTCGTCGTGGGTGCAGATGGGGTCGAATCACGAGTTGGGAGATGGGCAGGGATCAAAACCACCCTGAAACCCTATGACCTAGAAACCTGCGTTCAATACACCTTAACGAATATTGACTGGGACAGCCCCTATTGTGATTTCTTCTTAGGAAAAAAGGTGGCGCCCGGCGGGTATGTCTGGGTATTCCCGAAAGGCAAAGATGTCGCAAATGTCGGCATTGGTGTCCTAGCAAGTCTTAGTGAAGCAGGAAAAGCAAAACAGTACCTTGATACATTCATTGCTACACACCCTGAGTTAAAAAAAGGACAACCGGTACGAATCATCACGGGAGCTGACCCGGTCGCTGAACCAATCCAATCGGTCACGGATAACCTTCTCTTAGTCGGAGACGCAGCGCGCCAGGTTGACCCCATTACGGGTGGCGGTTTGATGCATTCGATCGAAGCAGGAAAATACGCAGGAGAGACCATTGGAAAAGCAGTGGAGAAACAACGATTCGATACAGAGATACTCTCTGAGTATGAGACACGCTGGAAGAACTCATTTGGGAAAAAACTGCATCGGAACTACGTGGCAAAAGAAATCATGCTTGATATGGAAGACAAAACATTAGACCTGCTTGCTGATTCCTTAAAGGATTATAAATTTGAGGAGTTCAGCACCCTGAGTATTATTAAAGCTTTGGTGACAAAACATCCATCATTATTGGTAAAGCTGACACCATTAATGAAATTAGCGAGGACGTAACCGTGACCATGAATTGGGGGGTGGTGTGCAACCCCGGCGTAAAACGAACCGTGACGTTAGCAAAAGATGTCGCTGAATTTTTACAGGCCCATGGGAACGTACTGGTCGAGAAGTCAATCGCATCGGAAATCCAACAAAAAGGAGCATCATTCTCAGAAATCAACAAAAACGCAGATATCGTCGTGACCATCGGTGGAGATGGGACCATTCTCATGGCGTTAAGTGAGATAGAAAAACCAGTGTTCGCGATAAATTCAGGAGGGATCGGGTTTCTCTGTGAAGTAGAATCAAAGTATGCGTTTGAGGGATTAAAACAAATCATCGCTGGAAGATATAATGTCGAAGAACGGGCGAAATTAAAAATCACTCTGAATGGGAAGCGTCTGCCTGACGCGACCAATGAGGTGACAATTCAAACCGCACGAATCGCCAAGATACTCTATCTGAAACTGTTTGTGGATGATGAGCTCATTGAATCGATGGGGGCAGATGGTGTCATTATCGCGACACCGACCGGCTCGACGAGTTATTCGTTAAGCGTCGGTGGTCCCATCATGGATCCCACCGTGAACGCGATGATTATCGCCCCGCTCGCCGCGTTTAAACTCTCTGCCAGACCCTGGATTGTCCCCCTGGACCGAACAGTCGGGGTGCACTTGCTCCCAAAAAGCAAGGAGACGAACCTGGTGATTGACGGACGGTTCCAAACACCAATCACCCAAGAAGATACGATTCGGGTGACAGGATCAGAGAAGAAGGCGCGATTCATCCGATTCGGTGAAAGCTTCTATCAGATGGTGCGTTTAAAACTCATGAGATAAGATATGAGACGTTTCCGACGAAACACAACACAACCAATAACATATCCTTGGAAAATAACGAGAAAATGTCTGGATTTGGTTATCGAAAGTTCCAAGTCAAATTATCCGCAGGAGTTCGGTGCACTTCTGCGGGTCGATCGGGTCGAGAAACACACGATTATCGAGGTGGTGCTTCTCCCAGGCACAATCTCCGGTGACTCCCATGCGATTTTTCACCTGCATATGCTTCCGATAGACTATAGTATCGTAGGTACTGTGCATTCTCATCCGTCCTCTGTAGTACGCCCTTCTGATGCGGATTTGGATTTATTTAGCCATTTTGGAAAAATCCATATCATCGTGGGCGTCTCACCTTTCGGAGAGGCGTCATGGAACGCGTATGATTACACTGGCCATTCGGTGATTATCGATCTTATCTAAAAAAAGATTTTTATAGCCTCGGATGACTACCATTCCTGAGCAAGATGGCAAACGTCCCTTTGAACGTCGATGTGTTAGTGATAGCAGCCTTCGCGCCTATCCTGGGTGTAATCGTGTTCTGGTTTTTGCAGCTGTTCATGATTGAAATTCAAAAACGGATGTTATCAAGATTACGACATCGTCATGAGGCGTTCTGTCGATTTACGAATTATATCGGTATCTTGTTTCAAGCGATGTGTCAAGCTCTCGGGTATACGGTCACGAGAAGTGGGATTGCTTCCTTTAAGGTGACCGTGAGTGATGAACAGGTCGAACCAAAGAAAGAAAAAGAAGGCGTGTTTGATTGGATATCTCGTTCGTTTCTTCTCTTCGGTCCCTTTTTTCTTCCCGCAGGACTTGTCCTCCTGATGAGTTTTTTCATCATCGGGGAAGGTTTTGTATACTTCACCCCGGTTCACTACACCTTCGTAGAATCATTGACTGGGTTTTGGCTCAGTTTTTCCACATTGGCAAGTGAATATATCAATTTCTTAGTCAACATAGACTTGTTACATCCTTTGCATGTTGGATTCCTGTTTGTGTTGTTGTTTTTTGGATTGGGGATACGACCCAGTTATATTGGGGAGAAGCGAAAAGAGAAAATCGACATGTTCCATGATTTGAGACAGATTAAAGATCATCTGATAGAAAAACCATGGTACCTTGTTGTGATTATTCTCATTTTGTACGTGTTCTATATTGTGTCTTTGTTCATCAACCCTGTAATTTATATCGGACTGTTTACTATTTTTGGATGGTTATCGCTGACGGCAATCATCGCGATATTCCTTACCTTCCCCCTCCTCCTTCTCTTATATGCCACCGATGAAATTCGACCACGTTGGAACATCATGCCGTTTCTAACCGTGATACTCTCCTATGTTCTTGCCCGTGTGGTCTTTTTCTACTATCCAATACAACAAGTCGAAGGGGTATCTCTTCTCATTATGCTGATATCTACCTTTCTTATCACGATGATATTGATAAAATATAAGAGAACCAATAGATTTAAGCCTACGCCAAAGATGAAGCATCTGAGGGATACGGATGGTAAAAAAAGAACTATTAAAAAATGAGCAAATGGAACGGATTCTTTCACCGCATCCATTATCGTTCATGAAATTACAAATACTCTGTATTTTTGTTATCGTATGGGGGTTCGTGGTTTTTTGGTTAACGGATTTTTCAGAATATTCAAGTACGTTTGCTGGAAATCCCTGGTACCCGTTGATTCTGTGGGGTCTTGTCTTGTTGCTGGCTGGTGTTATTGCTTCGCTGGTGGCGATACAATGGACCATTTTTTTCCTATATCTTTTTGTGTTTGTGAGTGCAGTTGGATTAATCCTCTGGCAGCATTGGGAAAATGACATTCCCCTGTTCATCTTCATTTATTCTATTGCTGTGTCGATTGTTGGTTTTTTACTCGTCGAACTCTATCGTCGATCGCATAAATATATCATCACGAATCTTCGTGTTATTTTCAAGGGTGGGATCTTCACAAAACGGGAACGGACGATCCGGTATGATAAAATCGCGGATATTGACGCGAAACAAGGTATCCTTGGTCAGATCTTTGGGTTTGGAACGATTATCCCTGTCAGCCAATCAGGTTTTGGGTTGGGAAGCGACAAAACTCTGGCTGCGGGGGGAATCGAAATGGGGACGTCGAAAGCACGGTTCTTTGGGTTTGCTGGTGGTGGAAAGGAAGTGCAAACGCCAATTGCACGAAGTTATTATGAACTACATGGAGTGTATCCCTATAAGGATGTGAAACAGCTTGTGGAGGATATGGTGCAGTCGCATGTGCCGACCCAGTATCAGAAGGAACAAATAGAGTTTCAGAAGCAACAGGTTGATATTCAGACGCAGATGCGTGATCTTCTCCATCAACAGGTTCGGGAGAAGCCTCGGAGAAAAGCAGTGAGACAACCCATTGAAGCAGAAGTAGAAGAAGAGGACGTTGAGGAAGAGGAAGTAGAAGAAAAAGTAACTGGAAAGAAAACCGTCATGACTGACGAAGGGTTTCTCCCTGAACAGGTTGATATCCAGCAGCAGATGAAAGTGTTGTTGAAAAAACAAAAAACCGCTCGTGTCAATCCCCCGGAGGAAGAGGAAGTCGAAGAAGAGGAGTTTGAGGAAGAAACGGAGGATGGCAAAGAAAAATTAGGAGGGTAACCGGGGGATATCTTTATAAAATAATATGATATTTATGAAAAATTAATGGTACCGAAAAGAGTTTTTTTCACGAAAGGCGTCGGGAGGCATAAACACGAGCTACAATCCTTTGAGCTTGCATTGCGAGACGCGGATATCGAACAGTGTAACCTTGTGTATGTCTCAAGTATTATCCCACCGTATTGCTCGATCATGACAAAAGATAAAGGGCAAAAGGAGCTTCATGCGGGTGAAATCACCTACGTGGTGATGTCGAGAAATTCGACAAATGAGCCGAACCGGCTGATCGGTGCAGCAGTCGGGGTCGCTGTTCCAAAGGATCGATCACATTACGGGTATATCTCCGAGCATCATGCTTTTGGGACGACTGGGAAGAAACTGGAGGATTACACAGAGGATCTCGCGGCAACCATGCTAGCGACCACGCTGGGGTTAGAGTTCGATCCAGATAAGGCGTGGGATAAACGAAAACAGGAGTATAAGATGAGTGGTCAGATTGTCCGGACTCAAAGTGTTGCGCAAACCGCTGAGGGAGATAAAAACGGGTTGTGGACCACGGTTCTTGCTGCTGCGGTGTTTATAGAAAACGACGGGTAAACGCGTTAGGTTT
>Ga0265297_10012025_pt1 | contig 10478 bp, 11 predicted proteins | sample Munlanlwell13791_FD_192502 | JGI IMG/M metagenome (GOLD analysis project Ga0265297, IMG submission 192502) | Leachate microbial communities from a municipal landfill in Southern Ontario, Canada - Leachate well 137-91 | ecosystem: Engineered > Solid waste > Landfill > Unclassified | place...
TGGCAATTGCCACTCTCTGCATCATTCCGCCCGAAAGCTGATTGGGCAGATAATTCCAGAATTTTTCTGGAAATGAGGCCATTGTCAGGGCTTTAGCAGCAGCTTCCTCTCTTTTTTCTTTTGGGATTCCAGTATAAACCAATGGCAAAGCAACATTGCGAAGAACACTGGCTCTGGCCAACAAATTAAACGACTGAAAAACAAAACCAATTTTTTTATTTCTAATTTCAGCTAATTCGTCAGGCAATAATTTAGAAACATCTTTATCGTCAAGCAAATACTCGCCGCTAGTCGGCGTATCTAAACATCCAATTATATGCATCAATGTTGATTTGCCCGATCCCGATGGACCCATAATAGCCACAAATTCCCCATCGTTAATTGTAAAATTAATGTCCCTTAAAACAACATTCTCAATCTCTCCTGTCTTATAAATTTTTATTATATTTTTTCCTTGAATCATATTTGTTAGCGTGGAGGTTCGCCTCCTCCCATACCAGGAATCATTACGCCCCCTTGGCTTTTATTAGTTGATGATTGAGTAGAACTTTTACTAGAACTCGTTTTTGAAGTTGAAACTTGCCCACTAATAACTATATCTCCCTCGCTCAAACCAGAAACAATTTCAACAACATCGTCGTTTTGAGCTCCGATTTCCACTGTTTGTTTTTTTGTTTGATCTATAACCACTCCATAATTGTTTTCCAAATCGGCCTGACTGGTTTTATTAACAGACATCAAAACATAATACGATCCCTGCATTCCCTTAAGAGCTGAGGTTGGAATAGTCAAAACATCCATTTTCGAATCAACAATAATATTAGCCGAAACACTCATACCAGGTTTAATTCTTTCGTCTTGAATATCTAAACCGATTTTTGCAGTATAAGAAACAACTCCCTGCGAATTAGTTCCTACCACATCAACATCGCTGACAACTCCTGTAATTTCCAAATCGTTAATGGCATCAAAAGTTAAGGTAGCCTTTTGCCCTGTCTTTATTTTAGCAGCATCAGCTTCACCCAAAGATATTTCAGCTAATTGCTGCTTAGTGGTAAATGTGGCCACGGATGAGCCTGAAGAAACAGCATCTCCTTTTTTAATGCTTATACCCGAGACTATTCCATCAAATGGAGCTCGAATATAATAATCAGATAATTTTTCTTGCGCATCTAATAAAGCATTTTGTTTTTGCTTTAAAGATAATTCTTGAGATTGAATATCCAAGGCATCAGCGCCAATCTTAAGTTGATCCAGCGACTCTGTTTTTTCGGCTATAGTGCGATCGGAATTTATCAATGTCTGTCTAGCAGTTTCGATAGTTGTTTTGATATTCAACAAATTAAGCAAATGAGAATTAGTTTTTGATGTATAAGCATCTAAATTTGTTTGTTGCGTGGCAACCAAAGAAGGAATGGCTTTCTTTTGCCTCTCCATATAGTCTTGGCAATAATCTATATAATTATTAGTAGCCTTAATGGCATCAGCCATGGCTTTAGTTGTTTCGTAAGTTTCTATAATCAAAGCTTCTAAGGTGCTAGAACTAGAAGCTCTCGATGATATTTTATAATCTGAGAAATTCTTATCGTATTTGGTTCGAGCCAAGTTATAAGCTTTATAAACATCACTTTTATATTGTAAAGCTTTTTCACCTTCATCGCCCGATACTTGAGTAGCATACCAATCAATATTCCAAAATCCAGGTTGGATTGGACTGTTAAAATATAAATTTTCCAAACCCGTCATTATGTTTGGCAAATCTAAAAAAGCATTAGCAATATTATTAAATCCATCATCATATGATTTTAACAAGTCTCCCTGAGCTTTAGTTTTGCTTTCTTGAGCCTGAGCCAAGGAATTTTCTGCTTGCAAAATAGAAAGCTTATCGGCTGGCTGTTTTAATTTATCCATTGCTAATTGAGCAGATTCAAAATTAGCTTGGGCGTCACGCACAGTTTTTAAAGCGTCACGGGCATCAATTTGAGCAATTAGTTGTCCTGCTTTCATTTCTTGTCCGTTTTTAACAGCAATCAAAACAATATCTCCTGATGCTTTTGGTTTAATACTTGATTCATTACTAGCCGACATTTGTCCGCTGGCTGAAACATAAGAAATAACGCTGTCTTTTTGAGTTTGCGATAAAAGATATCTAACGGCGCTTTGACGGCTTTTAACGAAATTAGATATTAGAATTATCCCTAAAATTAAAAAAATCCCAATTATAGCTGACTGCTTTTTATGGGACAAAATGTAAGTTTTGATTTTTTGAAGCATCATAAAAAATTGTCTATTTACTAATTAATACGCTAATGATAATAATTTTCTTGCATAAACAAAAACTCCCCTCTGCCAGTGGGCAGAGAGGAAATTTTTGACAACAGATAATCTGCTTAAAAACAAATTAGTTACTTAAAGTTGCCCCGATGTCCGTAAATGAGGTCACGGACACCCCTTGGTTTCAAGAATCGAATTCGAATTCTCGAACCCAGTCGGCCTTCTCTTTAATTTTAATAAAAAAATTAAAAAGAAAAATAAATGATCTACGAGCAGCTTCCGCTACCCGTGCCTTGTTACGACTTCGCTCTTGTTACTGAATTTAGTTTAGGCCCACCAATGGTGGAACTTTGACTACTCCCAGCTCCCCTAGCGTGACGGGCGGTGAGTACAAGACTCAGGGACATATTCACCGCGCCATAGCTGATACGCGGTTACTAGCAATTCCAGCTTCATGAGGGCGAGTTGCAGCCCTCAATCCGGACTGAGATTGGTTTTGGGGGATTAGTTTGGCCTTACGGCCTCACAACCCTCTGTACCAACCATTGTACCACGTGTGTGGCCCAAGGCATCAAAGGGCCATGCTGATTTGGCGTCATCCTCACCTTCCTCCCAGTTGTCCCGGGCAGTCCTCTGTGACACGTAAAACACAGAGTAAGGGTTGCGCAGGTTTACCCATCTAAGGGAGCGCCTCACGGCACCTGCTGACGACAACCATGCAGCACCTGTCCAATTGTCCTTGCGGAGGCCTCTGCTTTCGCAGAGCTTTCAACTGAATTTCCAGCCTTGGTAAGGTTCCTCGTTTGTTGTCGAATTAAACCACATGGTCCACTGCTTGTGTAAGTCCCCGTCTATTCCTTTGAGTTTTAATCTTGCGATCGTACTTCCCAGGCGGATTACTTAACGCGTTAGCTTCGCCACTGAAAGGGTCGACACTTCCAATAGCTAGTAATCATAATTTAGGGCGTGGACTACAAGGGTATCTAATCCTTTTTGCTCCCCACGCTTTCATGCCTCAGCGTCAAGATTACCCTAGCTGACTGCCTTCGCTTTTGGTGTTCCCATCGATATCAACGGATTTCACCCCTACACCGATGGTTCCATCAGCCCCTAGTATCTTCTAGTTATATGGTTTCTTCAGCAGTTCCAAAGTTGAGCTCTGGAAATTTAACTAAAGACTTCTATAACCGCCTACGCATGCTTTACGCCCAGTAAATCCGGATAACGCTTGAGGTCTCTGTATTACCGCTGCTGCTGGCACAGAGTTGGCAACCTCTTATTCATAGGGTACAGTCACAAAAGTTCTTCCCCTATAAAATTGGTTTACAATCCTAAGACCTTCATCCCAAACGCGGTGTCGCTCGATCAGGGTTTCCCCCATTGTCGAATATTCTCGGCTGCTGCCTCCCGTAGGAGTATGGACCGTATCTCAGTTCCATTGTTGGGGGTCGTGCTCCCACACCCCCTACCCGTCATAGCCTTGGTAAGCCATTACCTTACCAACTAGCTGATAGGACGCGGGCCAATCCCGTTCCGTCTTGCGACTTTACTCGTAAGAGACCATCGGATATTACCCCATCTTTCGATGGACTATCTCCGAGAACGGGGCATGTTCCCACGTGTTACTAACCCGTTTGCCGCTAAACATTTTACGTATTGCTACGCAAAATATTCCGCTCGACTTGCATGCCTTATCCACACCGCCAGCGTTCATCCTGAGCCAGGATCAAACTCTCACAAAAAATTTTTCAATAAAGAAAAATGTATAATCGAGGCAACTTTAAACAACCAATAAATTTTGCTGTTTAAGCTGTTAGATTTGCTGTTGTATGCAAACTATTTACTTATAAATGTGCTCACAAAACCAATAAAATTTTGCAGTGTGTTTATACTACCCCACCCAAAAATGTTTGTCAATACCTTTCTGGCTGTAAAAATCCTTTCTTTCCCTATTTGGTTTTGCTCTATCTATTAATTAATATAATAGCAAAGTAATTCTAAATTGCAAGCCCCCCAAATAGACTATTCAGCGGGTTAAAAACTAGCTTGGATCAGGCTTATTTGACAATCAGTGATTCTAAAATCTTTTGCGATATTTGGCTGTCTCTTCTGGCGTGAATTTGCAATATTTTTTGATCTGAATTCTGAATAAAATAAAAATCAGAAATTATAGACTGATCTAAATTTTTATGAATAACTTTATAGCCATTTTTACCAGCAATTGTTATGGATAAAACATCCAAATCTTCTGGTTTAGTATCATCAAAAATAGCTTTCATATAAGAGGGTGTTAATCCAGTTGGGCTATCGGGCAAATTAGTTATATAAAAAGTAAAACCATTCTCTGTTGCAATTGGGTCATTAATAATTACGCTGGCTGCATTGTTAGTAGTGGAAGAATAATTAGGATCGTTATAAGAAGCGTCCTGTAAAATTTCAAAAGACCCTGGGTATTGTAAAGAATATTTGAATTTTGTATTTTCAAAAATTTTCCATTCACTAGAAACTTGCGCTTTCATTTTGCTAAGCTCAAAACTAGCTTTGACATTATTATATCTAACAAAAACAGCAATCGAATAAGAGATGGCAAAAATAGCGACAATAGATAATACGGCCACAATCTTTTGCCCCCAATGGTTGTTTTGGTATTCCATAAATGAATATTCTTGGACAAATCATAACAGATAATTTTAAAAAATAAAACTGCCCGTAATTATTAGGGCAGTTTTTGTTGATTAGAGCAAACTGGTTACTTTCCAGGAATAGAAAAAACGAAGTCAACATGATCACCTTCATTGGTGATCTCATTGGTATGTTGAGACCATTTTCTAACATCAACTTTAAACCCAGCCGCTGTGTAAGTTTTGACGACCTTAATGACAACATCCAGTTGTGTCATTCCCCCAACAACCAAGTCACGCGTAAATAACGAAATTTTGTAAACTCCATTTTGAGGAGGTTTACTAGCCAATTCCTCTTCAATCTTATGAAAAACTGAGTGAATTTGAAGATCTCCGCGTTGCTCCTTTATGTTGTCAAGAAACTCTTGTTTTGCCTCACCATTCATTTGTTCCAACTGCTCTGCTGTTAATACCCGATGTTCGGGTACTATTGGTTGTTCTGCCACTTTTCCTCCTTAGGATGTTTTATCCGAGACCAAACGGTAAAAATGTCAATTCCAACAAATCAACAATGTTCCTTATCACTCTTTCATACTCTTCTTTGTTGTTTTTGCGATCAATAAAAGCCATGAACCAAACTGCTCCTACAAGAGGAGAAATTATAACATCCATGACCAACCAAACAACAACCCAGAGAATTATTAAAAGAATGATAGCGACTCCGAGAAAGAAATATCCAATTTTAGCTAACATTGGTTCGCCTCCAATAAGAGCCTCTCTTGGTGCCAACTGTATAAAGAAGAAAGAAAATCGTTGACATTTTCTTCGTCTTCAACAATGGCAATGTTTGTTTCCATCTTCTTATTCACATACATCATCTGTATCGCTGGAAGAAAAACCATTCCTTCTTGCTTTACGCATCTCCTGCAATTTGGAGAATTGATATTGATCGAGTTGAGATATTCCACTTCAATCATCGCAGGAGTAATCTTGAGAAATTCCGACATTTTAGCAACAACCTCTTCTTGCGTTTTTAACAGCTTTTCCTTTTTGGATGTCCAAATGAACATAGAGATTACATTTTTAGAAAATATAGTCTCTTTAGCTATATTATTTATCGCATCTTTCCTTTCCATTTGCTTCCTCCATTCCTTTATTCTTTTTTTAAAAAATTAAAACTTCCTGACAAGGAAGTTCAATTTGCTGGAGCCGGTGAAGGGGCTCGAACCCCCGACCTGCTGTTTACAAAACAGCTGCTCTACCGCTGAGCTACACCGGCATATATGGCTTCACTAATTTTCAATTTTCAATTTTGCCCTCGGCCATAGCCCGTCCTACGGGCGAGGCAATTTTCAATAAAAACTATTAAGCTCATTGAAAGGCTACAAAATTTAAACCTTGAATGTTTTGGAAGTTTGGCTTTTGGAAGTTTTCTCAATTGTGTTGGCTGGCGCAATCTGCACATCAATCTTTTTTCTAGTAGCGCTTTTCTTTACTGTCATATCTTTAACATGGTCCCAATAATCAGCTGAAAAAATTGTATTAGTTGTTTCTTCCCTATATCTCTCTCTAACTGTTTTAATCATTGAGGTAACATGACCCTCTGACTTCAAAATGAAAGTTCTGGTTTTCAAAAGACTGTTTTCCAAAAAAGCAATAAAATTTAAATTCTGAAGGGGATTTAATTTTTGAGCTTGCTCTTTAATAGCTTCTTTTATTTTTGGCTTTAAACTCAAATCACCTTCAACGGCTGTTATGTAAGGGAGTTTTTTAAAAATAAAAGCAAAAAGAAACCCTCCGCTAACCAAGCAGATAAAAAGGGCGATTAAATTTAAAATTCCCCAAATATCCATAATCTATTATATATCAAGCCTAATAAATTTGGAAATAACAATCTTCTCTCCAATCTTGGCAACATATTCGTTAATATATTGATCAATATTAATATCAGGATTCTTAATAAACTTCTGGGTATACAAACTATTTTCTTCTTTAAATTTATTAAGTTTGTTTTCAATAATCTTTTCAATCATGTCAGCTGGCTTTCCTGTCTGCTTAGCTTCTTCAATGTATATTTCCTTTTCTTTATCCAAGATTTCTGCTGGAACCTCTTCTGGTCTTAAATATTTTGGATTACTAGCAGCAACATGCATGGCAATATCATGAGCCAATGTTGCAAATTCTGCAGACTTAGCCACAAAATCAGTCTCGCATCTTAAATCAACAAGAACACCTATCTTTTTAGTAAGGTGGATATAACTGTCGATTATTCCTTGGCTGGTTTCTCTTCCACATCTTTTATCGGCGATGCTCTGACCCCATTTTCTTAACAAGTCTTTTGCTTGTTCCATATCGCCATTAGTTTCTTCAAGAGCTTGCTTGCACTTGGAAATAGAAACGCCTGTGGCCTCCCTAAGTTCTTTAACAAGGTCTAATGATATCATAGATATTTTTAAAATTACTTAAAATAACAAAGATTATTTTTTGTCGGGTTCAACAATAGTTTTTACTGTTGGCTTTAAGCCTGACAATTCTTTTTGTATTTTATCGAGAATGTATTTAATAGAAGAAACTGAATCGTCGCTGGCAGGAATCATGAAATCAACAGCATTTGGATCAACATTTGTATCTGTAATGCCGACAATCTTCAAACCATAGTCTTTTCCTTCTTTAACAGCCAATTCATCTTTTTCAATATCCAAAACAAATAAAATATCAGGATATCTTTCAATATCTTTAATGCCTCCGATTTTCTTTTCTAATCTTTGCATCTCCTTTGTCATCTCTGATTGCTCTTTCTTGGTGTATTTATCCCAAGTTCCAACTTCTTTGCCTTTCTTAAGATCTTTAAAGCGAAACATTCTTTTCTTAATAACTTCAAAATTAGAGATTGTTCCACCTAACCACCTTTCAACAACATATGGCCAGTTCATGGCAACAGCAAATTCTCTAACTACTTCTTTGCTTTGAGTTTTAGTTCCGACAACAACAATGCTTTTGCCATCTAAAATTGATTGCTTTAAGAAAGCGATGGCAGCATTAAGCTTTTCCATTGTTTTAACGCCGTCGATTATATCAATAAAACCCTTAACTCTTGAGATGTAAGGTTTCATTTTTGGATGTCTCTTAGAAACGCTATGGCCAAAGACCACACCTGCCTCCACGAGATCTTTTTGTATATCTTGTTTGATTTCTTCTGACATATTTTTTTACGTAGATAATAATAGCATAATTTTTGGTTCTGACAAGCCCCCGTAGCAGATGCTACGCATTATTACAGGGTTCCGCCCTACAAAAGGAAAGAGAATCATGAATACCAATATCCAAAAATTAAACCTATCTGTTGATTAAAAAACGAACAAATTAAAACCCCGTTTTTAATTTCAAACGGGGTTATTAGTTTTTTTGTTAGTTCTTGAGTTGATGATCAGGAGCAAAGCTGACCATTCAATGAGTCAGATTATACTCTATTTCACAGAAATGAATTGCTTTGTTGGCATTGATCTCCTTATTCCTGATCCGGAAAATCTGATGGACCATAGGACCGATTCATTTCTATTGAAATGTCATCAATCTCAATTTGAAGTTCATCCAAAACACCCAAAGTCAGAATCCCTGATTGCCTGGCGTTAGAGAGTTTGTCTTTAATCTCCTTAACAAACAATTTCTGCTCATCAGTGAGATCGCCAACAATTTCATCACCATTTGTTCCTGCTTCTGTCATTTTCTCCTCCTTCTTCTTTAAACTGACATATCTATTTTTAACAACCTTGCGGTTTTACTATTTTCCAATTAAATCATATATTCTTTATCTTGTCAAAGCCCGCCATCGTCAAAAACTACGGCGAGGCAAGGCCCGCCTTCGCGTAAAGCTATGGCGAGGCAAAGCAGGACTTGCTTTTTTTAGGCTTTTTGTTACAATATCAACGTAATAATATACTCGTATGAAAAAAGAGATACATCCAAAATATTTTGAAACTGCAACAGTTCGTTGCGCTTGCGGTAATACTTTTACTGTTGGATCAACTAAAGAATACTTAGAAGTTGAGGTCTGCCCCAAATGCCATCCTTTTTATACTGGAAAGGAAAAAATCATGGATACTATGGGACAAATCCAGAAGTTCAACAAAAAGATGGAAACCAAGCAAGCTGACTTTGTTTCTAAAAAAGCCAAGAAAGCTGCTAAAAAGGAAGATAAGAAAAAATCCAAGAACGGATAATCTTCTATGGAAGAAACTAACTTCCAACAACCAACAAAAGATTCTATCATCGTTGAAATACGAGCAGGAGTGGGCGGCGACGAAGCCGCTCTTTTTGCTGCTGATCTTTTTAATGCTTACAACAAATATGCCAGCTCCCAAGGCTGGAATGTAACCATGATGGACGAAAGCTTTAATGAATTAAAAGGCTACAAAGAAGTAATCTTCAAAATTTCTGGCCAAGGAGTTTATGATAAATTCCAATATGAAGGCGGAGTTCATCGCGTGCAAAGAATTCCCAAAACAGAAAAAAGCGGACGCATCCATACTTCCACAATCTCTGTGGCTATAATGCCTATTCCCTCGCAAACTGAAATTCAAATCCAACCTCACGAGATTCGTTTTGAGACCTGCAAATCAGGCGGAGCTGGCGGACAAAATGTTAACAAAAGAGAAACTGCGGTTAGAATTGTTCATATACCGACTAATATTGCTGTGGAATCGCAAGGCTCACGCAATCAACAACAAAATCGAGAAAATGCCATGGCCTTGTTAAGAGCCAAACTCTTTGATGTAAAAAACATGCAACAGAATCTGGAAATGCAAAGCCAACGCAATGCCCAGATTGGCTCAGCTGACAGAAGCGAAAAGATTAGAACCTATAATTTTCCTCAAGACAGAGTTACTGACCATAGGATAAATGAATCTTGGCACAATATTGAAAAAATAATGGAAGGAAAGATGGATAAGATGTTTAACGAGTTAGCCCAAGCTTTTAAGAAATAATCTTGCAATTTAAAACTCCCTGCCAGCTGGCAGGGAGTTTTTTATTTTTAATTATTGTTGTCGCGTATAGCTCACTTTGTTCGCACGCGACTCGTGAAATCTTTCTTTTTATTCTTGTTTCGTCTTTCTAAATTATGAATTATGCCTCGCCCGTAGGACGGGCTACGGCCGAGGGAATTTTAAATTCTAAAATAGTTTGGCCTGGCACGAGGCCGACATGGCTCCTGTATCAATAAAAGTTTGAATGCAGGTTGCTTTGGCTGCTACTCCTGAGGGGTAACCATAGTCTCCACCAAAATATCTTTTAGCTGCTGTTCTTTCGCCGTATGCATTAGCATTGGCTCCAGCGTCTTTTAAGAATAACGAGGCCGCATACATAGCATCAGTAAAATTCCAAGGATTAGGAGCATGGCCAACATAGGCAGCTACTTGATTTTTAAACAAATACCAAGTTGAGGGCATGAATTGAGCTGGACCCATGGCTCCCCCATAAGTACAACCAATTTGCGGAGCTGGACAAGAAACAGGAGTTTTTAAAAAATCTATTCCTGCCTCAGCGCAGATATTAATAAATTGAACGGCTTGGGCTGGCCTCATT
>Ga0265297_10012026_pt1 | contig 10477 bp, 8 predicted proteins | sample Munlanlwell13791_FD_192502 | JGI IMG/M metagenome (GOLD analysis project Ga0265297, IMG submission 192502) | Leachate microbial communities from a municipal landfill in Southern Ontario, Canada - Leachate well 137-91 | ecosystem: Engineered > Solid waste > Landfill > Unclassified | place...
TCCAGCTGTTTCTCCGTGTACTCGAGCTCACGCTGCATGCTGCCAAGCTCAGGATAGTTCGCATGAAAAACCCTGAGCAACCTCTCTGCGTTGCACAGTTCGGTTTCACAGTCTGAGACAGTCTGCTCAGCCGCAGCGATAAGGCCAGCGTAAGGTTTACTCTCCTTTATCGCTGCCGCGACTACGGACTTGCGTTGTTCCACTTCTCGTAAATGACGTTCCCACTCTTGTGCTTCGTCAACAGTCATGGCTCATTTTCCTTTCGCAAGAGATTGGACAAGTTCTCCGACACTCGGGTCACGGAACATCATGCAAGGTTTGATTTCAGCCTCGCATGTGCCATTGTAGGCCCTGATACGGTTGAAAAATAGTGAGTTGAACGCCCCCTTTAGAGAAACGTCGTGGATGTTGTCGACCGAAACCGGGCAGAACAGGCACGGTTCCACATCTCCGCTTGGGGTGATATGAACGTGCCTCCTGGCTGCGTCGCAGGCTGCGACTTCATCTTCGGCAACCTCGCCCACTCTTACATACAGCGGGAAGTTGTCACGAAGATGGTCCTTCCAGATACGTAGCATAGCGACTTGGTTGGTGCTAAGCTCCATTTCTGGATCAGGCTTACGGTCTGCCGGAATGTACTTGTTGAACGACAGTCCAAGTGCTCCGTGGCCTGTTACCAACTCCGCAAGAGCATCACTGATGACCTCGTCGAAGTTCTGGCGACTAACGGTGACCAGTGTCGAAAAAGCAACCCGCTCTTTGGCAAGAAACTCCATCGCACCGACGACCTTTTGGTAAACGCCATCACCACGGCGAGCATCGTTTGTTGCTTCAAAACCGTCGATGCTCAGGCAAACCAAAACATTACCTAGCTTGGCAAACATCTTGGCTGCATGTTCGTCGATAAGCGTACCGTTGGTAATCACCACAAAGCAGGACTTTGGGTGCTTGCCAAAGAGCTCGTACAGCTCACTGGCGCGCATCATCGGTTCTCCACCGACGATGTCGTACATGAACGTCCCGCTAGCCTCGCCTTCGGTGATAATGCGGTCTATCACCTCAAACTCCAGCTCTCGGGGTTCAAAACGACCTTCGGCATAACACTTCTCGCACTTTAGATTGCAGTCACTTGTCACACTTATCACGACCAGCGACGGCAGCCACACGCCTTCTTTTTCGAGATGACGCTCACGGCCAACATCCGACATAGTCTTGCTTACCCCCAGGGTTAACCTGTGAAGTATGAAGCTTACAGCGAAAGCTCGCCAGTAGTTGTCATTGCAGTTGGCGATGTTGTGGATGAGCTTGATGTAGGGATGGTCTTTGACCGCAACGCGCTTCAAGACCTCTTCGATCCGCTTCCAGTAGTTCCTTTTTTTCAGGGCGGGCCCGAGGACTAAAAGACATGTTCTTGCGAACAGGTTGAGCAATGGCCCGGGCAGCAAGAATAGCCGCCGCAAAACCCACACATAAGTGTTGAGGGCGGCATTCTTCATTAGTTTCCTCCGATTCGAATTGAAATGAACGACCTCCCATAAGGCCGCCCACTCATATACAGGCCCAGTTTGGTATGTGGCTGAATTTTACTACAAAAGACTGTTTGTTTAAAGCATTACAATATATTTTTTACTATTTCGCCAATATATAGTTGGGTTACTTAATAAGCTTATGTTCTACTCTAGCTATCGATAAAAATAATATTCAGGCTATACTAGATACAAATGGACTTATCGGAGCAATGTAGACAAATATTACACGAGAACGATCGTGGTACTCACACCGTGCCATCGGCTGGTTTATATCCGCACCAGTGGTTGTGGGATAGCTGTTTTTCGGCTATCGGCTGGGCACATATAGATGTAGAGCGCGCCAAAAAAGAGATATTCAGTTTGCTTAAGGGCCAATGGCATAACGGCATGATACCTCATATGGTTTTTGATATGTCGCCCGAGTATACGCGTGATCGCAATGTTTGGCGCAGTTGGATATCAAGCCAATCGCCAGGCCATGTGACTACTAGCGGGATTACACAACCAGCAGTAATAGCCGAGGCAGTAAGTCGCATCGGTGCCCAAATGCCCAAAGCCGAGCGTCAACTATTTTATAAGCGAGTTTTGCCGCATTTAGTACTCCACCACCAGTGGTTATACAACGAACGCGACCCCCATAAAGAGGGCTTAGCTTTACAGATTCACCCACACGAAACAGGCATGGATAATTCCTTGCCTTGGATGAATCAATTACGCGAGCACAGCTGGCCGTGGTGGGTCACAATTATCGAAAATCTACACCTAGAGGGCTTGGTTAACGCCGTTAGACGTGATGTACATAGAATCCCACGAGACGAGCGCACCAAAAACATCGATGCTATGGTCTGCTGGGATATAATCCGCCGTTTACGGCGCAAACATTACGACATAGAAAAAATCCTGCACCGATCATTTTTTGTAATAGAAGATGTTGGGTTTAATAGTATTTTAGTGCGCAACAATACAATTTTGCGTGAAATCGCTGCCGAAGCCAGAGTTAAACTACCTGACGAGTTATTGCAAGATATGAAACGCGCCGAACTTGCCCTAGAGCAACTGTGGGACGAGACTTTTAGTGTTTATTTTAGCCGCGACTTTATCACTAACCATCTACTGCGCGAACCAACGGTAGCTAGTCTTTTACCTCTATATGCTGGCACCATAAGCAAAGAACGGGCTGATAAATTAGTCAAAATTTTGACAAATGACCATGCTTTTTGGCTGAAATATCCGGTGCCAACGGTCCCACGTAATATGCGTGGATTTGACGCCGATAGATACTGGCAAGGCCCAACTTGGGTCAACACTAATTGGCTAATCATCGATGGCTTACAACGTTACGGGTATGAAAAAGAGGCCTCGGCCTTAAGAGCTAATACTATAGAAATGATGCGCGAAAACGAGGTTTGGGAGTACTATAACCCCCTGAACGGACAAGGTTTGGGCATTAAAAACTTTAGCTGGAGTGCCGCCCTGGCACTAGACTTGTTAGAACAATAACAGCTCGGCCTATTTATCTAGATGGAAGGGATGGGGCAGAAGATCTTTTAGACTAAACTCGCCAGCATCAACCACAACAATGCTGGCCCCCGGTGTCATGAACTCTGACATAACCTGCCGACAAGCACCACAGGGCATTAAGGATTCAGCGTCTTTTGGATCACCATTTGGGCATGTGACAGCCAAGGCTTCTATCTCGGTCTCGCCATTGCTTACAGCGTTAAATATGGCTGTTCTTTCTGCACAAATGGTTAGGCCGTAACTAGCGCTTTCTATATTGCACCCCTTGTAAATAACTCCGCTACCAGCCAGTGCTGCTGCGCCAACATTAAAGTTTGAATACGGACAATAAGCGTTTTTTGCTGCATCAATAGCAGCTGATTCTAATTTGTCTCTTAAATCCTTTTCCATGTACCCGATTATAAACTCATCACGATTATTTGCAATTTCATCATTTTTATTGATTAACCATAAGAGTTTTGTTTTTTGACTTTGCCCCGTGGGTAATTTTTATCTGATTTTGGACGACCTTTAGATGCTTAGCAATTGTCTTTATCACTGCCTCGTTGGCCTTGCCATCTTGTGGCAACTGTTTAACGGACACCTCGAAGTGATTCTCATCAATTTGTGCAATTTTGGCTATCTTTTCCCCGGCCTTTACTCTTACAAATAACTTCACTAGCCTATTGTATTACAAATCAAAAACTATTAGTTCTTTTGTCAGAATTGCTAATTCTGTAATTGGTGTTATAATATGTTTAGTCTATTGTTCCTACCCAAGGGAGTGAGCATGCTGAGCACCTTTTATTGCGCTGTGGAGTTCGTTGGCGTCGGCGTTGATATGGAAGATTTCGTCAGGCTTTCGATGGCGGACCTTTCGAACCAGTCCAACGGCGACAAGATCTTTCTGAGACTCGTCGATCACGACGGTCCGCCGATCAAGGCAGAGGTCATCAGTTGCATGACCAACTTCGAACAGATGACCTGTGCGTTGTCATGCAAGATCCAAGAAGACGACTACGATCGATACCCCAGGCTCTACGTCCGCTACTGCAGCGACGGGAACGAGATTGAGTATGCTCTCCTGGCAGTAGCCGTCGACCATCGGTCACCGGAGCTACCCAAACAGATGCAAGATCTGCCCTACGCCCGCAACGCCACCAAGCCGCGCAAGGATCGCAGCCCCGCATAGCATAGACTTCAAGAGGGGCGGGCGGGCCTCCAAGCCCCCCGCCCCTCAATAGCAACTCGTTTATCACCACTCTACGCAGAGTGGTTTTTTAATGCCCTTTCACTACCTGTTACAATTGAGTCAATGAACTGGCAAATATATCTGCTAATTGGCATTATTGCCGCTTCTGTTTGTGCACTTTTGCAAAAAACAGTAGTAACAAAAAAATCCGTTGACCCTATCCTATTTTCGGCAGCTTTTCAGCTATCAGTAGCACTTATATTAGGTATTGTGGCATTTATAAAAGGGTTTAATATTCCTGCTAATTTAGCACCAATTGCCTTAAATCTTATCCTGATGCCAGCACTATACACGCTCGGAAACATCGCAAAGTTTAAATCGTTAAAATCCATTGATGCGTCAGAGTTTACGGTGATTATCCAAGCTAGCACAGTTATAAGCGTCATTGCTGCAGTGTTTCTTCTTAACGAATCTTTCGTCTATAAACAAATCTTAGGCTTGCTACTAGTGGTAGCGGCGGTGCTATTGGTCACATTAAAAGACAAAATACACTTTAAGTTCAGCAAGGGTGAGTTTTGGGGGATAGTAGCTGCAATTGCTATGGGGTTAGCCTTCGTAAACGATGCATACATATTGCGTAGCTTTGATGTATATAGCTATGCCTTTTTGGCATTTTTATCCCCAGGGATTATCACCCTTGCTTTCACAGGACATAACAGATTAGCCGGTTTTAAGAATCTAGCTACTAAGAAAATTGCATATAAGTTTGGTGGGGCTGCTCTAATTTTTGCAATTGGTACAATTGCAGTTTATTCTGCCTATAATCTTGGGCGAAATGCCGCACAGATATCTTCTATCTTCCAAACATCAACCATCTTAATTGTGATTTTAGCGGCAATATTCCTCAGAGAACGCAAGCATCTTTTTAAAAAATTCGCGGCCGCTATTATAAGTATCATTGGCGTTATATTGTTGCAGTAGTCTATTTTTGACACGTCAAACTACATTTGCATGGTTAATTAGGATGTCGTCAACAGTTCTATTTTTCTTCGGCAAGCTGTCTTTTAAGTACGAAAAAGATAACTATCATAGCGATAACCGCCAGTAGCCACCAGTACCAAGCCACTCCAAATAACTTCGTCATTGTTGCTTTTGAGTTTGTGCCCAAAACATTAGTGCCCGAATTATCGTTGTTCGTCGGTTTAGTCTCGGTGCCCAAGACATTGGTCGTGGGGGCAGTTGGGTTATTGGGTGCACCACCGGTAAAGAATGTACTTAAAACTCTTGTTGGTGGGGTGGCAGCTAAGGTAGCTACCGCTGGTGCGGCATTTACGGTCACTGTTCTTGTAACAGGGATTGCCTCATTTGCGTTTGAATCTTTAGCGCTATAGGTCACTGTGTAGACACCAGGTGTAGCGGTATTAACAGTGCTTAGCGATGTCGGAGTAATACTGCCATCATTATTATCTAAAGCGTTAGCGCCCTGATCGGCATAGCTATCACCGACCGTCAGGCTCACATCCGTACCGATCATCTTGATAACAGGCGCTTCGTTGTCATTTACAGTAACCTTAAAAGACGTAGTAGCTGTATTCCCTGCCGTATCTTTGACGTTGCAATTAACTGTTGTGTCACCAACCACAAAGAATGATCCGCTTGGGATATCGCAAATAACTGCGACACTTTCATCCACATTATCTGTCGCTGACAGGCTAAACGCTACTACTGCACCATTTAGGCCAGGGTCATTATCAACCAAGATATCTGCCTGAGGTGTTATATTTGGTGCCGTGTTATCGATTGTGACCTTCCATAAATCACTCCATAGGCTAGAATTGCCAGCAGCATCGACAGCCTTTACTCTCCACCAAAAAACAGAGTTGGCAACATTTGTAGCTGTTTTAGAAGTACTTGTATATTCTTGGCGCCATCTTAGGCTGGTTGCACTGGCGTTGTTGTAGCTTTCGTAAACGTATTTTGTGGCATCTGTGACACTGGACCATCGGTTGGTCAGAACACCACCTTTCACAACCGCATTGTTTTCGGGCGATACAAGTTGAGGGGCTTGAGGGGCTGTCCAATCAGTAGTTATCCTGCAAACATTAGACCAGTCAGATAAGTTACCGGCTAAATCTTTGGCTCTAACTTTTATGTCATGGTAGCCTTCATTTAAGCTGCCACCATATTGCGAAGAGGTCAAAAAGGTTGCCCACTGGCCTCGGCCTGTACCATTAGCCAAAGGGTAATTTACATCGTACTCGTAGCCAGATAAGCCATAAGTGTCCGTGGAGTTCATCCAATCCACTGTGGCATTATGGATATTTGTGGTAGCACCGCAAGACAAAGTTGGGTTTATAAAACCTAAAATAACAGGTAATGATGGGGCTGTTTTGTCGATTTTGAAACTAACGTCACACTTAGCTGCCTCTGTGTTACCGGCATTATCAACAGAATAGTAGCACAAGTTATGTCCACCGTCGGTATTAACCAAAATCGAGCTTCCCTCGAAGTAACCTGCCCCGTCTAGATTAAAATAAGTTGCTTTTACGCCAGAGCCAACCGCTGGGTCTGCTGCAGATAAGCTGACTGTTACATTTGAGGTATAGAAGCTATTTAACCCCAGTGTTCCGGACAAACTAGCCGTCGTTGCTGGTGCAACCATAGGTGTAGAGTACCCCGCTGATGGATTTGGACTAACTAAATTACCGGCTAAATCATGTATATCTTTTGTGCCCCATTGTTGCTCTGGGGATATGTACCATCCAGCCTGTGTGAGTTCAATGGTTGTTGTCTTTGTGGCATTATCGTAAGAAACAGTCGCGTCACCGGCAACATCTCCGCTACCTCCTGCACCAGGCCAATTATTTAAATAATAATTGATTGGATTGTTGGCTTCTGCCTCATTTACTGATTCGCTAAACATGACGCGAAACGTCTTTGCAGCTGCTCCGGTGCCAGAAAAGCTAAAGCTGGCGGTAGGGCTGGTGTTGTCTACATGTACCACCCACACAGCACTCCAGGCACTTGCATTGCCAAGGCTATCTTGGGCTTTAACGTGCCAATAATAGACTCCTTCTGGAGTCCCATTCGATGGTATTTCTGAATCGCTTAGCCAGCCTGACGTATATACGGAGCTAGTAAATGCTCCGTCTGAGCTAACGTTTGAGGAAGTGGAGGATTGATACATATAAGTTACAGCGTTAGCATCAGTTGAATTGTTCCAGTCCATCTTAGCCAAATTGCTAGATTGTGCATATGCACCATTGGCTGGGCTTAATAAGGTTGGCACCGTAGGGGCTGCGCAGTCATTGTTTACCGTTAATACTACCGTTTTTGATTGTCCTGCTTGATTAAGTATGTTGTAAGGCGTTGCCGTAATAGTGTGCGTTCCTACTGTGGCCAATTCTGAGCTTTTTATTGCCAAACCAAGTAAGTTGCCATTTAGGGTGTAGGGTTTTAGATATTCGGTATGGTAATTAGAGCTTGAGTCTAGTGCAAACTTTACCCTGGCTACTGTGTTCGGAGTAGTATTTGCTCTGATACTTAATTTATTAGTGGGCAGCTTACATATATTTATCGAATCATTGGCAGAAAGAGTCTTTAGGTCGGTGCCCGAATCTGAGCCAGCAGTTATTAGGGTCAAGCTATCAACTGATTGAGCCGGCAATATACTGGCACTAGCTTTTGGCGAATATATGACCGATACCGTTGCCAAGACAAACAATATCGCTGTTAACATTGTCAACCAATTGTATTTTTTTAACACATCCCTCATGGTAAAAACCCCTTTATAAAAAAGACCATCAGCAACATTTTTTATTCATGCCGTGGCCTAGTTTGTTTGCTTATTAGCCTCCCTAACGCCTGTGCACCTTTTAGCTGCAAAGATGATTGATACATCTTAATCGTACGACCTTTTTATATCTTGTCAAGGGCCCTTAGCTTGGAACCACCCAATAAACTACTTAGAGTCCAACCATAATTGCTGTTTAGCGGAATATATTCTTACTAGTGTCAGATTTGATGAATTTTTATGGCAGTACAACGTCTACTTCGTTTGAATAATTCACACAGCCACCCGATTTATACATACAAACCCTGACATGATAAGTCCCACCTGATGCATCAATGACTCCAGATCTTGTATTGGGGTCACTATAATAGGCATAGCTGCTGCCTGGATATACAGGCCCGGTAGATGTTGACCAAACCAGCTTAAAGCCGTTTGGCGCAGATCCGCTCAAAGTCCAGCTAAAGTTCACGCCACCCCCAGGGTTGGTAAGGCTAAGTGTACCGCTGGGCTCTGGTACAGCATATAGGGGCGCCGAAACGGTAATATCATTACTATAAAGGCTGCAACCGCTACCAGTGTATATGCACACCCTAAAATGATACGTTTTGCCGTCTTTTATAGTCCAGGCATAGCTCCGGGCACTTGAATCAGAAATGTACGAATAATCGTCTTTGCCGAATGTCGGGTTAGGGCTAAGACTTTTAACTATTTTGAACCCATTTGATGCGGAGACATTTGTTAATTTCCAGTTTAGTTTTACGCCGGTGTCATATTTGTAGCCAGATAAACTTATGCTGGCAGAGGAATGTTGAGTCGGTGAAACCGTGGGCGTAGCTTCTGGTTCGTAAACCTTCTTTAGATAACCAAGTTTGTCTTTAAATTCGCTGCTTTTTTTATCTTGCTGGTAGTTCCAGACCAAAAACGCATCTTGCTTAGCTTTGTCGATTGGTATATCTGTTAGCTTTTTTTGTTGGCTGGAGTCTTTTGACTGATCATAGTAATACTTGCCTTCTGGCACCTCGAGGTTATTTTTAGTGAGCTTAACCTTGCTTTCGTACACTTCTACACCCTTAAAATCACTATTATTTACCGTTTTGTACGCCGTACCCATTGCGGTGTAGTCTTCGCCAGCAACGTTTACATTAAATCGGCGGTCTGATTTAACTATTCTTGTATAAATTTCACCAGATACATTGGTAATAGTCATGCTAGCGACATTCAACTTATCAAGTTTAACCACTGTATTGTTGTTAAGACGAAACGCGCTACCATCATCCATGGCGATAACTGCCCGGGCATTTTGCTGAGTTCTTACGTAAGACCCCTCTTTTACCGTAAATCCAGCTTTTACATCTTGCCACGATTTATTGTCAGTACTATATTGCACTATTCCGTCAGCGATACTTATCTGGGCACCCATAGCTGGAGGCAGTGCACAACAGCGATAGGCACTATCTTTTTTGTCTTTTAGCAAGAAGAACCACGCTGCCCCCGCCGCAATTAGTACAACTAAAAGCGCCAATAGTCCACCAACCAACATCTTTTTACTAATGTGGAACCGCTGTTTTGGTTTTATGTCCAGTGCGGTTGCATCGGGGGGTAGAGGGGCCTCTTCTGGTGGCGCATCGTCCTCTTGTGGTTGATCTTGCTCAGGTGTCGGGTCTAAGTCAAGGTTAATATCATTTTCTTCGTTAATTTGCTCTTCGTTTTGTTGTTTTTGTTCATCCATAACTGTTATGCCTATTTTATGGCCTAATAATAGCTTATTTACAAACAAGAGACCACCCACTTGAGCATGATTTTGTTTTATGCGATAGCCTAGGCCTGGCTTTTTTGCCCGGGGCGAAGCCTCAGAAGCTCCATAATTACAATTGTGGATACAGCCACTAAGACACACACCACTAAGTCGAGTAGAGCAACATCACCAAACTTAAAGAACTTTTGAATCGGGTCTAGGGTTATGGTGCAGGCCAGCAAAACTAATGCACCTCCGACTACCCACCAGAGTGCTTTATTGGGCTTTCTGAGTGTTTTAAATATCCCCAACGAATGTGACCGATTGGCTAATATTAAACCTATGTTGCCTAGGACTAACACCGTGAAGCACGCTGCCCTAGCTGCCGTCTCTTCGTGGCTACTTAAAATCCACCAATATACTAACGCAGCGCCAGATAGAACGATAAGCCCTTGCGTAATGCTCACAAACAAGGTCCGCCTATCGAATAATGCTTCGCCCAACTTACGCGGAGGCCTTTTCATGATGTTTTTGTCCGCTTTTTCAGCCTCAAAAATGATAGAACATGCCGGATCAATAATTAGTTCTAAAAACACAATTTGCATCGGGAATAATGCTAGCGGCCATTTGAACACTATCGGCAATAAGCTCATCCCGGCTATGGGGATGTGGACCGATAACGTATACATCATGGCTTTTTTTAGATTGTCATATATGCGGCGGCCCAT
>Ga0265297_10012027_pt1 | contig 10476 bp, 7 predicted proteins | sample Munlanlwell13791_FD_192502 | JGI IMG/M metagenome (GOLD analysis project Ga0265297, IMG submission 192502) | Leachate microbial communities from a municipal landfill in Southern Ontario, Canada - Leachate well 137-91 | ecosystem: Engineered > Solid waste > Landfill > Unclassified | place...
GAGGACTCCCGCGGCGAGCAAAGGGGCCAGAACCCGCCTCATGCTCATGCCGGCGCTCATCGAGATTGCCCCTTCGCGTCTGCGGATCACGGACAGCGCTGCGAATGTAATCGCCAGCGAATGTGTGAACGGAAAAGTGGATACGAACATCCCGGGCAGTCTCACGAGGTAATACACAACGATGTCCATAGGGGGGGTACCGGCGCTGGTTGCCCGGGAAATCCGGCCCATTCCGGACAGAATGTCTATTACGAGGAAAAGGCCGATGCATGCGGCAACGGAAAACAAGTACGGTACAAACGCGGATGCGAAGAAATGCCTGTCGAGTTTCCTGAGCATGCCTGCTACTGGGGAAGCGACTTGATGAGTTCGATCTGGTGGTCGACAAATGCCTTCGCGCGAGCCTCGTTTTCCTTTTCGAGCTTCAATATTGTCCGCGGCGCGTACATCACGAGCGCCCATTCCTTCCACTTGGCGTCAACTTCGGAAATTGCGATTTCGTATCCGTCGCGCCACGAATTGCCCTCGGATTTCGACCGCTTGAGAGTTCTGATGAACTCGATGAACTGCTTCTTGGTGCCTGTGTTCATCATCCAATCGACTATGCTCCAGCTCTTCAGCCGGTGGTTGAAGGTCAGATCCTGCATCTTCATATTGGACATCGAGAGCAGCGGGGGATCCTTGGATTCGATGGCGAGTTTGTATATGAGCGTTTCCCACTTCTTGTCCCTGGCGACCAGTTCTTTCGCGGCTTCGCCACCGCAATAGGACAGAACGCGGTTGAAGAGCCGATACTCGACCCAGTGCGACGAGCCCTCGTAGAACCACCACGGGAAACAGCCATCAACGAATCCGCCCCATTCCTCGAACATGATGTGCACCATGTTGTGAATCACGTTGTGGAAATTCTCCTCGTCGTCGATTGCCTCTTCGCGATTGTTCGAGTCGGGCTTGAATGGACAGATTGTCAGAAGCCGGGCATTGCCTGTCGCAAGGGGATACTGGGTATTCCCGACCATTTTATGCGATGCCTTGAGTTCCTGGTCAACCGTGCTCCACATCAGCAATTGCCACTTTCCGTAGGGGGAAGGCTGGTAGTTGGCGGGGGCTTCGACCATCCCCGCGAATGTCGTAAAGGCCTCCTCGCAACGGAACATATAAAGATGGGCCATCTGGTGGGGACTGACCGGGATTTTGAAGAGCTTGTCTCCCCTTACGGTCGTGATTTCCTTGAAGTGTTCCCCCTCGATATGCTGGATATGCTCCTTCTCGAATTCACGGCCGAATATCAGCAGGTCATACAGGTTTCTACGGCCGTCCAGGAATGCCTCGAGCGCCTTTCTCTCACGGTCGGCCTCTTCCCTTGCCGCGGCCGTTTCCTTGGGGTGAAGCTCTTCGCCCTTGTCGCAGACAGTCCAGCCCAGTCCGAGGCATCCGCAGGGGAAGTCCATTCGGTATGAGCACAACCCGAGGTGAACGGTCTTCTCGTGAATCTTGCAGATGATCTTGCCGGTGTTCTTGCACAGTCTGCAGTACTTGACCGCGTCTTCTCCATTCGAGAAGGCGACATTGGCCGCTGCAAGAGCGACGGTCAGGATCAGCAGGTAGAAAATCCGGTGGAACATCATCATGGGTATTCTACTCTTTTTGACGCGCTCAGTCCACATTTGACGGAATCATCCTTGCCATGGGAACTTCCGGGAGGGAGAGGGCGCTTGCATCGCGGCAGGGAGCGAACTTGTGCGACTTGAGTATTGCGCGCAGACGGCCTTCAGTCTTGGAGAGATTGTAGTAGTGCCGAACCGAGTAATGCAGTCGCAAGGGCATTCTGGGCTGGGATGGATCCAGTTCCCAGGGGTGGAAGTACAACACGAGCGGCGACCCTCGCGCGGACATTCGACCCAGCGTGCGCATTGTGAGCCAGAGCGGGAAGAAACGCAGATACGCACCTCCGCCAACCCCGAGCCGCCAAGGGCCAAAGGAGAATGTCGAAGGTGGAAGCTCGATAATGCTTCTCCCTTCAGACAGGGAAATCCGGTATGGAGTTGTCGGTGTTCCAGGCCAACCGTAGTCCGGATGGCTGCAGGGAAAAATCGAACTGTCAAACGCTATGCCTTCCTGTGCAAGCAGTTTCAGGATTCGCGCGTTCGACTGCATCACGGAAAAATACGGGGCTCGGAACGAGACGACCTTGGCTCCCAGGATGTCTTCGATAGTCCGGATACTGCGGCGGACCTCATCTTCCTGCTTCGCAAAGGGCATCTTGTAAAGGAATTCGTGGGTGCTGGAGTGGCTGCCTATTTCGTGGCCCGCATCGGCAATCTCCCGGACCAGTTTCGGATTTTCGCGCGCGCGCTCTCCGAGGAAAAAGAAAGTCGCCTTGCTGTCTTCGTCGCGCAGCAGTTCAAGAACGCGGTGGAGTTGATCGGCGAGGCGGGACGGGTAAATGATTGAGCGGTCCTTCGCTTCTTCGAAGTGCTCCTCCACGTCAACCGTCAGGAAGTTCATTTTGGGACTCGTGGTCATGCGAATGGGGCCTCGCGCTTGTGCAGGACCAGGTAGCGCCATTCAAGTTCATGGACGAACTCAGCAGCGCTGCGTTTCCCGACGAGTTCGCGGGCATGCGCAGCCATGGCGGCAAATCGCGCTTTGTTGTCGTGCGCATCCAGTATCGCCGAGGCGAGTGCTTCCGGATTCTCAGGAGGAACAAGCATTCCGGTGACTCCGTTGAGCACGACCTCGCGGACTCCATTGACATCCGCCGCCACCACGGGAACACCTGCGGCCATGGCCTCCATAATCGCATAGGGCAGGCCTTCCCAGCGGGACGGCTGCACGTACAGATCCAACCCCCTGAGGAAGTCGGAGACTTGCGCGACCTCGCCGGCAAAGGTCACCTGCCCGGTGATCCCCAGCGAGGAAGCCAGTTTCCTCAGGCTTGTCTCGTCCTCTCCGCTGCCCGCAATCGCAAGGCTCATCCCGGGAGAAGTTTTGAGCGCCTTCGCGAAGCTGCAAAGCAACGTGTCAAGGCCCTTCTGACGGGTCAGCCTCGCAGCGGTGCCAAGGGTGAAAGGGCGGGTATCTGCCGCCGGGGAGGGCGAGACAGGCAGCGCGTCAACCGCGTTAGGCAGTACTTGCATACGGTTGCGCGGGGCAATTCCGAAATCCAGCGCCTCGCGCATCTGCGATCGCGAGACCGGAAGGATTTCGTCGGTGATCGACGCAACCATTCTCTCGGCAAATGCGTAGAGATGCCTCCTGATCGGTCGCTTCTCCCAGTTGAAGGCCCATAGGTGCGGAGTATGGATGGATACCCGTACTCCGGCCGCACACGCGGCCACCCGGCCCAGAATCCCTGCCTTGGACGCGTGCGAGTGAAGAATATCCGGGCGCCAGCCGCAAATGATGCCGTACAGGCCAAGCAGCGCTTTGATATCGGATATGGGATGGGGCTCGCGAGTCATCGCGACCTCAAAAACGGTAAATCCCCGGGCGCGCAGCATAGCCGCATCCGCTGAAACCGAGGCCGGATCCCGCGTTGGCGACAGCGCAAAGGCTACTTCGAAGCGGCGCCGGTCGATATGCTCGGCAATTGAAAGAACATGCTTCCTCGTCCCTCCGAGCGTTGCCTCGAGGACGACAAGCACCTTGATTCGTTTGCCGGACACGGATGGCGTCATTATCAGCCGGTGATCCTGAATAGCGGAGTTCCGTCGAGCTCGGCTCCGGCGGGCTCGATGAAGCCCATCATCTCGAAGTGCGTCAGGACCATTTCCTCTTTCAAGGGGCCGCCGAAGACAATGGCAAGGGCCTCAAAAAGCAGGTCCTTACGGCAGAGCTGGGGAAGCCGCGAGAAAAGCACGTCCGAGGTGAGGACGAGTTCGCGAAGTCTCACAAGGCCGTCGCTGCAGATGCGCGCATGGTCGAAGGCGAGTTCCGGCAAGTCGGTAACTGGCCGCCACAAGACCTGCCCGGCGTCGTCGCCAGCCTGCAGGTCCCCGTCTGCGATCATCACGAGCCCGATAAAGGAATAGGCTATATTGCGACCCCTAGGGTCCCGTTCGGGTTCGCTGTAGGGGCGGCCGGGGAAGAGCTTGAGGCCTGTCAGGCCGGTTTCCTCCTGCAGTTCCCGCGCGACAGCCTGCTCAAGAGTTTCGTTCTGATCCACGAATCCGCCTGGCAGGGCCCACATATCGCGGAACGGGTCTTTGAGCCTGCGAACCAGGAGAACCTTCATATCCCGCTCGTCTATTCCGAAGATCACTGCGTCGACGGTAACCATCGGCCGGGGGTACTTGAACACGTATGACATAGGGCTTCCTCCGCCTGCTATTATTCACAATTTACCCTAATATGAAACCCCTTGGTTGACAAAACCGCTGAACCGTCCTATTATAGGCCTATGCTCGACCTCGAGAAAATCCTCCAGGCGGTCGCTGGGCTCGTGCTGTTCCTGTATGGGATGCAGCACATCGGCGGTTCGCTAAAGTTTATCGCGGGGGGGAGTTTCCGCAATTTCCTTGCCAAGGTTACCGGTCGTCCGATCCTCGGGCTGATGTCGGGAGCCCTTGTTACGGTTGGCCTGCAGAGCAGTGGAGCGACCACGCTTTTCCTCGCCGGGCTGGCCGATGCCGGGCTTATCGAACTCCGGCAGGCCGTAATCGTGATCCTCGGCGCGGACATCGGCACGACGATTACGGTGCAACTGATATCGTTCAATCTCTTTGCGTACTCCCCCATAGGCCTTGTCGGGGGTTGGCTATGGACTGTGCTGGGGCGAACAGAGCGAAGCAGAGCGATAGGCCGCATGGTTCTTGGCGGAGGCATGCTGTTCTTCGGCATGGGGATAATGGCCGCGACATTGGGGCCGCTCGGCAAGATCCCGGAAGTGCAATCCGCACTCGCGGAATTCGCACAACGCCCCTGGCTCGGGATCATCGCTGCAGCAGTCTTCACTGCCATCGTCCGCTCATCCGCAACGACCATTGTTCTTGCCCTTGGCCTTTCGCAGGCCGGAGTGATTACGCTCAACGAGGCCATACCCATCATACTCGGCGCGAACGTTGGGACATGCTCGACGGCTTTGATCGCGACAATCGGCCTGGGAAGGGCGGCTTGGCGCATCGCGTCCGCGCATATCTTCTTCAAAATCACCGGGGTGCTCCTTATCTACCCGTTTATTCCATACTTCGCGGTCGCAGCGACCAGTTTCAGCGATTGGTGCGGCGCAGACGCCGGTCGGCAGGTGGCAAATGCCCACACGCTTTTCAACGTTTTCGTCGCGTTCTTCTTCCTTCCCTGGGCGGGGCTGGTCGCCAAATCGCTTGATAAGTGGCTTCCTGACAAGTCCGACGTCGACAAGCTGCTGAAGTACATCCACCCGGGCGCGGACGTACCCGCCGAGCACGCCCTGCGTGAAAGCCGCCTCGAAGTGATGCAACTGACCCACAGGGTTGCGAATCAGATTAAGCTTGCCCGCAAGGCAATCATCAAAGGCGACGAGAAGTCAGCCGAGGGCATCTCACGGGAAACGGTCAAGATTCGGGAAATCGAGAAGGCTCTCAACGATTACACCTCCGATATTCGACGAAAATCCCTCGACCACCACGAGCGGGAGACCTGCAGCCAATTGCAGTTTGCTCTCAGATCGCTGTATCATGCCAACTCCATTGTCTCGGATTCCCTGATGCACCTGCGCAGAGAACTGCTGCAAACGACACCGAGCCTGCCCGTCGAGGGGATCGTCTCGATGGATCAGTACTTCGAACTCGTCGAGGGAGCCATGGCCTCTTTCGAGGAATCGCTGAAAGGCGTCGAGCCCAACGCCAACCAGACGGTCTTGACTCTCCGGCTCTCTGAGGCGATGAGATTGCACGAGCAGAGATTGAAGCGGGATGTACCCGGTGCGAGTTCGACATCCTTCGTGTTCAGCGAGATAATGCTGCAGTTGTTCACCCTCGCGCGGGAGATGGAATCCGCGGGACGAATCTTTTCGCACAGCCCGCAGACTTGGGTATAATCCACAATATGAAAACGTTCGGCGGACCCTTTGGCGATTCCCCGCTTCAGCCGCTCTACGAGCACTATCTGAAGATCGAGGCTGGGGCAAGAATGCTACCCGAGTACCTTGAGAATTTCTCCAAAGGCGTCTTCACGCCTCTTGACCGCATCACTGCGGAGATCAAGGCACTGGAGGAGGAAGCTGACCTCATCAAGGACGAGACGCGAAAGCGCCTCTCAACCAGCATATTCGCTGCGGTTCAGCGCGCGGATATCATCCAGTACTTGAGCACGCAGGACGACATCGCCGATCACTACACCAGCATCGTGTCCATCCTCTCCATGAGACGCACTCCGATCCCGGCTGAACTTGTCCCTATGATGCAGGAGCTTTGCTCAAGCTGCCTTGCCGTCGTCTTCAGGCTCGGAGAAGTGTTCAGGGCAATCATTGCCAAGGAAGGTGAGGCCAGGGTCGACGATCTGCTCGCCGCCCTTCCGCATATTGAGCACAAGGCGTCTGCGACCGAAGAGAAATTCCTTGTCATGCTGTTCGCGGAGGAGGGCATCATTGACCCCATCTCCGTGATCCTTCTTATGCGGGTGGCTGAAGACATGATGAACATGGCCAAGCGCGCCCGGAACGCCTCTGATATTCTTCAGAGGCTTCTGAAGTAGGCACGCGGTTTGTAACAAGCGGCAGTCGGGTGATTTTGCCCGGCGCCTTATCCGGGAAGAGTTATGCTCCTATTCCTCCAGAAACTGATAGCAGGCTTCATCCGCCTGTTGTTCGGAGACCCAAACCAGCGCGAGTTGAAGCGCGTGTGGCCCGTCGTCCACAAAGTGACCGCGCTCGAGCCCCGAATGCACGCGCTCACCGACGAGCAGCTCCGCGCGTACACCGACGAGTTCAAGAAGCGGCTGGCCGATGGCGAGTCGCTTGAGTCCATTCTGCCCGAGGCCTTCGCGGTTGTCCGCGAGGTTGCGATCCGGACGATCAAAATGCGTCATTATGACGTGCAGATACTGGGCGGCATCATCCTGCACGAGGGCAAAATCGCCGAAATGTCCACCGGCGAAGGCAAGACCCTCGTTGCAACCCTGTCTGCCTACCTGAACGGCCTCACAGGCAAGGGCGTTCACATCGTCACTGTCAACGACTACCTCGCACGGCGCGACCGTGCCTGGATGGGGCCGGTGTTCGAGTTCCTTGGCCTGACCGTTGGCTGCATCCAGACGGATATGTCGGCCGAGGAGCGCCAGGCCCAGTACGGCTGCGATATCACGTACGGAACCAACAACGAGTTCGGATTCGACTACCTGCGCGATAACATGAAAGACTCCGCGAAGACGCAGGTCCAGCGCTCCCGCTGCTACGCCATCCTCGACGAAGTTGACAACATCCTCGTTGACGAGGCCCGCACCCCGCTCATCATCAGCGGTTCCGCCGACGAGAGCGTCGAGAAGTACTACCTGTGCAACAAGGTCGGCAAGATGCTCTCGCCCGGCGTTGACTTCAAGGTCAACGAGAAGGATCACACCTGCGGTCTTAACGAGAAGGGCATCGAGAAGGCCGAGCGCATCCTTGGAGTGGGTGACCTGTTCAGCGGCACCAACATCGACATGATGCACTACATCGACAACGCGCTGCGAGCCCATCATCTTTACCAGGCTGACCGCGATTATATCGTTCAGGAAGGCCAGGTCGTCATAGTTGACGAATTCACGGGCCGCCTGATGTCCGGAAGACGCTGGAGCGACGGCCTCCACCAGGCTGTCGAGGCCAAGGAAGGGCTGAAGATCAAGCGCGAGAACCAGACGCTTGCCACCATCACATTCCAGAACTTTTTCAAGCTCTACGGCAAGATCGCCGGTATGACCGGAACTGCCGCGACCGAGGCGCTGGAATTCGAACGAATCTACAAGCTTTCGGTCGTTGTCATTCCGACAAACAAGCCCTGTATCCGCGATGACCAGGCCGACCTCATCTACGGCACCGCCGAGGAGAAATGGCGCGCCGTGACGGACGATATCGTCGAAAAGCACAAGATCGGCCGCCCGATCCTTGTCGGCACCACCAGTATCGCAAAGTCCGAAATGCTGTCCGAACGCCTGAAAAGGCTCGGGATCAAGCACGAAGTCCTCAATGCCAAGTACCACGAGCGCGAGGCCGCCATCATCGCCCAGGCCGGCCAGATGAGTTCTGTGACCATCGCCACCAACATGGCCGGTCGCGGAACCGATATCGTGCTGGGGCAGGGCGTTACGGCAATCGGCGGCTTGCACGTTCTGGGAACCGAGCGTCACGAGGCGCGGCGCATTGACAACCAGTTGCGCGGCCGATGCGGCCGCCAGGGCGATCCCGGCTCATCCCGGTTCTATCTCAGCCTCGAGGACGACCTTATGCGCATCTTCGCATCCGAGGCCGTCGCAAACCTGATGAAGAAAATCGGCCTGAAGAACGGCCAACCCATCGAATCCAGGATGGTCTCCCGCGTCATCGAGATGTCGCAGAAGAAGCGCGAAGAGCACAACTTCGACATCCGCAAGTGGCTGACCGAGTACGACACCGTGATGAACGAGCAGCGCACCCTGATCTACGGCCAGCGCCAGGCAATTCTTGAAGAGCGCGACATCGACACCATCCTCTGGGAAATGTTCGAAGAGGTCGTCGAGAATGCTGTCGAGCGCTACGTGAACGATGACACCAAGGAATACGACTACGACGGGCTCGTGGGCTGGGTGACTCAGAAGTTCAATCTCGAGGTCAATGCTTCGCTCCTCAAGGGCAAGCGGCCGGAGGACGCGTACGACATCATCATCGGATGGGTGAAGGAATTGCTCGATCGTCGGCGCACGGATATCGGAGTCAGTACCTTTGGCGTGTACTCCAAGTATCTGATGCTGTTGATGCTGGACGGCAAATGGAAAGACCACCTGCTGGCTATGGATCAATTGCGCGAGGCAGTCGGCTTCCGCGGCTACGGCCAGCGCGACCCGCTGATCGAGTACAAGCGCGAGGGTTACCAGATGTTCAGCGAGATGGTTGGCGCAGTCAAGGAAGAAGTCACCGGCAGGCTGTTCTACATCCGCACGGTTGACGAGGAAGCCCAGGCCAAGCTGCGCGACCGCTGGTCCATCGACAAGGCCATTCACGAGGAATACTCCGCCGTTGACAACCTCGGCACCAATAAGGGCGAGGGCGGAAAGCCGGTCGTTCGCCAAGTCAAGCACGACGGTCCGCAAACTGGCCGCAACGACCTGTGCCCCTGCGGATCGGGCAAGAAATACAAGAAGTGCCACGGCCGGTAGCCGTGGGGAGCAATATGGACAAGAAGCACGGATTTTCCACGCGAGCCCTTCATTCCGACCACGGTGACACACCCCACAGGGCGCACTCTTTCCCGATATTCATGAGTTCGTCGTTCTGTTTCGACAGTGCGGAGCAGGGGGCTGCAATCTTCGCGGGTGCGGAAAAAGGCTTCATCTACACGCGCATCTCCAATCCCACCACGCTGGCTACCGAGCGCGCCCTTGCCGAAATGGAAGAGGCCGAGTCCGCGGTGGTTTTCGCAAGCGGAATGGCTGCGATAACGGCTGCCTTGATGACCCACCTGAAGTGCGGCGACCACATTGTTGCCGCAGGCGCAATGTACGGCCCTACGGTCAATCTGTGCCGCGACTTCCTGCCGCGCTACGGCATCACATCAACCATTGTGGGCGATGTCACCGCGCCGGAGAATTTTGCCGCAGCGATCTGCAAAGAAACGAAGATGATCCTGCTCGAAACCCCGGCAAACCCCACGCTGGATATCGTTGACATAGCTGCCGTGGCGGGGATCGCTCATTCGCGCGGCATCAAGGTGGCAGTGGACAACACCTTCGCCACGCCATACCTTACCCGGCCGCTCGAACACGGTGCCGACATCGTCATCCACAGCGCGACAAAGTACTTGAACGGCCACGCGGACATCGTCGCGGGCGCGGTCTGCGGCCCGGCGTCCCTCGTCGAGCCCATTCGCAAGTTCCGCACCGAGACCGGCGCAGTCCAGAGCCCATTCGAGTCCTTCCTTATGCTGCGCGGTATGCGCACCCTCGCGTTGAGAATGGAGCGCCATTGCTCCAACGCGCTTGCGCTTGCCTTGTTCCTCAAGTCGCATCCTGCCGTTGACCGCGTGTACTATCCGGGCCTTCCCGACCATCCCGGCCACGAGGTCGCCCGCAGGCAGATGCGCAACTGGGGTGGGATGATTTCGTTCGAACTGAAGGGCGGGTACGCGGCGGGCGTCAAGATGCTCAACTCGCTGCACCTGCTTACCGTGGTTGTCTCGCTTGGGACGCTTGATACTATCATCCAGCACCCCGCAAGTATGACGCATTCCAAGGTCCCCGCCAATGTGCGCGCCGCCTCCGGTATCACCGACGGCCTGGTTCGTCTGAGCGTTGGAATCGAGGATATCACTGACCTTATCGAGGACG
>Ga0265297_10012028_pt1 | contig 10476 bp, 8 predicted proteins | sample Munlanlwell13791_FD_192502 | JGI IMG/M metagenome (GOLD analysis project Ga0265297, IMG submission 192502) | Leachate microbial communities from a municipal landfill in Southern Ontario, Canada - Leachate well 137-91 | ecosystem: Engineered > Solid waste > Landfill > Unclassified | place...
ACCGAAGACGATGAAGGTCAGCCGGTACCCGCTGCTTTCAATCAATCGCTGGATCGGCAAGATGGTCAGCACGGTCCCGATGCCGTAGGAGCCTGCCGTGAGGCCCACCGCCATCCCTCGGCGATCCGGAAACCACTTCATCATGGCGCCCATGCAGGCCCCATAGACCGATCCGACGCCCACCCCACCGACCGCATAGGAGGCATAGAGGCCGGAGAGCGATGTTGCCAGTCCGGCCCCGATCCAGCTCAGCCCCACGCACACCCCTCCCAGGGTGACGATCCGCCGCGCTCCGAAACGGTCCACCAGATACCCCTCGATCGGCATCAACCAGGTATCGACGACGATGAAGATGGTGAATGCCAGCTGGATCGCCGACAGCTTCGCGTTCAGCCCTTCCGTGAGCGGCACGCTGAAAAGGGTCCAGGAGTATTGCAGGTTGGCCACGGCCATCATGGCCCCCATGCCGATCAACAGCTGCCGCTTTCGATTTCCGTAGCTGTTCCTCTGGGCAGTAAATCTATTGAAGATCTTCTTTATCCTCAAAATAAACACCGAGGCAACTCCCTGTATTGAAGTGCTCTGTCGGAAATACCACCTGGAGCGTACCACCCGAAGGGCAAGGCGCAGGCAGATTTTGTTATATTCCTCTGGTCTGACCACCAGACCGTGAGGATATTATTGCACGAAGGAATTGTTGGCAACGATTTTTTGAAAGGCTGCCCTGCGGAGGTTTGCTCAAAATACCTCGAGGCACCCGCGGCGCACGAAACAGGTCGCGGAGGAAGAGGGGGATCAGCCTGGAAGCGACCAGGTATCTCCCACATTGTGCAGGGCAATCCGGTCGGCCGAGCCATTCACGGCCCCGACCAGCCGCGAGTAGGGCTCGAAGGGGTGCTCGCGGGACAGGCGGAAGGTGCGCCAGTGCATCGGGGCCAGATAGCGCGCCTTCATGGCGTGGAACATCTCCCAGGCCTGCTCCGGGCTGGCATGGCTGTGGATATACGGGTCGTAGGCGCCGATCGGCAGCATGACCAGATCGACCGGCCGAGCTCCTAGCGCTTTTGGCAACTGATCGGTGAAAGCCGTGTCGCCCCCGAAGAGCACGCTCCGCCCCTCTTTCGCGAGGAGCAGGCCGTTGTATCCGCGCTCACGGTCCCACGGATAGCGCCGCCCCCAGTGCTTGACCGGCAGCGCCTCGACCCGCACTCCGCGCACCTCGGCCGACTGTCCCCAGTCCAGCTCCCGCAGATTGGTGAAGCCAAGGTCGTCGAGAAATTCCGCGGTGTCCCGGGCGAGAATCACCGGAACGTCCCGGGGAAGCCGCTTCAAGGTGGGAATGTCGAGGTGGTCCATGTGCGCGTGCGAGATCACCACGAGATCGATCGGCGGCAACGCGTCGAACCGGAGGGCGGGCGGGACGAATCGCTCCGGACCCAGCGTCGCGACGCCGAGCAGGCTCACTCCCACCTTGGCGCTGAAGACCGGATCCGCGAGGATCGTCGTCCCCTCCAGGTTGATCAGGTAGGAGGAGTGGCCGATCCAGGTTGCCGTGATCCCGCCGCCGCCCCAGGAGCGGGGATCCGGGGGGGTCGGCGATATGTGTCTGGTGGCGTCCCTGGCCTCCGCATCGCTGGGATCCGGCTCTCCCGCAAGCCGATCCCACCAGATCCGGATGGAGCGCATCGTGCGGCCCATCGGACCCGGATCGGTTGTCTGCCCCCACGCCGAGCGCGGGAAACTCGCCGCAGCCACCACTACGCTTGCCAGCCCGAGCAGGAGGCGCCGCCGTCCCGCCCGATCACGTTCCGTGCGCTTTCTCATTTTTCGTATTACTCTCCCTACAAAACCTAAATAGGGCTTTTTCACTAGAGTATTCCCGAACAGCCTCCACCCTGCAACTGAAAACGGACGCTGAACTGCGGGAGTTTTTTGGGCGGCCGCCTGATCTCCCGTTCCGCCAGCAGCCTGTTTTCCCTTGACACTAGAATAGATTCGGGCCATTCTCCGTCCACTAACATACGGAGTTGCGTGGCTCCCTGCCTATCCTCGCCGCGTTATCCTGGGAGCTGGCCTCACGTCGGCTGGCCAGCTTCGACCGGGGAGCAAAAGGCGGTCGGTCCGCGCGTGTGGAGCTGGCTTCGATCTCTCCCCCTCTCTAACCAACAGTCCTCAGGAGGTGGCGCATGCGGAAGCTGTCGACGGTACTCGTGATATGCCTCGCCATCATCGGCGTGGCCTCGATGGCGGCGGCCGGCGAGCTGAAGTACATCCTGGCGACCGGCGGCACCGCCGGCACCTACTACCCCTTCGGCGGGGCCATGGCCAAGATCTGGAACTCCAAGATCCCCGGCATGAACGTCACCGCCCAGGCGACCGGCGCCTCGGTCGAGAACATCCGCCTCATGGGCAAGGATGAGGTGGAGCTGGCCCTGGTGCAGAGCGACAACATCGACTTCGCCTTCAAGGCCACCGGGCCCTTCAAGGAGAAGATCACCGCGATGGGCGCCGTGGCCGTCCTGTACCCGGAGATCGTCCACATCATCGTCCGGGCGGACAGCAAGGCAAAGACCTTCAAGGACCTCAAGGGACTCAAGGTGAGCGTGGGCGCCCCTGGCAGCGGCACCGAGGCCAACTTCCGGCAGCTCATGGAAGTGTACAACCTGAAGAAGGAAGACATCATCGCCCGCTACCTCTCCTACGCCGAGAGCGCGGACCAGTTCAAGGACAACCACATCGACTCGTTCTTCATGACCACCGGCGTGCCCAACTCGGCCCTGATGGATGTCTCGACCTCCCGCCCCATCAAGCTCCTGGCGATCGAAGACGGGATGATCAAGGCCGTCACGCAGAAGTACCCCTTCCTGGCCCCCGCCGTGATCCCGGCCAATTCCTACAAGGGCCAGACCGAGACCGTGAAGACCATCGCCGTGATGGCGGTCCTCGTCGCGCATACCAAGCTGAGCGAGGACACGGTCTACAAGATCACCAAGTCCCTCTTCGACAACCAGGCCGAGCTGGCCATGACCCACGCCAAGGGGAAGGAGCTCCAGCTCAAGTCCGCCACCGTGGGCGTCTCCATCCCCTTCCATCCCGGCGCCGCCAAGTTCTACCGGGAGAAGGGCGTCCTGAAGTAGGCATCGACCGCCAAACAACCGGGCAGCCTCAGGCTGCCCGGTTGTTTGTTTCTGGGGCAGCATGACCAGACGGATGGGATTTCTCGGAGGGCTTGGCGTCGGGCTCGCGGCAGCCGGCTTCCTCATGTTCCCGCACCACATTGTTCTCGAAATCATACCAACCGATTCCGATCGCCCGGTGCTCTGTGCTAAGATGCGCGACAGCGAGGAAGTCGTTCTCTCCTTCACCCATTCGGTGAACCGGCGGCCCGTGTACGACACGATCCGCGTGACCCGAGATCGCGTCATCGTGGTCAAGTCCCGCTTCGATGCCTTCGGGGCCGGCATGCCGGAACATTCCACGTCGGAGGGTACCTTCCGGGTCGCCGAGGACGGCTGGATCGAGTGGACCATCAATCGCCCGATGCCGGAAGTCGTCGTCCGCGTCGGGCGGGTGGCCAACCACACGCTCCGCCTGAAGGGGCGGGATGTGCCGCTGGCGGACCTCGCCCCTCCCGGAACAGCCGTGGCCTTTCGCCCGAACGTGTACGCAGAACTTGGACTCTGGAAAGGAAGGTGTCTCCGGTGATCGAAAACGGCCGGGCTCAGGGTCAACCGGACCTCGCGCGAACCTCCGACATGCACTCGGAGGTGAGCCAAGAGGATCTGGAGAAGCTCATGGCGAAGGTGGACAAGGAGTCCACCTTCCGCAAATTGACGGGAGTCGACGCCTGGGTGGTGTACCTGATTGCCGTCGGATTCTCCTGCTTCCAGCTCTACACCGCCATGTTCGGCACGCTCGCAGCCCAGCTCCAGCGCTCCGTCCACCTCTCCTTCGCCTTCGCCCTGGTCTACCTCCTCTACCCCCTCCGGACCAAGGGGGCGCGGAACTCGCTGGGGGTCCGGGAGTACGCCTTTGCCGCCTTCACCGTCTCCGTGGGCCTGTACCTCACCGTGAACTACAACCGGCTGATGGAGTTCGCCGGGGACTACACCCAGCTCGATCTGATCGTCGGGGTCCTCGGAACCCTCCTCACGCTTGAAGCGGCGCGGCGCATCGTCGGCGCACCCATCGTGATCATCGCCAGCAGCTTCCTCGTCTACGCCTATTTCGGGAACTACTTCCCCGGATTCCTGTCCCACCGGGGGTATTCACTCGAGCGCATCGTCACCCACATGTACTTCACCACCGAAGGGATCCTGGGGATCCCTCTCGGGGTGGCGGCCACCTTCGTCTTCCTGTTCATCCTCTTCGGGGCCTTCCTGGAGAAGACGGGCATCGGCAAGCTGTTCATCGACGTCGCCGACGCCATCGCGGGCTGGGCCGCCGGCGGCCCCGCCAAGGTGGCGGTCATCACCTCCGCCCTGGAAGGCACGATCTCGGGGAGCTCGGTGGCCAACACCGTGGGCTCGGGCAGCTTCACCATCCCCATGATGAAGAAGCTGGGTTACCGCCCCGAGTTCGCCGGCGCCGTCGAGGCAGCCGCCTCCACCGGCGGGCAGATCATGCCCCCCATCATGGGGGCCGCCGCTTTCCTGATGGCCGAGTTCATCGGCGTCCCCTACATCACCATCGCCAAGGCGGCCGCCATCCCCGCCTGCCTTTACTTCCTCGGCATCTTCATCGAGGTCCACTTCGAGGCCAAGCGCTGCGGCCTGAAGGGGATGAGCTGGGCCCAGATCCCCCGCATCAGCACGGTGCTGAAGGAGCGCGGCCACCTCTTCTTCCCCCTAATCGCCATCATCTACGTGCTGACGGAGGGGTACACCCCCACCATGGCGGCGCTGGTGGGGCTCGGCCTGTCCGTGGTGGCGGGCGCTTTGCGCCGGGCCACCCGCATGAGCCCACTCGAGATCGTGAACGCCCTGGAGGCCGGCGCCCGGTCGGCGGTGGGGGTTTCCATCGCCTGCGCCACGGCCGGCATCATCGTCGGCGTCGTGACGCTGACCGGCCTCGGCCTCAAGATGGCCAACGGGCTCCTCGAACTCGCCGGAGGCAACCTCTACCTGACCTTGTTTTTCACCATGATCACCTCGCTGATCCTGGGGATGGGGGTCCCGACCACCGCCAACTACATCATCACCTCGACCATGGCCGCCCCGGCCCTGATCATGCTCGGCATCCCGAAGCTCGCCGCGCACCTCTTCGTCTTCTACTTCGGCATCGTGGCGGACATCACGCCGCCGGTGGCCCTGGCGGCCTATGCCGGCTCGGGAATCGCCAAGTCCAACCCCTTCTGGACGGGCGTCACCGCCTCCAAGCTTGCGATCGGGGCCTTCATCGTGCCCTACATCTTCGTCCTGAATCCCGCCATGGTCCTGATCGGGACCACTCCCCTCCTCCTCACCTTCAACCTGGGGACAGCCTTCGGCGGGATGTTCGGCGTGGGGGTGGCCATGATCGGATTCTGCATGGCGCCCATGAATTGGGCAGAGCGCATCCTCTTCGCGATCGGGGGCCTTCTGCTGATCGATCCGGGGGTGGCGACCGACCTCACCGGGCTCGTGCTGCTCGGGATCGGCCTGCTGATCCAGTGGCGGAAGAATAAGAGCTGGGTCGCGGCGGGATCCCCCACGGCCGCCGCATAGCGGCTCCGCCCCCTTCCCCCAAAACCCGCGGCCGGGTCGGAAGCTCCGACCCGGCCGTTTCCATTCGCCTCGGCGTGTCAGCTAGCCGTCCAGCGCCACCGCGGCGGCGCCCAGGATGCCCACGTCAGGACCCAGGGCGGCGGGGAGGATGGGAATCGACTCCAGCGGCGGCAGCTTCACGCGCCGGCGCACCTCGTCCCGCAACGGGGCGAAGAGGAGGTCGCCCGCCCGGCTGATCCCGCCGCCGATGACGATCCGTTCCGGAGCCAGGATGTTGATGACGGCGGCCACCCCGATGCCGAGACAGCGGACGGCCTCGCTCCAGATCTCCGCGGCTAGCTCGTCCCCCTCGCGGACCGCCGCCGCCAGCTCCCTGGCGGTGAAATCCGGCCGGGATCCCAGCCGGCTTGTCCGGCCGGCCTGCAGCGCTTCCCGGGCGCGCCGCACCATGGAGGGACCGGATGCCACGGCCTCCAGGCAGCCCCTGTTCCCGCAGCCGCAGCGCGGGCCGTCGGGCTGCACCGTCATGTGGCCGACCTCTCCGGCCGCATCGGCGAAGCCGTGCCACAGCCTGCCGCCGAGCACGATCCCGCCGCCGATCCCCGTGCTCACGGTGTAGTAGACCAGGCTCCCGGCCCCTCGGCCCGCCCCGTACCTGTACTCCCCGAGCGCCGCCGCGTTGGCGTCATTCTCCAGGATGGTGGGCAGGCCGAACACAGCCCGGATGCGCTCCCGGAGCGGCACCTGCTCCCAGCCGGGGAGATTCGGCGGGTTCCGCACCATCCCCCGCTGCCGATCCACCGGCCCGGCGCACCCGACGCCGATTCGTTGCACGGCGAGACCGGAACCCTCGGCGCGCGCCAGCGTCTCCCGGCCAAGATCGATGATCCGTCCCAGCACCGGCTCCAGACCCTCGGCCGCCCGTGTGGGCACCTCGGTCCGGGCGCGCATCGTCCCCGCCGCATCCACCACCCCGGCGGCCAGCTTGGTCCCGCCGATGTCGATCGCCAGCACGGCATCCGCCATGGTCCCCACCCTCCGTCTCGAGAGGCCCTCACGGGCAGTGGCATGCGAGGACTGTAGCAAGATTCCGGCTGCGCGGCAATCACCCGGAGGCCGGATCAGCGGGACGCCGGCGAGACTTCGCGCGCCGCCAGGGAGGTGATCAGGGCGGAGGCCACGATGGCGGCCGCCATCAGGAGGAAGATCAGCGTGTAGCCCCCGAGGAGATCGAAGGCGGCGCCGGCCAGATAGGGGCCCAGCGTGGCCCCGATGCCGAAACCGATGTTCTGGAGTCCCAGCAGGGACCCGAGGCGGGGCCCCTGCAAGCGGTCGGTGAGGAAGGAGGCATAGACCGGGGCAATGCCCCCGTTGGCCAGCCCCGAGGCCAGGACATACAGCCAGAGCGTGCCCGCCTGGGAGGGGTCCCGGGTCAACAGCAGGCTCAGGTACCCCACCGCGTAGAGCGCGGCGATCCCGGCGTAGGTCCGCAGCCGGCCGATCCGATCCGAGATGGCGCCGGCCGCCACCCCCCCGACCACCGCCAGGAGCGCGCTGGTCGAGAAGAGTGTGGCGGCGGTCATCCGGCTGAACCCCACATCCACCAGGTACGCCACCTGATGGACCAGGATGGCGTACATCGCCATCCCGCGCAGCACGTTGGCGACGAAGATCGGCCAGTAGCCCCGCGGAAGCCCGGCCTCCCGGCCTTCGGCGCGGCGGGCCGCCCCGCCCGCTGGCGCCTCCCTTGGCGGCAGCCCATCCGGGGCGAGCCCCAACTCCTTCGGGTCATCCCGGTGCACCAGCAGGATGAGCGGCAGGGCAACGAGCAGGACGACCACCCCGAAGCCCACGTGGGTCGCCCGCCAGCCGATGCTGGCGATCCCGAGCTGGCTGAGCGGGCCATAGACGGCCGTCCCGAGCGGGACGCCGGCCTGGGCCAGGCCGCTGGCCAGCCCCCGGTAGCGGACGAACCAGCGGGCGATCAGGGCGTTGTTGGCAACGTAGGCCAGCCCCCCCGTCCCGATGCCCCCGAGAATTCCGTAGACCAGGTAGAGCTGCCACAGGCTGTCCAGCCATCCGGTGGCGACGAGGGTGAGCCCCCAGCCGGCCGTGCTCCAGACGATGATCCGCTTGGGTCCGACCCGGTCCAGGAGGATGCCAAGCGCCCAGCCGCCCAGGGCATAGCTGGCCATGTGCAGGGAGAAGACCCCCGACACGAGGCTGCGGCCGGCGCCGAACTCGTCCAGGAACGGCAGCAGAAAGATCGAGAACGACTGTCGCGGCCCGACAGAGAGTCCCCAGGCCGTGAAGATCGTCCCCGCGATGATCCAGCCGTAGAAGAGACGAGAAGTCATGGATGAGGAGGTCGCTCCATTGCCTCGAACGTCGGAAGAGAGGTGGAGGAGGGCTGGCGCATGGACGGCGGCGCGCCGGACACTCGCCGCCGTCCGGGAGGCCGAAGGCCGTGCGGCCCGGATGGCACTCGACGGGCATGCGGATCATAGCGAAGGAGGAGAGAACGTGCAACCCTCGCTCCGCGGCAGTGTGCGGGGCGGACTGGTCCCCCCTGGCTACCGGCGGGGGGCGGTCCTCCTGCCGGGCCGGGCGCGGGCGGGTGAGAGGCCCATGAAAGATTCGACGAACGCCCCGGCCCGCTCCAGGAAAGCAGCCGTGAGCGCCTCTCCGATCGCGGCGGAGGCCCGCCGGGCATCGCCGTAGGCGCCGCTCGGCGTCAGCTCCTCCCAGAAATAGGGGACTTCCACGCCGCCGCCGCTCCCTGGATCGGTGAAGGGGTGGGGGTCCGGATGCTCCTGCCCCCTGGCCAGGGCCCCCTGGCGGACGATGCGGGGGGCCAGGAAGAGGCCCATGGAAGCCTCGATCTCGTCCGCGTGCACCCGGCGACGAGGAATGAACTTCTGGATGACATCCCGCACCAGCTCGAACCAGGTGCAGACCGCCGCCGAGATCCCCTCGCGGTAGCGAAGCTCCGTGCAGAGGACGGAGAGGGCGCCCCGGTTCCCGCCGTGTCCGTTGAGCAGCAGGAAACGGGGGATGCCGTGGGCGGAGAAGGCACGGACGGTGTCGGCCAGGACCGCCGTGAAAGCCGCCGCGCTCAGGGTCGCCGTGCCGGGAAAGTGCATGTGGTGGTTCGAGAGGCCGACGGGCAGCGCGGGCCCGACCAGGATGCGGGGGAAATGCTGCGCCGCCAGGCGCCGGGCCAGCTCGGTGGCGATGACGCTGTCCGTCTCGAAGGAGAGGTGGGGTCCGTGCTGCTCGAACGACCCGATCGGCAGGATCGCCAGCTTGACCTTGGGCAGGCGGGCCTTGGCCTCGGGCCAGGTCATCTCGCTCAGGACTACCGGCTTCTCCATGCGCGTCTCCTGTCCGAACGGACCCCCGGGTCCCTCAGGCGGCCGAGCGGGGCCGCCAGGTCCGGGCGTATTCCGCCAGATCGGCGATGGAGGCAAAGATCGACAGGAGGCCCGTCCGGGGGTTGGTCGACGAGGGAACGTTCTCGATCTCCACCGCCAGACGGCCGAACTCCCCCTGCACCTCGATGCGGTGCTGATTGAACCGGCCGCCGGGCACGCAGAAGATCCGCACCCGCGTCCGGTCCGGTCCGATCCCGGCCAGGCTGAGCGCCGCCGACACGTTGACGTTGGTGGGAAATCCCTGGCAGGCCTCCCGGGCCGACCCCTCGAAGATCAGGGTCTCCTCGGTGAAGGCGTGCACATCGATGCCGTGGGCCACCACATAGGGGGCCCCCGCCAGCCCCTTGGGCGGCTTGCGGGTGGCGAGCGTCACCGAATCGACGCGGCCGACCGCGGCGCCGCGCACGCCGTCCAGGCCGGCGATGGCCCCGGAGGCAATCAGGATCCGACAGCCGCGGCGCTCCGCCTCCTGGCGCCAGCCCTCCCCGTTCAGGAGCCCGCCGACGCTGATGACGTAGACGTCCTTTCCTGCCGCGAGACAGGCGGGGATGATCGCGGTCAGGGCCTCGCCGGTTGCCGCTTCCACCACGAGATCCGACCGCTCCACCAGCGTCGGAAGATCGAGGATGGGCGGGGCAGGCGACAGCCGGCCCGCCAGGGCCGCCGCCCGCTCCCGGCTGCGATTCGTCAGGCCGGAGAGCCGGGCGGGAATCCGCCCCTCGGTAATGGCCTGCGCCAGTCCGGATCCGATCGTGCCGCACCCCACGATGCCGATACCAAGCATACGGTCCTCGCGCTCCCTGAGAGATGCCGGTGGACCGCTCAGCGGCCAGGCCTGACCGCGGAACGGCGGCGGCCGGAGAGGGCCGGAGCCGCCCCGTAGAGCGTCCGGTGCACCCACGCCTCCGCCCGGATCCGGCTCACCGCGCTGGCCATTCGCCAGAGCGCATCCGCCGTCTGATCTGCGGCTGCGGCGGCGCCCTGGTAGGCCTCGGTCGATTGCCGGTAGGCTTCCAGCAGGCCTTGCAGGTGGAGCTCCAGCGATTCCCGATCCGGGTGCAGCCACAGGTCGTCGGCGATCTGGAGCTCCAGGTGCTGGACATAGCTCAGCCGGCAGGCGGGTCGATCCTCGAAGACTTCCGCGTGGATCGCGTCCAGGCGGGTCAGATTGTTGGGGATCACGGGATCGTGCTCCAGGAGCCAGGCGACCAGCACCGGAATCTCCCGGACCGTCCGCGCGGGCGGGGGCAGGGGCGATCCGAAGCGGAAGAGCGACGGGAGGCCGGTTCGCGTCCCCCGCTGGGGCTTCACGGGCGGCTCCAGGGGGAGCCCGAGTT
>Ga0265297_10012029_pt1 | contig 10475 bp, 4 predicted proteins | sample Munlanlwell13791_FD_192502 | JGI IMG/M metagenome (GOLD analysis project Ga0265297, IMG submission 192502) | Leachate microbial communities from a municipal landfill in Southern Ontario, Canada - Leachate well 137-91 | ecosystem: Engineered > Solid waste > Landfill > Unclassified | place...
CGTCCGTATAGACATAAGTAATCTTTTTCCCTGAAGCAATCTTATATAGCGGAGGCTGGGCAATATAAATATAACCCTTTTCAATAAGTTCCTTGAAATATCTGTAAAAGAAAGTTAATAACAACGTACGGATATGAGCACCATCAACATCGGCATCAGTCATTATTACAATTTTATGATATCTCAATTTACTTGAATCAAAAGACTCCCCTACTCCTGTACCCATCGCAATAATCAAATTCTTAATTTCGTTATTCGCTAATATTTTATCTAAACGTGATTGTTCGACATTTAAAATTTTACCTCTTAAAGGCAGTATCGCCTGAGTATGTCTGTCTCTTCCCTGTTTAGCACTACCACCGGCTGAATCTCCCTCAACTATGTATATTTCACTATCCTCAGGATTTCTGCTGGAACAATCTGCAAGTTTACCGGGTAAAGTCATTCCTTCCAGTGCCCCCTTTCTAATAACCGTTTCACGAGCGGCTCTGGCGGCCAATCTGGCTCTGGCAGCCAAACAACATTTTCCGACTATAGATTTTCCTGAAACCGGATGTTCTTCCAAAAATTGCGAAAACGCCTCATTAAATACATTTTCGACTGCAGTTCTCATCTCGGCATTACCGAGTTTTCCTTTTGTCTGGCCCTCAAATTGAGGTTCGGACAATTTTACGGAAACAATTGCAGTAAGACCTTCACGCACATCTTCAGCCATTAAATTATCATCTTTTTCTTTCAGAAGTTCATTTGCCCTTGCATAGGTATTAATCGTTCGCGTCAAAGCAGATTTAAAACCGGTTAAATGAGATCCTCCATCTATGGTATTCACGTTGTTTGCAAAAGTATAGATAGTTTCCTGAAATGAATTATTATACTGTAAAGCAACCTCAACCATACCTTCAGCCACCTCTTTCTCAACATAAACAACTTCCCCAATAACCTCTTTAGCCCTATTTAAATGCTCAACATAAGACCTGATACCACCTTCAAAATAAAATCTGTTTTTTTCATCCGTATTTTGGTCATACAGAAAGATTGAAACGCCCTTGGTAAGATAAGCCTGTTGTCTTAACCTGTTTAAAATAGTCTGATAATTAAAAACAGTAGTATCAAAAATACTTCCGTCGGGATAAAAAGTAATTTTTGTACCTCTCCTATCAGTTTTGCCTATAATCTCAACTTCCCCTTTAGCAACACCTTTCTCATAAACCTGTTTGTAAATCTGCCCATCTCTATAAACCTCAGCAATCAACTTAACAGACAATGCGTTAACAACCGAAACACCCACACCATGTAAACCTGCCGACACTTTATACCCACCATCTCCAAACTTTCCACCTGCATGTAGTATCGTCAACACAGTTTCAAGCGCGGATTTTCCGGTCTTTTTATGAATATCCACGGGAATACCACGTCCATTATCATCAACGGAAAGACCACCATCGTTCTGTACAACAACTTCTATGTTATTACAAAAACCCGCTTGCGCTTCATCAATAGCATTATCAACAACTTCCCAAACCAAATGATGCAAACCGGTAACATCCGTTGATCCTATATACATACCCGGTCTCTTTCTAACCGCTGACAAACCCTCTAGAACCTGGATCTGATCCGCACCATAATTTGAGATTTCCTTATTTGAATTAACTTCGTCTGACATACTGTTTCCTGATTAAATTCTAAAAAAAGCAAAAAAAGTCTAGCAAAAACAAAACAAAATGTCATGCGATTTTTATACACAAAAAAATACATTTTAAACTTTTCGTCAAATGTTTTTTACAAGTATTCGGTAAAACCAGGTGAATTATTCCTATAATGAATCCTGTGCTGATTGACCGGTCGAAAAATCACTTTCGGCCAAAATTAAAGTTTTTAATTCATCAATACCATACTCGCCCTGCATCACAACCGGTCTTCCATCAACAACCATATATAAATTTCTGATATTCTTCTCCGAAGAGGAGTAAAAATCAAAAGTGACAATAAGATCCTTTTTTTCAGTCAAATAAACTTCCGATAACCTATATATGGCATTGGCTTCATCAACAACTTTTATCTGATCCAGTTCCACAAAAAATCCATTTTGCAAAAACAGAGCTAAAATATAATTACGTGCAACTCTTTGTGCATTAGTTTCTATTTTTTCTTCAATATTTCTGCTAATTGTTGTTTCAGCAAGATCTGCAAATTGGTTCTTAAACAAAGGTAAAAGTGCATCAAGTTTTACGTTCGATTCAGACACTATCTTGTTGTAGGCAGATATATCTTTTACTGATTCATAATATCTGTCATATTTGGCGGAAAACGGATAACCTGAAATAACGGCCTCAATATTCACATATCTTTGCGAAACATCGTCAATTTTTCCAATTTTCAAATCAACTATTTCCGGAAATTTTTCAAAAACATTCAAGATCTCTTTTTGAACATCTTCGATCGTAAGTTCAATTTTTGCACCTCCAAAAAAATCATTTGTAACACTTAAAATATTTTGATATCTATCCCTCTCCTCCAGATAAACTTTATATCTGGCTTCATGATTCGCTCCATACAAATTTGAGGAATTATATTCAGAATCATTTAAATACCCCCACAAATCAGCCAAATCTTTCAATTCCGTTTCAAACAATTGCAACACCGCCACTTCTTTATTTGAAACAGGCATAAGTTCGTTTATTTCTCTTACAAGTACGGTTAAAATTGATTTTGTAGCATCAAGACTCACCTTCCCGTCAAAAAAGAATCGTCTCAATCTTTTAAGAAAATCAATTTTGTTATTAATCAGAGACTGAATCAACTCATCTTTAGGTTGGCCTTGCACATAAGTACTTATCATCTCTTTTTCCAGAGAACTTTTAATTATGAAAAAATCAGGAACATAAAAGTTCGGATATCTTAAGAAAAAATTATCAAATATAATATTTTGAAAAGTCAGATAATTAACATAATACTCATTATTATTTGCCAATTTCAAAGCAGCAAGATATAACCCCAAATACTTATTATAATCCGAAACAGACTCTCTTAACCCCAAAAAAGACTGATTGATAGACTTATAAATATTTTGAAGATAAAGCTCAATTATCAAATTAAGATCGGTATTTTGGGAAAATTTCAAATCCAAAAGGTATTTGTATACCGAAAACAAATTATCATCGATTGAAAAAACGGATAATTTATAAATATAACTTTCGATTTGATTATTCAATATCTCACTGCCTCTTTCATCTTCAGATAACAACAAATATGCATTTGTAAATTCATCCTGATAAAATAAACTATTTGTCATATCATTCATCGCCGCAAAATAAAGAGCTTCATCCAAATAAGAAAATAGATGTTTCAAAACAACCTCTTCTTTTCTTTCCGGAATCAACGTGAAGTTTTCCTCTGTATTAAAAACAATGGTACTCAAAAACTCATTTTTTAACTTCCCGCCCTTATCAATAATTTCCGAACGATATTTTTGTTTTAAACCTTCCAAAAATTCAGCATCTTTCAGAGAATTTTGAACACACCAGGCTTCAAGCTTCTGCGCTGACGGAATCGCCGAGTATTTAAATTCTTTTACAAGTTTTGAATAAAGCAGAAATTTAGAACGTTCCTGAAGCTTGGATAACGGAATTTCAACTCTGCTATCTCTTGAAATAACAATTCTGTTCAAAAATTTTGTACTATATTCATTTTGTACGAAATCAATAGACTCATTTTCAGAAATAATTCCCAAATATACATTCCCGTCATAAACAGACATTTCCAGCTTATTTCCGTCAAAAATAAGATCGAATCTGGCAAATCTTGGTATAACAACTATGTTTCCAATAATAATATTGCTTTTCATATTGCTTGCAACAAAATTGCCCCACACCTTTCCTTTGTTTAACTTAAAAACATAATTATCTTCATCAAGTCTATTAACATCCATTGAATTTTCTAAATTTTCATTATCAAATCTAAAGACCGCATTATCAGGTAAAAAGTTTTCTTTATCGTATACAATACTCAATTTACTTTCCTGAATAACATTTACAGAAGCATAATTTTTATCCTCGTACCTAAAGCTGAAAAATACAACAAAAAAACCAACAAACAAAAGAACAATCGCCTTTACAAGATTTCCAGATACATAAACCTCTTCCTCACCTTCTGAAGAAATTTCCGGATTCAAATTTTCTTTATTAAGCTCATCCATGGTTTATCATTTATAGACCGGCTTCGTCAGCTTTTTTCTTTAAAATCTCTTCAGGATTTGTCGTAACTATTTTATCTTCGGTAAATGATGCAATTACCTGAATCGCAACATGTTTTTGACCGGCAAAAAACAATCCCTGACCGACACCGCTATTTAATAAAATATATTCTTCACCTTTTGTCAGATTAAAAATCTGTGAAAGAACCGGAATTGCAGAAGGAGATTGCTTTAATAAAAGCTGCATCGAAGAGTTTGTAATAATTGGTTTTCCAAAATCATTCTTTACAAAATCCTCCACATCCTGAGTAATTGTTGTAACTCCCAGATAATATTTTCGGGCTCTCTTTACCAAACCAAATAAAAATTTGGCACTATCTTCATGCTGCATCATGGACCAGGCCTCATCAACAACCAATATTCTCTTTTTCAACTGGCTTCTTACTCTATTCCATATGTAATTCAAAATCACATACATAGCCACAGGTCGAAGAGAATCCTCCAAATCCCTTATACTAAAAACCATCAATCCATTTGATAAATTTACGTTTGTACTCTTATTAAACAATCCGGAATAAGACCCGGTCGTATATTTCGACAACTTCTGAACAAGAGTTAAACCACCTTCCATAGAGTTCAAAATATCATGCAAATCAACAAGAGTAGGAGGCTCATACTTTGAAGGATCCGCCAAATCCATAGTAATTCCTTTCAGGGCATAAACATCAATCAGTGCCTTATCCAAAATACCTTCCTCCTGAGGTGTGATTGTTCCCATCATTAATTTCAAAAGACCATGCAAATTTATGATATTTGAACGAAGCAAATCTCCGGGCAAATTGTCAGAACCTTCCATTGGAGCCGGCAAATCAAAAGGATTTATTCTTCTATCGCTGTTCAAACTTAATTTTAAATAAGAACCGCCCACCGTACTGCACAAATCGTGATATTCATTTTCAGGATCAATAACAATTACGTCCGTGCCCATCATCATAAGCCTCAACATTTCAAGCTTAACAGCATAAGATTTACCTGCACCGGATTTGGCAAAAACGACACTGTTTGCGTTTTCCAAAGCAAAACGGTCAAATATAATCAAACTGTCATTATGTCTGTTCAATCCATACAAAACACCCTTATCGGAAGTCAAATCGGACGACGTAAATGGAAAAGTCGTTGATAAAGGGCTGGTATTCATGTTTCTGATAACATTCAAATCATCAATACAAAGCGGTAAAGAAGAAGTCAATCCATGCTCTGCGCGAAGCTGGGCTTTTTTTGTCATAATGAGTTTCCCGGCCAAAAGGCTTTCAAGTTGTTTTGAAACTTTATCAAGCTTCTTCTCTTCATCAGCATAAATGGTAAAATACAAAGCAAATTGAAAAAGTTTTTCTTGCCCTCTTTGAATCTCAGTTCTCAAAATCTCCGCATCTTCAAGTGCGGTTTCAATTGCAGGATCACGAACGGTTCCTTTTTCCGAAGCCATTCTTATACTCGACTGCATCTGCGCCACTTTTTTTCTTAAAACTTTCATTATCTCCTCCGAGGATACCGGATAAATATACTGTGAAATATCCATCGTGACATCAAAATTTATTATCGGGGAAAGCCAGTTTACTTCGAGAAATCTCGGGTAGGAAAATACATAAAACGATTTTGCATACATTCCATCCATCTGAATTGAATCATATCTGATTTCCATTGACGATGGAGCAATAAGATCTTTTATGGACGCCAGGCCTTCCTGATAAATTTTTTCCGCCTGTAGAATAATACCCTTTTCTTTTGAAGTCATAGAAACCGAATCCGATTTTATCGATTGTTCTTTTTTTCCAAAAATTGAAAACACTTTATCCAATAAAGATTTTTTTTCAGTATGTAGTTTTTCCGTCGCTTCATTTCTTTTTGAATCTTTCAAACTGTCACCTGTCGATAATTTTTTACCGGTTCTTGGATCATATCCTGCAGCTTCCAGTTTTTTAGACGCTTCAATATCAGCACGCGCAACGATTTCAATTGACGGTTTAACATCAATATTTGATGAAGGATCCATTCCCAGTTCGACAGCTGAAGGTTTATTTTCCCTGATATTTATATTGGGATTTTGTATATTTTTTTCCGAATTTAAATTTGTATTTGGATCCATTTGTTGTGATTGATTTTTATCTTATTATTATACCAAAAAAATGGCTTTCTAACAAGAATGCCGTAATACATTTTTCCATAAACAAATGAAAACGAATTGACAAAAGCTGACTACATTTTAATCTTTTGGCATCTGAGCCGTTTGTCCTCCTGACACAACATCTTCTCCGGGAACAACAACCCGAACTTGCTTTTTACCGGCAGGTTTCCGGCTTCTAGGAGCTTTTGAAGGTTTTTCCTTTACAATTTCTTCTGACACCACTCCCCTTTTGCTTCTCTCAGTTTTCTTACCGGCAAGCGCCTTTAAACTTGCAAGTTCCTTTTTTTGAGTTTCAACCGTAGACTCCAATTCGCGAATATATCTTTCTTTGATACTATCTCTCGCTTTCATCATGCCAACTTCTTCCTCAAGACGTGCAATTTCGGTCTTCAAATAATCCACATGGGAAAACGTTGCATCAAGCTGTTTAACCAAAACGTCATATCCCGGTTTTAATCCTTCCAGTTCAAGTTCCACATCAGAACGTTCCTGATTGTCAGATCTGAATATTGCCTGCAATCCCTTTACCATTAATCTCATTAAGTTAAGCTGCTGTGTTAAATCGGCATTTGTTTTGTTTAACTCCGTTATCCTTCTATTTAACGAAACCATATCACGTTTATTTCTTGAGATTATTGCCTGAGTCTCGTCTTCCATATCTTTTAAACGATAATCCCTATCCAACAAATCCGACATCAATCTTGTACTTTTATCCCTCATTTTTATCCTTTCCTTTTCCCCCTGGGCCAACTCTTCTTCCAAATCATCAATTTGTTTTTGCATTTCACGAAAAACTATACCGGACATATTTGTATTGTTTTCTTTTTGATACTTTACAAATAATTCTTTTAACTTTTCAAAACTTGGAAAATGTCTTACCTGAATATTTCCAAATGCCTTTTCAATAATCTGCTCATTAATACTGCGACGAAACTCATCAAAAGCAGCTTTATCATCTTCGGAAGGAATGTCGGTTTCAATAAAATCAGGCCCGTGCAAACTGGTTTTTGGAGCGTGATCCTTTGCAATTCTAATATTTTGAGTCTCAGCCAACTTAGAGTCCACAGTATCTCCGGTGGCAAATTCATTTTCACTCGTATCCATTTTAGAAGAAACCCTTTTCTTCTCTCCAAATACTTCAGAACTTAAATAGGATCCTCCGAAATCACTTTCTATTGGTACCATAAAAAATCATTAAATCTACATACACTAACACATTTTTAAAAATATTTCAATATAAGATTTTACAAAAAAACTAATTTTTTCTCATTACAAAAAAAATCCTTTATGCTAAAATCCAGCCGCTAAAATTACGAAGAATAATTAACCCAATAACCGTGAAAGATAAAAAACAGGATCAAGATAAGGAAAACAACATAGAAGAAAACAAAGAAAAATCGACAGAGAAAGACCAAACACTTGATCTATTTAAAGGCAATGTAAAGCCGATAAACATATCTGACGAAATGGAAGATTCATATCTGAAATATGCTATGAGCGTTATCGTATCCCGTGCTCTTCCGGATGTCAGAGACGGACTTAAACCGGTTCATAGAAGAATACTTTATGCTATGAATGAGATTGGTCTCAAATCAACCGCAAATTTCAGAAAATCCGCAGCCGTTGTCGGTGAAGTTTTGGCAAAATATCATCCTCATGGAGACTCGGCAGTTTATGATTCAATGGTAAGACTTGCTCAAGACTTCTCTATGAGATACGAGCTTGTAAAAGGACAAGGTAACTTTGGCTCCATCGATGGAGACAACGCAGCTGCCATGCGTTATACGGAAGCCAAATTACAAAAAATCACCGATGAAATGCTTTCAGATATTGATAAAGAAACAGTCAGCTGGAGAGATAATTACGACGGAAGATACAAAGAACCGACAGTCCTGCCGTCAAAAATTCCTCAGTTGTTACTAAACGGATCAACAGGTATTGCCGTAGGTATGGCCACCTCAATACCACCCCACAACCTTGGAGAAACCATTGAGGCTATTCAACATCTTTCTGAAAATCCAGCCGCCACAGTCGATGATTTACTTCAATTCATAAAAGGCCCGGACTTCCCAACCGGTGGTATTGTATACAATAGTGAAGATATAAAAAGAGCATACAACACAGGAAGAGGAGGTATGGTGGTTAGGGCAAAAACGGAAATTACAGAAACAAAAACAGGAAAACCGATGATTCTGGTGACCGAGATCCCCTACCAAGTCAACAAAGCGACATTAATTACAAAAATCGCAGAATTGGTAAGAGATAAAAAGATCGTTGGAATTACAGATATTAGAGATGAATCAAACAAAGACGGATTAAGAATTGTAATAGAGCTAAAAAAAGACTCTTATCCGAAAAAAATTCTAAATCAGCTGTTTAAATTAACCCAACTGCAATCGTCATTTAATATGAATATGATTGCACTCGTTGACGAAGTTCAACCTCATCTCCTAGACCTAAAACAGGTTTTGGAACAATTTATTCTTCACAGAAAAGTTGTAATTACCAGAAGAACAGAGTTTGATCTAAAAATAGCAAGAGAGAGAGCACATATACTGGAAGGTTTAAAAATAGCACTGGATGATATAGATAAAGTAATTGCCACAATCAGAGCTTCCGAAACAAAAGAGGAAGCACTGGAGGCATTAATGAAAAAATTCAAACTTTCAGAACTTCAGGGTAAAGCAATTCTTGAAATGAAATTACAAACACTTGCCGGTTTGGAAAGACAAAAAATAGAAGACGAATTAGCTGAAAAGATGGCTCTTATTAAAGAATTGCTGAGCATTCTTGCCGACGTAAAAAAAGTACTCAAAATTATGCAGGACGAGCTTGTTGAAATTAAAGAAAAGTATGGCGATGAAAGAAGAACAAAAGTCGTTAAGCATGCGGTTAATGAAATTTCACAGAAAGATACCATTCCAAACGAACCAATGATCGTGGTTTTAAGCCGTGAAAACTATATAAAAAGACTGTCCCCAACTTCGTTTAGGACACAAAAACGAGGAGGAAAAGGCATCATAGGAGGACAGACAAAAGACGAAGACGAGATAAAGATTATCAAGTTTGCAAACAATCATGACGAACTTTTATATTTCACAAATAAAGGAAGAGTATTCAGATTACCGGTTTACGAGATAGTTCAAGGATCACGAACGGCAAAAGGACAAGCTGTGGTCAATCTTTTACAGCTCGGAGACGGTGAATTTGTGACAGCAATTTTAAATTACAATGAAAAAGCCACCGACAAATACCTCGTTATGGCAACAAAAAACGGCACCATCAAAAAAACTGAAACAGCCGATTACCTAAATGTCAGAAAAACCGGACTTATAGCTATAAAACTTAGAGAAGATGACTCCCTTGAATGGGTAAAAGAAAGTACCGGAGAAAACGAAATTATGATCATTACCAAAAACGGAAAATGCATAAGATTTAACGAGAAAGATACAAGACCGGTAGGAAGAGCATCAATTGGAGTCAGAGGCATAGGCCTTAAAGGAGATGATAACGTTGTTGAAATGGATACGGTAAAAAATCCGGAAACAGCGCAATTGTTGGTAGTAATGGAAAACGGTTTGGGAAAAATGTCACCTGTGGAAAGTTACAGACTTCAAACCAGAGGAGGCACCGGTGTAAAAACAGCAAATATTACAGCAAAAACAGGTAAAATTATCGGGGCTAAAATCATTGAAAAAGATACGGACGCGGATTTAATCATAGGCTCAAAAGTCGGACAAATTATCAGACTGCACACTTCAAACATTCCAAGACAGGGACGTGCAACACAAGGAGTATATCTGATGAGACTTTATGAAAACGACAAAGTTGCATCTATATCTCTGGTTGATAGTATTCCGGAAGAAATAATAATTGAAGGAGAACAAAAAGCCGCAAACCAAACAACAATGGAAGAGAAAGAAAAGGCAGCAAAATAATATTGAATTATAAATCTTAACCCTCAAGAGTTCTTATGAAAAAAATATTTAATATTCTGTTGGCCGCATCGATTTTTTTCACTATCAACAATCTGGCTTTTGCTTTTAACGGAGATATTTCCATTTCCGACAGTCCGATAAATTTTTCAAAATCGGTACT
>Ga0265297_10012030_pt1 | contig 10475 bp, 16 predicted proteins | sample Munlanlwell13791_FD_192502 | JGI IMG/M metagenome (GOLD analysis project Ga0265297, IMG submission 192502) | Leachate microbial communities from a municipal landfill in Southern Ontario, Canada - Leachate well 137-91 | ecosystem: Engineered > Solid waste > Landfill > Unclassified | place...
TAAGCCGTTAATAAAATAAAAAAATCAGAAGTGACTTGGTGATTCAATGCGCCTTAAAATTAAAACAATAAAAACAGAAAATCAAACACGCCTAAACTTGCTGGAATGCGGCGGTGCAGGCTGTGCAAGATAAGTCAATAGGTTGAAGTGCCAAGCAAAGAAACTGCGTTGTGCACTTCTTTTTTTTATTTTACATTCTTTCCCGTAGACCGAAGTAATATGGACAAACGCGCAATCGAACTATCGACAATTAAAAAAATCGACTTGACGCAGCTAGAACCAATATCACTCTCGGCATTTTACTGCGCCAATACAAAAAATCAATCGGACCATCCATTGATTAACGACTTGGAAAGCGAAATCAGCAAAACCGACTTTTTTTTTAGCTCAAGCAAATCCAGACGCACATATCCCGGATCGAGTAAAAAAATACTCCTACCAGTAAAAGGAATGCACATTAACTGCCGGCTTGATGACGCAATATTGAACCGGTCAAGCATCAAGACCTTCAGGAAGAGTCGCGTTTCAATTGAGGACTTGTCACGACTACTATACTTTTCTGCAGGGACAAACAGGCAATATGAAGCGAAAATAGCTGGGAGAAAAATAACCTGGTCAGCACATACGTTTCCGTCAGGAGGCTGCATCCATTCGCTTAGTACATACATATTTCCATATAGTATTGACAAACTGCAGCATGCAATCTACCACTATGATCCATCCCAACATGCCTTGGAAAAACTAAAGGCAATAAGCAAAGAAGAAGTTGCAAAAACAGTAGTAAGCGGCAATAATCTCCCAAACGCTTTGGCAATAATATACATTACATCCAGAATCGACAAGACCAAAGACAAGTATTCCGAACGCGGATTCAGGTACGTTTTACAAGAAACCGGACACCTTATGCAGAATCTCTGCCTTGTGGCAGTATCGCTTGGGTTGACCATACTGCCGCTTGGCGGGTTTTACGAAAAGCACATAGAAAAAATCCTTAACATCGACGGCAACCAAGAACAAGTCCTATACGTAGGAGTGCTTGGAAAACCCGACCGCAAACAAAAAAGAATTTCGATAACGGAACTGAGAAAGAATGGAACAATAGGTGATGAAGATTACTCCGTTTGAAAAGATAACTAAAACACGAAACCCGCGGCTGATGCCAGGATATGCGCTGCACATTATAAGCAACGACGAAATTGAGATTGTTGGAAACCTTCCTTTTGAAATGAAATACTTGCTGTCAGATGATGAAAAAAAAGGCAAGCTCGCAAGATTCGCCGCCTATTTGGATTCGCGAACGCAACTGACTTGGAACGCATTGCTTGAATGCGAAAAAGGCAATGAGAAGGACTTAAAAAATATGATTGAACATATCGAATCGCTCGGCCTTTTGGAAAAAAGAACTGACTTGAAAGGAAAACACGTCCTTTTACTTGGAGATTCTGACTTGAACCAAAGCCTTGCCACTGCACTGAAATCCGTTGGTGTCAATGTGAAAAAGGAAAGCGCTTTGAGCAATGCCTCCGAAGCGTTCACTTCAGACAAATTGAAAAAAATTAAGGCGCAAATAAGCGCCTCAGACTTGGTCGTCTTAACCAAATGCAACGGTCGTTTCCTTGAACAGGTCAATCACATGATACTGGAATGCGAAACGCCTGCAATCGCCGCATCTACCAGCGAAAGGTACGGGCTTGTTGGACCGCTGGTAATTCCGAACAAAACTGCGTGCTTTGCCTGTTTCAAGAAAAGGATTTTCAGCAACACAGATGTTGAAAACAACAAGAAAGACTTTCCAATGCGTCTTGACACCCGCTTGGTCGAACCGGGACAACAGGAAGTCTTCCTTGGGCTGCTTGTCAACCAAATAATCAATTTTCTTACCAACGAAAACAGTCCGCTTTCCGGAAAGGTGCTCTTTTTTGACTTGAACCGCATGACTTTTGAAAAGGAAAATCTATTCATCATTCCCTGGTGCGATGCTTGCAGCACGAAAGGCCCTGCAATCCAAAAATATATCCAACGGTCAGACATTAGCAAAAGGGTGAATAGAAAATCAAAATAATAACGCGGCGAACCCCCGATGCGTTCGAGCAGCTGACAAGCACAGTCGGCAGCAGGCTGGGAATTGTCAAAAGAATATATGAAAGAATCCGGGAAACAGACGACCCGCAGGTATTTTGTACGCTGACTGATTCCACGGACATAAAAAAAATCAACGAAAATGACAGGGAGGGCAGCATCGCGTGCGGTTCTGCAAGCTTTTCAAAAAAAGCAGCAATACTGGGCGGAATCGGCGAGTCGCTTGAAAGGTACTCTGTTGGGATTTGGAATAATGACAATGCAATCCTTGCAACGTACAACGAATTAAGGCGCCGCGGGTATTATGTGGAAAACCCCGGACGAACTGGTTTGTTTTCAGAAAAACAATATCAAGAGCGGGAATTTCCATACAAAAAATTAACAGAAAACACGAAAGTAAACTGGGTGCGCGGCTATTCATTGGGAAAAAAATGCGAGGTACTTTACCCCGCCCAGGCAATCTATTTGGGATATCAAGCAGTAACAGGGGAAGAAAAGATAACCTACTCGACCACAAACGGATGCGCAGCGGGGTTTGACAGACAAGACACCATAATCAAGGGCGTTTTGGAACTTGTTGAACGCGATGCTATAATGGCCCATTGGCTATGGAAAAAAAGCCCAAGAAAATTTTCAAAAATCCCCACTCGCGTCCAGAATGCAATAGACGAAATCAGCGCAGGAAAAATCAAGTATCATTTCCTTGACCTGACGATTAACACAAAAATTCCCGTCGCTGCAGTAATTATCCATAATAAAACTGGCTGCGGATACACATACTCAATCGGAGCGTCCTGCGCGGCCAGCGCCGAAACTGCGATTACCAAGGCGTTCCTTGAAGCAGTCCAAGGCAAACGAAACCTGAGGCTTGACCCAGAAAAAGACAAGGGCATTTCTAAAAAAGAACTGACTAACTTTGAAAAAATCATTCCCTATTATTCGACGGAAAAGAACTTCAAAAAAATAAAGTTCTTATTCTCAAATAAAGAGGAAGCTCAGAATACTTCCAAGACACTGTCAAACAGGGAGATTCTTTGCAGGGTGATGAAAATAAGCGGGGACTTGCTTGTTTTTGAGCAAACCACCAGAGATGTAAAGCAGATTGGTTTGCACGTAATACGAATGGTGGCGCCCGGACTTATTCAACTCCCGGTTCCATCAACGCCCTTTCTTGGTGCGCCAAGGATTAACCAACTACGAGATTATTTCAACGATGATACAACGGCCATAAATAATGAGCCGCATCCTTTTCCATAAGTAGAAAATAGGATCCCCCTCCTTTCGGAGGGGGCCTTCACCTAATATTCCAAGGGGGGCTTGGAGGGTTTTTGGATGAAGAATAAATTTTGCCGCAAAAGCGGCTAACGTGTGCTTCGATGCTTTTGGGATTTACTGTCCCCACATGACTTTACGCTTTGATGTGAGGCGCTCCTTGCGGAACTCTCCTTGCATGTGGTAGTATGACGCGCCAAAAAGCGCGGCTATTCCTACGATTGGCATGTACAAAAGCGATACGAGCCCTATGAGCGTAAGCACCAGCGAGTATGAGCGGAAGCGCAAGGCTTCTTTCCAAAGCGGAAGGTAACTTTGAACGTAGGCATACCTGTTGGTAAGCTTCATCATGGGCTCCTTGCCGTCTGCTGGGACGCTTGTCATCTGGATGTCCCAGGACTTTTGGGATGGCGCCGTGCCTTCTGGCTTGATGGAGTCTCCTCCAGTAATCTCGTCGCCTGCTTTTGGGTTGAGTTTTGCCAGCATGTCTTCGATTGCCATAATTCATTCCCCCTCTACTGTGCTACTATTACTGAGCGCCCTTTGAACCATGTGATTTCTGAGCCGAATGCGCAGAGGAATTCACTCCAGTAGTGTCCCCACAGGAATGCAAACACTGCGGATATCATCGGGTTGACAAAGAACGTGATTATCATGAGCGCAAAGCACACCCAAGTCCAGAAGTAACTGCAATACGTACCTGTCCAACTATCTTGCATTCCTACTCCAGGGTATCCAAAACCAAGGTGTTTTCCAAGGTAGTGGCCACGAGTGTCAACGTTGAACATGTGCATGGGCCGAGTCTTACCAGTATAGTTGTCTGAAGGACCCATGATGTTGCCGTCATCCATTACCGGGCCTTCCTTGTTGGTTGGCACGAACATTGGAACGTCGTAGTTTTCTGCGCTTTCCTGCTTTGCAGGAGCTCCTGACACTGACTTTGCAGCTGCGGATATGGAGTTGACTTTTTCCGAGTAGATGACTTTGTTGCTTCCAACCTTGTCCGCACTAACCGGGATTGGCCAGGATGACGAGCCGTTGTAGATGTATTTTATCTCGGCCGGAGTGCCAATAGCGCCTTTTGCCTGTGAAAGGTTCATCAATGCCATAATGTTGCTACACCAAAAATGCCATGTAAACTGCGTAAAGCAGGCTGCCGAAAGCCACGATGTAAACTGCGCTGTCTGAAAGCCCGAATGGCTTGCCCATACAATGCTCACTGAAACTTTCGGCATTGGTAGGCGTGTCTGCAGTATCAAGGACGTGGCAAAGCCCCGCATCTTCTGCTGCCATGACTATCTGCACGGGCAGTGGCGCGTAATGGAACTTTACCTTGTCTGTGTATGGGTTTTCCTCGGACATGTTCATCGCCTAATCTACTGTCATGATTGTGCGGTTTACACCGAACACCAAGCTTCCGAAGCGGATACCTTCTGACATCATGCGGAAGCGTCCTGCAAGCGCAAACATCAAAAGCGACCCTACGGGAAACACTGTGAACGTGAATATTGCTGCTGCAAGCCAGAAGAAGAAAAGCGCCCACGCGACTTTTTCCTGGCGCCAGCAATCTATGTATTCCATTACATAGCCGTAGCGCGTGTTGGTGCGCATGACTGGATGCACGTCTGGGCCTACTTCGCAGCCTGCAGTGGTCATGGTGGTGCGCGGTTCTGGAATCGGGCCATTCGCGGGCTTTTGCTTTGACCGTGCCTCTTTCGAATATGCCTCATGGTACGCCTCTTCCTGGATTCCCGGAGCTATTGGCGCCTTGCCGTATCCTGCAGGGTCGCCATGGCCGAAAGGGGCTTTTTGTCCGGGTGTGTGTACCGAGATCATTTTTTTGCACCAAATAAACATCTAACTTATGTTGCCTCGTAGAGCATACGCTGTTTCCAGTTGTTGCTTACGTAGAAGTCCTGCCACACGTAGCGGCCGTATGCGAATCCCGATGCGAGCGCAAATGCGCCTGCTACGAAGACGTTGCGCGGGATAAGAACGATTGCCATTATTGCAAGAAAGATTGCAGCGGCCTTTGCTACCTGCCATTCTTTGTAGATTCCGATTGATTCGTTGAGGTAGTCCTGCCTGCGCTTGATGTGCATTACCGAGTGCCCGTGGGTATCAGTAGGTACGAACATTGGTATGTGGTTCCAGCCGCGCTTTGGCACGGTCTCGTCCACAGTCTGGGTGTGCCCGTTTGTGAGCATTTCCCTGCGAGCCTTTGAAAGTGAATAGTCTTTTGCCATAGTCAACAAATCCCCCTCGATTTGCGTAACTAACTTAGGAACGACGAAATATATAAACTGTTCGGTAGTAACAAACATTAATATCTGATAGACAAATGACGATGTAAAGAAACACCTAGAAAGATTAGTTCGACAAAAGACGTATTCTTGGTGTTTTTGCCTCTGCAAGCGCTGGGGGCGGATTAATAATTTTCCCCTCCCCACAACCCTACTATGGCACACGCAAACCCTGCTAAACCACGGATATTGGAAGGAAAACCGGTTGCTGACGCTATGCTTGCTGCAGTGGCAGCCAAGGTTGCAGCCTTAAAGGAAAAGCCATCACTTGCAGTAATCATTGCAGCAGGAAACCCCGCATCCGAGCTTTATGTTGCAAAAAAGCAGGAAGCCTGCAAAAAAGTAGGCGTGCGCTCGCTTCGCTTTGACGTGCCTGCAACGTGCACCACCCAGGAAATTCTTGCAATCATCAAAAAGCTCAACGCCGACCCCAAAGTTGACGGCATCCTAGTGCAGCTTCCTCTTCCAAGCCAAGTTGACGAAGACGCAGTAATCGAGGCTATTGACCCGCAAAAAGACGTTGACGGTTTTCATCCCATTAACTTGGGCAGGCTTTCGCGGGGAGACGAAAAGCGCGCGATGCTGTCTGCCACGCCAAAAGGCATCATCACGCTTTTGGACTCCATTGGCTTTGAGGCAAGCGGAAAAATCTGCGCAGTTGTGGGCACAAGCAACATAGTAGGAAAGCCAGTTGCATACATGCTGATGAACAGAAAGGCCACAGTAATCACTGCAAACAGCAAGACAAAAGACCTTGGCGCAATAACCCGGCAAGCGGACCTTATTGTGGTTGGAGTTGGAAAGCCCGGGCTGGTAAAAGCGGACATGGTAAAGCAGGGCGCAATAGTAGTTGACGTTGGAACAACCAAGCTTGCAAGCGGAAAAACCGTTGGCGATGTTGACTTTGCCGAAGTTGCACCCAAAACAAACGCAATCACGCCCGTTCCAAAGGGAGTGGGGCCGATGACTATTGCAAGCCTTTTGGACAACACGCTCATCGCATACGAACGCAGAAGAAAATAGGTTGAGCAAAACGCATGCCTTCCTTTTACAAGCAAAAAATACGCACACTAATGCGAAAGCTCAGGCAAGAGCACCCTGCACTTGAAAGAAAGGCAAAGAGTGCAAAAATAACAGAAATGCTGGTTGCAACGAAAGAGTGGCAGCAAGCAAAGACAATCCTGCTTTACTATCCAAAAGACGGCGAAGTTGACACCAAAGAAGCGATTGACGCTGGCCTTTCCAAAAAAAAGATGGTCTGCCTCCCGTCAACGGATAAAAAATCAGGCACCATTACTGCTTACAAAATAACTTGCTTGGAAAACCTGCAAACAGCCGCTTTTGGGATACCCGAGCCGAAAAAAGAGCAGGAAAATGAAATCGCACCAGAAAAAATTGATTTGATCATCGTGCCGGGGATAGCGTTCGACGTGCATGCAAACCGTGTTGGCCACGGGCACGGGTACTACGACAAGTTTCTTGCAGCTGCAAATAACGCAAAAAAAGTTGCACTGGCATTTGACTTCCAGGTAGTGCCGGAAAAAATCGTGTGCGAGTCCCATGACGTCACAGTTGACCAGATAATAACCGAGAAAAGGCACATAGTTTCAAAGAAATAGCAAAAGACAGATAGGACAAATCTGAACAGGCAAATACCAATGGACAAAATCCGCGTAATAGTATTGGCATCAGGACGGGGCAGCGACTTTGAGTCAATCGCCCTTGCTGCAAACAAAGGCAAGATTGCAGCGCAAGTAGTGTGCATGATTACTGACAACCCGCAGGCTGGTGCGATTGCAAAAGCAGCATCGCTTAATGTGCCATCCAAGATTGTAGATTACGCCAAATTTCCAAACCGAGCAGAGTACGAAAAGGAATTGCTGAAAGCAGTCAGCTCCTTTGCGCCGGACCTGATTGTTCTTGCAGGATATATGAAAATAATGCGCTCAAAAGAGCTTTTGGAAAAATACGCAGGCAAAATCATCAACATACACCCGTCGCTTTTGCCAAAATACGCCGGGGCGCACGGCCAAGAGGATGCGTTCAAGGCAGGGGAAAAAGTATCCGGATATACAATACACTTTGTTGACGCAAGCTTGGATGGCGGGCCAATCATTTTGCAGGAAAAAGTTGACATTTCAAACTGCAAGACCGCAGACGAAGTTGCTGCAAAAATCCTTGCACGCGAGCACAACGGCCTTCCAAAAGTTGTTGGCATGTTTGCGCAAGGAAAATTTGAAATCAAAGGAAAAACAGTAAAGTATACTCAAAACGATTAACGCAGGTATCAACCAATGGACAACAGCAGGCTTGACTTTTCAGAAACAGTCCAGATCATAGTGTCAGCATTGGGCATTGCGCTGGCATTTTCCTACGTCTGGAAGGACCAATCGTTTATCGACATCCTGTTCACGGTTGGCACCGCTTTTGTGCTGCACGAGCTTGGCCACCGTTACATGGCAATAAAGTACGGCGCGCATGCCCGATACCAGATGTGGACCATCGGGCTTGTGGCGTGCGTAATACTTGCGGTTGCATTTGATTTTGTGTTTGCAGCACCAGGCGCGGTTTACATTTACGGACGCGAGCTTACAAGGCAGCAAAGCGGAAAAGTTGCGCTTGCAGGCCCGGCAGTAAACCTCGGCCTTTGCCTGCTGTTCTACTTTGGCGCACTGACATTCACTGCAGCAGGAAGCCTCTTTTTGATAGGCGCAAGGGTAAACGCGTTCCTTGCGGCATTCAACCTAATTCCCATGGACCCTTTTGACGGCGCAAAAGTGATGCGCTGGAACAATACTGCATGGGCAGCTGCATTTGTCGTGTCCGCAATGCTGGTAATCATGATTTGAGCAGGTGGCTTTTGTTGACGCGGTTTGAAAAATTGACCTGGACGGAATTTGACGACGCGTGCAAAAAGATTGCCCGTTTTGCAAGAAAAAAACAAGAAGAAGGAACGAAAATAACCGAAGTCTATGGAATTCCGCGCGGAGGCCTTGGCATGGCGCTTCGCATCTCGCACCTTTTGGACATTCCGCTGATAGTTGACGAGGGCAAAATCAGCAAGCACACGCTGGTAGTTGATGAAATCTGCGACACTGGAAAAACCCTTGAGGAATTCGCAAGGCTGCACAAAGAAAACTTCGCGCTGGTTGCTACGATCTACCACAAAGAAGGCGCGTCGTATACCCCCGACTTTTACCTCAAGCTCAAGACGGACAAGTGGGTGCTGTTTCCTTGGGAAACTGCAAAGACAACGTGGATGGAAGACGAATAATCAATCACTTTCCACGCCATAGTCTTGCGGATTGGTTGTGTTTGACAAAGCGTAAAGGCCTTCGGAAAACAGAAAGGAAAAAGAGTTGTTTTGGGAATCCAAGCCGAGCCCAAACCCGGGTTTTGCGCAATCAAGTGCATCGATAGCCGAGTCGTTTCCTTTATACTTGACTTTGAGCATTGACTGGCCGGAATCAAAAGACAGCATGCTTGAAAAGAACGCAGGGCCAGCCAAAGCAGAATAGGTAATTTTGCTTTTTGACCCTTCACAACCCACCCAAAGCGACGGGACAAACCCCCGCTTTGCTGACGCGTCATAGGAAACTGCAGCCCACAGCTCAAGCTTTCTTGAAGCATCCTCAACTATTTGCGCGGGCGTGGCGCCTTTTGCGCTTGCAAGAACACGCAAAAACGATTGCCGCAAGTTGGCTTCAAAAAAACGCGAGCGCGAAAAGGAAATATAATCCGCAGCAGTGTCCGCTTCCTTGAAAGCATGGGATGTAGAGTACGCCGAGGCTTTCAATAGGAACGGAATTGCAAGAACCAAAAGCATGAGGCCTAAAAATCCGCGCATAAGCAAACTACCCCGATATGCCGGCATAAAAAACAGCCAAAAACGACTCGCCATCGCTAGGTGTGATTACGCGGTTGGTTGAGATGAAAAACTCCGGAGCCTGCGCATGAAAAACATCCGAAAGCGCAATGCGGTTTCCGTCCGGACAGGATAAAAAAAACTCGGTGCTTGGAAATGCGTCTGTTGCAGGCTTGACGAATTCGCGCAACTTTACCTGCCCACCTGCGCTTGTGCAGGCGCCTTGCAGCAAGTCCGGCTTTTGTGAAAGCGCAAACGACATATCTTCCAGGCTTGTTGAAAGCGCTATTGATTCCATTGAAACGGTCGGCCCTGCCTGAGCAGTAAAAAACACAATGAGAACCGCACATGCTATTGCAAAAATAACAGCATCTACAAGCATCCACACGCCCTTCATCTGCACACACCAACAACTTCTATCCGGCCTGCGGTGTTTGTGACAATGCGGTTTACGCAGGATGTGCCATACCCTAAAACTGCCGGTGCATTCGGCTGGAGCGCGTAAAGCACACCCGCTGCACATGATGAAAGGCCGCCATCACATGACCAAACTTGCTTTTCAGAATCTAAAAATGCCTTCAGCACAGCATCGGACTGCACTGCATGCGCCCGAAAAGACCAGGCCTGCCCGTGAACGGATTGCATGAGAAAGGCAAGGCAAAGAAGCACCAGCGAAAACGCCAAGATTGCCTCGATAACGGAAAACCCGCGATGCGAGGAAAATAAAAACATCATGCGGTTGGGACACCTTCCGACAGGTCGCTTACAACAGCGGATTCGCCACCGGAAATTTTTACAGGGCAGTCAAGCAAATATTGCCCGAAAACAATCTTGCCTGATGAAAAGCCCTGTTGGAATGCAAAGGACGGGCTTGAAGTTGACGAGCGGATTGAATAGCTTCCAATTGACACGCAAGTCATGCTTGCATCAGAAAGGGCGGCAACCGGTGCAAGGCC
>Ga0265297_10012031_pt1 | contig 10474 bp, 7 predicted proteins | sample Munlanlwell13791_FD_192502 | JGI IMG/M metagenome (GOLD analysis project Ga0265297, IMG submission 192502) | Leachate microbial communities from a municipal landfill in Southern Ontario, Canada - Leachate well 137-91 | ecosystem: Engineered > Solid waste > Landfill > Unclassified | place...
CACAACGGCTTTGAAGTCATCACCAAACGCATCAACACATCCAAGCTGTCGTCATTGATGTGGCTGGTCGGGTTCGTCACCTTCTTTCTTAGTGCCATCCTCGACAACCTGACCACCACCATCGTAATGATTTCGCTGATGCGCAAGCTCCTGGCGAAGCACGAGGACCGCCTTTTCTTTGCCGGCATCATCGTCATTGCGGCCAACTCCGGCGGGGCCTGGTCGCCCATCGGCGACGTGACAACCACGATGCTGTGGATTGGCGGTCAGATCACCTCGCTGGCCATCATCAAGTCGGTATTCCTGCCTTCGCTGGTCAGCATGATCGTGCCGTTGGGGATCACCGCTTACGTCTTGCGCGGGCGCGATGTCGTCGCCAACACGCAGGTCGAGAGCGATCACGGTCTGCGCACCACCGAGTTCGAGCGCAAGCTGATGTTCTTCATGGGGCTCGGCGTTCTGGTGGCGGTCCCCGCCTTCAAGACCCTGACGCACCTGCCGCCCTTCATGGGCGTCATGTTCGGCCTGGGCATCCTTTGGATGGTCGGCGACCTGGTGCATCGCCACAAGGAAGACGAACACAAGCAGCATCTCACGCTGGGCCATGCACTGAGCAAAATTGACATGAGTTCGCTGGTGTTCTTCATCGGCATTCTGCTGTCGGTGGCCACGCTGGAGCACACGCATATCCTGGCGTCCCTCGCCAAGTGGCTGGACCAGACCGTGGGGAGGCTGGACGTCATTGTGCTGATCATCGGTATTGCCAGCGCGATCGTCGATAACGTTCCTCTAGTGGCGGCCTCCATGGGCATGTATAGCCTGGCCGATTATCCTGCCGATCACTTCCTGTGGGAGTTCCTCGCCTACTGCGCCGGTACCGGTGGTTCCATACTGATCATCGGTTCGGCAGCCGGCGTCGCGGCGATGGGCCTGGAGAAGATCCACTTCTTCTGGTACGTGAGGAAGATCAGCGGGCTGGCCGCCGTGGGCTACTTTGCGGGCGCCGGCGTATATCTTGTCCAGTATCAACTGATGCATTGAACGGGCGGCATTTGCCGCCGCATCCACCACCCAGCACTGGGCGTGCAGGCGCGCCTTCCCGGAAATGCGTGTCGCTCAGTTCTGCTTGAGCAGCAATATTCCGAAATTCACCACGACGATAAGTGCTCCCGACGTGATTATCCAGCCTGCAGCTCGTGAATTTCCGTCAAGCCACTTGTCGAAGCCCACGTGCATGCGATCCCCGTCGCGAGCAATGGTACGAGGGGAGTACCAGCGATTTGCACGTGTTTCCAGCGCACGCAAGGCATTCGGGAAGAAAATCAGCATGACGCCGACCGCAATCGCGAGCAGGCTGCCCGCGATCAGTATCCTGCGCACACTTTCCACGATCAGGACTTCAAAGTCATGCGGGACATTCAGGGGAATTGCCGCAGCAACCTGCTCGACATCTATTTGCGCATTCAGGACAAAAACCGAAAACCCCGCCAATAAAATCGAAACTGCGCCAATCGCATATCTAAAGCGGTGCTCTACCGCAACGGTGTCGTGTGGTATCGCGAGCCATTTTGTGGCGGGTCGCGTGGATATCCAGCGATTCATGAAGTCACAAAACAGGCGCATCCGCGCGTGGTTGACGATGAGCCCGACACCGACAGCGAAGGCAACGATTCCGAATACAAAAAAGAGCCGGTAAACGAAGGTGATGAAAATCTGACCGACTGTTGAATCGTTCATGACTTGTTCGATCATGATGGTCTCCCCAGGAGAAGGAACGGTGAAGACTTCAGGGGTAAGAGCTTCCAGACTTTTCCATCATACTCGCCGCCGACGTCTGCGTCATTGTGCGGGAAATCAGCTCCAGGGACCTTGAATCACGTTTCCCGCTGACGTATCCGACAGGTTCAGGTTGATCACGAGCACCCGGCTGCCGAGCAGGGCAATGCTTCCGGCGCTGCGATCGTTGCCGGTATCGCTGTACTCGAAATCATAGGTGCGACGGACGCGCATGGCGCCGTCGCCATCCCGACCCAGACTGATCCGCTGGATGGCAACGGTGTCATCGAGCAGCAACAGGTTCTCCGCGTGGCAGGCGGCCTTGGCTGCGGCCACGGCCGCCTCGCGTGCCTTGAGGCTGTCGAGCCAAAGCCATCCTGTGGCGGCCAGCAGCATGAGTCCGAGAAGATCGAGAAAATCCATGCGAGCAGCCTAACCTAATTTGTACTCAGGTCCCCGACCGCCTTGCTTTCCGGTGCACGGAAGGCGGGTTTCATCGCTTGTTGCGATTGTGAGAAACTTCGACGTCAATCTTTCCTCCGTCCCGCCATGCTTGAACTCAAGAATATCGACCTGGCCAGCGACGCCTCGGCCGCGCTTTTCGTCAAAGACGAGGTCGTGGAGGTCGTTTTTGCAAAGGCTGCCGGCGAACTGGTCAGCCGCGAAGGCCCCAATCGCTATCAGGCGGGCGATGCGTTGATTGCCGGTTCCACCGGCGACCGGTGGAGCGTTTCGCGCGATCGCTTCGACGCCAAGTACCTTCCCGTGGCGCCGCTCGGGGCGGGCGAGGACGGCCGCTACCGGGCGAGGCCGGTGCCTGTGCTGGCGAAGCAGATGGCCGAGGTCTTCACGCTGGCCCGTTGCTCCGGCGGCGATGTGCTGCAGGGTTCGGCGCAGGACTGGGTGCTGCAATACGCGCCGGGCGACTTCGGGATCGTGGAAGAGGCAAGGTTTCGCAAGGTCTATCGTCCGCTCGGCTGACGCCGCGCGCCGCCGGCCGGCGAGGGGTTTGCCCTTGGCGGACAGGGTAGGGTACATTTCAACGATGAGCGAAGAATCCGGTTCCACTGTGCCGCCCGACCGGGCCGAGAAGCCGTCGGGCGCTGCACCCGATGAGCCGCGCTCGGTGCTGACCGTGGAAATGCTCGCTGCCGCGGCCGGGGCGTCGGCCGAGGACGGCATCTGGCTCGACGTGATCCGCAAGATGGACGAGGTCTATAACGACCTGCTCGAGTATGAGGTCGCGCTGGAGGAGAAGAACGCCACGCTGGAAGACACCCAGCAGTTCATTTCTTCGGTGCTGACGTCGATGTCGGATCTGCTGATCGTCTGCAGCCGGGCCGGGGTCATCGAGAGCGTCAATGAGGCGCTGGCTTCCTTGCTCGGCGTCGATGCGGCCTCGCTTTACGGACGGACGATATTCGATCTGTTCGCCGACGAGGAATCGCGCGAGCAGGCCGGGCGCCTGCTCTCCGACCAGGGCAGCCACGCCGTGGAAGACATCGAGATGCAGTTGAAGGCGGCCAACGGCAGCGCGATCCCGGTGTCGCTCAATTGCACGCCGCGCTACAACGGCGTCGGCAAGATGCTGGGCCTGGTCATCACCGGCCGCCCGGTGGGCGAGTTGCGCCGCGCCTACCAGGCGCTGCGCCGCGCCCACGAGGACCTCAAGACCACCCAGCAGCAACTGATCCATTCCGAGAAGATGGCCTCGCTCGGCCGCCTGGTGGCCGGCGTGGCGCACGAGCTGAACAATCCGATCAGCTTCGTCTACGGCAACACGGTGGCGATGAAACGCTATGCCGAGCGGCTTGCGCGCTACCTGGCCGCGATTCACGGCGACATGCCGCGCGAAGAACGCGAAGCGCTGCGCCGCGAACTGCGCATCGACCGCCTGCTCGACGACCTGCCGTCGCTGATCGACGGCACGGTGGAAGGCGCCGAGCGCACACGGGACATCGTCGATGCGCTGAAGCGCTTCTCGGCCACCGACCGCGACGAGCGGCAGCTTTTCGATCTGGTCGAAGTGGTCGAGCGCGCCGTGCAGTGGGTGTGCAAGGCCACCGCCGACCAGTTCGCGGTGAGCCTGAGCCTTCCCGAATCGATCGTGGTGCCGGGTTCCGCCGGCCAGTTGCAGCAGGTGGTCATGAACCTGGTGCAGAACGCGGCGGACGCCACCGAGAACGCACGCGAGCGGCGGCTGGAGATATCCGGACGCGTCGAAGAAGGCGAAGCCGTCATCGAGTTCCGCGACAGCGGCCCCGGCATTCCTGCGGAAAACCTCGACAAGCTGTTCGACCCCTTCTTTACCACCAAGCCCGTCGGGCGCGGCACCGGCCTCGGCCTGGCGATCAGCTACGGCATCGTCGAGCGCCACGGCGGCAAGCTCACGGTGAGCAATCATCCAAAGGGCGGCGCCTTGTTCAGCCTGCATCTGCCGCTGGCGCAGAAATGACGACTGGTATCGACGCCGGTCGCGTCCTGCTGCGGCTGGGCAGCGACAAGGGCCGCGTCAGCGAGGTCCGCGTCGCCAGCGAACGTCCGGCCGTGGCGTCTTACCTGCGAGCCCGTCCGGCCGACGACGCGGTGCGCCTGGTGCCCCTGCTGTTCGCCTTGTGCGGCCAGGCGCAGGGGCGTGCCGCAACGCTCGCGCTGGCCGCCGCGCGCGGCACCGACTACCCGGCGCAGCTCGATGCCGCGATTCAGCGCGAAGCCCTGCGCGAGCATTTGTGGCGCTGGCTGCTCGACCTTCCCGCGCAGTTCGGCGAAGCGGCGATGCGCGAGGAGTTCGTGGCCGCGGCGGGCTGGGTAGGCAAGGGGCAACGCGACGAACTGGCGGCGCTGCTGAACGATGCGCGCATCGCAGCCTTGTGTCGTCGATTGGCAGAAATGGAAGATGCAAGCGAGCTCGCGCCGCGCTTTTTGCCGCCGCTGGATGCAAGGGCTTCGCTGGATTGCTGGCCGCGGCTGGATGCGGATTTTTGCCGGATGCCGCACTGGCAGGGCGCGGCGGCCGAAACCGGCGCCATCGCGCGGCGGCATCCGGGTGCGGGCGCGAAGCTCCCGGCGTTCGCCGCGCGCTGGCTGGCGCGCCTCGGGGAATTGCGCGACTGGGCAAGCGGCACCGAGAAAGTCGGCGCTGGCGGTACGGCGAGTGCAGCGCAGTCGGGCACGGGAAGGGGGCGCGCGCTGGTCGAAACCGCACGCGGCCTGCTGATGCACGAGATCGTGCTTGACGGCGAGCTGATTGCCGACTACTTCATCGTCGCACCGACCGAATGGAACTTCCACCCGCAAGGCCCGCTGGCCGGTTGGCTCATTGGGCGCGATGCCAATGATCGACAGCCACTGCAAGCTTTCGCCGGCCGCGCCGTGGCGGCGCTGGATCCCTGCGTGCGCTGGGAACTGGAGTGGCTATGAGGTCCGGTGTGGGGTCGCGTGTGCGGTCATGCTCAAGGCCACTGCTTCGGCGACCTTGATGCCATCGACCGCCGCCGAGAGAATACCGCCGGCGTAACCGGCACCTTCGCCGGCAGGGAACAGGCCGCGCGTGTTGAGGCTCTGGAATTCGTCATCGCGCGTGATGCGGATCGGCGACGAGGTGCGCGTTTCGACCCCGGTCAGCAGCGCGTCATCCATCGCGAAGCCGGCGATCTCGCGGCCGAAGGCAGGCAGCGACTCGCGCAGCGCGGCGACCACATAATCCGGCAGGCAGCGCGCCAGATCGGTCGGATGCACGCCCGGGGTATAGGACGGCACCACCGAGCCGAGCGTCGTCGAGGGCCGCCCGGCGACGAAGTCGCCGACCCGCTGTGCCGGTGCGTTGTAGTTGCCGCCGCCGGCCTCGAAGGCGAGGCTTTCCCAGTGGCGCTGGAAGGCGATGCCGGCCAGCGGATCGGTATCGCTGCCGGGATAGTCTGCAGGCGTGACGCCGACCACCAGCGCGCTGTTGGCGTTGCGTTCGTTGCGCGAATACTGGCTCATGCCGTTGGTGACGACGCGGCCCGGCTCCGAGGTGGCCGCCACCACCGTGCCGCCCGGGCACATGCAGAAGCTGTAGGCCGAGCGGCCGTTCTTGCAGTGATGCACCAGTTTGTAGTCGGCCGCGCCGAGCAGCGGGTTGCCGGCGTTTTTGCCGAGGCGGGCGCGGTCGATCAGTGACTGCGGATGCTCGATGCGCACGCCGATCGAGAACGGCTTGGCTTCGATATGCACACCGCGCTGATGGAGCATCGCAAAGGTGTCGCGCGCGCTGTGGCCGACCGCCAGCACGACGTGCGTGGCGGCGATGGCTTCGCCGTCGGCCAGCTTCAGGCCGCGCACCTGTCCGTGCTCGATGTCGATGTCCTCGACACGGCTGCCGAAGCGGATCTCGCCGCCCAGCGCCTCGATCCCGGCGCGCATGTTCTCGACCATGGTCACCAGCTTGAAGGTGCCGATGTGCGGCTTGGCGACGTAGAGGATTTCCGCCGGCGCGCCGGCCTTGACGAATTCGGTCAGCACCTTGCGCCCGCGATACTCCGGGTCCTTGATCTGGCTGTATAGCTTGCCGTCGGAAAACGTGCCGGCGCCGCCTTCGCCGAACTGCACATTCGACTCCGGATTGAGCTGTCCCTGGCGCCACAGGCCCCACGTGTCCTTGGTGCGCTCGCGCACGGCCTTGCCGCGTTCGAGGATGAGCGGGCGGAAGCCCATCTGCGCCAGGATCAGCCCGGCGAACAGGCCGCAGGGTCCGGTGCCGATCACCACAGGCCGCGGCGTCGGCGGCGTCGGCGGCGCCATTGCGACGAAGTGATAACTCGTGTCCGGCGTCGGGCCGACATGACGGTCGCCGCGCAGGCGCTTGAGCACCGCCGGCTCATTCCTTAACTCGACATCGAGCGTGTAGATGAAGACGATGGCCGAGGGTTTTCTGGCGTCATGGCTGCGGCGGAAAATCGAATAGCCGACGAGTTCATCCGCGGCAATACCCAGGCGCTTGAGGATCGCTGCGTGCAGGTCGCTTGCCGAGTGATCGAGCGGGAGTTTGAGTTCAGTCAGGCGCATGAATCGGTAGCGGCGGTCAGGATTGGCGAGCGGGCTATTTTAGCTTCCCGCTTCGCTGTCCCGGTCGGTCGAGCACTGCGGTGCGGCAAAAGATGGCCGTGATGGAATTCCTTGATATATGAATGCTTTAGAGCTAATCTGGATCGTATCGGTCGGTTGAACATGTCCCGGTCATCGTGGGGCGGCGCAATGGTGGGGAGGTTGGCCTTGTCGAAGTCTGTTCGCCCTTGTCGTTCCCGTGCTTTGGCAAGCTCAATGTCCGTGCGCCAGCGTTTGTCCTGCCTGGCGATTGCCGCCTGCTTTGTCTCGGCGGATGTCTTTGCTTTGCCGGCCGGCGCCCAGGTCGTCAACGGCACTGCGACGCTGAATCAGGTCGGCAACGTCCTTACCGTCACCAACAGCAACGGCGCCATCATCAACTGGCAGCAGTTCAACATCGATGCCGGGCAGACTGCGCGCTTCATCCAGCCCTCGGCGTCCAGCAGCGTGCTCAACCGGGTCCTGGCAGCCGACCCTTCGGTCATCCTCGGCAACCTCACGTCCAACGGCAGGATTTGGCTGGTCAACCCGGCCGGCATCTTCGTCGGGCAGGGCGCTCGCATAGACGCCGCCGCTTTTGTTGCCAGCACGCTCAATGTAAGCAACGCCGACTTCCTCGCCAACCGGATGAAGTTCGATGCCGGCGCGGGCATGGCCGGCAATGTCGTCAACCAGGGCACGATCACCACGCCCATGGGCGGCAGCGTTTACCTGATCGGCAGCCAGGTCAGCAACGAAGGCATCATCACCACGCCCGAGGGCGAAACCATCCTCGCTGCCGGCAGCAAAGTTGAACTGATCGACAGTGCCACCCCCGGCGTCAAGGTAGAGATCACCGGCGCCGAAGGCAATGCCACAAACCTCGGCGAGATCACCGCCGAAGCCGGCCGTATCGGCATCGCCGGCGTGGCGGTGAAGAACAGCGGCAAGCTGAACGCCAGCAGCGTCGTCAGCGAAGGCGGACGGATATTCCTGCGCGCGACGAAGAAGATCGAACTGACCGAAAGCTCAAAAGTCGGCGCTGACGGTACGGCGGGCGGAAACGTTTCCGCGATCGTCAGTGAGAACGGGCAGATCAGCGGCGAACTCAAGGCACGGGGCGAGATCAGTGCGCAAGGCGACGGCAGGGCGGGCAGCGGCGGCTTCGTCGAGACCTCGGCGGCGAGACTCGACATCGATCGGGTTGTGGTCAGGACGCGCGGCGGCGAATGGCTGCTCGACCCCAACGACATCATGATCCAGGCCAGCGGACCCGACGCCAATGTCGGCGGCAACCCGAGTTTTGTCAGTACCAACGACACTTCCATCATCACCACCGGCACCATCCAGACCGCGTTGAATGCCGGCACCAGCGTCACCATCACTACCGGTACCGGTGGCACCAATGCCCAGCCCGGCAACATCACGGTGGCCGATGCCATCGCCAAGACGGCCGGCACCGACGCCACGCTGACCCTGAACGCCCACAACAACATCAATCTCAACGCCGGCATCGGTTCGACGGCGGGACTGCTGAACATGGTGTTCAACGCCAATTCGGATGCCACGGGCGGCGGTACGGTCAACTTCGGCACCATGACGCTGAACGCCAATGGCGGCGGCATCAGCATTCCCGGCATCGCGTTCATGTCGTCGGGTACTGCCACGCTCGACTCGGCTGCCACCATCGGCAGCCTGAACATCGTCGGCGGTATGCTGACCGGCGCCGGCAACATCACGGTAACGACAGGCGGCAGCTTCAGCTGGAGCAACGGCGTGATCGCGGGCTCCGGCACGCTGACCACGCAGGTGGGAAGCACGACCGCGCTTTCACCCGGTTTCAACCAGACTGCAGCGCTGCGCGGCAGCCGCGTCTGGGACAACTATGGGACGGTGACCTTTTCACCCAATGTCGCGACACTCTCGCACTTCCAGATCGATGACACGCTCACCGGTGGCGCGGCGGAGTTCAACAACAAGAGCGGAGGGGTATTCAACCTCGACACCCCCGTCAACGACAATCACATCACCGGCGTCGGCACGTTCAACAACGCGGGCGTTCTGAACAAGAATCTGAACTTCACCAGCAGTTTCGAACCGACATTCAACAATCAATCGGGAGGCGTGGTCAACGTCACCAGCGGGACCTTGCGCTTCGACACCGGCGGCACCGATGCGGGCAACTACGCCCTGACGAATGGCGCCACCCTGCAGTTCCATGGCGGCCCGCGCTCGATCAGTGGCAACATCGGCGGCACTGGCAACGTCACGTTTTCCAAGCCGCAAACCGCCACGGCGGTCTATACCCTTACCGGCGATTACAACATCAGCGGCACGACGACGGCGGCCCTCGATGATCTTGGCACCTCTGGCGATCTTCTGTTCAATGGCACGGTGACGAACCTGGGCAGCAGCTACGTCCAGTCGGGCGGCATCACCAACGTGTCCTTCGCCGGCATCACCGGCGGCGCGGCCACCGGCTTCCAGAATCTGACCACGATTACTCAACGAAGGCCACCTCAGCTTTGCCAACGGCACCAGCCTGACTGGCCTCACGACGCTGACGCGTGCCGGCGGCTATGGTGCGACGCTGGACCTGGCGAACAACAATCTGTCGCTTGCCAATCTGAATGTAAGCGGCGGAACCATCACCGGCAGCGGCAGTATCAGTGTTTCCGGTGCCTTCGCCTTCAGCAAGGGTTTGATCAGCGGCAGCGGTACGCTGACAACCCTATTGGGCAGCACGACGACGCTTGCGCCGGGATTCAATCAAACCGCCTCGCTGCGTGGCAGCCGCATCTGGGACAACTACGGTACGGTGAACCATACCCCGGCCGACGCTGCGCTTGCATCCTTTGAAATCGATGACACGCTCACCGGCGGCACGGCAGTGTTCAATAACCAGGCCAGCGGCGTGTTCAACATCAATGCCGCCTTGGACAACTCCTTCGCCTACTACACGACGGGCGTCGGCACCTTCAATAATTATGGCCAGTTGAACAAGAATCTGAATGGCGCGCCGGCCAGCATTGGATTTGTACCTGTTCTGAACAATCAGCCTGGCGGCTCGATCAATCTGAATTCGGGCACCCTGATGCTTTTCGGCAGCAACACCTACAGCGCCGGCAGCACCTTCAGCGCCGCCAGCGGCAGCACGTTGCAGTTTGCCGGCGGCACCCAGACCTTCAATGGCAATGCGTCGGTGACAGGCACCGGCGCCACTGTCCTGTTCAGTGGTGGCACCATCAATACCGCAGCCGCCAACGATTTCTCGATCCTGAACAACAATGCCTGGAGCGTTACCGGCGGCACGGTGAACCTCAGTGCCGGCAACCTCACCAATTTTGCGAGCCCGGTGTCGCTGACCGGCGGCACGCTGAATCTGAATACCGGGAATGCCCATAGCTTCAACGCCGGTCTTACGTTCGGCAACAACGACTTCAATGCCACGGATAACCTGACCGTTCCCCTGGGCCAGACCCTCGCCATATCCGGTGCCGCCGGTGCGGGAACCTTGCGCGGCTCGGGAAGCTTGAATACGGTCGGCCCAAGCACGGTAAGCACCGGCGGCGTGTGGCTGACCACCAAGACATGGAACAACGACGGCGCGATCACCTTTACCGGCAGCAATGCC
>Ga0265297_10012032_pt1 | contig 10474 bp, 22 predicted proteins | sample Munlanlwell13791_FD_192502 | JGI IMG/M metagenome (GOLD analysis project Ga0265297, IMG submission 192502) | Leachate microbial communities from a municipal landfill in Southern Ontario, Canada - Leachate well 137-91 | ecosystem: Engineered > Solid waste > Landfill > Unclassified | place...
CACGGAGGCGTTAAATCTTTAGGTGCTTTGTCTATAGTATACATGGTTTTTAATAGAATTTATATCTACTTTATTCCGTCCCAGCAACACCACACTAAAAGGATAAGACAAAAGCAAAACAAGCGACTGATAATTAGATCAAGCATTTCTTTTGTTATTATGCCAGTTTGAAAATCAAGTATCTGACAGATATAAAACACAAGGAACAAAATAAACAATTTTTTAAGCATTTATTCATCTTCCTGATTACATTTTTGCCCCGCTTTAGTATTAATCTCTCGTTCCATTACTTCAGTCAAGGCGACTAGACAAAAGAGAAACGTATTCTTCTCATTTTCTCGAACCACGATGTTGCGAAATTCATGCAACAAGACGCTGTCCTTTAGTAAAGGCCTTTTCTCGCGGAAATTATGAACTACACACCGATAAACTCGGCCGGTCTCCTGACCAACCTCCATCTCGACCGGTTGCCTGTATACGGGAATGCGTCGTTCATGTCCCTGTTGAAAAACCAACTGTAGCTCAAGCGAATCGTCCATCTCTAAATAGTTCGTTCTTATGCGCATTGGAAAATCAGTGGGTGAAACTAAAAAAGGTAAAGCCACCATCGTGTCGCCATCCAAATCCTTGTTAACCGTAGTTGCGTAGTTCATATCGACCATCCTAATTAGGAAACGCGCCCAATGTCATCCCTAATGACTGACCATACAGAAATAACTCTTGTTCAGCCTAGTCAAAACAGAATCCAGTGATATCCACGCCACTTGGCGTTTACCTCTGTCTCCGCGAATCAGTTTGATTTTCATCACCTGTGCGAAGTGATCCCATGCGCTTTTCATCTGTCTTGTTCCTTCCAGAAGATTGCCCAACCGGTTCACCGAACGGAACACCTTCGTGGGCCTAACGTGTTAGCATTCCGGATAATTTCTGCCCGCCTCTTTTGTGTTCCCACAGTGCTTGCACTCCCAGAATTCAACCTGACCATTCGGCCAATCATCTGCGAATTGTAGAACCATTGGCGTAAAATGACAGACTGGTCTGCTAACCAGTCGTTTAACAGCGAACCTGCGGTCCTCGGAGCATTCAGCGCTTGTCTTTTCCTCACTCATGGCTACTTCTTCCAAGTCCTGTGTTACCGCGCCTCATCGCCGGCGTTCGCATAATCATTCAGCCTCTCGGCGACTTCTCTTATTCTTTCGACAGTTTGCTCTGATAAGTTTGGCCGAATTGCTTTAACACTAGATGGCCATGAAAAATCATAGACGGCTGCGACGGCTATCAGTCTCACGATTTCGGAAATGCTTACTCTCACCATTTCTTGCGAACCAGTCGGCTCGGCCAACGGCGGTATGCCGTTGGCCCGTTCTGTTGTGTTCTCTGTCGTCACGTTCGTTCCTCATCGCGCTGTGGCTGGCCTTGCGTGTTATGTATCTTTGGTTCCTCAATTTTTTCATTCCAAAAAACACCACGCCAGCCACTATACATAAATGTTCCACTTGTCACCAATGTAATAAAGCCATCACGCACAAACGTACATTCAACCATATGAAGTTCTGGCTTAAACGGGTTAATACCTTTTGCTTCATCATGTGGCAACTGCGACCAAAAAGGGTCGCCATAAAACCAATAAAACCCACTTTCAATCGGAGATTCTTTAGTCCATATCTTTTCCTCCAATGGTTAAGCATCGATATAACAATGTCTTGTATCTCGCCTTTCGTATTGAACTTCCAAGCTGGATTAGAAACTGAAATCACAATACTTCTCGCGTTCACCAAGACGCAACCCACTGCCACCGCATGCCTTATTGTAACGGCTGGTCTCTGGATTGAACATAACTTCTTTCCAAAAACCGCGTTTATCACGCTTGAAATTAAAAATTGTTCCGTTCTTATTTTCAGAATATGAATACTCCTGATTCTCTGACATTCCTTTCCCATCTGTCCTCACGGCGTGATCTTCTTGAACCTGAATAATTTTTCCGTCAAAAGAAATGACGGTAGCGGGGATGCGGTCGCTCCACATAAGAATAGTAGCTGGCATTCCAGTCAGAGGGACAACAGGCTTACCGTCAGACGCAACGGCGACTTCACGGCTCATAACGTGATTAATAAGGCTTCCCGTCTCTGTTCCAAGTTTCATCATGGCATCATCCCTTTCTGAATGGTTTAACCGAGAAGATTCGCTTTACAGACGAACACCATCCGCATGTCTCCATCATGCTGTTTGCTAGGAGAACCAATCACTGCCCATCCGGTATCGCCGATAATCGTGTTTCCCCAGCAACAGGAACACTTGCTCTCGAAGAGAGAACGGGCTTTCTCCTGATCAGTCTCCTCGACCAAGGCAATATCTTTCGCAGGGTAATACTGCTTCTTCAACTCCGGCAATGGAATCGCATCGTTTTTCATAAGCCAACTTTCTTTTAAAAGACCTTGTTGTGTCTTTCGATAAATATAAGATACCATTCCTATTGAAAATTGTCAATATGGCTTGTAAGCTTTTTGAAGATTATTTAATTCCTTCCAAAATCTTTTCCTATATAAACCTTCAACGTTTACCTTAATCATTTTTCTTAGTTCTCCACAGAATAAACACCGATTTTATTGCCCTGAACCAGAATCTTAGCCGTATTGTGACCGCTCATTTCTGCGACACGGATTACGGAAGCAATTGCCTTCAACCATTCGGTAGTAGGTTTCTCTAAAGTTACGAGGAATTTTGAAGCTGTTGAAATAATAACGGTAGAATCATTTCTGTCTTCATCCCACAAAGCCATAAAAACCTTCTTGCCAGAAACGCTGTCATAATAAGGAAGTTCTTCTCCGATTTGTTCGATACTCACATTAATCATTTTATATTAATCCTTCTCCGAAGCGATTTTCTTCAGAGTAATTTTGTTCACAGTATTCACAGACATCGGGATGCCACTTACACCCCGCACAAATGCCGTAACGCTGTTTAACGATTATTTCCATCTCATCTACAACAGGTAACGGTATAGGACCGATTTTTGATTGTTCTTGTTCCATCATTCTCCTTACTTTGACCTTCATATCATAGAAAAGACAGATCGCTAAATTTAATGAAAGGTTGGCATCACCGCTTTCCTGACCACCATTAGGAATAGGAGAAAGCCGACATCCTTCAAGAAGTTTAATCACTTCATCATTTGTCCAATCGTCATGTTTCAGATTCATGGATAATTCATATACCTTTCTTTGATAAATTCAGTAGAAACGTTATCCGTCAACCAGACTCCGTTTTCTGATAGATAGAATTTGTATCCCTTGGAATACATCGTTTTGCTGTCAATGGTCAAAATAACCGGTTTCCCGTGTCGAATTCCAACATTATATGCTGTCTGCCAGTCCGGAGAAAGGTGGACATGGTTTCGACTCATCTTCTTCAACCCGCCATCCATGATGGATTTTAGATTCTTTTCTGCGGTTCCGTGATACAAGACATCCGGAGGTTGAACGGCTTTCATTTCGAGGTCTACATTGATAGAATGTCCCTGAGAAGCACGGATTAAAGTCTTGTCCGCATTAAATGCAAAGCGCTTCTTTTCGTTTGTATCCACGACTTCACAAAGGTCTTCAAAGCTAATCGAAGCCTTTTCAAGTAGTTCTCCCACTTTAGCCCATCCATTGGCATCTATTTCAAGGCCGATCTTGTCTGGTCTGTGACGTAGGACAAGACTAATGAATTTGCTAGTTTTTACCAGTTTCGGGTTCATTGTTAAATCTTTCCAAGTACTTAATAAGAGTTCTCTCGTAATCCTTCTTTGCTTCCGAGAGTTTTTGTTTACGATTCTGTTCTTCTTTCTTCGCTTCCCGCTTTTCATTTGCTGCCACAAGCTTGCCAAAACGAACTTCTTGATTAAGAACTACAGATTCCGTAACCTTCAACTCAATAATATCAGGAATTCCGTATTTAGGATAGTGCCCTGCCCAAAAGGGAACGACAGACTTGGCGGGACCGATACGAAGATAGATTTTCGCCCTGTTGATGTCATCTACCCAGACATCTCCATTTCCCCCAAACCCCTTGTTCCGGAAGTATTTACCGGCGGAATTTCTGACGACATACAGCTTCAAAGAAAATTCATTATTCATAAGTGGTTCCCTTTTACTTCTGGAACTGTTCGAAATCCGATTTCGGGAGGGTCTCAAACCGAAGTACTTTTCCCATTCTTGCCCAAGTCTGAACGTCTGTCACCCAAGGATGCCGAATTTTGAAGGTAATCCCGGCGACCATCGAATATGCGACCAACACAATCAAAACCCCTAAAATCATTTTTTTCATTTCAATATTCTCCTTCTTTCAAGATTCCGTTATTCCGGACGATATATTCCCAACCTTCTGGTTCGACTTCATAGTACATTCCGCAAGAATACGGTTGGCAGAACTTCATCATCTGTTTCCCTGTCGGATAGGTAACAAGGACGGCTTTAACGCCCTTCTTAAAGGCAATCGCGGCACAAATCATCGCTTCCTGACACCAACGATTCATCACTTCATTGATTCCAACTTCAAGACGATTTCTGTTCATATCGGGATTCCTTCCTTTTGTTTGTCAATAAGATAACACTTTCTTAAGATTCTGTCAATTGTCGGTTTTACGTCTTGATGATTTTTTCTCCACGGTAATCTTCCCACTCGTTTTCGAAATGACTAATTGCGTGGTCTGGGACGCCATGAACGTTCTCGAAATTGCCAACCATTTTGTAGACTTCAACATCCGCACCGTAATGTTTTCCAAGTTCAACAAATTCATCAACGGTCTTATAAAGGTAAAACACGTTGGAAACACATACATCAACCCCGAGCCGCAGCGCTTCCTCAACAAACCTTTTACACTGGTTCTTGACAGTTGAAGAACGACAATCGAAATGATACTTCCCATCACGCATCCGAAACATATCATTTTCGACATGCAGGCAACCGAAAGATTTTGCAAATGTCGATTTGCCGCTGCCAGGAATCCCACGGATGATTCGAAGTTTCATAACAAGTATCCTTTCCAAATTGACAAAGAAAGGATACTATAAACTTAATCAGTTGTCAATAGCGGTTCCATAAGTTTGAATCTTAAAAGACGGATTGACGCTTCCTGATAGCCATATTTCCATGCAACGTATAGAACTCTGGTTCCCTACTATCTTATGGCATTTGTCACATTCTAGTATATGCGGTTTTTGGCTTCTAATAAAAAAGTCAACGGAAGAATAAATTGGTTTTCCTCCACACATACAAAGAGGTAGCTGGTACAAATATTCTTCATATCCCCACTGCATAAGGGATTCGTTTTCTTTCGTAAGCTCGAAAGACAGCCTATCAATTTCGGCAAATACCTTTCTGTCTTCTTCATGAAGAATAGCCGCATGAGCTATTTGTGACAAGCTCTTACTGCTTTCTTCATCTATAAAATCTGAAACCTTTTCCTTTGCCTGTTCTATTAGAGAAATTGCTTCAGTAATCAGGGCGTGACAACCAAGTCTTTCTATTTCTTTCAAAAGGGATAATATTTTCAGTTCAACGGGTTTATTTAGATCAAGTCTGTTTCTACGAGGGATCATAATTTCCTTTTCAGTCTTCTATACGTTTCAGATTTTCTGATTCTAAAAACCCTAGGACAAAAGAAACAACTGTATCATATTCTTTCTGGTCTCCATCGAATTCCACGAAATCAATCCCGTAATCAGGAAGGACTTCCTTAATCCACTTGTCAATTTCCTTTGCTTCTTCTTCTGTCTGCCCGCGACCTGCGGGATTGTATGGCTTCGTGCGTTTTACAAAGATATCTAAATTCCACATCTTCCTGTATTCGGACACTACAAGATTGTCGAATTCTTTGCCCAAGTTCCGCCCGTAGTAAAGGCTAAGAAGCAACGGAGAATCCGTTACAACGATTTGAACATTACCGAGAAGCCTTGAAATTCGGAAATGCTGTTTCCCGAAGACATAAATCTGATTTCTTAGAACAACCCGATTCTGTTCCCACGTCTTATCTTTCGCGTATTCCGTTGCCTCTTCTACGTTATACCCGAGGTTTTTCAGGCGTTCAAAGACTCCCGCCCGCATGGTGCTCTTACCACTTCCGGGACCTCCGTAAAGATTAACCACCAAAGTCTTTTTCACTTATCTTTTTTCTCCTCTGTATCACTAACCCAAACATGGGCCTGATGTCCTATTTTTGGATCAGGAGAACAGGCGACCAAAATGGTTACGTTCCCTTGTACAATACCAGATTTCATATTTCGTCAGAGTCGTTCCTGGAATAGGAACAGTTACTGTCTTATAATCATTGCACATATGACGTTCATGTCCGCAAAATTTACACATATCAGTTCTCCTTAATTCTTTCCCAACAAATGATTTTCTTTCCCTTCGGTTCTACTTCCCAGCATTCGATTTCCTTTTGGTCTTCCCAAGGACGTTCTTCTTGCATTTCTGTAGAACCATTTTGGTATGTGGTTTCATAAAACCGCCCGTCATACTGAAAAACAATTTTATGTACTGTTGACCATCTCTTTTGCTCTATAATCGTGTCAACAATGCAGTTTTCATAAGGCAGATCAAGATTTAGCAATTCTTCTTTTTTGAAAATCCTCTTCATTTTACCTCCACATATCCCCATCCTTTACAGGTTGGGCATTCACAAAATTCCTTGTTGATTTCCTTCATGATTTCTTCCAAAGTCTTGTTGATTTTTTCATCCAAATCTTTTGCGTTCTTCCCGATGACAGGATCGGGATAATGACAACCGCCCTTTAAATAAGAAGCTTCTGTAGTGATACTATAGATCATAATAGTCTTTTTATCCTTGATGTCATTAACCCACTTAGGGCGCTTTGATGTCCCTGCGTTTCTTTCGGTATGTATCGGTTCATAAAGCTTAACGTCACGCGCTACGGTGAAAACGAAATCATAGTCACTGGTGATTGACGCGACTTTGGGGTTGATGTTCTTTTTGATGTAATCCCTGATAAAGGTATACATCTGCTTCCTATCGGCAATACAGGGTTTTATAGAATCAAGAAGGTCTGACGGACATTCAATTTGATCTAAAAGGAAATGCTGGTGGGGATAAACAGTTTTCAACCATTCGAAATCATTGCTCTTATAGATGATTTCCAAGGTGAAAGGTCGTTCTTCCCATTCACCGGGGATGGTGTCGCATTCCATTTTATAACAACCGGCGACGTTCTCATATTCTTCTGGAATACTAGATCCTTCGGATTCAATTTTCTCCGGTAAAAGAGCAGAAGGTGTTATTCCGTTTTTAAGAGTAAATCTATAATTCGTCGATTTATCACTTCGCTTAATTTTCAAACTCTTCGGAATAGAATTAACCCTGAACCATCTTTGTTCATTTGTTTTAACAGGGACACAATCATCAATAAGAAAATAGCTCAAATTAATGGTGTTTGTGTAAAAATCACACTTAATCCCCTTGACATAAACACAATCTTCAGACTTCACAATCGCCTGAAGCACATATTCATTTTTTTGTTCTTCCATTTTTAGACCCCTTCTTCATTAAGAAGTTTGACAATCTTATTTGCCAAAGCCGTCATTTCAACATCAGGGACATTCCTGTCCCATGCCGTCTTGTAACGAAACTGAAGATTATCAATCCTTAGTCTTTCGAAACCATCTTCTTTGATGATATATGCGCAAGAAGTACAATCATAACCTCCTGTTTCATCAAATTCGCATGTCCATTTTTTCCCATTCACTACTTAAAAACCTCCGTTTGTTCTGGATAGATTTCGAATTGGCAATCCCAGAAGGGCATTTCTTTATAGAAATAGTCACTGCATTCGATCAGATTTGGATTTGCCCCTCTCTTCTGAGAAAACAGTTTTCTAGTTTCAAATTCGGCTTCAAACCGAATAAGATCCAGACAACCTTTAAGTCTATCAGGAACATAATCCCAATACATTCCAAGCATAGGAATATCAAGGCACAGTCCTTGACCACTCTCTTTCCTACCAATCATATCATCAGCAAATCCTTCCCAATTAGCCGATGAAATTAACGAATGTGTTTCAAACAAGAATTCATCAGACTTCTGATAGAACAAGTCTTTAATTTTTCCAAGACTGTCTTTGTCTGCATCCAGATACTTTCCAAATTCTTTGTCAAATTCCCAAACACGATAAAAGTTTTTCTTCATCCATGTTGATTTTCCACAACAGCTGCGTCCAAAGACAATCGGGATAAGAGGTTCTTTGTTCTTCCACCTAAGATAAACATCCTTGTTCATCAAGGTGAAAATTTCTTGCTTTTGATTATATTGGTCTAAAACCCGGATAGCCCCGCTGCTGATTTGATTGATTTCAGGGGGTGTAGGGATAAAAATTGTATTGACACCGCAAAGCTTGTGGTTCCAATACATCAAATCCTGTTCGTCTTCAAGACTTCTGCCTGGACGGATTCCACGCACAAGCAAATTAAAACCATGTTTCTTTACTACATCTGCCGTAAGCCCGTCATAGACGATGACGTTTTGGGTGATAGGGACAAGAGACCTTCGAAGATGTTCGCCGTTCTGCGTTTTTTTGATGTTGTTCTGTCCGATACCAAGCCAAACATTTTCTTTTCCGAACATCTGACAGGACAAATTGTAAACGTATAAATGACCGTTGTGGAATGGGTTGAAACTGCCGGAATAGAGTACTTTGTTCATCTTAGCAAATTCCCCTTTCAATGATTTTCCTTCTGATCATCGAATGGATACCAGGATTGATGTGTAGAATCATCGGCATTGCTATATGTCTGACATAATTTCTCAAATGGACGGTGTCTCCGTTGCTTTCATCCTGACACCACACAAGACCGTTTCTAGAAGCCCAGTGTTGAATTTGTTTCTTAGTTACTGTAAGGAATGGACGGATTACGTTGTCGCGCCTGTAGGGCAAGAGAACGGGATTTCCACCTTTGATGGAAGACATGATCCAAGATTCAACGGCGTCATCAAGATTATGCGCCATCAAGATCGGACGGTCAGCAAACCGATTCAGAAAGTCATACCTGATACATCTCCAGTATTCTTCTTGACTTTCTTTCTTGTCCTTTTCTCGATTTGCATTCCCGACATGCAAGACAAACTTTTTTTCATCACAAAACTTACGAAGGAACGCTTCTGCATTATGACAATCAGAAGTCCCGTGATTAAAGAACAAAATTTCAAAATGGTTTTGCGGATATCTGCTGAGGAAGTCCAGCATAAACATACTATCTACACCTCCACTACAGGCGATGTAGAAAGGTTCTCTGGGTATATTTCCAAGGATATGCATGTTACTAACTTTTAAAATTGAAAGATTCTCCGAGATCAATTTCGGTGTATTCCCGAATTGTTTCGCCGTCTTGATAAACACCGGGGATATATACTGTCATGCGGATGTCACTCCCACATTCCGCATGTCCCATCCAATGATTTAACGTTCCAATTTCTGCGTTATACTTTTTAAGCAGGGACTTAAGATCATCAATGAATTCTTTGCTAACTTGTGCTTCTGTTTTCATACAGCTCCTAGATTAGTCCATCATGCACCAACGATGGGTGCGAATGCCCTGTCCCATACACTGTTGCTGAATTCCACCTATGCGAGTCTCTTCCGTAAAGGAAAATTCGATCATCGGCCAAACTTTCTTCAAACCACGTTTCGAAGTCGTGAGGAAAGCAGGTTCATTGTTCCTGTCAACTTTATCCCTACATAAAATAACCTTTTCATTGGCATCGTATTCAACATAGGTCTTGTCATTCTCCAATAAAAAAACGCCGGGCTTGGTTTCAGTTGCTTTGGTCATTTGTCAGAACCTCTCTTTAAAGACATTTGTTCTTTTGATACAGATACTATACAAAAAATCCCCTATCCTGTCAAGTGGATAGGGTAGTCTTTTTAGACCTTGAAGACAACCTTTTTCTTCATAACTTCCATGTTTCGGTCATCAATAACTTTAACCTTTCCATCAAAGACCGCCTTACGGATGTCCGCAATGTCTTTTACAAGGACATGACGCTCCAAAGTCCTTCCGAAGCCACCCTTCTTGACTTCCACCACGTTATACCCGATCTTGTCGGAACAGAACTTCGAAGCAAAGGCATAGACATAGGTTCCGGGACCGCTGAAGGCAACCTTCTTGTATCCAGCGGATTCCAAATTCTTGTTCAGCCCAGACTTGATTTCGTCACGCCTTGCCAAAAGTTCTGCTTCCTTGGCAAGGCGGTTCTTGTTCTCTTCCTCGTAACGGAGCCTATCGTCTTCCCTCTTAGCTTCACGAGCCTCACAAGCTTTTTTGTACCCGTCTTCATTCAGACCGCTAAGGGATTCCGCAAGACGCCAGAAATCTTTTTCATAGATGGCACCGATCTCCAAAACAACATAAAACCTACCATAGATGCCACGGAAAGCATTCTTGGTTCCGATATAATCAGTAGGGGCGCTGTTGTAACAAT
>Ga0265297_10012033_pt1 | contig 10473 bp, 9 predicted proteins | sample Munlanlwell13791_FD_192502 | JGI IMG/M metagenome (GOLD analysis project Ga0265297, IMG submission 192502) | Leachate microbial communities from a municipal landfill in Southern Ontario, Canada - Leachate well 137-91 | ecosystem: Engineered > Solid waste > Landfill > Unclassified | place...
ACACCCGAATGCTCACTGGCTTCCGAAGTTATTAAACAAATAGGCGACAAGATTGATGCGATTTTAGATTGGGGGGAAACCCAAGGCGGCAAGGCGTCTACCATCATTGATGTCACCTGCGATCCGCCGGTTATTCTGCGCGAAGGAACGATTAGTAGAAAAATAATCGAAGAATGCATTAATCGTTAATATTCTGCGCTCTCCAAAATATCCATTAGAAAAGCTTTGGGATATTATAGCACCTTCATTTTTCTTATATTTCAAAATTTCATATTCTTCGTAAAAAAAATAGCCCCAAAACCTTGTCCGGTTCCGGAGCTGTAATTCTCATTCATAATTTTCTTGTTACGTTATGACTGATTTCCTTAATCTGAATATGAAGAAAAAAATAAAACCTGTAAGAAACAGGTAAGGCAGAATGCCGTTTATCAGTAACAAGGAAAAACCGATCAAAGGATACAGTGCCACTCTTACTGCCGCTTTTGCCAGTGGTTTACCTTCAATGTAACTTGCGGCACCGGGGCCAATGCGGTAATACCAAGCGACAAACTTTCGCCCGAAAGCATTAGTCAGCAGGTACCTGTCTCTGAACTGCCGCAGGATTTCCACCTGTCCCGCCAGTGCCGAGCCGAATGCTGCCGTGGCAATGAAACACCCGCCACCGCCGCCACCGCCGCCGCCACTGGCAGGCGCAGCCTGTGTTGTCACGCTGAAAGTATCGGATACTCCGCCAATTGTCAGCGTCGCTTCTGTTTTCGTGGAATAATTTCCCGATGAATCTAGCTGAATCGTTACCGTATTACCATTATTCACTGTGCCGACGTCACTTGTGTATAATCCGCCGTTAATCGAATACATGCCGTCTACAATAGATATTGATGCCGCCTCATTGATTCCTGATACAGTTATGGCATTTGATATTACAGTTGTGTTCAATGCCACACCTGTCTTATCGGTAAAAGTAAACTGAGCAGGAATCGTATCCGGAGGTGCCGCCTGTGTTGTTACACTGAATGTATCGGATACCCCGCCAATGGTAAGAATTGCACTTTTTGTTGTAGAATAGCTTCCCGATGATGTAAGCCTCACCGTTATTTTATCACCATTACTCACTGTGTCGCTGGTGCTTTTGTATGAACCGCTATTGATGGAATATGTGCCGCCGCTGATATAGATGACTGTCTCCATAGCGAGTCCTGACACAGTTATCTCATTTGATGTAACAACCGTATTCAAAGCCACATCTGTTTGGTCGATAAAGTTGAACTGGTCAGGATCAGAGACAGTTGAGGGAAGATATGCCGCCACAATAGCCATAGTTTCACGGATATTTCGTGAATTGTCTCCATCTGCCGCATCACCGGCTACTCTTCCCTCATAAGACTCAAGAGGGGTAGAAAAGAGCGGCGCTTCTACATAAATATTACCGTAGCCGTCACTGCTGTAAGCCATAATAGTGTTATATGGTATGCCATTTGTTCCCGTAAAATACCATCCGGCGGAATAAGTGTTGAGGTAAGTATTTGGACCTGGATCTGATTTCTGAAATTTACCGTGATCGCAGCCAAGATTATGACCGATTTCATGTGTCATAGTGTGACTGATATCAACAGATCGAATAGCAGACACTGAAAAGGCATAGTTCGGCTCTCCGGAATACGTCGTCAACATATAACCCATACCTACCGTTCCGGAAGCCGACCCGGTGTCCACCAGCATAACAACAAGGTCAGCTCCGAATGTATTACGCCAGCTATGAACAACGGACAGATTATAGGTGGCGTTGCCAGCTTGTAGCCTAGTCAAGTCTGTTCCCAAATTGCCGTTAGACGCGTAAGACACCTCAGCCGCATATACCAGTCTGAATGTCAGATTCACATTGCTGTTGGCTGCTGCCTGATTCATTCTGGCCACAGCATCGACGGCAAACATATTCATCCCTCCATTGCTGTCTACCCATGATTTGGCCGTCGAATCGAAAACTACCATTACATCAATGTTTGCGCTAAACACTGATGGTACAAAACAGAACAGAAAAAAAATCGCGGCCAGAAATCTAGGAAAAAAATTTATTCTTTGCATCTGAATACTCCCGACCGGTCTTTTACAATTTATTCAAACAAACAGAGGTTAATTGTGGCATCCTGAAAAACTAATTTATTTTATTGCAATGAAAATTAGACGAAAATACCTATGACCAATCAGCGAATTACCGGTGGCATTTTCTTCATATCGATTTCCGTCACCGAACCGGAACCATCCAGGGAATTACCTCTCACGCGATAAAGCACAGCCCGGTTCATATCCTGAACGGTCATAAGAAATCCTTCATTACCCATGGTCATAACAACTGTTGAGTTTTTATGATCCTTGAGTTTTCCGCTGATTATCATCGTTCCATTTGCATAATGTCTCACAGAATTAATATTTACTTCATGCGTAACATCAGGAAATAAATTAAGAGATATCTTCTCCCCTCTTGCAGGGGGGCTTCCTGTCTGATTATCCTCTGCTCCGGCACGTTTTGGCAGAATATCCCGGGCAACAACAATCTGGCCTTTCCGAACTTCATATGATTTGAGAGATGCACTGGAGGTTGTTTGCGTTATCCCCTCTTTTTTGGGCCAAGCCAGCAACCGACCGGCGCCATATGAAATTGACACCTGCGCAAATAAAGCAAGAAAAATATATATCAATATCCAACCTCTATAATTAAGAGCAACTACTTTATAATTACTCATGGTACACTCCCCCATACGATTATTTCTTATCGGAATTATTATAGAAAGAATTGTCTTTTATGTCAATGCTGGTCTCTCCTTTGGACGGCTTGATCAAATACTTTTACCTCTATATCGCAACGATATTGCACAAGGCAAGTTGACTCTCGAACAGGCAATAGAGATAACAGCCAGTTTCTGTCTGAAAACCTGCGAGACCATACCGCTCTATTCCGAACGAGTCGACAAGTTCTTTAGCGGCAACGGAGTTGCCCAGGCTTTTACTCTGGGAGGCACTGATGCCGAGGGTAATGACGTAACTAATGCACTATCCGGCCTCATTCTGAACGCCTACGCGCAGGTACTGACCCGTGAGCCTGCTGTTCACGTTCGTATCCACCCCGGAACCACGGATTGGTTCTTCCACAAAAGTGTCGAGCTGCTCCAACAGGACACCAGCCGACCTTCTTTCTTCGGAGACACGGCCGTCGTAAGAGCGCTGGAGGAAGCTTACAGGGCTATCCGGACAACACCGGTTAATTCAATTCAGTCCAGCATTTCTGTCTTCATGATGGTACCGGCATAAGAAGCCTGGTTTTTTTCAAGGGTTGCCCCCTGCGCTGTCCCTGGTGCCAGAACATCGAATCCTGGAAGCCGGAACCTGAAATAGCCTTCAAAGCTCATCTTTGTATAAACTGCGGCAGGTGTGTAGAAAAATGTCCCGAGCATGCTTTTTCGAAAATTGGAAAAAGAAATGTTCGATTTTGCCGTTACTGCTTTACCGGCACCGACAATTGCCCATCGGGCGCTTTGACGCGCTTTGGTGTCATCCGGTCTGTAGAAGATCTGTTAGAGGAATTGCGTCCGGAGTTTTCACTATTTAAGACATCCGGAGGCGGCGTAACTTTCACCGGCGGTTATGCGGTACGGGAAACATAGAGATTAAGAGCAACCTGAAATCTCTTGTGGGTGACTGAAACAAAAGAAGTGGCCCTTTTGTATGGCCGCACCTTCCTATTGTTCCGGGGATGACTGACGGGAACGATAATATAAAAGACCATTACAATGGCAATTAAAAAACATTTACTCCAGGGAATTTGTTTCTCTATCTCATGGAAGCTTATAGCCTTTCTCTGCAAATAATTTCAGGCAAGTATCTGCGGCAACTTCATCATAAAGAATTCCCTTATTTTTATTGATCTCTTCAAGGGCAACACCAATCCCCAGGGAAGCACGATAGGGACGGTGAGAAGCCATGGCTTCCACGACATCGGCAACAGCCATAATCCGCGCCTCGAGTATAATTTCATCCCCTTTTAGATTATGGGGATAGCCGGAACCATTAATTCGTTCATACACCGGATCGTAGCCACTTTTATTAAGTTCACGGATTATAAGCAGTTCATCATCTTTCGAATCTTCAATCATTAGTACCCGAAGCGATTTATCTTTCATATAGTTACTTCCTGTATGTTGAAATGCTCTGACAGGTTGAACGTTAACCGATAACTGCTACGACCACAGAATGGTCTTTAATCATGGAGAAAGGGGAAATAAGAAAAATACCATAACAGGTCAGTACGTTTCCACTCTCATCATGTTCGTTGTTCCCTTAGTCCAAAGCGGGTGGCCTAGCGTCATGACGACGCGATCACCGGACTCAAGCCCCTTCATGGTTTTCAGGAGTGGCTGGATGGATGCCAGCATTTCCGAGAGATGTTTCGCCCGGGGAATGAGCAGGCTCTCCACGCCCCTCAGAAGACCCATGCGCCGGGCGTTTACGATGTCCGTCGTGGCGCCGATAACGGGAATATCCGCTGCCAGCCGGGAGACCAGGCGGGCACTGCCGCCGCCTTCGGTGAAAACTACAATGAGCTTGGCGCCAATCTCCTCCGCAGTGCGGCAGGCCGCGAAGGCTACGGATACATCCGTGCGACCGGAGAGATCCTCCTCCAGGGTATCAGCCAGTAAGCCGATGCGGGGTTTGTAGTGCGCATCAGCGTCAGCGGCAATGGTATCCAGGTAGTGCACGGCTTCCAGGGGATGCTTACCCACGGCACTTTCGGCGGAAAGCATCACGGCGTCGGTACCGTCCCAGATAGCATTGGCAACGTCGCTCGCCTCGGCTCGGGTGGGTTGTGGATTCTCGATCATGCTCTCCAGCATCTGGGTAGCGGTGATGACAGGTTTCAAGGCCTGGCGCGCCTTCCGGATAATTTGCTTCTGGAGCGCCGGCACTTTCTCCACGCCGAATTCCACTCCCAGATCGCCCCGCGCCACCATGACACCCCAGCTCACGTGCAAAATCTCCTCCAGATTGTCCAAGGCCTGGGGATGCTCGATCTTGGCGATAATGGTCTGGGGTCCGCCAAGTTCCCTGATATGCAGACTAAGCGCCTCCACGTCGGAAGCACGGCGCACAAAACTTTGCGCGAAGAGATCCACGCCCTCATTCACACCCCAGCGAACGTCTTCAATGTCCTTGGAAGTCAAGGGATCGAAGGCCACGTCGAGTCCAATAGGATGGACGCCCTTGCGTGCTTTCAGCAGACCGCCAACCACTACCTTCAGCAGGATCTGTTGATTGCTTGTTTCCACGACTTCAAGCTTCAATGCGCCATCGTCCAGCACCCATATCTGGCCGATCTTAGATCCCGTGAACAATTCCGGGTGTGGAAGAGGCGCCGCCCACTGATAACCATTGGGCGCGGGCGTACCGGCTGCGTAGAGGACGCCGATACTGTCCTTCTCCATGATTACCGGCGCTTCCAATAGACCTATCCGCCACTTGGGTCCCTGGAGATCCAGAAAAACGGGGATCGTTCGTCCCAGTTCATCCGAAATTTTCCTTATAAGTTTAAGGACCGGCGTTCGTTCCTCAGGCTTGCTGTGGCTGGCGTTAAGACGAACCGCGTCAGCGAGTTTCAGGGCTTCCCGCAGGGATCCCTCGTCCTGCAAGGCCGGCCCCATGGTTATTACCAGCTTGGTCTTACGTTTTTTGATAAGAACTTCCTTATTCAGTCCTGCCATATTATATCCTTAGTATCCTTATTATCTTTCGGTGGAACTCTTTTATCTTCTCTGGACATCATATCTAAGTTGGTCTTGGCCTTCTCATGTCCTTGTTGGGCCGCCTTGATATACCAATTCAGAGCCTGAGAATTGTCCTGTGGCACAACTATACCTTCCTGATATATACCGCCCAGATTAAATTGGGCTTCTGCGTGTCCTTGTTCAGCCGCCTTAAGATACCACTTCACAGCTTCAGCAAAGTCCTGTGAGACACCTTCACCAAAGAAATATTTCAAACCCAGATTATACTGGGCTTCTGCATGTCCCTGCCGGGCGGCCTTACTATACCACTTAACGGCCTCGGCATCATCCTGCGGCACGCCTTCACCGTTATGGTACATTAACCCCAGATTAAACTGGGCATCGGCAATTCCCTGTTGGGCCGCTTCTAAAAACCATTTTACGGCCTCAGCATCATCCTGCGGCACCCCTTCACCATTATGGTACATTAACCCCATATTAAACTGGGCATCGGCATCTACCTGTTGGGCCGCTGTGAAACACGGCTTTACATCCTCCGCATCTTGCTGCGCAACACCTAAATCGTTAACATGCACTTTGTTAATTTCAACCTGAGTGTCAGTATCCACCTGCTGGGCCGTTGTAAGATTTGACTTTTCCACTACCGCATCTTCCTGCGGAACGACTGACCAGTCTAAGTCAACACCACCCATCGCCACTTGAGCTTTGTGATCATCTTGATGAACGTCTTTATGTTCTTTGTATACCTTAAGCAAATTGGACGGTGCCTCTACCATTCCTTTTAAAGCAGCCTTAAGAAATCCTTTTGCAGCCTTTGCATAGCTCTGTGGAGCACCTTTATCGTCTACACTCACGTCGCCAATCTCAACTTGAGCCTCAGTACCCGCCAGTTCAGCCGCTGTAAAATTAGACTTTACAACATCCGCATCCTCCTGTGGGACACCTAAACTGTCAACATGCACTTCGCTAATTTTAACTTGGACTTGAGTATCCGTCTGTCCAGCCACCGGAAGATTCGACTTTGCAACCACCGCATCTTTCTGCGGAACGACTTTGTCTTCTTTTTGTATCTTATCCAGGCTTGACTGTGCCTTTTCATGTCCTTGTTCAGCTGCCCTACGATACCACTTTATCGCCTCAGCATGATACAACAATCCCAGATTAAACTGGGCCTCGGCATCTCCCTGCCGGGCCGCCATAAGATTGACCTTTACCGACTCGGCATCCTCCTGCGAAATACCTAAACCGTTTATGTGCACTTCGCTAATCTTAACTTGATCCTCTGTATCTGCCTGATGATCCGCTTTGAAATATGGGCTTACAGGTTCGGCATCTTCCTGTGGAACACCTTTGTATTCTTTGTGTATTTTGTCCAGTATGGTCTGGGCATCGGCATATCCCTGCCGGGCTGCCTTACTATACCACTTTACAGCTTCGGCATCGTCCCGTGGAACACCTATACCATCATGATACATTTCACCCAGATTGAACTGGGCATTTGCAAGTCCTTGTTCAGCAGCTTCCAGGAACCACCTTGCGGCCTCGGTATCGTCCTGTGGAACACCTTCACCATTATGGCACATCAAGCCCAGATTGAATTGTGCATCTGCGTATCCCTGCCGGGCTGCCTTAAGAAACCATCTTGCAGCTTCGGCATCGTCCTGTGGGACGCCCCTGCCTTCCTGATACATCCAACCCATATTGAACAGGGCCTTTGCGTATCCTTGTTCTGCGGCATTAAGAAACCATCTTGCAGCCTCATCATCGTCCTGAGGAACACCTTTTCCGTTCAGGTACATCACTCCCAGATTGTTCTGGGCAATTGCGTTTCCCTGTTGGGCCGCTTTTAGTATATCTTTCAAAGATGACCTGTTTTTTTTCATGTGAATTATTCTCTTAAGAATGTTTGACCTGCCTTGGATGATTGTACCACAAGTTAAGTCAGAGTTCAGCAGTTTTTGACGATTCCCGATTGAAATTTTGTATGAATTGGAGAAACAATAAATACAACTTTTCCCCACAGCATTAACCGATGTATAGACTATTATGAGACAATTAATAATTGGAGTTTTCAAGTTCTTGAGTTTTTTACAGCCCTCGCATATAATCCGGGCGGATTAAACTCTCATCCCTGTTTTCCAAAACAGCGTCAACCATAGCTATCATTTTTTGTTTGTCTTTCTGAAGCGTACCGGTAACAGGAAGATAGTTGGAAGCATGAGTGCCGACAAACTTCATGTTATCTGCGGTAATGTTCTCGAAGATCTGTTTCATCTCTTCCAGAGTTTCAAAGGGATCCAGTAATTTGAACTCGCCCCGTTCTAACTGACTATATAATACAGTTCCGGGAACAGGTGTCACCGTCAGCGCCGCCAGATACTGCGGCTTCATTTCATTGCATATTTTTGCCGTAGCCAGGGCATGCCGTCGGGAAACCTCGCCCTTCCCTGCCAGCCCCAGGAGTACCATGGCGGAGAGATTGATTCCGGCCGCAACCAGATTTTTTCCGGCCTGAAGCATCTGGTCAGAATCAACTCCTTTTTTCACTTTCTTCAGAAGTTCGTCATCACCAGTTTCCACGCCAAGATAAGCCTTGGTCAGACCGGCGTTCCGCAGTGCATTTAATTCTTCTATAGATTTGGACAAGGTGCTTTGTGGTCCGACGTAGCTTCCTACATGGCGCAGGGATGGAAAAGTTTGATAAAGCTTTTTAAGTATTGCCAGAAGCATATTCGTTTCCAGAGCAATAGCATCGCCATCGCAAAGAAAAACTTTTTCCAAATCGCCATAGGAATCTTTGGCCATGGCTATGTCTTCCATAATTTCGGCAAGAGAACGCTCTCTGTACTTTTTGTCTTTGTACATGCCGCAGAAAGTGCATTGATTATGGGAACAGCCGACAGTACATTGCAGAAGATAACTGTTGGCTTCGCTAAACGGCCGGAATATGTTGCCTTCGTATCTCAATTATTTTACCTTTAGCCATAAAAAGCAACCATCAGACTTCCCCTGGATCATCCGATGGTTGGAAGATGTGTAATATTGATTATTCCGAAAGGAGGCGCTCCGCACCCACCGTCACAACCGTCGTCTTAATTACTCCCGCCGGCTCGTGAGTAAAAACAACCATGAAAGGTATCTGTCCGTTGGGCATAATTTTATCGTTAGAATTATTAAGACCCTCCTGACGGGAAAGTTTTAATAAAATTTCCTCTTCTGATAAATTTGTAAGCTCCTCATCAGTTATGATATTGCCCGCATAACTGGTATGTTCGCCTAAAACCACAGAATAAGCGTCAAGGATATCGCCCTTTATCAATATCCGCGAAATAGGATATTCCGCCCTATTTACAGCAGTCCCCTCTACAACACCGATCGGTCCTAAAATATAGTTGTTTACCACTCTATGCCGTACGTCCTGAAGTCTTACCATCTGTGGAACAGCAATTTCCGGACGAGCCGGTTCTGAAAGGCCGATATATACTAAAGCATTGTTAATAATCTGTTCACCGGATTGCGGGAAGACAAAGAATATTGCGGCGGAAATTATCAGGATAACAAAAATAGATCCAACGGCTAACTTCCAGTTTTTTCCGGAACTTGTTGAAGATAACACTTCTCTTGGTCCAACTTCTTCTTTTTTTATGCTGATGCTTTCTTCCGGTCTTTTTTCTATATTCAAATTTATTTCTTCATCTAAATCTTTTTTTGTTCTCATGGCTTTATCAAGAGAATGCAAGCCGTTTGCATCCCGATAGACAAAGCGTTGGGCTTCCGTTGACAAATCATCGCCCTTGGGGGCCGGTTTGGATTCTTCTACAGGTTTGACCGGTTCTGACGGTAAATCTTTCTCCGGCTTCATCAGAGCATTTTCCTGAAAATAAACATGTCCACAGCGGCTGCACCGGAGCCACACACCGGTGCCATGCATCAAATTATCATCAAATCTAAATTTTGTCCGGCATTGCCTACACTGAATTATCATTCCCTCTCCTCTTGTTTACTGCTCAATTATATAAACGTCAGGGAAAAAACGGAACTGTTCATCGAAATCCAATCCATAACCTACCACAAATCCGTCATCAATGGTGAAACCGGCATAGTCAGCTTCAAAGGATACTTTTCTTCTCTTGCGCTTATCTAAGAAAACACAAATTTTCAGCGAATGAGGATTTCTTTCTTTAAGCCAATTAACAAGATATTGCAGCGTCAGACCACTGTCCACGATGTCTTCGACAATCAAAATATCCCGGCCTTTTATTGAAGTTTCAATATCTTTTGTCATCACTACTTTACCTGAACTTTCAGAACCTGCGCCATAACTCGCTACCCTGACAAAATCGACCTTACAAGGAACGCTGAGTTCCCGAACTAAATCAGCCATAAAAATGAATGCACCCTTAAGAATACCGATAACGACTAATTCACGTCCGGCGTAATCTTTGGATATTTGAGAAGCTATTTCTCTTACCCGTTTTTGAATTTCATCACGGGAGAAAAGAATTTGTTTTGATATTTGATCCATTTATAAAGCCTCTAAATTAAATAATATCTCTTTGAAAACTGACTCACAACATTTCTAAATAAAAGATGATGGTCTCGTAAAAAGTCGCTTTTGCCCTTTTTTGTCATTCCCGCGAAGGCGGGAATCCAGTTATTTCAATAGGTTCTGGATACCGGCCTTCACCGGTATGACGGT
>Ga0265297_10012034_pt1 | contig 10473 bp, 8 predicted proteins | sample Munlanlwell13791_FD_192502 | JGI IMG/M metagenome (GOLD analysis project Ga0265297, IMG submission 192502) | Leachate microbial communities from a municipal landfill in Southern Ontario, Canada - Leachate well 137-91 | ecosystem: Engineered > Solid waste > Landfill > Unclassified | place...
TAGGATTGAAAAAACCATTTTTCATCAAGGGGCATCCAAGTCAAAACATGCTAAAACATACCCTTAAAAACGCCATTACCCAATCATAGGTTGGTTGAAATAGATACAAAGTGGTGTGTTTGGGATATTTTTAAACCGGCGCCCGCCGCCATATTGACGGGTACACGGAAGTGGACCACCACTACCGGTAAAACCACAAACCAGAAATAAGGAAACAGGCCATGACGCTCATCCGTTCAAAAAAACAGATACGCCGCGCCGGAGCGGCCATCTTGTTGATGGCGGGCGTTGCTCAGGCTGCGGTCGTTAGCGTGGAGAACTCCTCGTTCGAATCGCCGAACTTGGCCGCCGATTCAACCTTTTCTGTTCAGCCCTATGATGATGGAAATGTGGTTGCGGAGTCCGGATGGGATTTTCGCGGTGGTTATCGCGATCTTTTCGACAACCGAACCGCTCATGCCGCGTATGGCGATGGTGGCAGTCAATACATGACCCTTTTCTACCAAGACGCCCAAGTAAACGTCAATCCGGGGTTGGCCATCGGTCGGTTCACGCAGACGTTGGCGACCGACTTTGCGGCCAACACCACGTATACCCTCAAGGTTCAAGTTGCCCGAAACACAAGCTGGAACTACGCCGGTTATGAAGTCGGCCTGGCATCAGGAGCCGCCTATTGGGCCGGCATCACCGACAATGACTATTCCCTGGGAGGCACGTGGGACGCGGTGAAGACGACGGGGGCCAAGGCGACTGTCGATGGCGCTTGGACCTTGGTGACACTTAACTACACGACCCCGGCATCAGGCGGGCCGGTCGGCTCTCCGATTGTACTGGTGTTTGCCGGCGGTTTGCTTGGCAATACAGCCGGTGATGAAAATTATGTCGTCCTATATGACGCCGTATCGTTGGAAGCGTCCTCCGTTCCCGAACCGGCCACCCTCGGCCTGCTGGCGCTGGGCGGGTTGGTGTTGCTCCGCCGCCGGCGGTGACCGGCGCCCAGACCATCCGGGTGGCTTGGGGGGGGGCATCCGACAAGTCCGACAGGTCGGATATGTCAGACATCCCCCCCCAAGGGCAAGCCGACTAGACGAGGCACTCTTCCATGAAACGCTTCTTCACCCTCATTGAACTGCTGGTGGTGATCGCCATCATTGCCATCCTGGCCAGCATGTTGCTGCCGGCGCTGGGCCGGGCCAAGGACAAGGCGAAAATCGCCGCCTGTGCCGGCCAGTTGCGCGGGCTCAGCCAGGGCTGTTTCATCTATGCCGCCGACTACAACGGCTACGTTCCGACAAACCACAACTTTTTCGGGTACTATCAGCACCTTGCCCATGACAACAGTTACAACGAATGGTGGAATTTGGGCCTGCTGTTCAAGGTCGGCACCGTTGCCAACCCGCAGGCCTTTTACTGCCCCAGCTATCAGCAGAGCAGCACCGATCCCGATCCCAACGTGCCGGCCTACAGTCCCGCCGTCGCCAAACAGTGGAACCACCCCAGCGGCCTTGCCATCGGCATTCCCTACACCTACCTGGTTCCGCATTTGTCCAATGTCCAAGGCCCCTCCGGCGGCAATTTCACCTACACGGCGGAAAACCTCAAAGGCTGGGAAGCCGACGGCAACGAGGGCGGGTACAAATTCTGGAGCTGTCCCGCCGATGGCCTGGGCAATCTGACCATCGCCAGCGACCTGCTCTACAACCAAAGCAATTGGACGCATGCCAAGGACAACGGCTTCAATGCCGCATTCGGCGACGGCGGCGTCAAGTTCACCCGCAGCTCCCTGGCCTATGACGGCAATAGCTGGCCGGGCTGGTGGAGCGGCGGCAGCCGTTCCATCCACTGGTTCTTCTCCGATTTTTCCAAAAACCGCTGATCCGGCACCGGTTCCCAACCGTCTTCTGTGCCACGCCCCCAAGGACGCGCCTCCCATGTTCGGTTTCTGTTTAAACAACGTTTGCCGCACGCTAACCCTGGCCTGCCTGGCGGCCGGCGCCGTCATGGCGGACGGCCTCAACGTCGCCGCCTATGGTGCCAAGGGTGACGGCAAAACCGATGACACCCCGGCTTTCCGGCAGGCCTTCTTGGCCGCCGGTACCGCCGCCCGATGCGTGACGGTGCCGCCCGGCACCTATCTCCTCGGCCCCCAGCCGTTGGAACTGCCGCCCAACGTCACCCTGCGCGGCGCCGGCGCCACCACCGTGCTCAGGGCCGCCCCGTGCACCACCACCCTACTGACGCTGAAGGACGGCTGCGCCCTGGCCGATCTCGCCTTCGATGGCCGCCAGGCCAAGCCCGGCGAAGCCAACGATCCCGGCCTGATCATGATCCAAGGTGCCAAGGCGATCCGGCTGGATCGCCTCCGTTTCGACCATGTCGACCGCGACTGCGTCTTCCTTGATCATGCCGGCAACGTCACCATTGCCGACTGCGATTTCGCCATGGTCGGCCTGGCCATCAATACCGTGTTCTCCCACCACCTGCGCATCACCGGCAACCGGATCACCGACGCCCGCGTGCATGGCATCGAAATCTGGGGCATGTACAACTGGGAACTCCAGGACACCTCCGACATTATGATCACCGGCAATTACGTCAAGAACGGTGGCGCCGGCGCCATTTGGGCCTCCGGCGGCCGTGACCTTGTCCTGGCCAACAATGTGATCAACGGTGCCACGGATGTCGGGCTCGACCTGGAATGGTGCGAAAACGCCGTCATTACCGGCAACAGCGTGCGCCGCTGCAAGAACGGCGGCATCTCCCTGTTCTTCGCCTGCCGCAACATCGCCATCACCGGCAACGCGGTGACCAATGATTACCCGATCAGCGAGGCCGACGCCAAGGAAGGCTGGTGGGTGCGCTCGGGCATCTGGCTGACCTACCCCAACCGTGGCGAATTCAAGGGCGACCACGGCCACCGCGACATTACCATTGTCGGCAACACCATTACCTGCGCCCCCGGCCAGCGCCGGGCCATCTGGATCGGCGGTGAAAGCCAAAACGTGGTCATCAACGCCAACGCCATCAATGGCGGCGGCGTGTGGTACGGCGGCGAACACCAGGTCAACCCCATGATCCTCAGTGAATTGCCAGTAAACACCGTGGTGCCCGCCGTGCCTCCGAAAAAGTAACCCCCATCCCAATGGCGGCCTCTCGCCCACCCCCGCAAAGGACAGCGCAAGTTGACCGGTCACTCCGACTCCCTGCGGTCGCTGCGTTCCCGGCTCTAAAAAACCGGTTCCAGATTCTCCCCCCCCCTTCTACGGGTTTGACATTCAGAATTTTCCCCCAACGTGAGACAGGCCATCTTGCCTGTCCTGGCCCTCCGCAGGGTTGCGGCGCGACGAACGCCCCCTGGCCGCCCGGGGCCGGGCGGCTTCCTTCAATATTCGACTTTCAAAATTAGTGTCAACGCGGACCGCCTTTAAAGAATTACAAGATATTACATCCCATGTCATTCCAGCTTCCATTCCGCCAGATTCACCTGGACTTTCACACCGGCCCCGGCATTCCCGATGTCGGCGCCGAGTTCGACGCCAACGCCTTTGCGGACCAACTGGCCGCCGCCCATGTCAACAGCGTCACCCTGTTCGCCAAGTGCCACCACGGTCATCTTTATTACAACACGCGCCACCCGGCGCGGCATCCGGGGCTGCGGCCGGGCCTGGATCTGCTGGGCAAACAGATTGCCGCCTGCCACCGCCGCGGCATCCGCGCGCCCATCTACCTGAGCACACAGTGCGATGAATTCGCCGCCACCACCCATCCCGAGTGGCGCGTGGTCACCCCGGACGGCCGGCTGGCCGGGTCACCGTTGGACGCCTGCTGGCACTTGGTGGACATGTCCAGTCCCTATCAGGATTACCTCGCCGACCAGGTGGCCGAGGTGCTGAAACAATTCAGTCCCGTGGACGGCATCTTCCTCGACATGTGCTGGGACCAGCCAAGCATCTCCACCTGGGCCCTGGCCGGCATGCGCAAGGCCGGCCTCGACCCGCTCCGGGAGGCGGACCGGATGGCCTATGCGCACCAGGTGGCGCTGGACTACATGACGCGTTACCAAAAACTGGCCGTCCAGCTCACCGGCAACCCGGACCTGCCGGTCATGTTCAACTCCCGCCCGCTGTGGAACGTGGCCGCGGAGAAGAAATTCCTGCGCCATGTCGAGATCGAGGCCCTGCCCACCGGCGACTGCGGGTATATGTACTTCCCGCTCAACGTGCGCTACGTCCGCACCTTCGGCCTGCCCACCCTCGGCATGACCGCCCGCTTCCACAAAAGCTGGGCCGATTTCGGCGGTCTCAAGCCCCAGGCGGCGCTGATGTACGAATGCTGTCAGATGCTGGCTCATGGCGCCTGTTGCAGCGTCGGCGACCAGCTGCACCCGCGCGGCGCCCTTGACGCCGGCGCCTACGACTTGATCGGTTCCGTTTACCGCCACGTCGAGGCCTGCGAGCCGTGGTGCGCCGGCGCGGCGCCGGTCACCGACCTCGCCGTGATCCGCGTACCCGCCACCGGTTTCTTCGAGACCCCCGGCAACGCCAACGAGGGCGCCGTCCGCGCCCTCACCCAGCTCAAGCAGCAGTTCGACCTCATCCCCGCCGGCAACGCCTTCGACAGCTACCGGGTCATCGTGGTCCCGGAAGGCGTCACCATCACTCCGGAACTGGCGGCGCGCTTGAAACAGTATGTCGCCAAGGGCGGCGCCGTGCTGTTCTCCGGCAGCGCCGGATTCACCGCCGACCACCAGCCGGTGCTCGGCATCCGGCAAGGCGTCGTCTGCACGGGGGAGTCACCGTTCACCACCACCTACCTGCGTTTCACCGGCAGCCTTGCCGCAGGCATTGCCGCCAACACTGACCATGCCATGTACGAGCGCGGCCGGCGCCTCACCCCTGCCGCCGGCGCCACCGGCCTGGGGAACGTTGTCGAACCGTACTTTGAGCGGAGCTGGGATCATTTCTGCTCCCATGCCCAAACTCCCGGAAAGACGCTTTCCCCCTATGTCGCCGCCGTGCGCAAGGGGCGGATTATCACCAGTGCCCTCCCGCTCTTCAAAGCCTATGGCACCCACGGCAGCCTCGCCTGCCGCCACCTCATCGGCAAGCTGCTGGAGCTGCTGCTGCCCGAGCCGCTGCTGCGCGTCACCGCGCCCAGTTTCGTCGAGGCCACCGTCACCCGCCAGCCCAGGCGCCACATTGTCCACCTGCTCAGCTACGCGCCGGTGCGCCGGGCGCCGGGCCTGGACATTGTGGAGGAGGCGTCATGGGTCAAGGCGCCGGCCGTCGCCCTGCGCCGGCCCAAGGTCCCCAAGCGAGTGACCCTGCAACCGGAAGGTGTCACCCTGCCCTGCCGTTACCGCCACGGCTATGCCGAAGTCACCCTGCCGGAACTTTCCGGCCACGCCATGCTGGTGTTCGAGGACTAGAGCAGCGCCGCCACATGCACCGCGCTCAGATCGTGGTCGTCCACCGCATAGGGGATGAGGTCATAGGCGATGCCGGCGGGCTTGAACATCGGCGACTGTTGCGCCTGCGCCTTGACGGTGGCGGCCCACGGAAAACTGCTGTTCAACGGCACCGATACCGTTTTTGCCTTTTCTTTGGCGTGACAGGAATGCCTCCTCGCGGCTGGCACAGCCGCGGCTACAGCAACACCCCAATCCTGTAGCGGCGCCCGTGCCAGGCACCCTCCACCAAAACCGGAGGGAGCGACACCGGATCACCCCAACGTTTATGGGATGGCGGTGAGGCGGTTCCCAAACCCTCCGTCAAATCTATTTGTGCCTTTTGCGGATTCCGCAGGCCGCTTCTGTGCGACAAATCACGATTGGGACGGCAGGGGCGGCCTGCGGAATCCGCAAAACGATCAAAAGTTTTAGGAAGGGGTTTGGGGAGCACCCTTTTCCCAAAAGGGTGGCCCCAACCAACTGCCCCGCACCCTGTATCCGGCGTATTGTGCCGTCAATGGGTGTGGGCGGCGGCGCGGAGTTCATGGCGGCGGCGGACCAGGCTGGCGACTTCGCCGGCCAAGGCGGCGGCGCGGCCGCGGTCGGCCTCGCCGGCCAGTTCGCGGTTTTTCGCCGTCAACTCCCGCTCCAGCATGACCAGGTCGAGCCGGGACAGGCAGTCCTTCATGGCACGGCGGGCGCGGGCGGCGGCGCGGACGGCTTCCGGATGGTCGGCCGCCGGTGGCGTGAAATCACCGTCCATCAACACCCGGGCAACATCGGGATGGGCGGCCAGGTCCTGGTCGGCCGAGAGATCATGGGCGGCCAGCGCCCACTCCCCCTGGCCGGCGTGGGCCAGCACCAGATTGAGGGCGCGGCCGACCGGGGTGCCGCCGATCCGCTCGGGGGGCAGGAGCGCGGCCAGTTCCACCGCCAGCGTTTCGTAATGGAGCGTCAGGTCAAGCAGCATGCGTTCAACGGCCAGGGCCGGATCGCTTCCCGCCAAGGACGGGCCGCCCAAAATGGCGGCGGCCTGGGCGCCGCCGTCCCGCCGGGGCGCCGGCGCCTGGCCGGTATCGGCAACGGCGGCGGCGGGGCCGCCGCCTGCTCCAGCAGGCTCCTGGGCAGAAGAAGCCGGCGGCCGGCGGGCCGGCGAATTCTTGCGGCGCGCCAGGGAGGCAAACAGGGCATCCTCAGGCAGGGCGGTCTCGCCGGCCAGCCATTGCACGGCGGCGGCACGTCCCACCGGATGGGGCATTTCGCCGATGATGGCGAGCACCGCCTCGGCGATCAGGGTGCGGCCTTCGGCGCTTTGGGGGTCATGCTGGGAGCGGGCCTTGTCCAGTACGTATTGCAGGGCGTCCCGCGCCTGGCGCATGACGGCCGCCAGCGCTTCCGGGCCGCCGCGGCGGAACAGGCTGTCAGGATCGTCGCCGGGCGGCAGCGCCACAACCCGGGCGCTGAGGCCGACGGCCAGGGCCACGGCGATGGAGCGCAGGGCGGCTTTCTCGCCGGCCGTGTCCGCATCGAAGGCGAAGGTCACGACCTCGGACGATCGCTTGAGCAGGGCGGCATGGGTCTCGGTGAAGGCGGTGCCTTGGGGCGCCACCGCCTGGGTGACGCCGGCACGGTGGCAGGCAATGACGTCAAACTGCCCTTCGCAGATCAGGGCGCCGTGTTCCTTGAACGAGGTGCGGGCGAAGTGCAGGGCGTACAGCAGCCGCCCCTTGTGAAAGACCGGAGTCTCCGGGGTGTTGATGTACTTGGCCCCTTCCGGCTTGGCTTCCAGCGTGCGGGCACTGAAACCGACCACGCGCCCCATCTCGTCCCAAATGGGGAAGACCAGGCGGTCGCGGAAGCGGTCGTAGGTGCCGCCGCCCTCGCGCGGCACCAGCAGGCCGGCCTCAAGCAGGATGGCCTCGTCATAGCCGTGCTTGGCGCCCCAGCGGGTCATGCCGTCCCAGCCGCCGGGGGCGTAGCCCAGGCCAAACTGGCGCACCACCTCGTCGGGAATGTTGCGTTTGGCCAGATACTCGCGGCCGGGGGTGCCGGCCGCGCTTTCCCGGAGTTGCTGCTGGTACCAGGCGGCCACCGCCGTCATCAAGTCGAACAGGCGGTCGCGCGTCTTGCGCGGCGTGCCGCCGGGGCCGGCCTCGCCATCCTCGGGAATGACAATGCCGGCACGCTGGGCCAGCAGCCGCACCGCACCGACAAAGTCAACGTTTTCCTTTTCCTGGATGAAATGAAAAACGTTGCCGCTCTTCTTGCAGCCGAAGCAGTAGAAGGTCTGCTTCTCGGGCGAGATGGCAAAGGAGGGCGTTTTTTCGTTGTGAAACGGACAGCACGCCCAATGCCGGTTGCCGCGCCGTTTGACCGGCGTGTACCCCTCGATCACCGTGACGATGTCGCTGCGGTCCCGGACCTCTTCAATGATCCTGTCCGGAATGCCCGCCATGCGTCACCGCACCGTTTTTTTGGCCGGTGCGGACTTGGCGGACTTGGCGGTTTTGGCCGTTTTGGCGGGCTTGGCAGCCGCCTTGCCGGCGCTCTTTGCCGCACCAACGGCGGGTTTCTTGGCGCCGGCGGCGGGGGGAGTGGCGGCGGCGGTTTTGGGCAGTTCCCGCGCCAGCTGCAAAATCCGTTCCTGGATCTTGGCGCTCTGCAGGGTGTCGCCGGTCTTCTGGCATTCATTCAGGCAGAAGCGGTAATGCTTGAGGGCCTCGGTCGGATTCTTCAGATACTGGTCGAACAGCACCGCCAGGTTCTGCGGGGCCACCGTGTTCTGCGGCATGCGCTGCCAGGCCTTGGTGAAGTTGCGCCGGGCCAGCTCATACTGTCCCTGGTTGACCCACAGGACGCCGAGGGCATTGTACAGCTCGGGACGGCCTTCCAGGGAGGGGTAACGCTGCAGCATCTGCAGATAACGGGCCCCCTCGGGCAGGTTCTGTTCCAGCGCGCAGCGGGCCAGCAAAACCTGCAGGTCCTGGTTGTCCTTGCGCAATTCATAGGCCAGGCGCAACGGCGCCAGGGCGTCGGCAAAGCGGCCGTTCTCCGCCAGCGCCCACCCGTAGAAATACTGGGCGGCGAAGTTGTCCGGGGCCAGCGTGGCCGCCTGTTCGAGCTGCGTCAGGGCCTCATCGCCGCGCTGCATCTCCTGCAGGCAGATGCCGCGCAGAATACGGGCGGTCAGGTTGTTCTTGTCCTTGCGCAGCACCTTTTCGGTGATGTCGCTGGCCAGCTGCCAGCTGCCGTTGGCAGCCGCCATGTTGGCTTCCTTGAGCTTGGCCGGAACATTCATGCAACCGGTTGCCAGCACAGCCGCCGTCACCACGGCCGCCACCATCATCGAAACTCGCGCCATCATGGTCGTTATCCACTCCCGGCCGCCGCCGGTCTCCGGCGGACGTCCATGTGCGGTTGCCTTGCAAACCCAAAAACAATAGTGCCTACCATAGCGGGCCACGAGCGTCCGCGCAACCGCCCGTTCAGCCGAAGGAACAGATGTATTCGGCAATCCCCGTTTCCACGGCAATCTCAAACTTGGACTGGCCGGGAACCTGGAAGGCGGTGCCGGCGGCGCACTCGCGCCAGTCCGCCTCGTCGGCCACCCGCACCCGGCAGCGGCCGGCGATGATTTCCATCGTTTCCGGAGCCCCGGTATTGAAGGTGTAGCTGCCGGAATAGATGAGGCCCAGGGTCTTTTTGCGCCCGTCGGCAAGGTGCACGCTGTGGCTGACCACTTTGCCGTCAAAAAAGAGGTTGGCCTTGGCCGTCACGCTGACATTTTGGAACACGCTTTCCGCCATGAGATGAGTCACTCCGGATTTTTTCGATAGATGATAACGGGCACCCGCCAGCGGCGCCCCCGCGAAATCGACGCCCAACATACCGGCCGCCGGGCGTTCCCGCCAGCCGGGAACGTCAGTATGAGTGTTGCCCGCTGTAGCTGAGCGCTTGTAGCGCGGCGGCGACGTTCCGCCGGGCTGCAAGCCCTGAACTACAGTTTGGTGAATAATCCAAGCTTAGTTTGAACAAGAGGCCACAGAGAGGTTTTTCTCCGTTCTCTCCGGATTGCTCCTGTTCAAATTCATGAATAATTCAGGTTAGGTTAAACATGACGTTTGAAAACGCCTCACGAGTCACGCATCACGTTTTCTGCTTTATTATTCCTGCTCCAGCAACTGCTCCAAAGCCAGCGCAGCAGCCTCCCAGTCGGCGGTGGCGGCGGCCTCGGCGGCCTGGATTTCCGCCAGGCGGCGGTTGAGCACGGCAAAATCCAGGCCGGCGGCCGGGCCGCCCAGCTTTTCCAGGATCTGCTGCTGTTCCGCGTGCAACGCCTCGACGGCAGTTTCGGCAGCGGTGATCCGTTTGTCCAGCGGCTGGCGGAGGCGGTGCAGTTCCTGGCGCAGCCGCGCCTCCTCGCGCTTGCGCAGCCGGCGTTCGTCGCCCTTGCCGGCCGCCGTTTCCCCTCCGGTGCGGCCGGCCGCCTCCGCCGCGGCGGCCTGGAGGGCGGCGGCACGGCGGGCGCGATAATACTCGTAATCGCCGTGGTAGCGCACCAGGACGCCCTCTTCGAAGGAAAAGATGGTGTCGGCAACCGCCCGGACAAACGTCACGTCATGGCTGACCAGAAAAATGGTGCCGGGAAAGTCACGCAGGGCGTTTTCCAGCATCTCCCGAGAGGCGATGTCCAGATGCGAGGTCGGCTCGTCCAGCAACAGGAAATTGGGCGGATTGACCAGCAGCCGGCAGAGCACCAGCCGCGACTTTTCGCCGCCGCTCAGCACCCCGGCCGGTTTTTCCGTGGCCTCGCCGCTGAAGCGGAAACCGCCCAGCAGGTTGCGGATCTCCTTTTCGCCCACTTCCGGCAGGGCCGCGGCGCGGACGGTGGCATACACCGTGCGGTCGGGATCCAGGGTTTCCAAATGGTCCTGCGAGAAATAGCCGGGCACCACCTGGTGCCCGAGCAGGCGCCGCCCCTCGGTCGGGGGCAGCGCGCCGGCCAGCACCCGCAACAGGGTGGT